>Ga0326728_10003398_pt1 | contig 49669 bp, 44 predicted proteins | sample MB3enrmetagenome_FD_207602 | JGI IMG/M metagenome (GOLD analysis project Ga0326728, IMG submission 207602) | Lab enriched peat soil microbial communities from McLean, Ithaca, NY, United States - MB31MN | ecosystem: Environmental > Terrestrial > Soil > Wetlands > Peat | place: USA: New York... | reverse complement strand
GCCTCGTGCTCCTTCAGAATCGCAATGATCTGCTCTTCCGTATGCCTCTTCCGCCTCATCGTCTGGTCCTTTCCTCAAGGCCAGACTCCAGTTCATCCTGGATCAATTCAAGGGGGCAACGTCACGGGCCTTGAGGGCCTGTAGCCGCATCAATCGCTCAATGCGATGCAGACCGCACGATATCCCTTCCGCCAGCAGGTCGTGCCACACCCGCCTGGCGCCATAGGTTCGATCGCTGGCCAGGAAGCTCGCCCGGACCTTGGCACCCAGCTCTTCATTGCTCTGGCGGCGTCGACTGCGCGGCCGTGTCAGCCAGGCATAGACTCACCTCCGGTCCCATAAAAACACCTAACTCGGTGTCTTCGGAACCGGGTGCAGGCCAGTCCAGGAGTGGAGCCGGAGGCAACGGATGTCCGACGATCTAACGAATTCCCAAATCGCACTGCTCTGTGACATTGGGGAGCATGACCTGTCCAAGCTTACCGGCGATCAGAAACGCGATCTGGAGCGGCTTATCTCCGGGGGTTACGTGGAGCCGACGGAGAGCCATCCTGGATCGGCTTTCAAGCTCACCGCCAAGGGCAATGCGTTTATCGGCGAGCGTGGTGCCGGGTTGAATGAGTCATAGAGCACGCTGCCCGCGCGACGTTATAGGTCGCGGCTAGGTGCGGGCGGGATGCTGCCAAGGGCGGCTATCGAGCAAATGGTTCCGGTGACGCCGGTTGTTCCGTCCCCACCTCGTCGCACCGTTTTGGAATATTTGCGATTGTCCAGTGGCTCCGTCCGGCACGTGCGGAAATAGGTCACCCCGCATCCAACAGCCGGATCGCCTCGTCGCGCGCGAACAGATAGAGGAGCTGGCGCAGCGCTGCGCCGCGCGGCGAGGCGAGTTTCGGGTCGCGGTTGAGGACGAGCGCGGCGTCCTCGCGCGCGGGGTTGAGGAACTTGCCGTGCACCTCGATGCGGGCGAGGCGGAAGCCGGGCATGCCGCTTTGGCGCGTGCCGAGCACGTCGCCTTCGCCGCGCAAACGTAAATCCTCTTCGGCGATGCGGAAGCCGTCGTCGGTGTCGCGCAGGATCGCGAGCCGCGCCTTGGCGGTGTCGCCGAGCGGCGCCTTGTAGAGGAGGAGGCAGGTCGAGCGCGCGGTGCCGCGGCCGATGCGGCCGCGCAATTGATGGAGCTGCGCCAGGCCGAAGCGCTCGGCGTGCTCGATCACCATGACGCTTGCCTCCGGCACGTCGACGCCGACTTCGATCACGGTGGTGGCGACCAGAATTCGCGCCGCGCCGGAAGCGAAGCGGGCCATGGCGCGGTCCTTGTCGGCGCCGCGCATGCGGCCGTGGACGAGTTCGACGGCATCGCCGAACCGTTGGCGCAGGTCTTCGTAGCGCTCCTCGGCGGCAGCGAGATCGCTCGTCTCGGATTCCTCGACCAGCGGGCAGACCCAATAGACGCGACGGCCCTGCGCCAGCGCGCGCTCGACCGCTTCGATCACTTCCGGCAAACGCTCGAGCGGCAGCGCGCGGGTGTCGATTTTCTGCCGGCCGGCGGGTTTTTCGCGCAGCTCGGAAATGTCCATGTCGCCGAAATAGGTCAGCACCAGCGTGCGCGGGATCGGCGTCGCGGTCAGCACCAGAAGATCGACCGCCTCGCCTTTGCGCGTCAGCGCCAGGCGCTGGTGCACGCCGAAGCGGTGCTGCTCGTCGACGATCGCGAGCGCGAGGTCATGGAACGCCACTTCGTCCTGGAACAAAGCGTGGGTGCCGACGATGAGATCGATGTCGCCGGCGGCGAGCGCGGCGAGAATTTCGCTGCGCTCACGGCCACGCTCCCGGCCGGTGAGGATGGCGAGCCGGATACCGACCGCGGCGGCGAGCGGCGCGACGGTTGAAAAATGCTGCCGCGCCAGCAATTCGGTCGGCGCCATCAACGCGGCCTGGCGGCCGGCTTCGATCACGGTCGCGGCGGCGAGCAGCGCGACCAGGGTTTTGCCGGAGCCGACGTCGCCATGGAGGAGCCGCAGCATGCGGTTTTCTTCCGCCAGATCGGCGACGATGTCGGCGACGGCGCGCTGCTGCGAGGTCGTCAGCGCATAGGGCAGGGCGGCGATGATCTTTTGCCGCAGCAGGCCGGCGGCGGCGCTGCCGCGGCCGGCGCGCGTGCGCAAATGGGCGCGCAGGAGCGCGAGCGCGAGCTGGCTCGCCAAAAGTTCGTCGTAGGCGAGCCGCGACCAGGCCGGGCTTTCCGGCAGCAGATCTTCGGGAGCGCCGGGGCGGTGAATGCGGCCGAGCGCGTCGGCGAAGCTCGGAAAATTGTTGCGCGCGAGCCACGCCGCGTCCTGCCATTCCGGCAGTTGCGGAATGCGCGTCAGCGCGAGGTCGATCGCCTTGCGCAATTGGCCCTGGTGCAGCCCCTCGGTGAGCGGATAGACCGGATCGATCAGCGGCAGCTTGGCGAAATTCGCCGCGTCGACCACGCGGTCCGGATGCACCATCTGCAGATGGCCGTCATAGAGCGTGGCGACGCCGGAGACGTAGCGGGTCTCGCCTTCGGGAAACAGCTTCAGCAGATAGTCCCGCCGGGCGTTGAAATAGGTGATGGTCAGCGTGTTGGTGTCGTCCGAGGTGTCGATGTTGTAGGGCGCCCGCGGCCGGTTCGACGGCGGCGGCCGGTGGCGGTCGACGGTGACGGCGACCGTCACCACGGTATCCGGCGTGACCTCGGCGAGCTTCGGCTGCTGGCGCCGGTCGACGAAGCCGGTCGGCAGGTGGAACAACAGGTCGATGATGCGCGCAGGCTCGTCCTCGCGGCCGAGGAGGCGCGCGTAAAGCTTTTCCAGCTTTGGCCCGATCCCGGGCAGCGCGGACAATAAGGCAAACAACGGGTTGAGGAGTGGCGGACGCATCGAATCCCGCTGACTTTTTCGGCCTCACACTTTATATACCCCGTCGCCCGGCCGCGTCCGGGCTTTTGGCGTTGCGGTGAGGCTTCCGATGACGGAACGGTCGAGCGAAGGATTGGACGTGCGGCGGCGGCGGCTGCTGTTTCGGGCGTGGCGGCGCGGCGTGCGCGAGATGGATTTGATCATCGGCCGGTTCGCCGACACGACAATCGACAAATTCGACGACGCGGGGCTCGACGACTTCGAGCGGCTGATCGAAGCCCCCAACAGCGACCTCTACGCCTGGGTGGTCGGCAGCGACGCCGTGCCCGCAGCCTACGATACCGCCGTGCTGGCGCAGCTGCGCGCGTTTCACTCGACGGCGGCAACCAAGGCACTGACGTGACGACGCAGGTTCGATCCCCGGCGCGCGCGCCGGCGCAGCGTCTCGCCGCCGGCCGGCCGCTGCTTCTGGCCGGCATTGCCGACGGCGCCGAAGGCCTGGTCGCCGCCGACCTCGCCCGCTCGATCGCCGCCGGGCCCAAACCCCCGGCGGTCGCGCTCGCCGTGATCTGCCGCGATGCGACGCGCATGGCGATGCTGGCGCGCGGCCTCGCCTTCTTCGCGCCGGACATCGAGGTGCTGCAGTTCCCCGCCTGGGACTGCCTGCCGTACGACCGCGCCTCGCCGCACGCCGCCGTGGTGGCGCAACGCATGACCGCGCTGGCGCGGCTCGCCCGCATCAAAGGCCGCGAAACGCCGGCGATCCTGCTCACCACCGTCAACGCCGCGCTGCAGCGCGTGCCGCCGCGCGACCTGCTCGCCCGGCAATCGCTCTCGGCCGCGCCGGGCAACGTGCTGCCGATGGCGGGCGTCACCCAATGGCTCGAATTGAACGGCTTCAACCGCGCCTCGACCGTGCGCGAGCCCGGCGACTACGCCATCCGCGGCGGCATCGTCGACCTCTTCGCGCCGGGCATGGAGGAGCCGGTCCGGCTCGACTTCTTCGGCGACACGCTGGAAACGATCCGCCGCTTCGATCCCGAGACCCAGCGCACCACCTTCGAGATGCGCACGCTCGACCTGGTGCCGATGGCGGAATTCCAGCTCACCACCGACACCATAAGGCTGTTCCGCACCGGCTATGTCGCGGAGTTCGGCGCGGCCGAGCCCGACGACGCGCTCTATCAGGCGGTGACCGAGGGCCGGCGCTTCGTCGGCATGGAGCACTGGCTGCCGCTGTTCCACCAGCGCCTCGACACGCTGTTCGATTATCTCGACGGCACGCCGCTCGCGCTCGAGCCGCTGGCCGAAGAAGCCGCGCACGAGCGGCTCACGCAAATCGCCGACTATTACGAAGCGCGCCGAGCGACCATCGATCAGGCCGGCGGCGGCGCGCCGTATAAGCCGCTGCCGCCCGACCGGCTCTATCTCGCCGAGGCGCAATGGCGCGAGCGCTTGGACAAATCGGCGCTCGCGCGCTTCTCGCCGTTCGCCGCGCCCCCTCCTAGCTCTCCCCCGCACGCGGGGGAGGTCAGGGAGGGGGAGGCGGTCGAGATCGGCGCCCGCACTGGCCACAATTTCGCAGCCGAGCGCGCCGAGGCCGGCGCCAACGTCTTCGACGCGGTGAAGAAGCACGTCGAAGCGCTGCAGACATCCGGCAAGCGCGTCATGATCGCGCTGTGGAGCGACGGCTCGCGCGAGCGCATGGCGCATGTGCTGGCCGAGCACGGACTGTTGAACCTGACGCCAGCCGCGTCGTGGCCGCAGGCGCTCGGCCTTGCCCGCCGCGAGGTCGCGCTCATCGTGCTCGGCCTGGAGGCCGGCTTCGAGACCGCCGAGGTCGCGCTCATCACCGAGCAGGATATTTTGGGCGAGCGCCTGGTGCGCCCGCGAAGGCAATCGAAGCGCGCGGAAAATTTCATCGCCGAGGTGACGAGCCTGTCAGCCGGCGACCTCGTCGTCCACGTCGACCACGGCATCGGCCGCTTCGTCGGCCTCAAAGCCATCGAAGCCGCCGGCGCCCCGCACGATTGTCTGGAAATCCATTATCACGGCGGCGACAAGCTCTATCTGCCGGTCGAGAACATCGAACTGTTGTCGCGCTACGGCTCGGAAGAGGCGACCGTCGAGCTCGACCGCCTCGGCTCGACCGCCTGGCAGTCGCGCAAGGCGCGGATGAAGAACCGCATCCGCGAGATGGCGAACGAGCTGATCAAGATCGCCGCCGAGCGGCAGCTGCACGAGGCGCCGCAGCTCGCCGTCGGCGCCGGGCTCTACGACGAATTCTGCGCCGGCTTCCCCTATGAGGAGACCGACGACCAGTTGGCCGCCATCGCCGCCGTCAATTCAGACCTCGCCTCCGGCCGGCCGATGGACCGGCTGATCTGCGGCGATGTCGGCTTCGGCAAGACCGAAGTGGCGTTGCGCGCCGCCTTCATCGCCGCGATGAACGGCAAGCAGGTCGCCGTCGTGGTGCCGACGACGCTGCTCGCGCGCCAGCACACAAAGTCGTTCACCGCGCGGCTGCGCGATTATCCGGTGCACATTGCGCAAGCCTCGCGTCTCGTCTCCGCTCCTGAACTCGCCAAGGTCAAGAAGGGTTTGGCCGACGGCACCATCGACATCGTCGTCGGCACCCACGCGCTGCTCGGCAAGGCGATCAAGTTCAAGGATCTGGGCCTCATCGTCGTCGACGAGGAGCAACATTTCGGCGTCGCCCACAAGGAGAAGCTGAAACAACTGCGCGCCGAGGTCCACGTGCTCACGCTCACCGCGACGCCGATCCCGCGTACCTTGCAGCTTGCGCTCTCTGGCGTGCGCGAAATGTCGATCATCGCCACGCCGCCGGTCGACCGCCTCGCCGTGCGCACCTTCGTCGCGCCGTTCGATCCGGTGGTGGTGCGCGAAGCGCTGCTGCGCGAGCGCTACCGCGGCGGCCAGACCTTTTATGTCTGCCCGCGCATCGAGGATCTCGCCGAGACCAAGGCGTTCCTCGACAAGAATGTCCCCGAAGTGCGCGTCGCGGTCGCCCACGGCCAGATGGCGGCGTCCGCGCTCGAGGACATCATGGGCGCATTCCTCGACGGCAAGTTCGACGTGCTCTTGTCGACCTCGATCGTCGAATCCGGCCTCGACATCCCGACCGCCAACACGCTGATCGTGCACCGCGCCGACATGTTCGGCCTCGCGCAAATCTATCAGCTGCGCGGCCGCGTCGGCCGCTCCAAGCAGCGCGCCTTCGCGCTGCTCACGCTGCCGGCCAACCGGAAGATCACGCCGCAGGCCGAGCGCCGCCTGAAAGTGCTGCAGTCGCTCGACACGCTGGGCGCCGGCTTCCAGCTCGCCTCCCACGACCTCGACATCCGCGGCGCCGGCAATCTCCTCGGCGAGGAGCAGTCCGGCCACATCAAGGAAGTCGGCTACGAGCTTTATCAGCAGATGCTGGAAGAGGCGGTCACCGCGCTCAAGGCTGGCATCACCGCGCCGACGGCGGAAAAGTGGTCGCCCCAGATCACCATCGGCACGCCGGTGCTGCTGCCCGAAGACTACGTCCTCGACTTGCCGGTCCGCCTCGCGCTCTACCGGCGGCTCTCGGAAATCGAGGACGACCGCGAGATCGACGCCTTCGCCGCCGAACTGGTCGACCGGTTCGGCCCCATGCCCGAGGAGGTCGGCTATCTCCTCCAAGTCGTCGCCATCAAGGCGCTGTGCCGGCGCGCCAATGTCGAAAAGATCGAGGTCGGCCCCAAGGGCGCCGTCCTCTCCTTCCGCGACAACATCTTCGCCAACCCGGACGGCCTCATCACCTACATCGCCAAACACCCCGTCGGCGCGCGGGTGCGGCCGGATATGAAGGTGGTGTTTTTCGACGAGTGGGACACGCCAGTCGAGCGCCTCAAGGGCGCGACGGGGATTTTGCGGGTGCTGGCGGGGCTCGCGGAGCGGGGAAAGAAGGCGGCGTAGCGGAAATCGGCAGTCCGTTCTCCTCACTCCGGTAGTCGTTCGCCATGTTTGATCAGTTCAAGATAGAAACCTTGTAGCGCAAGGCTCCAATATTCCGTCTTGCTGAAGCCCGGGGTCAATACATTAGTTATAACGCGAAATTTGTATAATGGAGGGCCACCCATCATACGATTGTGAAAGCCGAGGTGTAGGCTGCCGAGATCTTGACCAATCTCTTGAAATATTGGGAGATCAGGCGGCGTTGATAGACGCCTAGTGAACTGGGAAAGCTTCAAACCATCACTCTCGGTTTGGCCTGTCCCTGCGAAGTCGCCCGTGTTGAGGATATTTACCTCTCGTTGAACTCCCACCCGAACTAGAGTGTGGAATGCGGGTTGAGGGGATAAATTAGAAACGAAGACTTTAAGCGCGATTGGCTTCGAGACTTCTTGCCCATGTACGAGCTCTAGCCGTCCGTTGTTGCCTAGTGGCAGCCCGAGCGTAATCGCCAAGTTCGGGGTAGTTTGCCTGCGGAGCGTGTCCCGAATTTCATAGTCTTCCATCGGGATAGACTGGAAATTTTGGCGTTTGTAATACTTTTTGTCCGGCGCTTGGTGCGGCGCACGAGATGAAGCTTGAGGAATCGTAACCACGTAGACGTTTTGCACACTTTCCGGAGGGATGGGAGTAATAACCAATCCCTCGATGCGCGGCTGAATATTTGAATCAACGACCTGCTCAATCCATTCCCTAGGCACAGAGCTGCCCGCATCAATCTTTAGCGGCTTGTGATCTTTTTCCTCAATACCATAGATAATTTGTCCGCCGGCAGAATTCGCAAACGCAGAAACGTCCTTACAGAGTTCGTCGCGCTGTTTGCTGTCTTTTCCGAGGGATGGGGACGCCTTGTAGTCAAGCGTCAAACTCTCGGAAATCTCATCATCGATGAGACTCTGGAGGTCCGAAAGGGTTTCGAGCTTCAACACGTCTGCTAATCGAAAACCAGATATTTAACGGCAGCGCTGTTCCTAGGAGCCACCTTCGCGGCGGCATTCAGATCAGATCTTGGTTTGCCGAAGTCGGTCAATCTTAATCGCTAAATTCTTCACCGGCAAGTTGGCAAAATATCGTCTGATCTTGGTTCGGCCGAAAAATGCGAAAAATATGCAAGATCCAGTTATTACCAGACCCCAAGCAAGGCGCGCCTGCTCTAAGCAAGTAGCCCGGATTGAGCGCAGCGAAATCCGGGGCAAGCCTTGCCGCCCGCTCCCTGGCTTCGCTTTGCTCAATGCGGGCTACCGTTCGCTATTTGCGCTCGCCGAAACGGGGCGGTCGTCCCTTTGCATCACCGGCCCAATCGGCCGGCAATATTCCGTTTCGGACAAAGACATGAAATGACGAATACGGCCAGTCGCGTACCCTCGGTACGAGACCGTGCTTGACAGGATTGAAATGAATGTAATCGACGTGTCCTTCGAAATCTCGGTCATTGCGGATCGTGTGTTCCCAGAACCGGCGCTGCCATAACATGAGTTCGCCGTTTTTCCCGCGTGTCGGAGTGCGCCCCGATTTTATGAATCGCTCGGTGAAGCGGCGTTTGATTAAACTAACACGGATCGGGAAATCGGCGTCTTGCTCCGGCAACGTCATAATGAGATGCAGGTGATCGGGCAGCACGACGATGGCGTTGATCGCGAAGGGATGTTGGCGACGGGTGAGCCTTACTGCTGATCGCAGCGCAGCGACGTGATCGGTCAGGGCGTGTGATTTTCGGTCCGCCAAAACAGCGGTGATGAAGAATGTTCCGCCCGTCAGGAGATTACGGCGATAGCGAACCATGCCAGCATGCTAAACCCGGGTTTCGCTTTGCTCAACCCGGGCTACTCCGATCGCATTGACCGGAACGTCACCGAATACCGAAGCTCGTCCACCGCCGGGATGCTGTGCCCCCACTCGTCGCGCGCCGGGCCGCGCATCAGATAGATCGAGCGGCGGTCGAGCCGGAGCGACGTGCGCTCCCAGGCCGTACCGCGCTTCTTGCGCAAACGAAACGTGCAGGGCGAGAGCAGCGAGATGCCGATGACGTGGCCGTAATACGGCCGGTCGCGGTGCCAGCCGATCGCGGCGCCGGGGCGGTATTCGGTGATCAGGGCGTGCACGAGATCGTCGGGGGCGAGGGCGGCAAAGGCGGCGGCGCGTTCGCGAAAGGGGAGAAGGGACGGCGGGATCGGCGCGGCCTCAAGCAGGCCGCCGCCGTTGTCATCGGTGCGGAAGCCGAACGGCGCGACGCGGCGCTTGCCGAGGAAGCCGTGAAACTCGAATTCCTTGAACGGCAGATCGGCGAACGCGCCGACGAGGCGCGCCTCTTCGCCGGCGTCGATCAGGTCCGGCGCATAGCGGAAGCCCGCCGGCATCGCCGGCGGCTTGGGCGTATCGGGCGCAAAGAGTGCGAGCTGTTCGTGTTTCATGTCGGCGCGGCGTGCGAGGACACCGCGCAGATAGGCGTCCGGTGCGTGCTCCGCAAATGCCGTTCACGACCTTGGCCGCTGGTCGCACCACCGCGTACCAATCGCCTCTGTAACTTTGTTATGCTGGAGATGATGGGTATCGCTTCGTCCACCCATCCAACGGGCTGCAGTCCCGGGTGGGCTTTGCCTTGCTCAGCCCGCCCTACGGCGCTGAGCCGATTTGGAGGACGCCGTGTCTCGCTACAAAGTCATGGTCGATGATAACTTCCATTTCACGGACGAGGATGAGCGCTACCAGCACGGCATTTTCCGGACCGCCCAGGCGGCAATTGCCGCGTGCAAACGCATTGTCGATTCGGATCTGGATGATTTCATGAAGCCGGGCATGACTGCATCCGAGTTATACGCCGCCTATACGGGCTTCGGTCGCGATCCCTTCATTGTGTGCATAGGACCGGACGTCGAACGCGTCCATTTCTCAGCATGGAAATATGCGGAGGAACGGAGCTCGGTCCTAACTTCTGCGCGCAAAGCATGAGCAAGCCCGTAGCAAGTAGCCCGGATTGAGCGAAGCGAAATCCGGGGCAAGCCTTGCCGCTTTTGTCGCGTGTTCCCGGGTTTCGCGTTCGCTCAACCCGGGCTACGCGCTTGTCCGAGCGTTCCGGCCCGATAGATTGAATGTATTATTTTCAGGGCCTTACCCGCAGGTTTCCGCGCAAGGAACATGAACATGAGCGACTGGCTCCATGATCTCCCGATTGTGTGGATGGCGCTGATCGTCTTCGGCTTTACGTACCTGGTCGCGGCGGCAATCCATGTTGTCGTCAGCGCCCTGGCCGTCGGCGAGCGAGCGCGTGCCTTCAAGGCCGTCTCACCAGGCATGCTGCCGCCGCTGGGCATCATTTTCGGCCTGTTTGTCGGGTTCACGGCCGCGCAGGTCTGGAATGACAACGAGCGGGCCAGTGCAGCCGTCAGCCGCGAGGCGAGCGCACTGAGGTCCGCCGCGGTCCTGGCTACCGCCTTTCCGGGAGAATCGGAGACGCGCTTGCGTAGCCTGATTCGTAGTTACATTGCGGCAGCGACAGCTCGGGAATGGCCGATGATGGCCCATGGTACGATCACGCTCCAGGTGAAACCTCACTTCCTTGCCGAAGCGCTGCAGCAGACCCTTGCTCTGGCGCCCGACAGCCAGGGCCAACAAATCGCACAGCGTGAGATCGTCACCGCACTGGAAAGCGTCTTCGATGCCCGTCAGCAGCGCATCGAAATCAGCGCATCGCACGTCAATTGGATCAAGTGGTCGTGCCTCTATCTGCAGGCAGCCTGCGCACTGTTCGCGATCGCGATGGTCCATGGCGATAATCGGGGCGCCGCCGCCATCACAATGGGATTGTTCGCGACGGGGGTGGCCGCATCCGTGCTGTTGATCGCCGCTTACGACCGACCCTTCATCGGCGAGATCTCAGTCGGGCCCGCCCCGCTGTTGCAGGTCATGCCGGCAGCAGAGACCGATCGACAACAATAGAGATCATCAGCGCATGATCCGGAAAAGCGGATGCCGGTTTTCCGAAAAGCGAGTAGGGCGGATCAGCCAAAGGCGTAATCCGCCATCTGTCGGCGGTCGAATGGCGGATTACGCACCGCTAATCCGCCATTCGGGCTGAAACTACGGTGCTCGCCGAAACACGCCGGTCCTATTTGCAGGCAGATTGCCGACGCTCAACCGCACGCAATCGGTGCTGAGCGTGCAATCGAAGGAGGAGGACCATGCGCATGGTGCAACGCGTAACACGCTTGATCGGCATTTGGCACCGCCGCTCGAGCGAGCGACAGGTGCTGGCGGCAATGAGCGCCAGGGCGCTGCAAGACATCGGTATCACGCGCTGGGACGCCCGCCACGAAGCTAACAAGCCTTTCTGGCGCGAATGAGCCAGCAAGCGTAGCCCGGATGAGCGCGTCGCACCAGAACAGCTTGTTCATCTCGATTTGGATGTCGGAGGCAAAGCCGCACGCCGTCGCGCACGACGCCGTCTCCCTTGTAACTTGCGAATCGCCGAACGCGGGGAGAAGGAATGGGTATCGTCGCGAGTTGAGAGACAATTCGCTTGACAAACGTCGCCGAATAGGGTACATAACCGTCATCTCGCTCACGTACCAGGACGCCGGCCGGGTGACTCCGTCCGGCGGGGCGAGTGCGGTTCCCGCGGGCAAAGGCTCGTCACCTTGGCTCTCGGGCGGCTTGGGCAAGACACGCCCGACCGGCATCATGACCGGTCTGCGGGTGCAATCTCGCTGAGACTGGGACTTTGAGGCGCGGGTAACGCCCGCGAGTGACGCAATCGAAGGCCGGTCCGCCGGCTTCGCGTAAAAATGCGTTGCGATGCGCTCCGTCTTTCGAACCATCGGGACGCGCGCTCCGAACAAGTCCTGGGAAGTCGCGTGGCTCGAGCTGAGCGGTGGCGTTCGGTCGCGACCGCAAGTGCCGTGGTGGAACGCCGAGAGGCGAGCGGCCCCCTCCTGTGTCCTCCCCCGCACGCGGGGGAGGATGAAGGTGGGGGCCGCGCCGCATCGCGAGATGCGGAGGTTGTTGGACAACGCCTTTCGGCGTTCCGCTTTCTTGATTTGCCGGAAGCGAGTCTAGAAGAATTGCTTTCAAGGCGCTTGGCGAAACATCCACACCTTCCGGTTCATTTCGAAGTTTTAGCTTCGTATCCGCGCGTGATCGTGACGGCATCCGGTCCCACCACCGGCGCCGTCTGACGAAGATCACGCCCGGCCGTCGTTGTTTGCTTCGTTGTCGGCATAGCTCGGGCGCGAAGGTGCGCCGCGAGAACGCTGGTATATTCACCTCTCCCCGCGCGCGGGGAGAGGTCGAGCGCAGCGAGGGTGAGGGGGCCTCTCCGCAAGCCTGAGCGGTGGGGTTATTTCAAAGCTGTCGGAAATTTCCTGGAACGCTCAGACCTGCGGCGACGCCCCCTCATCCCAACCTTCTCCCCGCGCGCGGGGAGAAGGCGCAAGGCGCCTCGCGCAATAGGATTTACGCCCGCAGCTTCGCCTGTTGCCCGGCGGCGCGTTCGATGGCGCTGGCGAGGTATTCGGGCGACTGGGCGCCGGTGATGATGAGGCCGCCGCCGATGACGAAGCAGGGGACGCCGTCGATGCCGGCTTCCTTGGCGCTGTTGGCTTCGCTTTCGATGCGGTCGACGTCGGCGTCGCTGGCGAGGAGCCGGCGCACGAGGTCGCCGTCCATGCCGCAATCGACGGCGGCCCCGATCAGCGTCTTCGGATCGGTGAGGTCGCCTTCGCCGGTGAAGTAGAGCTCCATCAGCCGCTGCTTCATGCGGGCGGGATCGGTGACGCTGCGCGACCACAGGATCAGCCGGTGGCAGTCGAGCGTGTTGGGCTGGCGGCCGACCTTGTCGGGCGCATAGACGAGGCCCTCGAGCGCGGCGGCGGCGACGACGCGTTCGGCCATCACCTTGTAGCGCTCGGCGGAACCGAACTTGGTCTCCAGATAGGTCTGCCGCTCGATGCCTTCGCGCGGGATCCAGGGATTGAGGAAATACGGCCGCCAGGTGATGTCGACGCCGATGGCGGGCACGAGATCGAGCGCCGCCTCGAGCCGGTGCTTGCCGATATAGCACCACGGGCACACGACGTCGGAGATGACATCGACATGGACGGACGCGGAGGAGGGGCCTGTCATGATGGTGCCTTCGTTGGTGGTGCCGGTCGCTAAAAATTCAGCCTAGCTCATGTCCTCACCGGCGCGGAACCGCTTTCCGTCGAGATGGTGCCGCCGTCGGCGCGCGGCAACCTCAGCCTGCGATTTTGCCCAAAGTCTTGTCTGCCGAAGTCTTGCCTGCCAAAGTCTTGTCTGCAGTGCCAGGCATAGTGCCGTCCGTCACCCGGGCGACCAGCGAATCGGTCGTGTCGCTCGGCTTGAGCGTCGCCAGCGTCACCGTGGTGTCGACGCCGCGGGGCTTGGCGTCGGGCGCCAGCATGGTGTGCTTGAGCACGCTCGCGATCCGCCGCGCGATGACATGGGCGGCGCGCAGGTCGGTTTCGGTGAACACGGCGAAAATGGAATCGTCGGCCTCGCGGCAGGCGAAATCGACCTGGCGCATCAGCCGGCCGACGAGGCGCGCCGCATCGAGCGCGCTGCGGCGGTCGCGGCGCTCGAACGAGAAACGCGCGATCGAGAGGCCGACGCCGCGCTTTTCCGCATCGTCCACGGCGCGATTGAGGTCGCGCCAGAATGCCGCGTGCGCCAGAAGCCCGGTGTCGGGATCGATCATGCCCTTGGCGTCGAGCGATTTGAGCATGCGCTTGAGCCGTTGCGCGAACGCATGCACGCGCACATACGGGAGAAAGCGTTCGACGAGCTGCGCCGGGCCGTCGGCGATGCGCTCGAGATTGGGCAGACGCGCGGCAAAACCTTCGGTTACGCCGCCATGACCGCCGAGCACGGCGACCGGCAAGTCGCGAAAGCGCACGTCCTCGGCCAGCACCGTCAGCAGCGCCGTGACGATGCTGGGACCGAATCCGTCGCCGATCACCAGGCCGTCGATGTCGCGGGCATTGAGCGTGCGCGCGGCGCTTTCGACGCTGAGCGCGCCGACCAACCCGACCTGCTCGCCGATCGCGACCGCGAGCGCCGGATAGGAGCGGCCGCGGCCGGCGACGAGCACGGTCGCTTCATCGAGCGGATCGCCGTCCGGCAGTTCGGGCAGCGCCTCGCCGCGGCCGGCGAGCGTATCCATGCGCCGCAGCACCGTTGCGTGCAGCGCGCGCACGCGCAGCGCCGCGTTCAGGCGCAGCGCGATCCGCTCGGCCGGCGCGGTCGCGGCAATCGCCAGCGCGTCGGGGAGGACGGCGCTCTCGCCATCGCGCACGCGCGCGATTATTGGCATGAACGCGCCGTCGCGCGCGTCGATCCGATCGGCGAGCGCGCGCACGGCGGCGTCGACGTCCCCGCGGGGATCGGCCAGCACCAGCGCTTCCGGCTCGACCGCAGCGACCGCTCGAGCCGCGTCGGTCCAACTGGTTTCGATGATCGGAAAGGCGCCGGCCGCGCGCAAGGCCGCGACGACATCCGCCGCCGGATTGTCGGCAACGACGACAAACGGACCTTGCAACGCCATGGCGGAACGCGGGATTCAAAAAAGGACCGCACGACCTTAGGCCCGGCGCTGTTAACGGCGCGTCAACGCCGCGCACGACCCGGCGCGGCCGACCGGGAGACCAAATTCAAGATCGCGGGCGGCGAGCTTGAATTTTTGTCGCGCCGCGAACCGGCTCTACCGGCCGGCTCGCATTTTGGATCAGCGTCCGTCGGCCGCCGGCACCGCGGCGCCGCGATCGCCGCGGGCGCGAAACGCGCCGATGACGATCGGATTGACGCCGACGGCGTCGAGCGCGGCCTGGATCGTTTCGCCGTCGGCGGCGGTGCCGACCAGGCGCTGCCCGATCAGCGGATCCGGCAAGCCGGCGAGCGTCGCGGTGCCGTCGATGCGGCCGACCACGTCCTGCAGGTCGTGCAGCGGGAAACGATAGCCGCCGACGCCGACGATGCCCATCGGTGGTCCGGTCACGACCATCGTCTTGGCGGCGGCATCGACGTGGCAAGTGTAGCCGCTGTCGACCAGTCCGCCGCGACCGATCTTGAAATAGGGCAGGCCGGAACGTTCGACGCCGGGAGGAAAGGCATGGTGCGGGACCATGGCGCCGCGCAGGGCCACGGTGCCGGCGTCGGTCTGGGACACTTCGGCGACCACGACCCCGCCGCTGCTGCCGCGCGGCGCGACCACCGCCCCGACGGGAATGGCACCCGGCCGGCCGCCGGCGCCGCGCCGCGCCGGCACGAGGCCGGCTTCGCCGAAGATCGCGACGTCGGTCAAGGCCGCCTCCGATTCGCGCCAGGCTGGACTCATGGCGAGCCGCTCCGGCGAACGCCAGGCGGCGATGACGGCAACCGGGCCGCCGCGCGCCAGCGCGCCGGATTCGGAAAGCCGCTGCGCCACCGGTCCCGGCAGCATCACCGTGCCGCAGCGTGTCTCCCGACGCTGACGGCCGAGCACCTCTTCGTCGAACGGTTGATGCAGCGCGAGCGTGCCGCCCGTCAGGAGCCACGGCAGCACCGTGAGGCTCAATCCGGCGAAGGACGACGGCGCGATGGTCGACAGCGCGACCGTCTCCGGCGCCATGCGGCTTTCCAAAACGACGCCGAGGCCGCCCGCGATCAACTCGGAATGATTGCGTGCGACCGGCAACAGGCCGTCTTCGCCGACGTCGAACGTGACGGCGGCGACATGGGCGGCGGCATTGGCCTGCCGCTCCCGTTCGAGCGGCGGAACGGGGTCGAGCTTTTCGGCGTCGAACAGATCGTCGAAGGGCACGATGCCGTCGGCAAGGGTCTTGCCGAAGCCGCAGACGTAGCGGATCGAAAACACCTCGGCGGCCGCGCGCAGCGCGAGCTGGCCGTGATTGAAGGTGCCGGCTTGGCCGCAGCTGACCTGGCCGCAGGTGATCAGCGCCTTGGCGCCGACGCGCGCCAGCGCGGCGATCATGTCGGCGCGGCGCCACAACAGCGGCAGCGGCGCGACGATCATGCCCGCCCGCAGCACGCCGAGCATGGTCAGCACGTTCTCGACGATGTTGGGCAATTGCACGCCGACGACGGCGTCGGTCGTAAGCCCCATGCGGCGGAGCCGTCCGGCGATCGCCGACACCATGCGGTCGGCTTCGGCGTAGGTGAGCCGCCGCGGCGCGCCGTCGGTGAACGACCGGCGGTTCGGCGCGTCGATCAGCGCCAACGCGTCGGGCCGCCGCTGCGCGGTGCGGCGGATAAGCTCGTCCAGGGTCATGCGGCTCTGCGCCTGCAGCGCGGCGGCGGGATTGGAGTCGCCCAAGATCATTGCAGCGTCCGTTGCGGTTGATGCCACCAGGTTTCCGGCAGGTAGCCGGACAGCGACGTGTGCGCCGGATGTTCGATCGACGCCCAGCGCGCCACCCATTGTCCGGGCAAATAAAACAACGGCACGACGTAAGAGCCGGAGATCAGCACGCGGTCGAGCGCGCGAACGGCGGCGACGAAATCGGTGCGCTCGCGCGCGCGCAGCATCGCCGCGATCATGGCGTCGGCCGCGGCGCTGCGCACGCCCATATAGTTGCGCGAGCCGTCCTCGCCGGCGGCCGCCGAGCCCCAATAGAAGCTTTGCTCGTTGCCGGGCGACAGCGACTGCTCCCAACGATTCTCGATCATGTCGAAATCGAACGACGCGCGGCGTTGGTCGTACTGCACGGCATCGACGAGGCGCACGTGGGTGGCGATGCCGGCGCGCTTGAGGTTGTCGGCGAACGCGAGCGCGAGCCGCTCCTCGTCGCGGCTCGTCACCATGAGCTCGAACTGCAACGGTCGTCCGCTCGCCCGCTCGCGCAGCACTGTGCCGTCGAAGGCATAGCCGGCGGCGGCAAGGAGCGCGAGTGCGTCCTTGAGCCCGGCGCGATCGCGGCCGGAGCCATCGGTCGTCGGCGGCGACCAGGTGCCATCGAGCACGTCCGCGCGCACCGCGTCGGGGAAGGGCGCCAACAGCGCGCGCTCGCGCGCATCGGCCGCGCGGTGATAGGCGGACAATTCCGAATCGTCGAAGAAGCTGGCGCTGCGCTTATAGAGACCAAAGAAGAAATTGCGGTTGACCCATTCAGCGTCGAACAGGCGCACGATCGCTTGGCGCACACGGAGGTCGGAAAAAATCGGCCGGCGCGTGTTGAAGACGAAAGCCGTCGCCGGCTTGGGCAGGCCGTCGGCGAAGGTGTCCTTGACGATGCGGCCAGCGCGGGCGGCCGGGGTGTCGTAGCCGGTCTGCCAGCGGCCCGGATCGGTCTCGCTCCGCACGTCGTAAAGACCAGCCTTGAAGGCCTCGAAATACGCGTTGGCGTCGCGGTAATAATCGAAGCGCAGTTCGTCGAAATTCCACAGGCCGCGGTTGATGGGAAGCGCGCGGCCCCAATAATTGGGATCGCGTTTGAGCGTGATGCTTTTTCCCGGATCGACGGTGGCCACCACATAGGGCCCGCTGCCGACGGGCTTCGCCAGCGTGGTGTCCTCGAAGGTGGCGACATCGATGGCGTGCTTCGGCAGGACCGGCATCAGGCCGAGGATCAGCGGCAATTCGCGGTCGTCGCTGCCGGACAGGTCGAAGCGCACGGTCCGCGCGTCGAGGCGCTCGGCCTTGCCGACCTTGGTATAATAGGCGCGGTGGTTGGGCCGGCCGTGATCGCGCAGCAATTGCCAGGAGAACACGACGTCGTCGGCGGTGACCGGTGCGCCGTCGGAAAAATGCGCCGCGGGGTCGAGCCGGAACGTGACATAGCTCCTCGCGTCGTCGGTCTCGACCGTGCGCGCGAGCAGGCCGTAAAGCGTGAAGGGCTCGTCATAGCCGCGCGCCATCAGGCTTTCGAACACGTAGCCGCGCATCGCCTGCACGGCGAGGCCCTTGACGATGAGCGGATTGAGGCTGTCGAACGTGCCGAGCACGCCTTGCACGAGCGTCCCGCCCTTGGGCGCGTCGGGATTGGCGTAAAGCGGGGCGACAAAATCCTCCGGCATGGCCGGGGCGCCGTGCATGGCGATGGCGTGGGCGGGCGCGTCGGCCTTAGCCGGCGGCGTCAAGGCGAACATGGCCATCGCCCCGCACAAAGCGAGCCGGAGACCGGCCATGGCGTGGATGTTCGCACTTGATCGCGGAATTGATCGCATCGGCGCGGTTGTGGGACTCCGGTCGCGACGGCTTCGGACCTTAGGGATTCGCTTCAAGCGATAGCGCGATTTGCCGGCCGCGCAACGCAGCGCTCGGGCGTTATCACCAGGATACCGGTATGTCTTTCTTTGGCGGCACACTTGGGCTATTTGAGGGGCCGCCGTTTGGCGCCACCAGGGCCCGTTCGCCGGGTCGTGGTGTCACGCTGTTGCCGTAATCTGCGTCGATTGACGGTCGAGCGTGGGGTCCGGGCGGTGCGACAGGTGTGGACCGTGTCGCGTGGTGAAGGTGGACGTTCCTGGCGCGGGTGTGTTGCTCGCGCGGGAAGCTCCGATCGAACCGCGCGGGACTCATAATTTGCTGACGTCTCTTTAAATTCCGAAGTTCGCAGAGGAATTTGCCGCAAGGATTTGCGAGCTTCGGAATGGGGACACGCGTGCGCAAGTCGGTTAGGACTTCGGTCAGGTTCGACTTGCGGGCGGCGGCACAAACGAGGGACTGCAACTCATGACTTATCGCTTCGCGTCGGCACCGACGCAGTCGGTGGACCGGACGCCCGCCGCCATCGCCAGAACCGCAATGGGGGGTACGGCGCTGTCGCTGGCGCTCGCCGTGTCACTTGCAATTTCATTCAGCTCGCCTGCGTTCGCGCAAACGGCGCCCGCCGCGCCAGCGCCGGCGGCAAAGGCGAAGGCGCCGGCCAAAAAGAAGGCCGGCGCCGAGGCGCAGCAAGCGCCGCAGCCCGTGCCGGCGGCACCCGCAGCTCCGGCGGAAGGCCAGCCGGCGGCGCCCGGCGGTGAGCAACAGCAAGTCCAGCTGATCTATTCGCCGTGGACCAAATTCTGCCTCAAGGGCAAAGAGGCCAACGCCAAGCAGGTGTGTTTCACCGGCAAGGACGCCCGCATCGAGTCGGGAATGCCCGTGGTTGCCGCCGTCATCATCGAGCCGGAGGGCGTCGACAAGAAGATCTTGCGCGTGACCTTGCCCTTGGGCATGCAGCTCGTCCACGGCACGCGCGTCATTCTCGATCAGAGCCAGCCGATGACAGCGCCTTACGTCATCTGCTTCAACAATGGCTGCATGGCGGATTACGAGGCGAACGCCGACATGATCGGCAAGATGAAGAAAGGCCAGGCCCTCGTCGTCCAGGCGATCAACTCGACCGGCCAGCCGATCAGCCTAGGCCTGCCGCTTTCCGATTTCGCCAAGGCCTATGACGGGCCGCCGACCGATCCGAAGATCTTCGAGGAGCAGCAGAAGAAGCTGCAGGAAGAACTGCAGCGTCGCGCCGACGAAGCCCGCAAGAAGCTTGAAGGCCAGGGCGGCGCTCCGACCTCATCCGCGGCCCCGCCTCCCGGCAACAAATAGGCAACGGATCTAGGCGTCCCCGCGACAACGAACCGCGGGGACGGCATAGCCGTAGCGACCAAGTCGGGATTTCCAACTCGGGAATTTCAGTGCGTCATCGCGTGGCGGGGGCGATAGCCGCCCTTGCCGTCCCGCACGAACGTTTCCGCGACCTGGGGATGGCGGACCGGCTCGCCGCTGTCGTCCGGCAGCAAGTTCTGCTCGGAAACATAGGCGATATATTCGGATTCATCGTTCTCGGCGAACAGATGGTAGAACGGCTGATCCTTGTGCGGCCTGATATCAGGCGGGATCGATTGGTACCATTCCTCGGTGTTGCTGAAGGTCGGATCGATATCGAACACGACGCCGCGAAACGGATAAAGGCGGTGCCGGACCACCTGGCCGATCTGGTACTTCGCGGAGCGAATCTTGTTCATGACGACTGGTTGGTGACGCCGGTTACGGTACGACCTGCCCGGCAGCCTGCATATTACGACAATGCCGTGACGACGGTAATTCAAATACCGCGATTATGGCGGCCGGCTGACCAAGTACTGAACATTTGTTCGTAGCCTAGATCAAGCCGTACTGTCCCGTACCCTGTGGTTGCCGGGCTCCGTGGGCGCGGGTTCACAGTCCGTACCGCCGCGCCATTTCGGGGTCTTTCGCGGCCACCAGACGGGCGAGGTCGACCAGCACCTTGGCCTGCTTCCAGGTCGCGTCGTCCTGCATCTTGCCGTCGATCATCACCGCACCGCTGCCGTCGGGCATGGCGGCGATGATTTTCTTGGCGAACGCGACTTCGGCGGCGTCGGGCGAGAACACCCGCTTGGCGATACCGACCTGGCTCGGGTGCAGCGTCCAGGCGCCGACGCAGCCCATCAGGAAGCTGTTGCGGAATTGCGCCTCGCATGCCGCGGCATCGCTGAAATCGCCGAACGGCCCGTAGAACGGCTTGATGCCCGCCGCGGCGCAGGCGTCCACCATCTTCGCAATGGTGTAGTGCCAGAGGTCTTGCTGATAGGAGGCGCGCGGCACGTCGGCTGTGCCGGAAGCGGCGGCGTCGGCCAGCACCTTGTAGTCGGGGTGGCCGCCGCCGACCCGCGTGGTCTTCATCGCGCGCGACGCGGCCAAATCGGCCGGACCGAGGCTGATGCCGTGCATGCGCGGCGAGGCAGCCGCGATGGCGGCGACGTTGTTGACGCCCTCTGCGGTCTCCAGGATGGCGTGAATCAGGATCGGCTTCTTGACGCCGTGCTTGGCCTCGAGCTGGGCCAACAGCTGATCGAGATAATGGATGTCCCATTCGCCTTCGACCTTCGGCAGCATGATGACGTCGAGCTTGTCGCCGACCGCGGCGACGACCTCGCGAATGTCATCGAGCACCCAGGGCGAATTGAGCGCGTTGATGCGGGTCCACAAGCCGGTGCCGCCGAAATCGCACGCCTTCGCCATGGCGATGAAGCCGGCGCGGGCGGCTTCCTTGGCGTCGGCGGGGATGGCATCCTCGAGATTGCCGAGCACGACGTCGACCTGATGAACGAGCTCCGGCACCTTGGCGCGCACTTTTTCGATGTGCGGCGGCACGAAGTGGATCATGCGTTCGAGCTTGAGCGGCAGTTCGCGCAGCGGCGCGGGCGCCCCGATCGCGAGCGGCTTGAAAAAATTACGCGGCAGCTTCATGCGATGACTTAACCCCTCAACGGTAACGGTAGGACGAACCGCAGCCCCGCGCCAAGCCGTTTTTGACGGCAGGGGTGCCCATGAAATGGCGGCCGTTCACAGCATCTCCCCCCGCATCAGACGAGGCTGCGAGGCGAGCGGCGTGACCCCTTCGCGCATCAAAGCGCGGCGCAGCGGGCCGATGCTGTCGATCAGGTAAAGCGACAGGCCGCGGGCGCTTTGCACCGGGATGAAATCGCTGATGAGACTGCGATTGAGGAGATCGATGGCGATCCGCCGGCTGGTCGCGTCGGCGCGGCGCTGGGTGTCGTAACGGGCGAGCACGCTCGGGCTGCCGATATCGAGGTCTTGGCGGCGCGCGTCGGCGACGAGTTCGGCCAAGGTCGCGGCGTCGCGCAGGCCGAGATTGAGGCCCTGCGCGCCGATCGGCGGCACCACGTGCGCCGCCTCGCCGACGAGCGCGATGCGGCCGCGCGCGAACGTCTGCGCGGTCTCGACTGCAAGCGCAAAGATGCCGCGCCCAGGCTCCGCGGTCATCGTGCCCAGCAGCGAATGGGCGCGGCGCTCGATCTCGGCCGACAACGCCGCGTCGGGCATGGCGTACAGCGCCGCGGCGCTCGCCGGGTCGAGCACGCACACCAGGCTCGAGCGCCGCCCGGGCAGGGGCACCAGCGTGAACGGCCCGGTCGCGGTGTGGAATTCGGTCGAAATGTCGGCATGCGGCCGCGCGTGGCCGAGGTTGAGAATGAGCGCGGTCTGCGGATAGGCCCGCCGGTGCGTGCCAATGCCGGCGGCGGCGCGACACAGCGACCGTTGTCCGTCGGCGCCGACGACAAGTCGGACGCGCGCCGCGCCACCGGCGTAGGTGATCGTCGCGCCGGTCGGATCGGTCACGACCGCGGACGCCGCGGCGGCGATGCGCGGCAGCTTCAAGCGCGCCGTGTGGTCATGCAGCACGGCGTTGAGATGACGGTTCTCGATGTTGTAGCCGAAGGCGTCGAGCCCGATCTCGGCCGCGTCGAACTTGACCTCCGGCGCGCGCAGGAGCCGCCCGGTGTCGTCGATGATGCGGATGGCCTTGAGCGGCGCGGCGTTCGGCAGGCAGGCTTCCCACACGCCGAGTGTCGTGAGCGCGGTGACGGAGCCGGCGAGCAGCGCGGTGGTGCGGAAATCTTCGGGCGGCGCGGGCGCGATGAGGATGGTGTCGACGCCGGCCGCGGCGAGCGCAATGGCGCTGACGAGGCCGGCCGGCCCGCCGCCGACGACCGCCACGTCCGCGGTAAAGTCACTCGTGCCGCCGCTCACGCTTAAACCTTTCTCGCCGTCGCTGCTTGCCCGCGATCCGCGGCCGAGAGATTAGCAATCGCGGAGGGATCGTGCACGTTCATGGTTCAGCGTGTAGGCTTGACCGCATGGATCCGAAGTCACCCGGCGGTCGCGCGGCGCCGCGAATCGCGGCCGCGTTCTCCGTCCACATTCTCACGGCTTGCGGAGCGGCGTGCGCCTTGCTGGCGCTGATGGCGGCCGTGCGCGGCGCGTGGCCGGCGATGTTCTTGTGGCTCGGCGTGGCGCTTGTGATCGACGGCGTCGACGGCACGTTCGCGCGCCGGCTTCGCGTCGCGGAGACGTTGCCGCGCTGGTCGGGCGAGATGCTCGACTTCGTCGTCGATTACGCCACTTACGTTTTCGTGCCGGCCTATGCGATCGCCGCGGGCGAGCTGATGCCGCAGCCGGTCGCGCTCATGGCCGGGCTCATCGTTGCCGTGACCGGCGCGATCTATTTCGCCGACCGCAGCATGAAAACGTCCGACGGCTATTTCCGCGGCTTTCCCGCATTGTGGAATCTGGCGGCGTTTTATCTGTTCCTACTCGAGCCGGCGCCATGGGTCGGCGCGGGCGCGATCGTCATCCTGGCGGCGGCAACCTTCGCGCCGATCTATTTCGTGCACCCGGTGCGCCTGCGGCGATGGCGCGCGCTCAATCTGGCGATGCTGGTGCTGTGGGCGGCGCTGGCGCTGATCGCGCTGATGCGAGATCTCGACCCGCCGGCTTGGGTTGCCGCGGCGTTGGGCGCGATCGCACTCTATTTCGTGATCGTCGGTTTGTTGCGTGGCGCCCGCTGATCGTTCGCGAATCCGATTGGCCGGTCCCTTGCGCGCCCGTCCGCCGCCCTGATATTGCCCGGAGTGATGCGATAGGAGAGGAAAAATGGTTGCAGCAGTCCGCGTCCACAAATATGGCGGTCCCGAAGTTCTCACCTATGAAGACGTTACGGTTGCGGCGCCCGGGCCGGGCCAGGTCCGGGTCAAGCAGCACGCCTGCGGCGTCAATTTCGTCGACGCCTATTTCCGCATGGGCCTTTATCCGGCGCCGGGCGGTCTGCCCTTCATCGCCGGCAACGAAGCCGCCGGCGAGGTGGTCGAAGTCGGGCCCGGCGTCAGCGACCTCGAGGTCGGCGACCGCATCGCCTATGTGAACGGTCCGGGCTGCTACGCGGAAGAACGCCTGTTGCCGGCCGACCGGGCGGTGAAGCTGCCGGCGAACATCACCTACGAGCAGGCCGCCGGCATGATGCTCAAGGGCCTCACCGCGCAGTACCTGTTGCGCCGCACCTTCAAGGTCGAGAAAGGCATGACCATCCTGATGCATGCCGCGGCCGGCGGCGTCGGTCTCATTCTGTGCCAGTGGGCAAGCCATCTCGGCGCGACCGTCATCGGTACGGTCGGCTCGAAGGAGAAGGCCGCGCTCGCCCACGCCAATGGCTGCCACCACACCATTCTCTACCGCGACGAGGATTTCGTCGCCCGCGTCAAGGAGATCACGGGCGGCAAGCTGTGCGACGTAGTCTATGACGGCATCGGCAAGACGACGTTCCCGGCCTCGCTCGACTGCCTGCGGCCGCTCGGCATGTTCGTGAGCTTCGGCAGCGCGTCGGGACAGATCGAGGCTTTCAACATCAACATCCTGCAAGCCAAGGGCTCGCTGTTCGTGACGCGGCCGACGCTCAACACCTACGCCGCCAAGCGGGAAGACCTGCTGACGATGGCGGCGGACTTGTTCGCGGTCGTCGGCAGCGGCGCGGTCAAGATTCCGATCAATCAGACCTACAAACTGCGCGACGCCGCGCAGTCGCACCGCGATCTCGAAGGGCGGGCCACCACCGGTTCGTCCATCCTGGTGCCGTAACGGGTGCGGGCGGTCGGAACAGCGATCGAGCCGCGGGGGCAACAAACCAGGAAAGTCTGGCTATGAAAGTCTTGCCATGAAGGTTTGGGGCTATGGGGCGACGCTCGGCTGGGCTGTGCTCGCCTTCCTCGTCGGCCAGATCGTCGGGGTCGCCGCCTATATTCTCTGGCATCCGGGCTCGTTGAACGTGCTGATGGCGACGCCCTATGACGGCGTCATGGTCACGTTCGTCCTCATCATCGCCAATCCGATCACCATCGCCGTGATCGCGTTGGCGATCCGGGCCGCGCGGGCGGACTTTTTCGAGTATCTGGCGGTGAAATGGCCGGACCGGCGGTGGCTGGCGACCGGCTTGATCTCGCTCGTGGCGTTGATCGCGCTCGGCGATGCGGCGCTTTATCTTGCCGGCGAGCAATTGGTCACGCCGTTCCAGCTGCAATCCTACACCACCGCGGCGACGCAGGGCTGGCTCGCCGCCATGTGGATCGCCGCCGTCATCATGGCGCCGGCGGGCGAGGAGGTCATCTTTCGCGGCTTCCTGTTCCGCGGCTGGGCCCGCTCGGACCGCTCGACCTGGCCGGCGATCGTGGTGATCTCGCTGTTGTGGGCGGCGCTGCACGTGCAGTACGACTGGGCCGGGATCGCGCAGATATTCGTCGTCGGCCTCTATCTCGGCTGGATACGCTGGCGCAGCGGTTCGACGCTGCTGACGTTCCTTCTGCACGCACTCTTCAATCTCGAGGGCACGTTCGAGACCGTGGTGCAGCTGCATTATTTCTCTTAGATCGCTTGGACCGCCGCCGCGCCGTATTTTTGTCAGCGCTTCGGCGATCCTTGCAACGGACGGCCTTGGCCGCCTCCTTGGCCGCCGAACAGACGGCCGAACACCGGCCCGGCGGCAGGTTCGCCGCCCTGGCGCCGCGGCGCCGGCACGCCGAGCACCGGCTCGGCGAACCGCGCGATGCCCGCGACCGCGTCATCGAGCGGCAACGGGCTGCCGGGCGTTTCGGTGACGATGATGGCGAGCACGTTCATGTCGCGGCGGTAGAGCGAATCGAGCGCCGTCAACGTGTGGCTGATGCTGCCGACTTGGCTGTCGGTGATCAGGATAAGCGGCAACCGCAGCGCCATCATCACGTCGAGCATCGTGCGATGCCCGTCGAGCGGCTCCATGATGCCGTCGACGCCCTCGACCAGCAGGATCTCGCGGCGCTGTTTGATCGCGGCTTGGCAGAAGGCGATGACCTGATCGACGTCGATGCGGCGGTTCTCCCGGGCGGCCGCGAGGTCCGGCGACAGCGGCGCGAGAAAGCGCCAGGGCGATACCCGCTCGACCTCCTCTGGCGAGAACGGCAGGCCCAAGGCTGAGAGCAATGCGCCGGGATCGCTCGCCGCGGCCCGCGCCGGGTCATAGCCGGTGGCGATCGGCTTGATAGCGTCGACCTGATGGCCCAGTTGCCGCAAGTGCCGGATCAAGGCGGCGACGATGAGTGTCTTGCCGACATCGGTTCCGGTCGCGGTCACGAAAATAGCGGTCACGGGTCAAACGCCTTTTGCGCCGCATGAAAGCGCCGAACATGCGGCGATGCCAGCAAAAACCGGCGGGCACGCGCGATCATGGGGTTGTTGTGGTCAGTATCCGATTGCCGTGCCGTGAAGGTCGTAGGCGTCGGCGCTGTCGATCCTGACGGTGGCGATTTCGCCGACGCGCAGCGGCCGCCGGCTGGCGATGAACACCGTGCCGTCGATCTGCGGCGCGTCGCCCTTGCTGCGGCCCTTGGCCACGGCAGGGCTCGCGCCGCGGCTCGGGGCGACTTCGTCGATGATGACGCGTTCGCGCCCGCCCACCCTGCGTTTGAGACGCTTGGCCGAGATGTCCTGCTGGAGCGCCATCAGGCGGTGGTAGCGCTCCGCCTTGACCGCCTCGGGCACGGCCGCGGCGATGTCGTTCGCGGGCGCCCCACTGACCGGCTCGTAGCGGAAACAGCCGACGCGATCGAGCTCGGCTTCCTCGAGCCAATCGAGCAGCAGCGAGAAATCCTCGTCCGTCTCGCCGGGAAAGCCGACGATGAAGGTCGAGCGCAGGGTGAGGCTAGGGCAAGCGGCGCGCCACGCTTTGATGCGATCGAGCGTCTCTTCCTGCGCCGCCGGCCGCCGCATGCGCTTGAGCACGGAAGGACTGGCGTGCTGGAACGGGATGTCTAGGTAGGGGAGCACCTTGCCGTCGGCCATCAGGCCGATGACCTCGTCGACGTGCGGGTAGGGATAGACGTAATGCAACCGCACCCAGACGCCGAATTCACAGAGCGCGCGGGCAAGATCGACGAATTTGGCGCGCACTTCGCCGCCCTTCCACGGGCTCGCCGCGTATTTCAGATCGACCCCGTAGGCGGACGTGTCTTGGGAAATGACCAGCAATTCCTTGACGCCCGCGGCGACCAGCTTTTCGGCTTCCCGCAGCACGTCGCCGGCCGGCCGGGAGACCAAGTCGCCGCGCAGCTTGGGGATGATGCAGAACGTGCAGCGGTTGTTGCAACCCTCTGAAATCTTGAGATAAGCGTAGTGCCGCGGCGTCAGCTTGATGCCCTGCGGCGGAATGAGTTCGGTATAGGGGTCGTGCCGCGGCGGAACGGCGCGGTGGACCGCCTCGAGCACGCTCTCGTATTGCTGCGGGCCGGTGACGGCCAGCACGTTCGGGTGCGCAGCCGTGATCTTTTCCGGCTCCGCGCCCATGCAGCCCGTCACGATGACCTTGCCGTTCTCGGCGAGCGCGGCGCCGATGGCGGTCAGCGATTCGGCCTGCGCGCTGTCGAGAAAGCCGCAGGTGTTGACGATGGCAAGATCGGCATCGGCGTGGCCGCGCGCGAGCTCGTAGCCCTCGGCGCGCAGCCGGGTCACGATCCGCTCGGAATCGACCAGCGCCTTCGGACAGCCGAGCGACACGAAAGAGATGCGGGGTGCGTGATTCACTGGAAAATATCGAATTCTTCGTTCATTGGGCGCCGGAGGACCGGCCGGCGACCGCCCGTCGCCGCAGGTCGATCACCTCGCCGACCTTGCGCTCGTCATAGCCCCATATAGGAAGCGGTCCGCCATTTTGCGGCAATGTCCGCACCGTCCCCTAGCACAGTGCAAGGTCACGATCACTGCCAAAGGTCAAATGCGCAAGCCCGTCACGGGCAGAGCGAGGCGCCGAGCGGCGCCTGCCGCCTTTCTCCGCGCCGCTCAGCAATGCGGCGCGAAGCAGAGGCCGCTGTTCTCGCCGCAAGGCAACGGAAGCACGATCGTTTCTCCGCCGCTGCAGGCATAGACGCGGCACCACTGATCCTTGTCGCAAACGGTGCAGCGCAACTCCGGCTTGGTGCAGGCGTTGGGCATTCTGGCGGTGTGGCGCGTGTGATGCTTGGCGGCCAGTGTCGGCGAAACCGACGCCATCGCCACGATGGCGGCCAAGGCGATCTTCTTCATCGATCCGGTGAGCATGGTCCGAGCCCGTTCAAATCACCCCACGGGCGTTTCATTCTCATAAAGATCCGGTGCGCGCAAGGTTATGCTTTAGATCAATTGTCGGATCGCATGCTTCGCGGGAACTCGGAGTGAAACTGAATTTACCTCACAAGCTTCCCGATCCGCCGCTGCTTGTGGTCACCGACCGCCGGCAAGCGCGGCGTCCGCTCGCGGATGTGATCGAAGCCGCGCTTGCGGGCGGTTGCCGCTGGATCAGCCTGCGCGAAAAGGATCTGCCCGCCGACGAACAGATACGTTCGGCACGCGCGCTGCTGCCGATGGTGCAGCGGTATGGCGCCGTCCTGACGCTGCATGGCGATAGCGCGCTCGCCAAGCTTTCAGGCGTCGACGGCGTGCACCTGCCGGCCGGCATCAATGCCGCCGCTGGTCGCGCTGACATCGGCGCCGAGAAGCTTCTCGGTGTCTCGATCCATACCGCCGCCGAAGCCCAGGCGATCGACCCCGCCATTGTCGACTATGCGCTCGCGGGGCCTGCATTCGAGACCGCGAGCAAGCCCGGTTACGGTCCCGCGATCGGCCGCATGGGTTTGGCCGAGATCGCGGCTGCCGCAGCCGTACCGACACTCGCCATCGGCGGCATCGACAGCGCGCGTGTCGGCGACCTCGTCGCCGCCGGCGCCGCCGGCGTCGCGGTCATGGGCGGCGTCATGCGTGCCGCCGACCCGGCGCAGGAGGTGAGGGCGCTCGTCGCGGCACTGGCCGGCGCGCTCGCTAGACGCGCGCGCGATACGTGCTGACGCCTTGATCAGGCACCCACACGCCGGCGGGGAGTTTTCCGGCCTGCCAGAACACATCGATCGGCATGCCGCCGCGCGGATGAAAATAAGCGCCGATGCGCAGCCATTTCGGCTTCAACAGCGCGACCAGCCGTTTGCCGATCGCGACCGTGCAGTCCTCGTGAAAAGCGCCGTGGTTGCGGAAGCTGTTCAAATAAAGCTTGAGCGATTTCGATTCCACCAGCCACCGGCCCGGCACGTAATCGATGACGATGATGCCGAAATCCGGCTGGCCGGTCACCGGGCAGATCGCCGTGAACTCGGGGAAGGTGAAGCGGGCAACGTAGTTCGTGTCCGGATGCGGATTGGGCACGCGGTCGAGCACCGCCTCGGCGGGGGAGGCGGGAATCGACGACGGCCGGCCGAGTTGCAGCGGTTTCTTCGCCATGAATCTGTTCGCCCTGGTGCGTCGGGACGACGCGCATAACATGACGCCTGACGACGGTAAAATCCGCCGCCCGATTTTCATCGCCGGGCACGGCAGGTTACACTGCCCAAAACAAAACAAGAAACGGCTCAAAAACGAACCCGGGAGAGCGTCCATGACAATAGCATCCATGACGCTCAAGCACGCGATCATCGCGGCGTTGACGGCGGCGTCCGTCATTCTCGTCGCGCAACTGATGCCGAGCACCGTGCGGGCGCAGGATTTGGATAAGGTGAAGGCGGCCATGGCGCTGTTGCAATCCAAGGCCGAAAAGCTGGGGCCAGCGAAGATCGAGGGCACCGATACGGTCGCCGGCAAGACCGTCCCGGCAGTATTCTTCGGCACCACCAAGATCGATAACAACTTCGACCTGGTGGACGAGGTGGTGAAGGAAGTCGGCGGCACCGCCACGATCTTCGTCAAGAGCGGGGCCGACTATGTCCGCGTCGCCACCAACGTCAAAAAGGACGATGGCTCGCGCGCCGTCGGCACCATTCTCGATCCCAACGGCAAGGTCATCGTCCTGATCAACAAGAACGAAGCGTTCTTTGGCGAGGCGACGATCCTGGGCAAGCCATACGTCACCGGCTATGCGCCGATGCACGATGCTGCCGGCAACGTCATCGGCATCTACTACGTCGGATACCCGAAGGGTTAGCGCGCCCCCGGCGCGGTGACCCGCGGCGATCACGGCCCGGATCGCTGCCGCGCCGGCTCGAGGACATGACAAGGGCCCGGCCGATCCTGTAGAAGCGCCTCGCAGCAGCCAGCCGGGAGCGCCCATGACCGCCATTGTCGACATTATCGGCCGCGAAATTCTCGATAGCCGCGGCAATCCGACCGTCGAGGTCGACGTCGTCCTCGAGGACGGCTCGCGCGGTCGTGCCGGGGTGCCGTCCGGCGCTTCGACGGGAACCCATGAGGCGGTCGAACTGCGCGACGGCGATAAAGGACGCTATCTCGGCAAGGGCGTGCGCAACGCGGTCGACGCGGTCAATAGCGAGATTTTCGACGCCTTGTGCGGCATGGACGCCGAGGCCCAGATCAAGATCGACGAGACCATGATCGCGCTCGACGGCACGCCCAACAAAGGCCGCCTCGGCGCCAACGCCATCCTCGGTGTGTCGCTTGCCGTCGCCAAGGCGGCGGCCGCCGCCAATGGTTTGCCGCTCTACCGCTATGTCGGCGGCACCGCGGCGCGGCTCCTGCCGGTGCCGATGATGAACATCGTCAATGGCGGCGTCCACGCCGACAATCCGATCGATTTTCAGGAATTCATGATCATGCCGGTCGGCGCCGCCTCGTTCGCGGAAGCGCTGCGCGCGGGGTCGGAAATCTTCCATACCTTGAAGGCGGCGCTCAAGGCGGCCGGCCATGACACCAATGTCGGCGACGAGGGCGGCTTCGCGCCCAATCTGCCGTCGGCGGAAGCCGCGCTCGATTTCGTGCTGTCGGCGATCGAGAAGGCGGGCTACCGCCCGGGCGAGCAAGTCGCGCTGGCGCTCGATCCGGCGGCCAGCGAATTTTTCGGCGACGGCGCCTACCAGTACAAAGGCGAAGGCAAGACGCGTTCGATCGAACAGCAGGTCGATTATCTCGCGGCCTTGGTCGAACGCTATCCGATCGTGTCGATCGAAGACGGCATGGCCGAGGACGATTTCAAGGGCTGGAAAATCCTGACCGACAAGATCGGCAAACAATGCCAGCTCGTCGGCGACGATATTTTCGTGACCAATGTGGCGCGGTTGTCCGACGGCATCAAAAACGGCATCGGCAATTCGATCCTGATCAAGGTCAATCAGATCGGCACGCTCACCGAAACGCTGGCCGCAGTCGAGACCGCGCACAAGGCGGGCTATACCGCGGTGATGTCGCATCGCTCCGGCGAGACGGAGGATTCGACCATCGCCGATCTCGCCGTCGCCACCAATTGCGGACAGATCAAGACCGGTTCGCTCGCCCGCGCCGATCGCACGGCCAAATACAACCAGCTTTTGCGCATCGAAGAGGACCTCGGCGCGCAGGCGCGATATGCCGGGCGGGCGGCGCTCAAGGCGCTCGGCTAGGCCGAAGCTTCTCACTAGCTGCCCGGCCCATCTTGCCGTGCCGCGTCAATCCGCGCTATCTGTGTCGCCGGGCGCGACGAGGGTGAACGCCAATGGACCAGTCGCTCGAATTGAAATCCGGCAGTCACAGGTTTGCTGTCGAGCGCGTGCGCGATTTTGTCGTTGCGGCGGTGGAGACGGCGCCTGCGTTCGAGACGCCGTATTATCATCTGGTGCTCGACCGGGTGTTTCCCGATGATGTCTATGCCGCCATGCTCGGCGCCATGCCGGTGGCGTCGGACTACCGGCCGATGCACGGCCGCAGCAGGGGCAACGATCTCGCCGACGGCACCCATACGCGCGTGAAGATCGATCTGCTTCCGGAGCAAATCCGGCATTTGCCGCTGGAAAAGCGCGCGGTGTGGAGCGTGGTCGGCCCGGCGCTGCGCTCGGCCGCGGTGCGGGATGCGTTCGTGAAGCGCCTCGCGCCGGCGCTCGAGCGCCGCTTCGGCGCCGGCTACGCGAAGGTCGGCATGTTTCCGATCCCGGTGCTGACGCGCGACATCACGGGCTACCTGATCACGCCGCACACCGACACGCACTGGAAGGGCATCACCGTGCAGCTCTATCTGCCGCGGGATGGTTCGATCGAGCATATCGGCACCATCTTTCATGAGCGGCAGGCCGACGGCTCGCTGGCGAAGAACAAGCAGATGCGGTTTCTCCCCAACACCGGCTACGCCTTCGCGGTGGGCAATGACAGCTGGCATTCCGCCGATCGCATCGGCCCCGAGGTCGAAACGCGCGACAGCATCCTGTTGACCTATTTCGTCGACGCCGGCGCCCTGCGCTATGCGCGCAACCGCGGCAAGCGCCTCGGCAATTTCATCCTCGGCGAATTGCGCAGCCGCCTGCCGTAATCGCACCCCGCGCCCGCTATTAATGCCGCTTTAAGCCGCACCCTCCCATGGTTGCGGCATGGTGACCCGTAAGCGACTGCGTTCGATCGTGACCGCGCTCGGCCTCTATGTCATAGCGGCGTTGCTGATCGGCTATTTCGGCGTCAACGCCGTCAACGGCAATCGCGGCCTCAAGGCGAAGCAGGACATCGACCGGCAGATCGCGGAGCTTTCCGCCGAGCTCGACCGGCTGCATGGCGATCGCCTCGAATGGGAGCGCCGCGTCGCTTTGCTCAAATCCAACGGGCTCGACCCCGACATGCTCGATGAACGCGCCCGCGCTCTGCTCGACTACGCCCACCCCAAGGAATTGACGTTGATGCTCGACGCCCCGGCGCGGGTCGTTGGCCGCGGGCCTTGAACCGGCGCCGCCGCTTGCCGAAATAAGCTTCCTGCCAAAGGTTCGACCAAGGGCTTGACCGCGAATTCCGCTCGGGATTTGCGTCCCGACCACGACAGTTACAAGCGTACGGCAGCTAGGCCACGGGCCGACTTCCGAAACCGGGGGAATTCGGCTATGGCAATGACGCTGCGAACGTCTCGAGGACCATGATGGCCGTCGCCAAAACCAAGCAAGCGGAGCAAACCGCCGGAGAGCGCCGCGCCGCCGCGGCGGCCAAAACCGGGTCAGTGGCGGAGTTCACCAAGGATGAGGAGCTGCAGGCGCTACGCAGCATGCTCCTGATCCGCCGCTTCGAGGAGAAGGCCGGCCAGATGTACGGCATGGGCCTGATCGGCGGTTTCTGTCACCTCTATATCGGCCAGGAAGCGGTCGTGACCGGTGTGGAAATGGCCAAGCAGGACGGCGATCAGATGATCACCGGCTACCGCGACCATGGCCATATGCTCGCCTGCGGCATGGACCCCAAGGGGGTGATGGCGGAGCTGACCGGCCGGCGCGACGGCTATTCCAAGGGCAAAGGCGGCTCGATGCACATGTTTTCCCGCGAGAAGAATTTCTTCGGCGGGCATGGCATCGTCGGCGCTTCGGTTCCGATCGGCACGGGACTCGCGTTCGCCAACAATTACCGCGGCACCAACAGCGTCAGCCTGACCTTCTTCGGCGACGGCGCCGCCAACCAGGGCCAGGTCTACGAGAGCTTCAATATGGCGGAGCTGTGGAAGCTCCCGGTGGTCTACATCATCGAGAACAACCGCTACGCCATGGGCACGGCGGTGACGCGTTCCTCGGCGCAGAGCGATTTTTCCAAGCGCGGCATTTCCTTCAACATTCCGGGCGTGCAGGTCGACGGCATGGATGTGCGCGCGGTCAGGGCCGCGGCCGCCGAAGCGCTCGCCTGGTGCCGCGCCGGCAAGGGTCCGACCATCATCGAAATGATGACCTACCGCTATCGCGGCCACTCGATGTCGGACCCGGCCAAATACCGGACCAAGGAAGAGGTCGACAAGGTGCGCTCCGAGCACGACCCGATCGAACAGGTGCGCGCGCGGCTCCTCGCCAAGAAATGGGCGAGCGAAGACGACCTGAAGAAGATCGACGCCGCCGTGCGCGCCGTCGTCAACGAGGCGGCCGAGTTCGCGACCAGCGATGCCGAGCCCGACCCCGCCGAACTCTATACGGATGTCTACCGGTGAACGCGCCCTCGAGTTTCGCGCCGCCGCCTGCCGCTGTTTCCTTGTCCCTTTGGGCGAAATGACGAGTTAGCCCGCCATGCCGATTCAGCTCCTGATGCCCGCGCTCTCGCCGACGATGGAGAAGGGCAATCTCGCCAAGTGGCTCAAGAAAGAGGGCGACGCGGTCAAGACCGGCGACGTCATCGCCGAGATCGAGACCGACAAGGCGACGATGGAGGTCGAGGCCATCGATGACGGCACGCTCGGGCAGATCCTGGTGCCCGAAGGCACCAACGATGTCGCGGTCAACACGCCGATCGCCATGATCCTCGCCGAAGGCGAGGACAAAGCCGCGCTCAAGGAGGCTCCCGCGCGGCAACAGAAGGCTGCGGAACCCGCACCGCCAGTGGTGGCGGAACCGGCCGCTGCGCCGCCGCCTGCGGCGCCCGCACCCGCGGCGCCGCAGATTAGCGTTGCCGTGCCGCCTTCTGCTGCAGCGCTACCGGAGCCTGAAGTACCCGCGGGTACCGAGATGGTCACCATGACCATGCGCGAAGCGTTGCGCGACGCCATGGCCGAGGAGATGCGCCGCGACGACGGCGTCTTCGTCATCGGCGAGGAGGTCGCCGAATATCAGGGCGCCTACAAGGTGACGCAGGGCCTGCTGCAGGAGTTCTCCGCCCGGCGCGTCATCGACACGCCGATCACCGAGCATGGCTTTGCCGGTCTCGGCGTCGGCGCCGCACTCGCCGGATTGAAACCGATCGTCGAGTTCATGACCTTCAACTTCGCCATGCAGGCGATCGACCATCTGATCAATTCGGCGGCGAAGACGCGCTACATGTCCGGCGGGCAGGTCGACGTCGCGATCGTCTTTCGCGGCCCGAACGGCGCCGCCGCCCGCGTCGCCGCCCAGCACAGCCAGGACTATTCGTCCTGGTACTCGCACGTACCGGGCCTCAAGGTCATCGCACCCTCCAACGCCGCCGACGCCAAGGGCCTGCTCAAGGCCGCGATCCGCGATCCCAATCCGGTCATCTTCCTCGAAAACGAAATCCTCTACGGCCACTCTTCACCGGTGCCGAAGCTCGACGATTATGTGCTGCCGATCGGCAAGGCGCGGGTCGTGCGCGCCGGCACCGACGTGACGCTGGTCGCCTGGTCGATCGGCATGACCTACGCGCTCAAGGCCGCGGACGAACTGGCCAAGGACAACATCTCCGCCGAAGTCATCGACCTGCGCACGCTCAAGCCGATGGACACCGACTCCATCATCGCCTCGGTCAAGAAGACCGGGCGCCTCGTCACAGTCGAGGAAGGCTGGCGGCAATCGGGCGTCGGCGCCGAGATTTCCGCGCGCATGATGGAGGAGGCGTTCGATTATCTCGACGCGCCGGTCATGCGCGTCACCGGCAAGGACGTGCCGATGCCGTACGCCGCCAATCTGGAAAAGCTCGCGCTGCCGTCGGTCGCCGAAGTCGTCGAGGCGGCTAAGGCGATCTGTTACCGATGAGCGAGGATCCCGCAACGCCCGTGGCACCGTTCGAAGCGCTCAACGTTCCGCCCCCGGCGCTGGAGCAAGGCGGCTACGAGGTTTTGCGCGCGGTGATTTCCGATGGGCAATTGCACGTCGCGCTGCGGCGCGCCTTCGACGAACCTGAGGTCTGGGGTATTTTGCTCGCCGACATCGCCCGGCACATCGGCCGCATCTACGCGCTCGAAGCCACCATGCGCGAGGATGACGTGGTGGACAAGATCTGGGCGATGTTCGAGGCGGAAATGGACCGGCCGACCGACATCGGCACCACCAACGCGATCAGCTGAGAAAAAATGCCCATCAACATTCTCATGCCGGCTTTGTCGCCCACGATGGAAAAGGGCAACCTCGCCAAATGGCTCAAGAAGGAAGGCGAGGCGGTCAAGACCGGCGATGTCATCGCCGAGATCGAGACCGACAAGGCGACGATGGAATACGAAGCCGTCGACGACGGCGTGATGGCGAAGATCGTGGTGCCGGAAGGCACCAACGACGTGCCGGTCAATGCGCTCATCGCGGTTTTGGCGCAGGAAGGTGAGGATCCGAAGGCCGTGGCGGCTGCCGCTGTCGCCAAGTCGCCCAGCGCCGGAGCCCCCTCACCCCAACCCTCTCCCCCACAGGGAGAGGGGGCGGCTGTGCCCGCGGCGCCGCCTGCACAGCCTTCAGCCGCGGAAGCCAGAGCACCGAGCGCGCCGCCCGCACCGCGCCCTCCCTCTCCGCCAGGGGGAGAGGGTCGGGGTGAGGGGGCTCCAGCACCGGGCCCTGGCACCCGTATTTTCGCTTCCCCTTTGGCCCGCCGGCTTGCCAAGGAAGCCGGCCTCGACCTCGCGCGCATCCAGGGTACCGGTCCCCGTGGCCGCGTGATTGCGCGCGACATCGCGGCGGCGAAAGAAGGTCAGGGTCTCAAGGCTCCGGCGGCTGCGCCGTCGGCCGCACCTTCCCCCGCACCCGTTGCAGCGCCTGCGCTCGTTCCGACGCCGTCCGACGAAAAAATCCGCGCGCTGTTCGAGCCTGGCTCCTACGAGGTCGTGCCGCACGACAACATGCGCAAGATCATCGCGCAGCGGCTGGTGCAGGCTAAGCAGACCATCCCGCATTTCTATCTCACGCTCGACTGCAACATCGGCAAGCTTCTCGCCGCGCGCGAAGAGATCAACGCCGCCGCGCCGAAGGACAAGGACGGCAAGCCGGCCTGGAAGCTCTCGGTCAACGATTTCGTCATCAAGGCGCTGGCGGTGGCGCTCGTGCGCGTGCCCGAGGCCAACGTCACCTGGACCGAGGGCGGCATGCTCAAGCACAAGCACGCCGATGTCGGCGTCGCCGTCGCCATTCCGGGCGGCCTGATCACGCCGATCGTGCGCCAGGCGGATACAAAACCGCTGTCGGTGATCTCCAACGAGATGAAGGATTTCGCCGCCCGCGCGCGGGCGCGCAAGCTCAAGCCCGAAGAATATCAGGGCGGCACCACCGCGGTGTCCAATCTCGGCATGTTCGGCATCAAGGAGTTTTATGCCGTGATCAACCCGCCGCATGCGACCATCCTCTCGGTCGGCGCCGGCGAGGAGCGGCCGATTGCCAAGAACGGCAAGATCGAAGTGGCGCAGATGATGACGGTCGGGCTTGCCACCGATCACCGCGCCGTCGACGGCGCGCTCGGCGCGCAGCTTTTCGGTGTGTTCAAATCGCTGATCGAAAATCCTGTGATGATGGTGGTGTAGCGCTCCATGGCTGATACGAATTTCGACATCATCATCATCGGCTCCGGCCCCGGCGGCTATGTCTGCGCCATCCGCGCGGCGCAGCTCGGCTTCAAGACCGCGATCGTCGAACGCGATTATCTGGGCGGCATCTGCCTCAACTGGGGCTGCATTCCCACGAAGGCGCTGCTGCGCTCGGCAGAGATTTTCCATTATCTCGAACACGCCAAGGATTACGGCCTTTCGGCGCAGAACGTCAGCTACGATCCCTCCGCCGTGGTGAAGCGCTCGCGCGCCGTGTCGAAGCGGCTCAACGACGGCGTCGGTTTTTTGATGAAGAAGAACAAGGTCACGGTGATCTGGGGCGAGGCGGCAATCGACGCGCCCGGCAAGATCACGGTGAAGCCCCCTCCCAACCCTCCCCCGCGAGCGGGGGAGGGCAGGGTGGGGGAAGCGCCCAAAGATGCACTAGGCCCCGGCGCCTATCAGGCCAAACACATCATCGTCGCGACCGGCGCGCGGCCGCGCGTGCTGCCGGGCCTCGAGCCCGACAAGAAGCTCGTCTGGACCTATTTCGAGGCGATGGTGCCGGAGCGCATTCCAAAATCGCTCTTGGTGGTCGGCTCCGGCGCGATCGGCATCGAGTTCGCCTCGTTCTATCGCACGTTCGGCACCGAGGTGACCGTGGTCGAGGTGCTGCCGCAAATCCTGCCCGTCGAGGACGCCGAGATCGCCGCGTTCGCGCGCAAAAGCTTCGAGAAGCAGGGCATCAAGATCTTGACCGGCGCCAAGGTGACGAAGCTCGATAAAAAAGCCGATAGCGTCACCGCGACGATCGACGACGGTAAGGGCGGCACGCAGACGCTGACCGTCGACCGCGTCATCTCGGCTGTCGGGGTCGTCGGCAATACCGAGAATCTCGGCCTGGAAAAGCTCGGCGTGAAGATCGAGCGCGGCGCGATCGTCGTCGACGGCGCCTGCCGCACCAACGTGCCGGGCATCTACGCCATCGGCGATGTCGCCGGCCCGCCGCTGCTCGCGCACAAGGCCGAGCACGAAGGCGTCATCTGCGTCGAGGCTATCAAGGGGCTCAACCCGCATCCGATGGACAGGCGCATGATCCCCGGCTGCACCTACTGCACGCCGCAGATCGCATCGGTCGGCCTGACCGAGCAGGCGGCCAAGGACCAGAAACGCGACATCCGCGTCGGCCGCTTCCCGTTCGTCGGCAACGGCAAGGCCATCGCGCTCGGCGAGGATCAGGGCCTGGTCAAGGTGATCTTCGACAAGAAGACCGGGCAGCTTCTCGGCGCCCACATGGTCGGCGCCGAAGTGACCGAACTGATCCAGGGCTACGTGATCGCGATGAATCTCGAGACCACGGAAGAAGAATTGATGCACACCGTGTTCCCGCACCCGACGCTGTCGGAGATGATGAAGGAAGCGGTGCTCGACGCTTACGGGCGCGTTTTGAATATGTGAACGGACTTTGCGACCCGATAGACACACCCGACAGCGAGCCATAAACTCGCGCCGATCAGCCCTTTCCGGGAGAGTGTTCTGCATGGCCGAAGAGCGCCTGCAAAGAAGGCTTGCCGCAATCCTGTCGGCGGACGTGGTGGGATATTCGCGCCTCATGGGTTTGGATGAGGCCGGAACGCTGTCCCGGCTGAATACCCTGAGGCGTGAGCTGATCGATCCGACGATTGCCGCCCATTCCGGCCGGATCGTCAAGCTCATGGGCGATGGCGCACTGGTGGAATTTGCCAGCGCCGTGGACGCCGTGACCTGCGCCATCGAAATCCAGCGACAGCTTCGCGAGCGCGATGCCGGCGGCTCCGAGGCCAATCCGATCCAATTTAGGATCGGCATCAACGTCGGCGACATCATCATAGACGGCGAGGATATCCTCGGCGACGGCGTCAACATCGCGGCGCGAGTCGAGGGTATCGCCGAACCCGGCGGCATCTCGATTTCCGAGGACGCTTGGCGGCAGGTGTACGGCAAGGTGGCCGCCAACTTCGTCGATGCCGGCGAGCAGAGCCTGAAGAACATCGCGCGTCCTGTCCGCGTCTATCGGCTGGACCTTGCTCCAAAGGCCGCTTCGGCGTCGGAAGCGCCGCGACCGGCACTTGCGCTGCCCGACAAGCCTTCCATCGCCGTCCTCGCCTTCAACAATATGAGTGGAGACCCCGAGCAGGAGTACTTTTCCGACGGCATCAGCGAGGACATCATCACCGATCTCTCAAAGCTGTCGGAGCTCGACGTGATCGCGCGCAACTCGACCTTCATCTACAAGGGCAAGCCGGTCGACGTGAAGCAGGTCGGCCGCGACCTCGGCGTGCGCTACGTGCTGGAGGGTAGTGTGCGCAAGGCGGGCAATCGCGTCCGCGTGACCGGCCAGCTCATCGACGCTGCGAGCGGCGTGCACATCTGGGCCGACCGCTTTGATCGCGACCTCACCGATATCTTCGCCGTGCAGGACGAACTCACACGGGAGATCATTTCTGCGCTCAAGATCAAGTTGAGCGAGCAAGAGAAAGCGCTGATCGTTGGTAGCGGCACGACGAACGTGGACGCTCATGACTTTTTCCTGAGGGGCCGCGAGCTGACGTTCGGGCCCAAAAAAGATCGCGAGATGTTCGATCAGTCGGTCGCGTATTTCCGGCGCGCCATCGAGCTCGATCCGAACTATGCCGCGCCCTATGCGGGCCTGGGCATGGTGTACATACTGGATTATCAAAACCACTGGAGCGCTACGCCCGAGGCCTCATCCGAGCTGGCCGAGCGCATGGTCAATGAGTCGATCGCCAAAGACGACAACGATCCTTTCTCGCATTTTGTCGCCGCTACAGTTGCCCTGTGGAAGAAGGATCATGAGCGATGGCTCCATGAGGTCGACAGGGCCTTGGCGCTCAATCCCAACTACGCGCTCGCGGTCAATTCTCGGGGCCTGGTGCACGTCTATACGGGAGAGCCAGCCAAGGCGATCCCCTACATCGAACGGGCAATTCGCCTCGACCCTGCCCAACACCTCTATAAACATTTCCTTGGCACGGCCTATTTCGTGGCTGGCAACTACGAAACCGCGGCAGCTCGATTTAAGGATCGTATCGCGCTGCAACCGAAAACGGATTTGTCACGTTCGTTCCTGGCCTCTGCGCTGGGCCATTTGGGTCGTCTGGATGAGGCCCGCCATATCTGGCGCGAGCTCAAGGAGATCAATCCGCGATACTCTTATGTGGATCATTTCGGTAGGCTGCCGTTCAAAAACCCCGCTGACGCCGATAAGTTCACCGATGGCCTGCGCAAGGCGGGTCTGGCAGAGTAATTGCTCACCAAAGAATCCAAACTATTCCTACCGGCATCTCCACAATGAGACCGCTCGATCCCGAAATGACACCGTTCCAAAGCCGCCTTGCGAACGCTTCTTCCGACTCGTAAGTAACAGGGGATTGATTTGGAGCTTTCATGACGGTCCTGATCGACAGAGTCGGCGCCGCAAACCGCCCGCGCCACCCGGAAAAGGCGCACCGGCCGGATCAGCCGGCGGCGCGCAAGCCCGACTGGATTCGCGTCAAGGCGCCGGTGTCGCCGGGCTACAACGCGACGCGCGAGATCGTGCGGGTGAACGGCCTGCACACGGTGTGCGAGGAAGCCGGCTGCCCCAATATCGGCGAGTGCTGGGACAAGAAGCACGCCACCTTCATGATCATGGGCGACACCTGTACGCGCGCCTGTGCCTTCTGCAACGTCAAGACCGGTCTCCCGGGTGCGCTTGATCCGGCCGAGCCCGCCCATGTCGCGGACGCCACCGCAAAGCTCGGCCTCGCCCACGTCGTGATCACCTCGGTCGACCGCGACGACCTTGCCGACGGCGGCGCCGCGCATTTCGCCGCGGTGATCCGTGCCGTCCGCGCGCGCTGTCCGACCACGACCATCGAAGTGCTGACGCCGGATTTCTTGCGCAAGGACGGCGCGGCGGAGGTCCTCGTCGCCGCGCGCCCCGACGTCTTCAACCACAATCTCGAGACCGTGCCGTCGCAATACCTGACGGTGCGGCCGGGCGCGCGCTACTTCGCCTCGATCCGCCTGCTGCAGCGGGCCAAGGAGATCGACCCGAGCATCTTCACCAAATCGGGCATCATGGTCGGACTCGGCGAAGAACGTAACGAAGTGCTGCAGGTGATGGACGACCTGCGCGCCGCCGACGTCGACTTCCTCACCATCGGGCAATACCTGCAGCCGTCGCGCAAGCATCATCCGGTGGTGCGGTTCGTACCGCCCGACGAATTCAAGTCGCTCGAAACCATCGCCTACGCCAAGGGCTTCTCGATGGTGGCGGCGACGCCGCTGACGCGGTCGTCGCATCATGCGGGCGAAGATTTCGCCCGATTGAAGGCGCTGCGGGCCGCACGCTAATTGATGCCGCAATTGATGCCGCGTGATCGATGCCGCAACTCTCGACGACAAAACGCGTGAACCACGCCGCCGGCGACATGTTCGACCTCGTCGCCGACGTCGAGCATTATCCGGAATTCGTGCCGCTGTGCCAATCGCTGCGGGTGCGCCGGCGCATCGCGGAGGGCGACAAGGACGTCATCGTCGCCGACATGACGGTCGCCTATAAGCTCATCCGCGAGACCTTTACGAGCCGGGTCACGCTCGACCGCGCCAAGCAGGAAATTCTGGTCGAGTACCTCGAAGGCCCGTTTCGCCGCCTCAACAACCGCTGGCAGTTTCGCCCGGTGTCGGAGCGGGTCTGCGACGTGGAGTTTTTCATCGCCTACGAGTTTCGCAGCCGCACCCTCGGCATGCTGATGGGCGCAGTGTTCGACGCCGCGTTCCGGCGCTTCGCCGACGCCTTCGAGCGCCGCGCCGATATCGTCTACGGCGCTCAGCCGGCTTGAGCGAGGCGGCCTTTCGCGCGTCGCGCGAAGTGCCTTCATCTCGCTCTCGTATTTGTCGGTCAATCCACGAGCTTCTTCGGCACGGCTTAACCATAAGCGCGCCCGGCTACCTCCACGCGCCACAACCCTTGTGTGTTTAAGGCCACCTTTACGTTGGCGATGCCACGATTGGTCCTCGGGGGGTGGACTAATTTTGCTCGCGCTCAAAACAAAAAAGCCGCTCGCTGCCGTCCTCGGAATCCTCGTCGCGGCCGTGCCGATCTATTGGTTCACGTCCTGGCTCGAGGAGCAGGGCGTGGCGGAGGTTTCGGTCGCGGCCAACTGGTCGGTCGCCTACGTCGATCTGACCATCGACCGGGTCGTGGCGAGCCTCAACGACCTCGCCAATCGCGGCGTCGACTCGTGCAGTCCCGCCAACACCGAGGCGTTGCGCCAAGCCGTATTCGCGTCGGGACTGATCAAGGAGCTGGCGCTGGTCGGGCCGAGCGGGCAGACGCTGTGCACCGACAGGGGTACGTCGTTCGCGGCTCCAGACGTCTTTGCTTCCGCGGCCACATCCGATCCAGGCATCATGCTCGACGTCGTGCGTGAGGCGGGACGCGACGAGCGCCTGCTGCGTATCCGCGTCTTGGCGCCCCAACGCAAACCGGCGATCGCGGCGTTGCTGCCGGTCAATTTGCTGCTGCCGCAGATCGCGCCGGACGGAAGCGCGCTGCAAGGTTACGCGCGCTTGCGCCTCGGCGACGGCACGCTGATCGGAGCCTCCGGAGACGACGCCGGCGGCGTGCCGGTGAAGGGACAAATCTCAGCGCAAGCGCGATCGACGCGGTACGGGCCGACGACGACCGTGACGATGCTGCAGCACGGCACGATCGCGAACTACGACGATCTGCGGCGGATCGGCATCGTTTTCTCCGGCATGTTCGCCGTGGCGATCTTGATCGGCGCCATCTTCGTCCCCCGGCGTCAACACCACGATCCGGTTGCCGAGATCGAAACGGCGCTCGTGGCCGACGAATTCATCCCGTATTACCAGCCGATCATGGACGTCGGAACGGGAAAGCTGCTCGGCGCTGAAGCGCTGGTGCGCTGGCGCAAGGCCGACGGCACTGTCGTCAGTCCGGGGACGTTCATTCCGCTCGTTGAATCGAGCGGCTTCATCCTCGATCTCACGCGATCCCTGATGCGGCAGGTGCGCGACGACGTCGGCACCGCTATCGGCGCCCGGCCGAACATGTATGTCAGTTTCAACATCGCGCCGCGACACTTCGCCGAAGCGGCGGTTTTCAACGATGTCGGCGCGATTTTCGAGGGCTCGCCCCTACGTTTGTCGCAACTCGTGCTGGAGATCACCGAGCGCTTCGAAATCAAGAATCTCAGCGCGACGCGCCGTGTCATCGCCGGGCTTCAGGGCCTCGGCTGCCGCGTCGCCCTCGACGATGTCGGCACCGGACACAGCGGTCTTTCCTACATCCTCAAGCTCGGCGTCGATATCATCAAGATCGACAGATTGTTCGTCGAAGCGATCAGGACGGAGCGCCACGCGCAGGCGATCGTCGAGACCCTCGTCAATTTGGCCCGCGACCTGCGCATGCAGATCGTCGCCGAAGGCGTCGAAAGGGTCGATCAGGTGGAATATTTGCGCGAACACGGCATCACCACCATGCAGGGCTACGTGTTCGCGCCGCCGCTGCCGGCTGCCGCGTTCCTGAAGCTGATCGAGGCGATCGATCCGCTCGCGGCGGATAATGAGAATCGCACGGTCGAAACGTCGTCTACCGTAGCGACGGCGCTTTCGCATCTCGCATTGGCGTCATGAAGAGTTCGAACGCCGGACCGGCGCCGGCTTGGCGGGCCGCTATTTCGCGGCCGCGCGGCGCGAATGATAATGGCCGAGCATATCCCGCGCCGTGCCGGACTGCAGCCGATCGAAGTTCGCCTTCGCCGTCGCCAAATCCTGTTCCGACATGCCGTGATCGCCGGCTTTGAGCATAAGGATCGCCTTCGTGGTCCGCCACGAGAAGCCCGCCAGTTTGGCGAGGATGACCAGGATAGCGGAGCCGGAGGCGAGCAGCGCCCGCTCCACGATGTCGCTGTCGACGTCACACAGCAGCATGAGGGCGACGGCGGTTTCGGCGAACCGATATTCGCTCGCGAAGCGGTAGACGTCGGCTTCGCCCAGCCTGCCCGCGCGATGCAGCGTCTCGATCTTCGCCAGCGCCGCCGCGTATTTGGACGACATGTTCTGGGCGTCCTTGCGAAGGCCGCTGGATATCTCGTCGACGACACTGTCGACGGCCCCGCTGTCGGCGAGATTCTCCGCGAGCAGCTTGGCGCGCACGTTCGCCGACGCCTGCTCGACCAAACGCAGGAAATGCTGCCGCGGCAGGTCGCGGCGCGTTCCCAGCAGAATGGCGAGCTTGTCGTCGCCGATGGAACGTTTCAGCAGCGTACGGAAGCCGGCATAGGAGATGCGTGCGGAGGGGTTTTTGGAAACCGACTGAACGACGTCGCGATCGCCGCGCGTGACCAGCACGTCGGTCACCGCCTCGCTCAGATTCTTGCGTTCCGAGATGGCGGCGAGATGCTGCTGGCTCTTGCTGTTGGCGTTGGCGATGAGGTCGGAATCGTCCAGGCATTCGGAGGAGCTCAACACCGGACGGGCCACCTCGATATCGTCGTCGAACGCCAGCATGCGCACGACGCCGGCCGGCGCGTTGCGCGCGGGGGCCAAACGCGCCGCAAGGTGGGCGCGGGCCATCGGTTCGATCGCCGCGGCGAGCTTGGCGATGATTTCTTCAAAAATGCCGATTTGTTCGGCGGAATAGCCGGAAGCGCCGGCGAAGAACAAATCGGTGATCCGCGACAGCATGTCGGCCCGATGCGTGGCGCTGCCGCTTGCCAGCGCGTGCTCGAGTTCGTCGATCAGCGAGTTGCTCTTCGTCATTTGCGGCGGAATAGCTCAATAGAGAACGCAAGCGCACCATGACGCCAGACGATGAAGAAACGCTTTCGATACGAACAGGGCGACGCCGAACCCCGCGATTTCCGGGGAAATTAACGAACGATCAACGAATCTCGGCGCTTTCGCGCGCCGCTATCGTCTCGAGCATGATCCGGAAAAGTGGATGCCGGTTTTCCGAAATGATCATGCTCCATCAAAAAGCTAGAGCCCGGTTCTGGTTCAACCGGAACCGAAAAGGCTCTATGCGCTCAGCCGGCCTGAGCTTTTCCGGCCGTCGTCAGCAACTGCAAAAGCTCGAGCGCATGTGCGACCGAACGCGCCCGCACGCGGCTGCGGCCGATCTTGCCGAACCGGCGGGTGCTTTCGACGTGGCGGCCGTCCCGGCTCGTTGCGGCGAAATAGACGAGGCCGACGGGCTTATTTTTGCTGCCGCCGCCCGGACCGGCGATCCCGGTGATCGCCACCGCGAGATCGGCGCCCGAGCGCCGCAGCGCGCCGGCCGCCATCGCCGAGGCGGTCTCCGCGCTCACGGCGCCGTGCTGTTTGAGCGTCGCCTGCGGCACGCCGAGCATCGTTTCCTTCGCCGCGTTCGAATAGGTGACGAAGCCGCACTCGACCACGTCGGAGGAGCCGGCGATTTCCGTCAGCGTCGCGGCGACGAGGCCGCCGGTGCAGGATTCCGCCGTCGCGACGGTGAGACCGCGCGCGCGGCACAGATCGAGCAGCCGTTTCGCCGTCTGCCGCAGTTCGGCGTCGATCACAACGCGCTCCACGGCAGCCGCACCGTCGCCGTCGCCATCGCCACGATGCCTTCGCCGCGGCCGGTGAAGCCGAGCTTCTCGCTCGTCGTCGCCTTCACGGCGACGCGGGAGACGGCGATACCGGCGATGCCGGCGATGCGCGTGCGCATGGCGTCGCGATGCGGACCGACGCGCGGCGCCTCGCACACGATGGTGAGGTCGAGATGCGCGATCACGCCGCCGCGCGCGCGCACGCGCTCGCAGGCGAAAGCGAGAAAGCGGTCGGACGACGCGCCTTTCCACTGCGGATCGCTCGGCGGAAAGTGCGAGCCGATGTCGCCGTCGGCCAAGGCGCCGAGGATCGCGTCGACCAGCGCATGGAGCGCGACGTCGGCGTCCGAGTGCCCGGTGACGCCGCAGCTGTGCGGGATGCGAACGCCGCCGAGCATGACATGGTCGCCGTCGGCAAAGGCATGAACGTCGAAGCCGTTGCCGGTGCGGATATCGGCAAGCGTGGCCAGCCGCGAAATTTCGGCGCGGGCGAAATCGTCGTTGGTGGTGAGTTTCACGTTGGTCGCCTCGCCTGCGAACACCTTGACACGATGGCCGGCCCATTCGGCGAGCGCGGCGTCGTCGGTGAAATGATCGAGCTTCTGTTCGGCCGCGCGCCGGTGCGCTTCGATGATCAGCTCGAAGCCGAACGCCTGCGGCGTCTGCACCATGCGCAAGAGACCGCGATCGAGCGTCTCGGTCACGAGCGCATCCCGGTCGATCTTTTTGACCGTGTCGGCAATGGCGATCGCGGGAATAGCCGCGCCATAGTCTTCGCCGGCCGTGATCGCGCGCGTGATCAGTGCGGCGGTCAGAAACGGCCGCGCCGCATCATGGATGAGCACCAAATCCGGTGCTGACGCGGCAGACAGCGCCTCGAGCCCCGCATGCACCGAGGCCTGCCGCGTCGCGCCGCCGGCGACGGGCGTCAATGCGCCAAGTCCTTTGGCGCTAAGTCCTTTGGCCTCGAGCCCCTTTGCCGCACTGCGGTAAAGATCGTCATCGTCGGGATGTATGACCGGTTGCACGGCGCTGATCTGCGGATGGCCCAGAAAGGCGGCGAGCGTCGAACGAATCACCGGCTCCCCGGCTATGTCCCGATATTGCTTGGGAATTTCACCACCGGCGCGCTGGCCCCGGCCGGCTGCGACAATCACAGCCGCGACCTTGCCCGTCATGTATGCATCTCCGCTCGCGATTCCGGGATCGCTTTAGCGCATGTGCCCCAAATGTGCGAACGAAGCACCTATTTACGTAGTGGCGTTCCGCAGCACTATCCACCGGATTGGAGCTCTGCGTTATTGATATTGCAGTGCAGCACTTGCGCTGGAGCGAGAAATGGCTAATCTATATGCAAATTGATGGAGCCGCCTAATTCCTGTGCAACCCGCCCATACCGACCACGGCAAGGACCATCGCATGAGAAGCGCCGCTGAGCCATTGCTGAAAGCGACGGCCGACGCGGTCCTCAACGCGTTGCCGCATCCCGTCATCGTCGTTTCGCCCGAGGGCAAGGTTACGGACGCCAACGTCGCCGCGGAAGCCTTCTTCGAGATTTCGGTGCCGTTGCTGCGGCGCCATCTGCTGCGCGACCTGGTGCCGTTCGGCAGTCCCTTGCTCACTTTGGTCGAGCAGGTGCGCACCACCGGCTCCGCCGTCAACGAATATCGGGTCGACCTCGGCACCCCGCGCAATCCCGGCGACCGGCTGGTCGATCTGCATGTCGCTCCGCTGCCGGAACAGCCGGACTACGTCGTGGTGATGCTGCAGGAGCGCACCATCGCCGACAAGATGGACCGCCAGCTCACCCATCGCGGCGCGGCGCGCTCGGTGATCGCGCTCGCCGCCATGCTCGCGCACGAGATCAAGAACCCCTTGTCCGGCATCCGCGGCGCGGCGCAGTTGCTCGAACAGTCGGTCGAAGACGACGACCGCACGCTGACGCGGCTCATCTGCGACGAAGCCGACCGCATCGTGAAGCTGGTCGACCGCATGGAGGTGTTCGCCGACGAGCGCCCGGTCGAGCGCGAACCGATCAACATTCACGTCGTGCTCGACCATGTGAAGCGGCTGGCGCAGTCGGGCTTCGCCCGTCACATCAAGTTCGTCGAGGACTACGATCCGTCGCTGCCGCCGGTGTTGGCGAACCGCGATCAATTGATCCAGGTCTTTCTCAATCTGGTCAAGAACGCCGCCGAATCGATCGGCGAGAACACGTCCGGCGGCGAGATCGCGCTGTCGACGGCGTTCCGTCCCGGCGTGCGGCTGTCGATCCCGGGCGCCAAGGCGCGCATTTCGCTGCCGCTCGAATTCTGCGTCAAGGACAACGGCCCCGGCGTGCCCGACGAGCTGATGCCGCATCTGTTCGATCCGTTCGTCACCACCAAGCCGACCGGATCGGGCCTCGGCCTCGCTTTGGTCGCCAAGATCGTCGGCGATCACGGCGGCATCATCGAATGCGAATCGCAGCCGCGCCGGACCATATTTCGCGTGCTGATGCCCAGATTTTCCGCCGTCCATACCGGGGAGGGCGCCGAGCCGGAAGGCGCCGCTTTGCCAAAAGACGCTCATTTGGGGGATCATTGATGCCAGCGGGAAGTATTCTCGTTGCCGATGATGACGCGGCGATCCGCACCGTGCTCAACCAGGCACTGTCGCGCGCCGGCTATGAAGTGCGCTCGACCGGCAATGCCGCGACGTTGTGGCGCTGGATCAGCCAGGGCGACGGCGATCTGGTCATCACCGACGTCGTGCTGCCGGACGAAAGCGGTTTCGATCTGTTGCCGCGCATCAAAAAGGCGCGGCCGGATCTGCCGGTCGTCATCATGAGCGCGCAGAACACCTTCATGACCGCGATCCGCGCCTCGGAACGCGGCGCCTATGAATATCTGCCGAAGCCGTTCGACCTCAAGGAACTGATCGCCATCGTCGGGCGCGCGCTGTCGGAGCCGAAGGAGAAGGCGCGGCAGCCGGTCAAGGCCGAGGATTTCGAATCGATCCCGCTGGTCGGCCGCTCGCCGGCGATGCAGGAAATCTATCGCGTGCTGGCGCGGCTGATGCAGACCGATCTCACCGTGATGATCTCCGGCGAATCCGGCACCGGCAAGGAACTGGTGGCGCGCGCGCTGCACGACTACGGCAAGCGCCGCACCGGGCCGTTCGTCGCCATCAACATGGCGGCGATCCCGCGCGACCTCATCGAGTCGGAACTGTTCGGTCACGAGAAGGGCGCTTTCACCGGCGCCAATAGCCGCAGCGCCGGGCGGTTCGAGCAGGCCGAAGGCGGCACGCTGTTCCTCGACGAGATCGGCGACATGCCGATGGAGGCGCAGACCCGGCTCCTGCGCGTGCTGCAGCAGGGCGAATATACCACCGTCGGCGGCCGCACCCCGATCAAGGCCGATGTGCGCATCATCGCCGCGACCAACAAGGACTTGCGCCAGCTCATCCAGCAGGGCCTGTTCCGCGAGGATTTGTTCTTCCGCCTCAACGTCGTGCCGCTGCGGCTGCCGCCGTTGCGCGAACGCACCGAGGATATCGCCGACCTGATCCGGCATTTCTTCACCCAGGTCGAGCGGGAAGGGCTGCCGCCCAAGCAGATCGACCAGGCCGCGCTCGACCGTCTCAAGCGGCACCGCTGGCCCGGCAACGTCCGCGAACTGGAAAATCTCGCCCGCCGGCTCGCCGCGCTCTATCCGCAGGAGACGATCACGGCCGCCGTGGTCGACGCCGAACTGTCGCAGCCGACGCTGACGGCGCCGAGCGAGACCCATCGCGGCGACGACAATCTGTCGGGCGCGGTCGAGCGCTATCTCACGCGCTATTTCTCCGGCTTCGACGACGGCCTGCCGCCGCCCGGCCTCTATCACCGCATCCTGCGCGAGGTCGAGGCGCCGCTTCTCTCCGCCGCGCTCGCCGCGACCCGCGGCAACCAGATCCGCGCCGCCGACCTTTTGGGCGTCAACCGCAACACGCTGCGCAAGAAGATCCGCGATCTGGAGATTCAGGTCTATCGCAGCGGCGGCGGGTAAAATCTCTTTCCTCCCCCGCGCAGCGGGGGAGGGACCTCCTACCGTTTGTCAATGCGACTTCGCGGGACGGTAGCGCGGCTGGCGGGATGTTTGGCGTCCATTGCCGATGAGGGTAGCGCCGTGCTCGCCGCCGTCCAGGACGCTGCGCGCCG
>Ga0326728_10003397_pt1 | contig 49672 bp, 46 predicted proteins | sample MB3enrmetagenome_FD_207602 | JGI IMG/M metagenome (GOLD analysis project Ga0326728, IMG submission 207602) | Lab enriched peat soil microbial communities from McLean, Ithaca, NY, United States - MB31MN | ecosystem: Environmental > Terrestrial > Soil > Wetlands > Peat | place: USA: New York... | reverse complement strand
CAGCTTAGGAGAGGGGAGGGGCGCGGCCGCGTAAAATCGGCAGATCGCAAGTCCGCGTTCTGGCAGGCGAAGCCGCCAGCGGCCGTCTTTGCGAGGCGCTGGGCTGCGGCGCAGAAAACGCTGCCGCAGCCTGGCCGGTGCTTTGGTGAATCATGTTGCAGGCAGGACATTGCACGTCGGCGCCGGCAGAGGCAGGTTGCTGGCTTGGGCTGACGGGCTGGAATGTCGCGGGCCGTGGAACAAGCGGCAGTTCGTGGCAGTGTACGGCGGCGATCCACAGCAATTGAAACTGCGCGAAGAGGATCAGTACCGTCGCGACAGCGCGTGGAATCGGCCTCAGATGCAAATGTCTCATAGCCAATTGCCAACTACAAATATCAGGGCGATGCCCAAATCGCCTTACAAAGCCCATTAAAAAGCGGGGTTATTATAGTGATGCGTGATGGGGTGGGTAGGTTGCAACTAATTTCTGGCTGCTCCTACTTTTGTTGCAGCGACTCAATGTAGTCGGCGAGATTGGCCACGCGTAAGCGAGCTCCCGTCTCGTGTTGGTGTTCGATGGTCAAACGGTGTCTGAGGCCTGCTCGCGCGGCGTTTTCTCCCAGCCCAGCCTTCCTGCGGAACGAGACCCTCGAGCCAGTGCGCCGGCCAGCGATGCGCGTGGGACCAGCCTTGCCGAATTCAAAATGAATGCCATCTCTGACGATACGTGGATGAAAGCGGCGAGCAGCGGGTTGAGCAGGCCAAAAGCCGCAAGGCCCATGCCGACGCCATCTACTCCGAGTGTGCCGACGAAATTCTGTAAGATCGTGCGCCTGCAGCGGCGCGCGATGCGAAGGATTTCGACCAGTTTCGAAAGGTCGTTCCCGATCAACACAATTTCTGCGCTTTCGCGCGCGACATCCGTCCCTGACCCCATGGCCACGCCGACGGCGGCCTGCATCAAAGCCGGGGCATCATTCACTCCGTCCCCAACCATGGCTACGGTGCGACCTGCTGCGCTCAGGCGCTCCACATATTCGAGTTTCCCTTCCGGCAGAAGCTCGGAAGCCACTTCCTCAACGCCGAGCTCACTTCCCACCCTTTCCGCAGCCGCCTTGGTATCCCCTGTCAGGAGCACGGTCCTTAATCCCATTGATCGTAAGGATTGAACCGCCTGGCGCGCCCCGGATCGAAGCCGTTCCGAAATAACCAGGGTGCCCAGGAATTGGCCGCGACGAGCCACGAAGATTTCAGGTCCACCACGGTTGCCTTCGAGGCCGTTTACTTGAACGCCTCGCCCTTCCAGAAAGCCCCGGCTCCCAACCAGGATTTCCTCTCTGCCTAACCGGGCCATTACCCCTCGGCCAGGTATGTATTCAAAACCCTCGGGATCCTCATGCTCGAGGGCGAGTTCGGCCATTTTTCTAAGCACCGCCTTGGCGAGGGGATGCTCGGAACGCGATTCGGCAACCGCTGCGGCACGCAACAAGGATTCGCGGGATATTCCAGGAGCAGGGCGCATCTCTTCCACTTCCGGAATGCCGTACGTGAGCGTGCCGGTCTTGTCGAGCAGGATGGTGTCCACCTCAGCAAGTCGCTCGAGGTACAGCCCGCCCTTGACGATCGCCCCGTGGTGAGCGGCTCTCCCGATGCCTCCCAGTATGGCCAGCGGCGTCCCGGCGGCGATTCCGCAGGCGCCCGCCACGATGATCACGGAAATAGTCGAACGCACATTGTGAGTGAGAAGGAAAGTCAAAGCCGCCGAGACCATGGCGAAATAAACCAGGTATCCTGCCAGGCGATCGGCTGTCTTTTGAATTGGCGCGCGGGATTTTTCGGCCCGCTCCACGGCCTCGATGATTTTCCCAAAGGTCGTGTCGCGGCCCAAGTGCTCTGCGCGCACTTCGAGCGCGCCCGATTGGTTGATGGTGCCGGCGAAGACGGTGGCGCCAGGGGACTTTTCCGCCGGCTGTGATTCCCCGGTTATGGTGGCCTGATCCACGAAGGAGTGCCCTGCCTCCACCGCGCCGTCCACGGGAATCCGGCCGCCGGGTTTAACCAGAACGGTCTCACCGCGCTCGACTTGCCGGCTATCGACTTCTGCCCAAACTCCCGCGCGACGCACCGTGGCGCGGCTGGGAAGAAGATCGATCAAATGGCGGATCGCCTGCCGGCCCCGTCCCACCGTGAGGCTCTCCAGGACCTCGGCAACGAGAACAAATAAGGTAATCACCAGCGCGGTGAAGAATTCACGAATCACGAGAGCGGCCAGGATGGCGATGGTCATGGAGAGCTCCATCGTCATCCGGCGCTCGAGAACATTCTCGATGGCCTCGCGAAAGATTGCATAGCCACCCACAGCAGCGCACACCACGCCGATTCCCACATAGATAGAAGCCGGGCCAGCGCGAAGGAACCAAAGCGCCGCCGCCGCGGCGGCAACGAACACGATTCGGACTATGTCGCGCCCTTGGATGGAATGCTGGTGCTCTGAACCCACCCCGTCATGCGTTCCCCGCTGTTTCTCTTCGACCTCGCGAGGCGAGGGGGCGCTCCCAGACTGCGGGACATGCAGAAAGGGATCCCCGGTCTTTTTGACAATGGTCGCCATATTTTCTCCCTTTCTTTGTGCCCTGATCTGAAGGCTACACTGCTCACCGGCACGTGGCCCCCTCCTCGCAGAGGAGGGGGCTTGGGTTGCATCCCCCTCGCGGGTTGTTGCTCCCCTCCTTAGTAAGGAGGGGCAGGGGTGGTTGCTGCACTTCCTGAAATGAGCGCTACTTCAAGTAAGTGCGCACCACCTCGATCAGTTCCTCTGCGGCTTCAGCCTGGGAGGTGCCTTTCCTGCCGTTGGGCGACAGCACGTGAAACCGGATATGGCCCTCGATCAACTCGGCCATCAGCCCATTCAGTGCTCCCCGGCAGGCTGCCACCAACTGAAGCACCTCGGCGCACTCTCGGGTTTCACTGAGGGCGCGCTCGACTGCTTCAATTTGGCCTCGAATCCGCCGCACGCGGATGAGCAGCTTCTCCTTGTCCCTCATGGTATGCGCCATCAAACCCTCCAGATCTCAAATATACTATACTCCCCTATACTATATGCCGTCAATACTGAGCCTCACCCTGACTTGCCGCCTGCCTTGCGGAAAGGCTCTGAAGGGGTGAAAAAACACGTTTTGGCAGGGCGTTGTAGGGGCAACCCTTGTGGTTGCCCCTACAACGCCACAGGTACTGGGGAGGTGCTTCACCTCAGAGGGCTCGGATATGAATTGAGCCGCCACTCGTATGGAGTCGCAGCGTTTCGCCGCCGGAGCCAAGCGAGCCGTGCAGGCTGGAGCCGGAAATCTTTCCCACCACTCGAATGGGCAGATCGCTCGAGACGGAGCCGCCGGAAGTGGAGGCGTCGATATCGAGATTGGCGGACCGGTCAAGCTCCGCTTCGATTGAACCCCCGGAGGTTTCGAGCACCCCACCGCGCGCGTTTCCCCGGCCGAAATTCACGGAGATGGGGCCGCCGGAAGTCTTGGCCTCGACGTAGCCGGTCACGCGATCGATGTGAATGGGGCCGCCGCTGGTATGTGCGGAGAGCGAGCCATCGAGCGAGGCCACGTCAATCTTTCCTCCCGACGTGTCCACGCGCGCATCACCGTTAACCTCCCGCAAGTGAATTGAACCGCCGGAAGTCTTGGCATCGAGTTTCCCGGACAAGCCGGAAACATCGATCGAGCCGCCCGAGGTCTTGAGCTCAGAGTCGCCGTGAAGGTTGGATAGTTCGACGCTCCCCCCGCCGGTGCGTATTTCGGTCTGCGTCTGGGAGGGGACTTCGACTTCGAAATGCACGGAACCATGCTCGCTCCAGCTAAAATGGTCCCTCCGGCGCACGGTCACGCTCGCGAACCCCGGATTCTCCTCGAAATTGATGTTATAGCGGGATTCAAGGTCAATCCGCTCGGAGGTGATGACCACCCGAGCCCCCGAGGACGGGGCGCCGGTTATGGTCACGCTCCCCACGTCAGATTCGAGCACGAACCGTCCGTTAGGTTCGAGCTTCAAAGTCTTCTCAATACGTGAACTGGCATTGGCAAGAGTGGCAAAAAGCGACGCGACCAGCGCTACAAGCAGCAACGTGCTGAGCTTTCTCATCTTCGTCCTCCAGAGACAGAAATCCTCCGCGGCGCGGCCATCTTGCCCGCGCTAGACGAGTTAACGTTCAAGGCGCCTCGAAAGTTCCATAAGGCTGTCTGGGAATTGGACGGAATAGGAAAGCAAGGGTTAGCACTGACCCGCTTCTGTCATTCCGAGCGAAGCGAGGAATCTCGCTCTGTGTACGAGTCGAGAAGTCGAGGGTCGAAGGGCGGAAAGCAGGCTCCTATTGACCTTTGATTCTCGACTGCTTGATTCGGCAGGGCGAGATTCCTCGCTTCGCTCGGAATGACACATGGGAGCGTTCACTGTCTATTCATCGCGATAGACAAAAACTCCGCCCATGCGAACCTTGACGGAGATGTCCTGCTCGCCGGTGGGATTCCAGAAGTAAATTCCGGGACCAAAACCGCCTTTGTCTTCTCCGTGGAGATCACTTTGGACGTATCCCAACCAGGCATGGGCGCGGAGCGAGCGCAGGCGATCCAGTGATGGTATGTCAATCTCCACATCGCCATAATTGACCAGAACTACCTGCTTGCCCACGACACCTCGAATCCAAACATCTCCATCTACGCATTTCAGGGCAAGATTGGCGTCGAAAGGCATTTTGATGCGGTAATTGACTGAAAGCCGCGCCTCGCCCCGAAAGGGGCGCCACATCTTGCGCGGCGGGTAGAGGGTGCGCAGCAGCACGCGCTTGTCCTGACCCTCGAGGACTACGGTGAGTTGCTCATACATCGGCTGCGCTGCTTCTTTAGACTTGGCGCGCACCACCTTCTCAGCCTCAATTTCCAGGCGTGGTTCGTCCCAGCCCTCGACGTGAATGTCACCCATGCGAGCATCGACGGTGAGGAGGCCATAAGAGAACATTCGCACCGAGTAGCGAGACACTTGGCTGAATTCGTCGGCGAACGCGGAACCGCACGAAAGAAGGCAGACAAGAGCCACTAACCACTTTGTGTTCCAGGTCATCTGCCCACCGACCTTCGCCCTCGCCGGCGAGCCCCCTCGCAGGCGTGCATTGTATTATCTTACCGCCAAGCGGTTGAGCGCGCAATTTGCAACTGGGGATTCTGTGTGTTCGTGTCATTTGGGGCGGGATCCCTTCCGAAATCACGGTCATTCCCGCGCAAGCGGGAATCCACTCCGCAAACCTCCGGGAGCGTCCCTTATCTACGGGCTGGATTCCCGCTTGCGCAGGAATGACCGGTGGTTCGCGAAGGAGGTAATTCCAAATGACGGCACTACCCGAATATGAATTGACTTCCGACTCTCCGTAGTTCAGAGTTCTGTTGCAGGAGCCGCCCGTTGATATGCGCCCGTTTACTTACCTCCAGGGTCGAATTCCCCTTCGCCACCACGAGCACGTCGCCATCCTGTATCGAAGCCGCGAGGAAGCATTCAGTACGATGTCGTTTCTAGCGGAAGGGCTCCAGGGCGATGATCTGTGTGTCTACCTGGCTCCTGATGACTACCAGGCGGAAATGCTTGGCCGGCTTCGCGCGCAAGGGGTGGAGGTCGATCGTCACATTGGCGAGGGAAGCTTTCGGTTACACCGCGGGTTGCACACCTTTCCGGAACTAAGGCAGTGGACTCAGTCGATCTTCGCGGACGCGGAGCGCGCTGCCGCCCCATCGCTGCGATGGCTCGAGGAGGGGCTGTGGGCTGCCCCGCTCGGTTTTCCCATGCCGCACTTCTTCGAGTTTCACGCGCTGCTCAATTACCAGGTGAAGCATTACCCCAGCGTGGCGCTTTGCCAGTACGACCTCGAAAAGATTCCAACCCATCAATTGCTCAACGCCCTCGCCGTGCATAGGCACTTGCTCGTGGAAGGCACGATGGTGCGCGACAACCCATTCTATGTTCCGGTGGAGAAATTCCTGCCTTTAAGCCCTGCGGAGCGGGAAGGCGACATCCTCGCGCTCTTTCACGAAGTGCAATTCGATGTCAGCAAGCTGCTTGCGGCTCTAGCCGGTTACGCTCAAGTGCAGCGGGCCCTTTCAGAATCCCGCGAACACTGACTTCCGAGTGTTGACTGACAACTGTCGACTGCCCCTTAGCCCTGGGAGGTCTCGATTCCAAGGTATTCCTGGATGCTCAATCCCACCAAACTATGGAACCGCTCGGAAAGCGAGGGAATCGAGCCGGAGGATTCATCAAGCGCCACACGCTCCACACGGTGCATGGGATAGAAGACCTGGGTCATTCCCACAGTGCATTCCTCCCGGCCCACGATCTGGCGGACGAAGTCATCAAAAGAAGTGAGGTCGATGCCGCGCAACGTGACACCGTGGGCGTCGAGCTGGAGCAGTTGGCCCCAGGTTTTCTCCTTGGGAGATCCCAGGCTTACGATCACAATACTATTGAGTTCCATAGCATGCCTCGACGTGGTCTCAGCGTAGAACCGCTGCTACGCGGGATTCCAGTATGCACCACCCCCAGGGCGGCCACAAGGGCCGCCCCTACAATACCTGTCCTACGAGGGCGGGACGTAGAGGTTGAATGGAAGCACGCGCGTGGAACTGAAACTGTAACCGATGGCTGCAAATGCCTGGCTTAGAGTGGTGAGGGTAGGGTTGGCGCTGGACACGCAACCATCGGCGTCGTCTGAATAGAACATGCTCGGCTGGGAGGCTATCTCCGTCATCGTGGTACACCCGGAGATGGCAGGATTATCCGTCGTGCAGCTCGCGGACGGCGAGGTCGAGGCGCCATAGGCGATCGAGTAGACCAGGGTTCCGGCCTTGGTGGCATTTTGGGCCGCAGTGACCGCCTGCTGGCAGTCGTTGGTATAGTAAATCGAGGAAGTTCCGGAAACGAAATCGCTCTGGGTCGCGTTCGCCGCCCCGTCGCTGACCGCGATCATCGCATTCACCGATCCGCTGAGCTGGGCGAGAGCCGCCTGAGCCTCATTGATTACTCCGGCATAGTAGGTTCCTGCGCCGCCGGGATCCTGGAGCCCGTATTTGCTCGAGCTACACCCGGACTGGTTGGTCCAATACACCGCATCCGCGAGGTGGGAGGTACCGGTGTTCAGGGCGCCGCTGGTATCCGAGGTCAGGTAATCGCTCGATAAGGGGACAGCCGTGTAATACGGGGGTTGAGTGGTGGGATTGGCGTATTTCGAGATGCCGTTGCTTGTCGAGAGAGTGGTACTCTTGCAGTTGTACTCGTCCACATCGTAGGAAGTGGCGGTCAGCCCTGGGAAAATTGCCAAGCCGACCGATTGGTAGGGGTGCTGAGCTGCGCCATTGGAGAATGTGCCACAGCCCAAGATGGGATCGCAGGGCTCGAGCTCCGCGAGTAATGTTCGTACTCCCGCCTTCGCACAGTCCTCCCTGGTGGGGTTGGTGACGCCAGTGCCTGTGCAGGTGGAGTCGGAGTTGGTCATCGAATTCGTCGTATCCATGATAATCATAACGTTGACCGGCTCCGGCTCGCTGCCGAGACTGCCCTTCTGGAGCACGAGCGCGTTGGCATGGAGGGTAATTGAACTAAAGCCGAACACCTTGGCGAAGAATGTTGGAACGCTCACCTGTTCTTCCACCACGACCGCGTTCCCGCCCGCCGAGTTGTCGCACGTTGGCCCTATGGTGATGCTCAGTGTTTGCAGTTGGGTGGCGGTCACGCAGGTCACCGCCGGGGTGCCATTGATAGTTGTCACGCCGGGCAGATCGCCCCTGTAGTTCTTGCCCGTTGATTCTCCATCGTAGGCTTTAGCGGTTGTGGCGGCCGTGGCGTTGGGCAAGTCCAGCGCTCCGGCTGTGGCTGCCGCGTCAGCCGAGGCTTGCAGCTCACGCTGGGCGTGCAGCGCAAAACCGATGTCGATGGAGATTGCCGCCATTCCTAGAAGGACGACCAAAAGGGCAGAAACCATGTAGAGGGCCTGCCCGTCTTGCTCTTGAAACATTCGACGAAGGAGAGTGTTCATGTTCCACCTCATCGGCCCGTAACAGGGTGTGCGATTAAGAGTGCAGCCAGGGCCTCATTCAATTCGAACCGCTGTCTCCGAAGTCAGAGTGCAACCCGGCCAAACGTTGCCCACGAAAGGAATCGTCAAGTCGCAGGGGTAGGTGGCTTCCACCTCCACGGCATCACCCGGCCATAAGGAGGTACAGGAATCGGCGTGGGTGTTCGACGTTGGAAAGCTAATGGTGGGCGTGATTTTCGATGTGACGAGGTTAGTGGCGGCGTTGGTGAGCGCGGTTTCCGCCGAGGTGCAAGCGGTTGTAACCCCGCGGCTGGTCGCCATGGTTCTGGCGCCGACCGCCACAGCATCAGCCAGCGTCACGTAGTCGTAAAAGAGAATCCCGCCCTTGATAATGCCGACCAGCAAGACCGCCAGTATCGGCAACGACAGCGCCATCTCGAACAGGGCCGAGCCTCGGTCGCCGCGGAGATTGCGGTGCAAGGGTTGGCGCATCCTCGATGGGAAACCGAACCTGATGGAGCGTCTCATGGAATTGTGACCGTGCCTTTCCGCGAAGGAGAGCCGGCCAGGCGGCGCAGCAATCGCGGGATATATTCTTGGCGCAATATCGAAGGGGTTAAGTTTCACCCCTTCCCACTCCCTCGGCAAGGTTACTTTGGTACTAGGGGTGTACCCTCGCACTCGCCGGCACGGGTCTTCCCGTCGCGGTGGAGTACGCCATGGCGCGCCCCACCGCGACCTTTTCACACCTTCTCAATTGGCGGGCTCAGAATGACAGATGGGGGGTAGTAGAACTTGCACGGGCGCGCGGTCAGCCGCGCGCCCGCGAGGAACCCGTGGCCCTCCAGCGCTGGAGGGCGTCAAAACACAGTATTGGGGATCAAGCGTGAGCTCGTGAGGTCGCCGGCGATGGTGGTAAAGACTTGGTTCAACTGAGTGATCGGCACTGCCCCGCTGCATACGGTGCTGGTCACTCCCTTTATCGTCTGGGGAACGGAGAAGAAATACTGTGACGAAGGTTGGGAGGCGATGCCCTGCATGGTCTCGCAGGGAGTAAGCGTGTCCCCTTGAGTGCAGCCCGTCGTCTCCGAGCCATAGGAGACGGAGTAAATCTCGGTCGAGGTGCCATCGGATTGTTTGACACTCTTGGCCCAATCCGCTGCGTTAACCGCCTGTTGGCACTCCGCCGTAGCTGAGAAGAGACTGCCGTTCATACCGGCAATATTGCTACTACTCACGGTCTGGTTCACTGATCCCCCCATTTGCGTGCTACTGGAAGAGGCGTTGCCATCGCTGAGGAGAATCATGACGTCCTGGATATTCGCCGTGTGATTGGCGGTGAGATACTGTTGCGCCGCTACGACGGCGCCCGCATAGAACGTTCCCTCGCCGCCCGGAGTTTGAACGCCGCAGCTATTGGTTCCGCCGCCCACCGCGTCAACGATGGCGGAGCTGAAGTCCAACGTAGTAGCAGCGTCAGAAGTACGATAGTTGTTCTGAAACCCGAGGAGCAGATATTGCGGGTTGTTGTTGTACTGTGCAATCGGCGGGGCCGTGGAAGGGCAGCCGTAGTCCGGCGGGGCATAGGTCGAGTTCGCCGTCGTATTGGTCAACGTCGTAGCAGCGGGGCAACCGACACCATTGGGGGTAGTGATTCCGTTAGCGGTGTCGCTACACAGTCCTGGAAACGCCATGAGACCGACCTCATCGACCGGTGGGTTGCTGCCGCAGCTTGGGAGGTTCGTGGCGCAGGGGGCGAGCTCTTGGAGCAAAGTCTGCACGCCAAGCTGTGCGCATTGCTCGGGTGAGTACGAGCCCGTTCCGGCGCTCGTGCAGCCCGTGTCGGTGCCCTGGCCCATGGACGCCGTGGTGTCAAGGACCATCATGATGTGATACGGAACGGCGCCTCCGCCGCTTGCGCTTGCGCTCGCGGTGGCCGAGATGTTGAGCGTCTTGACGCCGAATACCCTGGCCAGGAACGTCGTCACCGTCGCCTTCTCGGTCACTTGGATAGCGTTACATCCTCCAGACGGGTTCGAGGCCGTGACGGCACAGGAGGGGTAGGGATTAGTAGAATTCGCAGACGTGGCGCAGGGGGGCAAGTACAAATTGGGGTACGAGGCGGAGGAGACGCAGGCGAAATTGACACTCACATTGGTAATGTCGAGATTGGGGTGGTAGTTGTAATCACTCGCTGTCTGGCCGCTGTACAGGTCAGCGACCGCGGTTGCGCCGGCCCCACCGGGATTCGGCATAGCCTCCCCTCCCGCCCTCGCCGCCGCCTGGGTTGCGCTCACGAGCTCTCCATAGGAAAAATACAGATTTCCCATGTCAATGACTAACGCGGATGCGCCGAGAAGGAGCACCAGCACGGCTGGAACCAGTACGAGCGACTGCCCGCGTTCGCTGTAGCATAGCCTGTGGGCCAGGGATCCTTTGGAGAGATTCATTGGACAGCCTCCGAAGTCGTCGCCTTCAGCTTGCAAGTCGGCGCGAAATTGTGACCAAAAATTGTCAGATTACAGCCATAAGTGCCCGTTACAACCACCTGTTGGCCTAGCGTCAGGCTCGCTGCCTCTGCTGTACAGGAGGGGCCGCCCGAGCCCGTAAACACGACTTGGTAAGGCCCGACCGTGGTCGAGGCGGTGGGACTGGTATACGCCGTGATGGAGAATGAAAGGGGATAACTTCCGTAAATCTTGGAGTTATTGAGGTTTGGCGCGGCGGAGGCGAAGGCGGTGTTTGCCGAGGCGCACGGGTCGGTGATCACACCCGCACCTGCCATAACCACCTGGGCAGCGTTGTTAGAGGCATTCGTCAGCGCAGTCTGGTCGTAGAAGGTAATCCCGAAATTGACGATGCCGAGCAGCAGCATCGCCAGCAAGGAGAAAACGAATGCGAACTCGACCATCGCTTGGCCTTCCTCGCTATGCGCGCAAATGATTGAGCGCCGCGCTCGGCGAATCAGCAATGGGAGACCTGATCCTGCGTCGCGCGGGAGCGTCGCGCGCCGCACGCCGCGCCATGTCGGCCGGTAATGGTACCTGGCAAGTGATTTCATCGATTTGTAACCGTGCCTTTCAGCTAGATTTTATCGGCAGCCATATCCAACACGTTAAGTCTCAACCTTTGCTCTTCGCGCGGCAAGAACACCCAGGTACCGGTACGTTGGTGTTGCAGGCCCGCGCCATGACACACTGCGACCTTCGGCCCGCGCGCGGTGGGCGTAGCGCCGAGCTCGAGGCCGGCATCTGCGATGCCGGCCTAAGGGTCAGCGCTATGACAGTTCCCCTCTAAATCTCTATTTCGGCAATTAGCAACGGAGAAATGACCCGTGCAGGAAAAAAGTTTCACGCTAGGCAGGGGCGCAGGCTAACCTCGGCTAATGATCTTGAGTCCCCTCGCGCTCCTACAGAGGGTGGCAAGCTGTGGCTCAGAATGAAATGATGGGTAGGGTCGCGGGCGTGGCGTGCAAAATCAAGACAATGTGTGTGCCACGCCCGGCGACAGCTAAACCATGCGATGCGGCGGAAGGCGTGAGTTACGCGCGAGGCCGCGGCTCGCGCTACTTGGTTACATAAGTGCGCGTACCGCTCACGGTGCCGGGCACCAGTCAGGAGCTCTCGATGTCCCGCGCTGGTCCTTGTAAGTGTTCATCGAAGGAAAACTGACAGTGACCGAGATTGAGGATGTAACGAGGTTAGCCGCGGTCCAGCAGGGCATCATTATGGTCCATAGTGAGGAAGAGGTGCGCAGGAGGCAGGCCGACCTGAGGAAGGGCGCGACCGTCCCCGGCCCCGTCAGCCGGGAGGCGGCTGACGGGCGGGCGACGGTGGACGTTTCTGAAAAGCTGAAGAAATACCTCCAGGGTTAGGTTGTCGGCGGCCAAGCGCTGTTGGGCACCAGCCTGGAGCCGGTCAGTTGCCCCCCGATGTAGGTGAAGACCTCGTTCATCCCGTTAAGCCCAGTCTCTGCGCCGTTGCATACCAAATTCCCGTTCGACGAATTTCCAACGGAGAAGAAATACCCTGTCCCCGAGGAAATGCCCTGGATGGTGGCGCAGGGGGTGGTGTATGGTTTTACTTCCCCGGTAGTGCAACCATTCGGTTCTGAACCATAGGAAACCCCGTAAATCTCGGTGCCCAAGCTCTTGGCCCAGTCCGCCGCATAGACCGCTTGCGTGCATTCCCCCGTGGCCGTGTAGATGTACCCCGTCTTGGAGGAGTTTTGTTTTATCAAGGTGCTACCGGAGGTTTGGCTGTCGAAGTAAGTCTGCACTGCGGAAGGCATGGGCACGTTCCCTCCCAAGTCCGAGCCTTGGGCGTTGGCGTTGCCGTCGCTGAGGAAAATTATGACGTCCTGGATGCCCGACACATGGTTGGCCGTGAGATACTGCTGCGCGGCCACGATGATGCCCGCATAGAAGGTGTGCTCGCCGCCAGGGGTCTTTATCCCACATTTATTGCTTTCATCATTGGTAATCCAGGTCCCTGCGCCAACGGAGTTGACAAGGGTGGAGTTGGTGGTGTTTAGCCCCCCGGTGGAGTTGATGTAGTTGCCTGCCGTGCCGCTGGCCGGGAACGGAACGATCAGGTACGCCGGGTCATTGTTGTATGACGTGATCGGGGGGTCGGATGCGGGACAGGAGGTGTCGTCCGACACGGAGCCGGAAGGCGCATCGGTCAATGTCGTGGCGGTGCCGCAGCCGGAGGTGCTGCACAGCCCAGGGAACGTGAACAGGGCGACTTGATCAATTGGGTAGTTGGCGGTGCCCGGACTCATCACGGCGAGCAAGGACTGGACACCAAGCTGTGCGCATTGCTCAGGGGTGAATGAGCCCGAGACACTAGCGGAACAATCTGTATCAGTGCTTGGAGGGCCCATCGAGGATGTGGAATCGAGGACCACTGCGATGTGGTGGGGGGTTCCCGCCCCGCCTGCGCTCGCCGTGGCGGTCGCAGTGAGCGTGATCGGGTTGGCCCTGGTGCCGATCCCGAATACCTTGGCGAAGAACGTCGTTATCGTCGCCGTCTCCGTCACCTGGATGGCGTTGCACGCGGCGGACGGGCAGGCATTGGGGTATTTGATACAGTTCGGCAGGCCCAAACCTACGTTTGCGGTCGCCGTCGTCGACACGCATGCGAAATTTACGCTTACGCCGGTCATGGTCAGGTTAGGGTGGATGTTGTACAGCCCGCCCAGTCCTGCATCGCCGCTGTACTGGTCGACAACCGTGGTTGCACTGGAGACATTGGCGTTTGCCATCGCTCCTCCGCCCGCCTTCGCCGCCGCCTCGGTAGCGCTCAGGAGTTCCCGGTAGGACCAGTACATATAGCCCATGTCGATGGCCACTGCGGTCGCACCAAGAAGTAATACCAACAGGGCAGCGCACATTGCCAACGCTTGCCCCCGTTCGCTGCGTAGGATGTTCATTGGACTGCCTCCGAAGTCGTTGACGTCAGGGTAATCGTGCTGCCGCCGAAAAGGCGGCTGAGGGTGTAGCCGTAAGTCGCCGTGATCTTGACTGGCGCATATTGCGTCAAGGAACTTCCGGTTGTTGTGGCTGTTGGGCATGAGGCTGAGCTGGAGTCCACGTTGAATGGCCCGAGCTGAGGACCTGTTGTTGCAACTGGCGGCGTGCCGCTAAAAGTGTACGCCCAAAGCGAAAACTGAAAGTTACCTAGGTTATTCTTGTTGATGAGAACCGGTGCTGCTGCGACGATGGCGTTGTCAGCCGCCAGACATGGGTCAGAAGCAGTAGCGGACCCAGCTCCCGCCATAACTGCCTGAGCGGCGCTGTCCACGGCGTTCGTCAGCACTGTCTGGTAGTAGAAGGCGGTCCCGAACTCGACGACGCCGAGCAGGAAAAGGAGCAGCGCTGGCAGCGCGAACGCGAACTCGACCAGCGTCTGTCCTTCTTCGCGGCCGAGGCGCCTCCTCTGGTCGTGATACAGTCGTTGAAAAAGAAAGTTCATGATTCTCATCCTCCGGTTGTGGTTCCGGAAGCCGTCTTTGGTAGGTCGTTTCATTGAATTGTCACCGTGCCTTTCCGCAGAGCAGAGCGGTGCAGCCGCCCCAGGGATTCGCCGCATTCTCTTTTATACAGCCGTATCCAATGCCCTAATCTTTCGCCTTTCTGCTTCGCGTGGCAACTGCACCGACGTAGTAGTACGGCGCCCATGCAGGTACGGGTACTGCCAGCCTCCGAGTCCAACCCTCGGCTTTGGGGACTGGAACGCCCCACGCGGGGCTGGGACTATACCCCCCTTCGAAAATGAACTTGACTGGAATCGGCTCCGGCGTGAGGGGGTGCTTCAACTACACCCCCTACCCAATAGCGATTGTAGAGGAGGACTAAAGAAGCTGTAAAGTACGGAACTAGTACATGACGAATATACCCAATATTTACTATCTGCTGAGTGATGTACTCGAGGGTGATTGCGGCCTCCCATGGCAGGGCGTTGTTGGGGGTAACCCTTGTGGTTGCCCCAGGGCGGCCACAAGGGCCGCCCCTACAACGAGATTTCCCATCCCTTCTTCGCCATGGGCTAACGGATGGCGCCCGCCCTGCGGGCCGAGATTACCGGCGCCACCGCGGTGTCGAGCAACGAATGTTGGATGGGCGCCCGCTGGCAGCAACGAGGGCTGCCCGACCCAGCATGGTTGACGGGAAGTGTGACGCAGGCTTATCGAGATTGCACGGGCGCGCGGTCAGCCGCGCGCCCCTGAGGAAATGCTCGCCCTCCAGTGCTGGAGGGCGTCAAAATACACTATTGGGAATCAACCGTGAGCCACTCAGGTAGGTCTGGATGGTGGTAAAGACCTGGTTCAACTGAGTGATCGGCACTGCCCCTTTGCATATGGTGCTGGTCGTTCCCTTTACCGTCTGGGGAACGGAAAAGAAATACTGTGACAAAGGTTGGGAGGCGATGCCCGCCATCGTGGCGCAGGGAGTATTGGCGGCATTGCCCGCTATGGCTGGTACGCTTTCCCCCGAGGTGCAGCCCGCGCTCTCCGAGCCGTAGGAGACGGAGTAGATCTCGGTCGAGGTGCCATCGGATTGTTTGATTCCCTTGGCCCAATCCGCCGCGTTGACCGCCTGCGTACACTCCGCCGTGGCCGAGAATAGATTGCCATTCATGCCGGCAATATTGCTACTACTCACGGTCTGCTCCACTGATCCTCCCATTTGCGTGCTACTGGACGAGGCGTTGCCATCGCTGAGGAGAATCATGACGTCCTGGATATTCGCCGTGTGATTGGCGGTGAGATACTGCTGCGCCGCTACGATGGCGCCCGCATAGAACGTTCCCTCGCCGCCCGGAGTTTGAACGCCGCAGTTATCGGTTCCGCCGCCAATCGCGTCAACGATGCCGGAGCTGAAGTTCAACGAAGCAGTGTCAGAAGTGCGATAGTTGTTCTGAAACCCGAGGAGCAGATATTCCGGGTCGTTGTTGTACTGTGCAATCGGCGGGGCTGTGGAAGGGCAACTGTAGTCCGGCGGGGCATAGGTCGAGTTCGCCGTCGTATTGGTCAACGTCGTAGCAGCGGGACAGTTAGAAGTAGTGACTTTCGTGGCGGTGTCACTACACAGTCCTGGAAACACCATCAAACCGACCTCATCGACCGGTGGGTTGCTGCCGCAGCTCGATAGGTTCGAGGCGCAGGGGGCGAGTCCCGAAAGCAGGGTCTGCACGCCAAGCTGTGCGCATTGCTCGGGTGAGTACGACGTACTCGATCCAACCACGCAGCCCGTGTCGGTACCTTGGCCCATCGAGGCCGTGGTGTCAAGCACCATCATGATGTGGTATGGAACGGCGGCTCCGCCGCTTGCAAGGGCGCTCGCGGTGGCCGAGATATTGAGTGTCTTCACGCCGAATGCCCTGGCCAGGAACGTTGTCACCGTCGCCTTCTCGGTTACTTGGATGGCGTTACACCCTCCATAGGGGTTCGAGGCCGTGACGGGACAAGAGGGATAGGGATTAGTGGCGTTAGCAGCAGTGGCGCACGTGGGCATCTTCAAACTGGGGTACGAGCTCTGGGAGACGCAGGCGTAACTGACATTCACACTGGTGATGTCGAGATTGGGGTGGTAGTTGTAATCACTCGCTGACTCGCCGCTGTACAGGTCAGCGATCGCGGTTGAGCCGGCCCCGCTGGGATTCGGCATTTCCTGCCCTCCCGCCTTCGCCGCCGCTTGGGTTGCGCTCAGGAGTTCCTGATAGGAAAAATAGAGATTTCCCATGTCAATGACCAACGCGGCTGAGCCGAGAAGGAACACGAGCAACGAGGACACCAATACCAGCGATTGTCCGCATTCGCTGTAGCATAGCCTGTGGGCCAGGGATCCTTTGGAGAGATTCATTGGACAACCTCCGAAGTCGTCGCCGTCAGCTTGCAACTCGGCGCGAAATTGTGACCAAAAACTGTGAGATTGCAGCCATAAGTGCCCGTTACAACCACCTGATAGTTTGCCGTCAGACTTGCGGCCGTACCTGCGCAGGAGGGGCCGCCCGAGCCCGAAAACACGACCTGATAAGGCCCAACCGTAGTCGAGGCGGTGGAACTCGTATACGCCGTGATAGAGAATGAAAGGGGATTGCTTCCGTAGATGTTGGGGTTATTGAGGTTTGGCGCGGCGGAGGCGAAGGCGGTGTTTGCCGACGCGCAGGGGTCGGTGATCACACCCGTGCCCGCCATAACCACCTGCGCAGCGTTGTTAGCGGCATTCGTCAGCGTAATCTGGTCGTAGAAGGTAATCCCGAAATTGACGATGCCGAGCAGCAGCATCGCCAGCAAGGAGAAAACCAGTGCGAACTCGAGTATCGCCTGGCCGTCCTCGCGGCCCGTGCAGGCGCTTGTGCGCCGGATGCCTCGCATGACTGACCGGAAACCATTCCTGGTAGATCGATTCATTGACATATCACCGTACCTTTCCACGAATCAGAGCGGCAAACGCCGCAAGGTGTTCGCCGCTTGTTTCACGTCATTACTTGCCACGGTTCTGCCACATGCCAGTGAGTTCAAGCCTTGGCTCAGACAATTAGCCTTATTCGTAGTCCCTCGTTAATTTGTTTGGAATTCGAGACAGCCCTGTGGAGCTCCCCAGCTAGCGCTCCCGTCCACATCTGCATTATGGACAAAAATCCCGAGCCCGTAAAGTACTGACTTAGTAAGTATACACATTGTTAATCTCACTGCCGGTAGCAACTTCTCCGACTGCCTTTTTGCTATGATGAGGCAGGGTCGCAAACGGTTCAAAATTTTTACTAATTTTCGATGTCGTGTGACTAGAAGTCCACTATTTAAACAAAGGCCGATGTAGCGCGGGCGAGAGAAGGTGTGAGAGGAATAACGGCTACGTCAGCCTGTAGAACGTCTTCATGTTTCCTATGCGAGGGTAGAGCGCGTAGCGCTTGATTTCGAAGATCTGCCGGTCCTTCACAGACATTGAGGCGAGTTCTCGCTCGAGCTTGTCCGGCGTGGCAGCGAGAATGGCGAGCACATCCTTGAGCATCGTTACCTCCGGTGTGGGAAATCGAGATCGGCAATTAGCTAGTTTGCCGGAGCTTTTCCCGCAGCTTCGAGGCTTGCTGGAACTCGCGCTCCAATTCGGGGTCGCTCAAGTGGCGCTTCATGAACTCCAGCTTTTCAATCAGAGCGTCCAGCGCTCGCTGGATATTCTCGAGGTTAGTAAGACAAATGTCGCGCCAAACGGAGTAAGGGCTTTCCGCCAGCCGGGTCACATCCCGGAAGCCGGTGGCGGCGAGTTCCACAGGCAATTCACTCCCTTCGGCAATCAGGCTGGCCAAGCCGGAGGAAAGAAGTTGAGGAAGGTGGCTGAGGAAGGCCAGGGCTCGGTCATGCCGGACGGGGTCCATGAAATACGGGCGCGCCCCAATCGCCGAGATCATCGAGACAAAGGCCTTGACGCGAGGGTCCCCGAGATGGCCCTCCGCGAGCGGCGTCACCACATAGCGGGCGCTGACGAAGAGTGTGGCGTCGGCATTTTCCACTCCGGCGCGTTCTTTCCCGGCCAGGGGATGCCCGCCCAGGAACAATGGTGTATCGCCCAGGCTTTCCCGGGCGCATTCGCAAATCAGCCGTTTGGTGCTGCCCACATCGCTCACCAGCGCGGTGGAATTGGCGGCATCCTTTAAGCGCGGAATGCAGTCCAGAATAGCGCCCACAGGCGCGGCCAGGATGATCAGGCCGGCGTCCTGAACGGCCTTGCGGAGGTCGTCCGTGCCTTCATCGATCGCGTCCACGGCGAGGGCGCGTGCGATGGTTGAAGCGCGCCCGAAGCCGACGCGGCGCACTGCCAACCCGTACTTCTTAAGCGCCAGTCCCCAGGAGCCGCCAATCAGGCCCAAGCCAACTATGGTTACCTTTTCAAAATGCATGTCCGTAAAAGGGGCTGGGGGCTGGTGAAGAACAAAAAAGCTGTCAGCCATCAGCTATCAGCCAGAAGACCCTGTTCGCTGATGGCTGATAGCTGATAGCTGAAAGCCCCAGCCCCCAGCCCCCAGTCCCCAGCCCCTAGATCGTGCGTCCCACCGCCGGAGCGATCATGCGCAATTCCTTGATCAACTGTTCCAACTGTGCGGGATAAAGCGACTGGGCGCCGTCGCTCAGAGCCTTTTCCGGGTCGTTGTGGACTTCGATCAACAACCCGTCCGCGCCCGCGGCCAGAGCGGCTCGCGCCATGGGCGGCACTTTATCTCGCCGGCCCGTGCCGTGCGAGGGGTCGACAATAATCGGCAGGTGAGAAAGCTTCTTGATGACGGGGATAGCGGAGATATCCAGGGTGTTGCGCGTATAGCTCTCGAAGGTACGGATGCCCCGCTCGCAGAGAACCACGTTGTAATTCCCTCCCGTCATGATGTATTCGGCCGAGAGCAGGAGTTCCTCGAGAGTGGCGGAAATGCCGCGTTTCAGCAGCACCGGCTTCGTGACCTTGCCCACTTCCTTGAGCAAGTTATAATTCTGCATGTTGCGCGCGCCCACCTGAAGCACGTCAACGTATTCCATGATGAGGGGGAGTTGCGTATGGTCCATTACTTCCGAAACCACTAGCAGGTCGTGCGCATCGGCGGCGGCGCGCAGCAATTCCAGCCCCTTCTTTCCCATTCCCTGGAAGCTGTAAGGAGAAGTCCGCGGTTTGAACGCGCCGCCGCGGAGGACGCGCACCCCCTGCGCCGCCACCAAGGCGGCAATGGTTTCGATCTGCTCGGGGCTCTCCACGCTGCACGGGCCGGCCATCATCACCACCTGATCGGCCCCCACGGCTACGCCCTTCCCCAATTGAACTACGGAGCCTTCAGGCCGGAAGTGGCGGCTGGCCAGCTTGTAGGGGGCGGAGATGCGCACCACCTCCGACACGCCGTCCAGGAGCTCGATATCGCGGGTGTCAAAGTCGACCAACGCCCCGACGGCGCCTAGCACGGTTTGACGCGCTCCGGTGGAGCGGTGGATATCGAACCCCATCTCCATCAGCTTGTTAATGGCGCTCTGGATCTGATCTTCCGTGGCGCCCTCTTGCATGACCACCACCATATTCCCTTACTCCTTTTCCCCAGAACCGCCGCTGTCCATGGCATGGCGCTCGAGCGAGCGGGCTTCATCGATAATACGCTCGAAGAGGCGGCGGATGGCCGCGTCGTCGAGCGGACCGGGATTAGACTTCACGACGTTGCGCAGAATCTGCATCTCCCGCTCCGGATGCCAGGCCGGCAGATTCATCGTTTTCTTGATGTGGCCGATTTCGACGGCGCAGCGCGAGCGCTCGTTCAACAACTTAACAAGCTGTTGGTCGATCTCGTCAATGCGCCTGCGCCAGCCCTCGAGGTCATTCATGCCGGACTCTCTCCCGTGCCTTCTTTGAGCCAGCGGACGAACTGCTCAATCGCCTGCGGCCCTCCGCCAGCGTATTGCTCTTCAATGGCGTGGACTACGGCGCTGCCCACCACTGCCGCATCCGCAACCGACTGCACGGCGCGTACCTGGGCAGGAGTCGAAATGCCGAAACCCACCGCCAACGGCAGCGAGGTGTGACGCCGGGCGCGCTCCACCAGCGGCTGGAGGCTGGCGGAAATCTCACTGCGCTCGCCCGTCACGCCCGTGCGTGAAACCAGATAAAGAAAACCTGTAGACAGCTTCGAGGCCCGCTCCAGCCGGGCGTCCGTGGAAGTGGGCGAGGCGAGGAAAACCGTATCGAGGTTCCGCGCGCGCAGCACGTCGAGGTATTCCGGGGCTTCTTCCGGGCTCAGGTCCACCACCAGCGCTCCGTCCACACCGGCCTGCGCAGCATGGCTCGCAAATTTCTCCAGCCCGTATTGCAAGATCGGATTGTAGTAGCTGAAGAGAATGATGGGCGCACGCACCGATTCGCGCCAGGCTGGAAATCTCTCCAGAATTCGCCGCAGCGTAGTTCCGGTTTGAAGCGCGCGCTCGGAAGCACGCTGAATTACAGGGCCGTCGGCAAGCGGATCTGAAAAGGGAACTCCCAGCTCAATAACGTCGACACCCGCGCGGTCCAGGGCGAAGAGCAAGTCACCTGTGGCCTCGAGCGAGGGGTCGCCCGCCGTGAGGTACACCACCAGTCCCTTGGCGTGTTGCTCGCGCAAGTGGCGAAAACGTGATTCAATGCGAGTTGTTGACGGCATTACAGGACTCCCCGCGACTGAAAAATTCCCAGATCCTTATCCCCGCGCCCCGAAAGGTTTACCACCACCCTCTCATCCCGGCGCATCTTGGGGGCGCGTTTGATGACCTCCGCGATGGCATGAGCCGACTCGAGGGCCGGAATAATGCCTTCTTTGTGTGAAAGGAGCCGCGCCGCTTCGAGCGCTTCTTCATCACTCACGCGCGTGTACTCGACTCGGCCCTGGCGGTAGAGCGCGGCGTGTTCAGGGCCGACGGCGGCGTAGTCGAGGCCCGCAGAGACCGAATGCGTGCCCGCAATCAAGCCGTCCGGATTTTGCAGCACATAGGTGTAGGTGCCTTGCAGCACGCCGGGGCTTCCACCGGAGAATCGCGCCGCGTGGTCGCCCAGTTTGAGGCCTCTCCCGCCCGCCTCGACCCCCACCATCTTTACCTGGCTGTCCGGAATGAAGTCGAAGAACAAGCCGATGGAGTTGCTTCCGCCACCCACGCAGGCGATGAGGGCCTCCGGCAGTTTGCCGGTTGCCGCTAGCATCTGGCGGCGAGCTTCCTGCCCAATCACCCGCTGAAATTCGCGCACCATGAGCGGGTAGGGATGCGGTCCCAGCACCGAGCCGAGCAGGTAGTGGGTGTTGTGAACGTTGCTTACCCAGTCGCGCATGGCTTCGTTGATGGCATCCTTGAGCGTCCTGCTGCCGGAGGAAACTCCTACCACGCCGGCGCCCAGCAAGCGCATGCGGAAAACATTGGGAGCTTGGCGCGCCATGTCCTCCTCGCCCATATAAACGCAGCACTCGAGCCCCAGAAGCGCCGCCACGGTGGCGGTGGCCACGCCGTGTTGGCCGGCGCCTGTCTCCGCCACCAACCGGGTCTTACCCATTCGTTGGGCAAGCAATCCCTGTCCCAGGCAGTTGTTGATTTTGTGCGCGCCGGTGTGCAGGAGATCTTCGCGCTTCAAGTAAATCTGCGCCCCACCCAGATACTCCGTCAATCTTGAGGCGTGGAAAAGGGGCGTGGGCCGGCCGGCGAAGTCCTTCAGGAGGCGCTCCAACTCCGACTTGAAGCTTGGATCGACGCGCGCCGCCTCGAAGGCTTGTTCCAGCTTCTCGACTGGATGCATCAAGGTCTCCGGCACATAGCGCCCGCCGAATTCCCCGAAGCGCCCGCGGGCGTCGGGCCATGGGTGTTGCGCGGTCGGTGATGCTACCACGTTAGAGTTTTCCTTTCGGGGCTGTGTCAGCCATATCAGATTTCTGCCCGTGGGTTTCGCCCACGGCTACTCGAGGCGCTCCCCTTCCGGGGAGAATTCCTTGTCCGCCTCCAACACTGCTCGAAAGAACGTCCGCAGCTTAGCGGGGTCCTTGATTCCCGGAGCTGACTCGACGCCGCTGGCCACGTCGACGGCGAAAGGCCGAACCTCCCGAACAGCCTGAGCAACGTTCGCAGGGGTCAGCCCGCCGGCCAAGATGATCGGCCCCCATTGTTTTGCTTGGCGTGCGGCCTTCCAATCGAAGGTTCTTCCCGTGCCGCCCAGCCGGTCCGGATCGAAGGCGTCGAGCAAATAAGCGCTGGGCTCAAATCTGCCGAGCTCTTCCGGTTGGAAACCTTCGCGAACCGCCACCGCCACCAGCAGCGGAAAGGCGCAAAGCAATTCGTGCAAAGCCGGATAAGCTGGGCCGTGCACCTGGACGGCGCTCACGCCGGCTTGGCGCGCCACTGAAAGCACATGCCCGGCATTCGTTTCATTCGCAAAGACCCCCACGGTGGTGACCAAGGGGGGCAGGCGGCGCACCATGGCCCGCGCCGCTGCCGGGTTGATGTACCTCGGTGAAAGCGGGTAGAAATTGAATCCTAGCGCGGCTGCTCCCAACTCCGCGGCCCGCTGCGCGTCCTCGAGTCGGGTAAGCCCACAGATTTTAACACGCGTCGGCATGCTTCGATCCCTCATCGCCGTGGAACTGACCCCTCACCCGACCCGCGACGGCTGGTGAAGGCGCCGTCGCGGGCCACCCTCTCCCCTCGGGAGAGGGCAGACCCACTTTGCGACAGGCGGTGTTTCTGGCATCACAGATAGCTATTTTTGGCTATCGCCGATCAAGAAGACAATCTTGGGGCCGAGTGCGCCCGCATCCCTTCCAGCATCTTTCGCAACTCCGCGCCTGGATCAACCGCCGTCATCAACCTCTCCCCGATGAGGGCCGCGTGATACCCGGCCTGGGCGAGGCGGCGCAAATCTTCCCAGCCTTTAACTCCACTCTCGCTTACCGCGATGCTGCCGGCGGGAATTCCGGGACGCAAGCGAAACGAAACTTCGAGGTCCACCGCGAGGGTTTTGAGGTCGCGATTGTTGACGCCGATGATTCTGGCCCCGGCCCGAAGCGCCCGCTCCAACTCGGACGCGTCATGAACTTCCACCAAGGCGGCAACGCGAAGGTCCTGACAAAGCTCGAGGAAGCTGCGCAGCTCTTCATCGGAGAGCGCCGCCACGATGAGCAACAGCGCATCCGCCCCCGCCGCCACTGATTCGTAGATCTGGTAGTCCGCGAGGATGAAGTCCTTGCGCAAAACCGGCAGGCGGACAGCGGCGCGAGCCATTTCCAGGTCAGCCAGCGAGCCCAGGAAGTGGCGCTCCTCGGTCAAAACGGAAAGGGCGGAGGCGCCTGCGGCCTCGTAGCTTCGGGCGATGGCATCACACCGATACTCCTGTCGGAGTATTCCCCTTGAGGGCGAAGCGCGCTTCAACTCTGCGATAACCCGCAGCGGCCCGCCCGAGAGGGCGGCAGCAAAATCGCGCCTTTCGGACCTGGACTGGGCGGCGCGCTTCAGGGCTTCGAGCGGCAGGCGCGCTTGCGCTTCGTCGAGTTGTCGGCGCCTGGAAGCGATAATGTCGCCCAGGCAGGTTCCCGATAAATCCACCACGTATCAGCTCTCAGCCTTCAGCCTTCTGCCTACTGCTTTCTGCCTTCTGCTTTCTAATATTGGTGCACGCCGACTACGGAGTCCCCGTCGAAGGTCACGAAGAGGACGTGAGGAGGTGATCCATAAATCCAATCTTCCTGTTCGACGCCGTCGCGCTCTTCGCGCACCCTGCGGTCCGGTGGCCCCTTCGACGAAAGGACGGCGTCTCGGTTCATGCCCACCACCACCTGGTGATTCTTAATGGCCTCCTTAAACTTGGCTGGCACCTCCGGCGCATAGAGTTCGGTAGGCGAACGGCGGGTGAAATCAAGCACATCTCCCAATGCCTGCTTAACCTGATCGACGGTTAGTTGGGGAACCTTGCCGGGAAATACCAGGGTGACCCAGGAACCGTATGCCAGGACGGGCGGGCCCTGCGAGATAGGAACCGTGTCCATTCCTACACCGATCTCGAGGTGCTGGTACCACTTGCTCTTCTTTTTCCCGCCCCCGTTAAGTTCGAACACGATCTCCTTGGCCTTGAAAGTGATCTTGCTGATCTCCACTGGCATGCCAGGCTTCATCGCCAGACCATTGGATTTGAGCTGGGAATCCGCGTCGGCCTTGTCGAGCTTGCCCTGGGAGTCGACGCGCACTCCCTTATTGCCTCTCGGGAGAGGCACCTTGTTCACTGCAATTTCGCGCAGCAGCCCGCGGATCAGCACAATGTGCGTATCGGGTTTGGATTGATCCTTGGCGAAAACGCAGGAGGCGAGTGCTAACGCGAGACAGAATCCCGCCCCGCGGCGAAGCCCGCATGCCGCCGCCCCCTCCACCGTTATCCAGGAGCACAAGCCGCGCATCTAAGACGGTCCTTCCTCTCGAGCGTCCAGTCTCGGCGCAATGTGGAGTGCGGCGTCGGCAGCCGCGTACGGAGAAGGGCCGTAAACCAACGCTCTCATTCTCCCACTCATTCTGATGCGTGAGGACAAAAAAAGGAATATCGCCGCGCCCAATACGGCGATGGTACAGAGAAGCCCTCCTTCCGGACCGTAACTCGAGCCGGTCAACCACTCGCCGCCGTGGACTCCAGGATTGAGAAAAGTAGCGGGGAATCTGAAGCCGCTCACGGGAAGTCCGAAGACGAAACCCTGCACGTAATTCCAGGCGAAATGGACTCCCACCGGCATCCATAGCGCGCGCGTTCGCAGATAGGCAATGGAAAGCGGAATGCCCACCAACATGGTATTGATAGTCGAAAACCAAGTGTGATCGGGGTTACCCAGGTGCACCAAGCCGAAGCATGCCGAGCTCACGGCGACCGCTGCCGTCGGCCCCAGTGACTCGACCAGCTTCTGAAAAGGATACCCTCGAAAAACCAGTTCCTCGTTGGTGGCGCTGATCAACAAAATCAGGAACAAGCCGCTTCCGTATGACAGCTCCGTCCCTGCCGGTAGCGGGCTGCGCGTAAAGTGAGCGAGCGCCAGCAACGCTTCGGCGGCGCCCACCGAGACCATCATGATCCCGCCAATTGCCAAACCCACGCTCAGCTCTTTCACCCAATACGGATGAAACGCCAGGCCCACCACCGCCAGGGGCTTCTGGTCGAAGAACCGAGTCATGATCTTGTAAGCCCCCAGCAGGGCTAAGAGCTCAAAAAGAAAATAGACGGCGTATCCCGCGACGTCCGCCGGAATCAGATTCCGAACCTCTCCGGCCACCAGGTTAGCAGCCGCATGAGCGAGGAAGACCAGGATGAGGGACAGAAAGAATCTCCAGATCGGCCTGAGGCTCCCATTAAGAAGGAAGAGGTCCCCCGGAGTCATGGCAGGTTCTTCTCCGGGCTTTCTGGAGCGTGCTCGAGCTGGTCCGCCCAAACCTCGAGTCCGGTTCGCGAGAAGGCGAAGTTGATGATTTGGCCGCCCATTTGAGTCAAAGCCTCCTCGACGGCGGGCTTGGTTCCTGGTTCAACCATGAAGATAACGCAGCCTCCGCCGCCGGCCCCGCACACTTTGGCGGCCACCGTTCCTTGCTTCTGCGTCTGCTCGATCATGCTGTCAATCGTGGGTGTGGAGATACCTTTGAAATTCTGTTTGCGGTTTTCCCACTCCAGGGCCAGCAACTCCGCCACGTCCTTCCAGTCTCCCGTCAGAAGGGCCTCTCGCATCTGGCTGGCAATCTCCGTAATCTTGTCGAAATTGCGGCGCACTTGTTCCTCGCCGTCAATGTGCGACTTCATCACTTCCCAGTTGTTGATGGCGGAATCTCGCGGTTGGCCTGTGTAACATAGCACGAAGCGTTTTTCGAGGTCAGAAACAAAAAGCGGCAGCTTTTCGCGTTTCACGCCCTCCGGACTCAAGTGGACCACGTTCGCCCCACCGTAGAGGGCCGGGAAGTAGTCCTGCCAGCCGGTGGGAACACGGATGGCGATGGCCTCGACGTTCTTCGCAATTTCCAGGATCTGGGTGCGCGTAACACGCTTGCCGGTGACGCGCGCCAAGCCTCCGCAAAGCGCGATGTTCAGGGCCGAAGAACCGCCCAGCCCCGCTCCTGCCGGTACTTGTGAGCTGGTCTCGATGTTCAGCCCTCGGTGCGGATTGAAAAAGATCACCAACTCCCTGACCAAAGTCAGCCGGGACTTGCCGCGCGCCAAGTCAGCCAGATCTTCAAACGTTTCCCGAATCTCCTGGTCCTTGGAGGCCAGAACGATCTGCCGGTCCGGCCGTGTTTCAATGACGCAGGAGGCGTAACAGCGGATGGCGAGGTTGACCGTTTGGGCTCCGGGATGAAATAGGTAGAGCGGCCAGATGTCCACAGTGCCGCCCGCCAAGTCTACTCTTGCCGGCGCTCGCGCCTCTACTCGCATGGAAACCTCGCTACTGCTGTGTCACTTCCATACTCTCATCAATCGACAGCGTTGGCCAGCCTTGCTCGGCCGGGGAGGCCGGCGACGCGGTGATCTTGAAGTGCTGGCCGTCGTCGACTTCGGCGGCGTAGTTATAGCCATGACGGTCAGTGCCAGAGAAGTTCAGAGATCCCTCCTGCTGGAGCTCTTCAAGGCTGGCGTAGGCGCCGTGGCTGGCCAGGTAAAGGCGCTCCGCCTGCCCGATCACTACCAGGTCCGCTTTCGCGCCGACTACGTCGATCACCTGCTTGGGCGGGGCTCCGCCGGCCGGACCGCGCGTAAACTGCGTCTTGAAAACCATCCAGACAATGGCCAGCACAATGAGCAAGCCCAGAACACTTGCAATCGCCTTCATGCCCTCCCCCTTTGCACATTGTCCGCGTTGCCGCTTATTGTTTGGGTGTGCTGAAATCCACCTTGGGAGCCTCGCGGGCGGTTGGGGAAGCCGCAAAGTAATCATTATTCCTTTGGTAGCCTGCCCAACCGGCAAAGATGCTGTTTGGGAACAAGCCGATGTAGGTGTTGTAATCCTGCACGGCCTCATTATACCGGCGGCGCTCCACAGCGATGCGGTTTTCGGTACCTGCCAGCTCGTCCTGAAGGGCCAGGAAGTTCTGATTGGATTTGAGATTGGGATAGTTTTCAACGATGGCCAGCAGCCTGCCCAGGGCGCCATCCAGTTGACCATTCGCGGCGATCTTCTCTCCCGGGGTCCGCGCATTGAGCAAACCGGCGCGGGCGTTGGCGATGTCTCCAAACACCTTCTGCTCTTGCTGCGCATAACCTTTTACGGTGGCCACGAGGTTGGGAATCAAGTCCGCGCGCCGCTGGAGCACTACGTCCACCTGCGACCAGGTTTGTTTGACAGTCTCGTTCTTGCGCACCATTTCGTTTCGACTGCTGACGTAACTTCCTCCCACAATGAGGACGAGCAGCAACGGTATTCCTACCACAACCAGCAGTACTTTCATGATGTTCCTCCTCATTCTTTCGTCGCCGGAGCGGCCAGCCGACGGTCAACTTCTTCGGTGGCCCGGACGACCGCGTGCAAGTATTTGTCGAACGTGGTTTGGGCATCCACCTCACGTTCGCGTTTGCGCCCTTCGCGAATATCCAGCACAGTGTGAAAGGGAGAGGGATCGAATCCCAGGGCTGACCCGGCGCGGTCGATGATCGCCCTCTTGGTGGACGGCGGATCCTCTCCCAGAGCGAGCAAGGCATGCCGAAAGAGCGCCACAAAGGTGGAGATGGACGAGACCATCAGTTGCAGGGTCTTGCGTGAATCCGCGGCATGCATCAGGTAGTGTTGCCGCAAGCGCAAGGTGTTGTTTCGCAATTCCCTTTCAACCTGCATCCGGTGGCGGTCCGTGGGAACCTGCATCGAGGCAATAACATCCTCGCCGTAGAGAACTCTGCGCGCCGCTTTGATGTCCAGCAGTTCGATGGCAAAGATGTCGGCGGAATGGTGAAGCTCGTTCAGGGTGAAGAAGAGCGGCGCCGGGTGTCCCTTCTTGGCCCACCAGATGGACGCGGCGCTGAGTTTGCTCAGTTCTTCTCTGCTGTGGTTGCGCAGAATGCAAAGCACATTCAAGTCGGAATGCTTGGGGTGGAACTCCTCCGTGGCCGCTGAGCCATAAAGTATCACGGAAAGGAGATTGCTTTCCGCGGCCTTCTTCAGTCTGGATACTAGTTCTGTCAGTTGCTGCTCTTCCTTCATGGTTCTCGCTCCCGGATGTCGATGATTGCCGATTTGCATCGGAACCATTCGCCACGGCTCTTTTTCAATCGACAATCGACAATCGGTAATCGGCAATCCCAGTTCTTACCAGCTTCCTCCGGCTCCGCCCCCGCCGGAGGCGCCTCCTCCAAAGCCCCCGAAACCTCCGCCGCCTCCGCCAAATCCGCCCCCGCCCCACCCGCCTGATCCTCCCCGCCCGAATCCTCCGGTGAACAGGGAGAGCAAGAAGAAAGGCCCCAGGAACCGGAGCAGGATGGGTCCCACAACTACAAGCAGGATGAGAAGGAAAAGGATCTGCCCGGCTGTCAGATGCACTTCCTGCCCCCCGCGTTGGCGCCCGAAAGGAATCGCAGGGGATTGGGCCAAGGTATTCAAAGAGACGTGACTTTCTTGCGCAATCACCTCTGCGATCTGGCTCGCCATTTGCAACAGCGCGCCGTTGTAGTTGCCCTGGCGCAACAGCGGAAGCATGTCGCGCCCGAAGCCTCCCACCTTACCGTCAGGAAGAATGGGCTCGAGGCCATAACCGACCTCGGTCCAATACTGGTGATCGCCCACGGCAACGAGGACCATCACGCCACGGTCCGTCCCTTTGTAGCCGACGCCCCACTTCTGAAAAAGATGATTGGCGAAGTCTTGCACCGCGTCACCTTCCAGGGACTTGATGGTGACCACGGCGATCTGGGCTTTAGCTTTTTGATCGACTTCCGTGCACAGCCGAGTGAGCTCTTCAACGGTCGCCGGGTCGAGCACGCCCGCAAAATCATTGACGTACCCCTGGACGTTCAGCTTCTGCCACTGTTCGGCGTGCACTGGCGCAACGGGAATGACTGTGATGAATAAGAGGATGAGGATCGCAGAAGAACCAAAAACCGACGATGGTCTGACGTAGGTAAGTAAGCGCCGCATTAATCCTCGAGGCTGAGGTGCGACCATGCCGCATCCTCCTCGGGCCGACTCCAGTCTGCCAGCGCCGCCTCACTGAGTAGCGCCGTTTCTTCACCGCCAGCCCCCGGCTCATCGAAAATCACGACTAGAGCCCGGCGGCTTGAATCAAGCTGGACAGCCTGAAGCAACCTTACCTTTCCCTCGCCGTCAACAACAGCCTCGACTGTTTTGATCATGTCGTCCACTCCTTATGTTATTCTACAGGAAACCGAATCCGCTTTGTACCAATCTATTCTCCGTCATTCTGTGGCAAGATATTCCAACTAGGGCTTCCACAAGCCGACTCCCTTCTCCGAGACGAACAATGACATGAGATTGGCGGCTGGTCGCTGCAAGGCGCTCACAAGGGCTGCCCCTGTAACGCGTGACGCCAAGGCGTCAGTGTGATTGTTTGAAATCCGCAGCCGCGCGTTGGTAGGCGGCCTCGAGGTCCCTCATTGCTGCGTCGATTCCCGGCTTCGCATCTCGCCACGCTTCCTGACTGGTATTCTTAAGCTTCTCGAGCTGTCGTTGGAGGACCGCGCGCCTCTGATCCAGTTCAGCGATCTGCCGGTCGAGTTCCTTTCGGGCCGATTTGGCTTGGGGACCGGCTTTGGCATTCAATTCCTCGATCCTTCGGTTGAGCTCCCGCAGCTTGGCCTCGGCTTTTTCCTCATACTGATCTCTTTGGCGGGCAGCTTCAGATTCGCCGCTCGTTCGCTGCCCGGGAGCTGCTGGTTGCGAAGTGCAAGAAACCCAGGTCAATAAAACCAGGGGTAAAAGGAATATCAGCTTTCTCATCGTCGTCGTCTGCCTCCTTCCCTAGATCGTCGTCGGGATGTTTCTTGCAGGAGCAGTCTCCTTTGCGGCCGACGGAAAGCGTCACTCCGCGCGCCTTTCTCTTTGCACGAACGAGACGCCCTTGGCTTCCGGACCAGCCGAGATAACGATTGCGCCGACGCAGAGCACCACGACGGCGAGGCTTCCCATGGATACCGAGTAGCTGAAGTGCTCGCCAAGCAATGCCTCGATGTAACTAATCGAGGAAGCAACCAGTACTCCGAGCTGGTAAGCCAGTCCGGGGAAGAATCCCCGGAGCTGGGGCGGCGACAGCTCGTTGATGTGCGCTGGAATCACACCCCACGCCCCTTGCACCATAAACTGCATGATGAAGGCTCCCAAAATAATCAGGGGTTGGTTAGGCGCCATGATCCATAAAGGAACAGCCGCCAATCCGAGCAATTCCGCACAGACCATCGAACGCCGCCTTCCCTTCCGATCGGAGAAATGTCCAAACGTAAGGCCGCCCAGAATTGCGCCGATCATCGAGAGGCCGGTGATCAGCGCGGTGGCGTTCACACCGAAATGACGCTGGCGTTGAAGAAAGGTCGGGTACAGGTCCTGCGTGCCGTGGGAGATGAGATTCATCGCCGCCATCAAGACAACCAAGTAGAGAAACAAGCGCGAGTTCTTGAAGATGGCGCGCCGGTAGCTCGACCAATCGGTGCGCGATTCCTGCCACGCCTGCGGGTCCTCAACCCGCAGGCAAATCAGCATGGTCACGAGTCCCGGCGCGGCCCCCACAAAGAACATGGCGCGCCAGCCCCAGTGCGGAAAGACGGTATAGTAAACGATCGCGGCCAGCACGTTGCCGAGCGCATACCCCTCCTGGAGTAAACCGGAAAGGATGCCGCGCCATTTGGGCGGCGCGGACTCCATCGCCAGCGATGCGCCCACGCCCCAATTGCCCCCCATGCCAACTCCATAGAGCAGCCGCAGAAGGAAGAATTGTGTGTAGGTCTGCGCCAGGCCGGACATCACTTCCATCAGAGAGAAAAACGCGACATTGGCCAAGAGCACCAGCCGCCGGCCGTAATGATCCGCCAACAACCCGAAAACAAAAGCGCCGATCGGGCGCATCGCCAGCGTCACGGTCAGCGTTAAGGCGATAGCGGGAATCGAGCGGCCAAAATTCTTCGCTACGGCGGAGAGAACAAACACCACCACGAAGAAGTCAAACGCGTCCAGCGTCCAACCCAGAAATCCGGCCGAAACGGCGTAGCGGGCGCTGCTGCGGGAATCGACAGCCAAAGTGGTGGTCCCAGTGTAGCGGTGCTCTCCTGGTAAGTTGGTGTCCTGGTGGTTCACGGGGTTCTTGCCGCCAAGTCACAAAGCCGCCAAGCGAGCTAGTGCATTCCAGATTCTACACCTGTTCGTGCCCTAAAAGCGTCTGATCGCTCCCCATGCGATCTGTGCTCGTAATGACCGTGAACCTGGTTGGCCCGCCCCGTGTCGGTACGGTCCAGGAGGTGGGAGATAGTCGCAACAAATCCTCATTGCCGTACGACGAACATCAGTAACTTTTGTTGCGGAAAATACTCCATAAAGTAGGGCCGCAGATCTCTATTTGATATCGCGGCCATTGGGGAGGTCTTCTGGATAGCGCCGGCGCATTTGTGAAGGATGATGGATCGCAGTGGGGACTCGAAAAGTCGCTTCCAGCCCGGTACGAAGCGCTTATCCAGGTCTCGCGGGCCATCGCAGCCTATCGCGACCCGAAGGAACTCTTCCGGATCCTCGCAAAAGAATTGCGTCGCGTCGTCAAATTCGACTTTACTGGGGTATTCTTCTACGACGCAGGGTCGAACACGTTCCAAAATCCGGTTCTCCAAACCGACCAGACCCCTGCCTTTGCGATCCCCCAGGACTTTCCGCCGGAAGAAACGATTACTTGGTGGGTCTATCACCACCAGAAACCGGCAGTCGTTTACTGCACCCGGGAAGAGATCCGCTTTCCCAGAATGATGGAGATCCACAGGCAGTACGGCATCGGGTCGAGTTGTACCCTTCCTTTGACCACTGCCCACCGGCGACTCGGTAGTCTGGGGTTTGGCGCTGCACAGCCGCGCGCCTACAGCGAGAATGAAGTTCGCTATCTGACGCTCGTAGCAGATCAGGTGGCGCTGGCGCTTGACAATGCGATGACCAATCAAGAGCAGGAGCGCATTAAAGAAGAACTCAGCAAGCAACAGGCGCACTTTGAGAAGTTGTTTGAACTGGCGCCGGAAGCGATTGTGCTTCGCGACACTAATAATCGCGTACTGCGTGCGAATCGGGAATTCACGGACCTCTTTGGATTCAGCCTCGAGGAGTCACTCGGCCGGAACATCAGTGAGTTGATCGTGCCCGATGAGCTATGGGACGAATCCGAGAAGTTGCGGGAGGCCCTGGCCCGCGGCGAACGCGTGGACGCGGAGCTTGTCCGCCGCCGTAAGGATGGGAGTCGCTTGACTGTGTCTTTCGTAGCGGCCCCGGTTTCGGTTGAGGGCGGAGCGCCGGAGATCTACGGGATCTATCGAGACATCACGGATCGAAAAAAGGCAGAGGAGGCGCTCAGGCGCAGCGAGGCTTATCTGGCGGAGGGGCAAAGACTGAGCCACGCCGGAAGCTGGGCGCGGAGTGTTGCCACGGGCGACATTTATTTTAGTCAAGAGAGTTTTCGCATCTTTGGTCTTGATGCTTCGAAGACCAAGCCCACCCTCGAGACGCTTCTTGGTCGGGTCCACCCCGAAGAACGAGCTGCGGTTCAGGAGATGATCCAAACAGCGATCGCCCAGAAAGGCCACTTTGAGGGCGATTACCGGATCATTCTGGATGACGGAACGATACGTCATATTCACGTAGTGGGCCATCCAGTACTCGACCAAGCCGGGAACCCGATTGAGTTTGTGGGAACGCACATGGATGTCACCGAGCAGCACAATTCGCGAGCAGCCCTCGAAAGCGCCTTTGAGGAAATCAGGACGCTCAAGGATCAGCTCTATCAAGAGAACGCAGCGTTGCGGCAAGAAATCGACGAAACCGCGATGTTTGAGGAAATTGTCGGGAAAAGCCCGGCTTTGCAGAGCGTGCTGAAACAGGTGGCGATCGTGGCGCCGACCGAATCGACGGTGCTCATCTTCGGCGAAACCGGCACGGGCAAGGAACTGATCGCGCGCGCAATTCACAACCTGAGCCCCCGGCGAACAAACGCCTTTGTGAAACTCAATTGCGCCGCGATTCCGACCGGCCTCCTGGAGAGCGAGCTCTTTGGGCATGAGAAGGGAGCTTTCACCGGGGCGATCGCGCAGCGCATCGGACGTTTCGAACTGGCCCACCACGGAACGGTTTTTCTGGACGAAATCGGCGAGGTCCCGCTCGAATTGCAGCCGAAGCTCCTGCGGGTCCTGCAAGAGCGCGAATTCGAACGGCTGGGCAGCACGCGCACGTTGCGTACGGACGCGCGATTGATCGCCGCCACGAACCGCGATCTTGAAACCATGGTGAGCGAGCAGACATTCCGGTCTGACCTTTTTTACCGCTTGAATGTTTTTCCTATCCAGATTCCTCGACTCCGCGAGCGTCCAGAAGACGTGCCCTTACTCGTACGCCACTTCGCAGAACTGTTCAGCCGGCGGATGAACAAATCCATCACAACGATTTCTCCCGAAACGATGGGAGCCCTGACACAGTACGACTGGCCAGGCAACGTCCGCGAGTTGCAAAACGTCATCGAGCGTGCCGTGATTTTGTCCAGCCGCGGCGTCTTACGCGTAGCTCCCGGGGACCTCAAAGCGCACGCCTCCCCGACGGGTGCGAAGGAGATTCCGCCTGCTGGGAAGCGAAACCGCAACCCGATTTTACCACTTGATCGCGACCAGGTTTTGCGCGCCCTCCGGGAGGCCAGCGGCCGAGTGGGTGGGCCTGCCGGTGCGGCAGCTCGCTTGGGATTGAAGCGCACCACATTGATCGCTCAATTGAAGAGGCTGGGTATTAATCCGCGGAGTGTCATCGACCAGTCGTGACACTGTCATGACTTCTAATGACACCATGACAGCCGTCCTATCCGATTCAACCAGTTCCCTCTAACCATTCTTCGCTTCAATCACTTACATCTTGCCGGGTTGTCATGGGCGTTTGGCAACCCCATTGCCCCTTACACGCCCGAAGGGCAAAGGCGATGTTGAGAACCATGATCACAGACACACCATTCGAGCAGATGTGGGTTTTACAGGGGCGCTTATGCGGGCAGTCGGCCGCGGATCTCAAACAAAGGTGGGACGAGGCCCGGAATGAGCGTCAAGGACGGAACTGTGTCGTCAATCTCGAGGATGTGACTTGCGTTGACGGCGCCGGTGAGACCCTCTTGCTTCAAATGGCAAACGAAGGATGTCAGTTTGTGGCCACCCGCGTCTATATGAAACACGTGCTTGCAAGCCTCAGCGCGGGGGAATGAAGGGTTAGATCGCCCCTTTGGGGCTGGAGTTACTTTTATGTGGATCGTTAAGGTTGCGCTGAATCGTCCCTACACTTTCTTCGTGCTGGCGCTGCTGATTCTGATTCTGAGCCCGGTAGTGATCCTGCGCACGCCCACGGACATTTTTCCGAACATCAACATCCCGGTCATCGCCGTCGCCTGGCAGTACACGGGTTTGAACCCGGAAGAGATGGAGGGCCGGCTCACCAGCGTGTATGAGCGCACCTTGACAACCACGGTCGATAACATCCAACACATCGAGTCGACAACGGTGGCCGGCCAAGCGATCGTCAAGATCTTCCTGCAGCCCGGGGCGAGCCTGGACACTGCAAACGCGCAGGTGACTGCCGTGTCTCAAACCGTCCTCCGCCAGCTTCCGCCGGGCGCCTTGCCACCGTTGGTCATCAACTACAGCGCCTCGAGCGTACCGATCCTGCAACTGGGACTCTCGGGAGCAGGTTTGTCGGAGCAGCAGCTCAACGACATCGGGCAGAACTTCATGCGACCCCAGCTCGTCACAATTCCGGGGGCGGTGGTGCCCTGGCCCTACGGCGGAAAGCAGCGCCAGGTGATGGTCGATTTGAATGCCGGGCTGCTGCAATCGAAAGGGCTCTCACCCCAAGACGTTTTGAATTCCGTCGTGAATGAGAATCTCGTCTTGCCGTCCGGCACGGCAAAGATCGATCAGTTCGAATACGACGTGCGCATGAATTCAAGCCCCAGAACCGTTGCCGAGCTGAACGGCCTTCCGATCAAGCAGGATGGCCTTTCAACGGTTTACCTTCGCGATGTTGCGAACGTCCGCGACGGCTTCGCGCCGCAGACGAATATCGTGCGCGATGACGGGCGCCGGGGAGTGCTGCTCAGCGTATTAAAAGCCGGCAACGCCTCCACCATTGATGTGGTAAAGGGCATTCGGGAGATTCTTCCTCGCATCGCGCAAACCCTCCCGCCGCAATTGAAAATTCAACCGCTGGCGGACCAGTCGATCTTCGTGAGCGCGGCGGTGAGCGGAGTTATTCGCGAGGCTCTGATCGCCGCTTGTCTTACGGCTCTGATGATCCTGCTCTTCCTGGGAAGCTGGAGAAGCACGCTCATCATCGCGGTTTCCATTCCTCTTTCGATTCTGACTTCGGTGATTGTCCTGGGCTTTCTGGGAGAGACGATCAACATCATGACTCTGGGCGGACTGGCGCTCGCGGTGGGCATTCTGGTGGACGATGCCACCGTGGAAGTTGAAAACATCAACCGCAACCTCGGCATGGGAAAGGAGATTGTAACCGCGATATTGGATGGTGCGTCGCAGATTGCCGTGCCCGCTCTCGTTTCAACGTTATGTATCTGCATTGTCTTCTTGCCCATGTTTTTCCTGACCGGTGTGACGAAGTTCCTGTTCGTGCCGCTGTCTGAGGCGGTGGCATTTGCCATGCTGGCCTCCTACCTTCTCTCCCGCACGCTCGTTCCCACGCTCGCGATGTACTTGCTCGGGGAGAAAGGACATGAGGCCCGGCGCTCCCGAAATCCCTTGCTACGCTTCCAGCAGGCCTTCGAACGCGGCTTCGAGCGGCTCCGCGTCTTGTACCACTTTCTCCTTGCCGGCCTGGTGCGGCGCCGCGCCATCTTCGTTCCCGCTTTTCTGGGCGCGTGCCTTTCAGCCTTCGTGCTTGTGCCATGGCTGGGCCAGAACTTCTTCCCCATGAGCGACAATGGCCAATTCATTCTCCACCTGCGCGCCAAAAGCGGAACGCGCATCGAGGAGACGGCCCGGCTCTGCGACCTCGTCGAGGCGTCCATCCGCCGCCAGGTACCCAAGCAAGAGATGGACAACATCCTCGATAACATCGGTCTGCCCTACAGCACCATCAACTACATGCACAGCACCTCAGGCCTGATTGGGGCCGGGGACGCGGACATCATGGTGTCCCTGAAGGCAGAGCATCACCCGACGGCGGACTACGTCCGTGACCTGCGAAAGACGCTGCCCCGTGAGTTTCCAGGGACGACCTTCTATTTTCTGCCGGCGGATATGGTCACCCAGGTACTGAACTTTGGTCTTCCGGCGCCCATCGATGTTGAAATCGACGGCGACGACACCGGAGGTAACCGCGAAGTGGCGGACCGAATGCTCGCTCAGATCCGGCACGTACCAGGGATCGTGGACGCGCGAATTCAGCAGCCATTTGACTACCCCGAATTCGAGGTCGCCGTCGATCGAACGAAGGCGGTGCAAGGTGGCTACACGGAAAAGGACGTCGCCAACAGCATGTTGAACTCGCTGAGCGGCAGCTTCCAGATCACACCCATGTTCTTTCTAAACTGGGAGAATGGCGTCAGCTACAACCTCGTCGCCCAGACGCCCCAGTACGACATTCAATCGCTCCGGGATCTCCAGGACACACCCATCACTTCGTCCGTGACGAGCCGGCCGGGAATTCTTGCCGCCGTCGCTTCGATAAACCGTGGGAGCGAGATGGAAGTAGTCAACCACTACAACATCCGCCGCGTAGTGGATATTTACGCCGCGGTTCAAGACCGGGACCTCGGAGCCGTGGGGCACGAAGTGGCGCGCCTCGTTAACGCCAATCAAAGGTTCCTGCTTCGCGGCAGTTTTCTCACCCTCCGGGGCCAGTTCTCCACAATGCGCGCAGCTTACGTGAATTTGCTGGGCGGGCTCGTCTTCTCGGTGCTCCTGGTCTATTTGCTGATTGTCGTGAATTTCCAGTCCTGGCTGGACCCTTTCATCATCATTACGGCGCTGCCCGCAGCACTGGCCGGAATCGTTCTGTTCCTTTTCATCACCGGCACTACCCTCAGTGTTCCGGCGTTGATGGGCGCCATCATGTGCACGGGTGTAGCAACCTCCAACAGCATTCTAGTGGTTTCCTTCGCAAAGGAACGGCTATCCGAGCACGGAGACCCTCTCCAGGCCGCCATTGAAGCCGGATTCACACGCTTTCGGCCCGTCCTCATGACCGCGCTGGCCATGATCATCGGCATGGTTCCGATGGCTCTGGGACTGGGCGAGGGGGGCGAGCAGAACGCACCCCTGGGACGGGCGGTCATCGGCGGGCTACTTTGCGCCACGGTCGCCACACTGGTTTTTGTGCCGTCGGTTTTCGCGCTACTCCACGGAAGAGGTGGAGGGCAAAGACGCAAGTTACCTACGAAAGGAGCCTTGCAATGACCTTTGATGATGAAGGCACGACGATGGTTGAGACGGAAAGAGGGGCCGAGGGGGAAACGAACGACGGCCGGCCCGCTGAGCTCGGGCCCCGTAAGGGTTGGAGCAAACTCCCGCTTCCAGCCCTTGCCTCAGTGGTCCTCGGTTTCGGGCTTGTCATTTTCTGGGGGATCCGTTCGCGTGTCGAAGCTGACACGCAACTTCAGATCTCGACGAATCAAGCCGCAATTCCCAATGTTGACGTGATTCATCCCAGGGATGGGGCGCCGAACCAGGAAATCGTGCTGCCCGGAACCATGCAAGCGTTCACAGACACTCCCATTTACGCCCGAACCAACGGCTATCTGAAGAAATGGTACTTCGACATTGGAGCGCGCGTCAGCAAGGGGCAGCTTTTGGCGGAGATCGACACGCCGGAAGTGGACCAACAACTTCAGCAGGCGCGAGCGGATTACGCAACCGCACAGGCCAATTTGCAGCTCGCCCAAACCACCGCGGATCGCTGGCTCTTTCTCGTCAAGTCCGGCTCGGTTTCGAAGCAGGAGACCGACCAGGCGGTGAGTAACCTGGCGGCGATGAGGGCGGCGGCCGAGGCCAGCGCCGCCAACGTGCGCCGGCTGGAGGAGTTGCAGTCCTTCGAGAAAATCTACGCTCCCTTCGACGGTGTGATCACGGCGCGCAACACGGACTTTGGCGACCTCATCGACGCAGGAGCCAGCTCGCAGCCGAGGCAGCTATTTCATATCGCGTCCATCAGCAGGCTTCGCGTCTACGTTCCGGTGCCCGAAGTGTACGCTCCCTCAGCTCGTCCCGGGGCATTGGCACTCTTGACGCTCGATGAATATCCTGGGGAGACGTTTCACGGGACGCTGGTCAGGACCTCCAACTCAATTGACACCACTTCTCGCACTCTCCTTACCGAAGTCGATGTTGATAACCCTGCCGGGAAGCTCCTTCCCGGCTCCTATGTTTTCGTGCACCTCCAATTGCCTGTGAAAGCTCGTTCCGTAACCATTCCCTCGAGTACGCTGCTTTTCCGCAGAGAAGGCCTCGAGGTGGGCGTGGTTCGAAACGGCAAAACCGACCTGGTCCCGGTGAAGATCCGCCGCGACTACGGTAGCACGGTCGAGATTGTTTCCGGATTGCGGCTTTCCGATGCGGTGATCCTCGATCCTGCCGATTCTTTGGTCAGCGGGACGCCCGTCGAAGTCAACAGTCAATCCAGCGAAGGGGCACGACAATGAGGACCACGCGTTGGATAGCGGTTTTGTTCAGTGTCATGTTCATGGCGGGTTGTACCGTCGGTCCCAAGTACGTTCGGCCGACGGTTCCGACGCCTCCTGCTTACAAGGAAGCGGCGCCACAATCGTTCAAGGAAGCGGGCGTCTGGCAGCCTGCGCAACCCGGCGATCGAAGCCTGGGCGGGAAATGGTGGGAGATTTTCGGCGATCCTGAACTCAATACGCTGGAAGATCAGGTGACCATTTCCAACCAGGACCTGAAAGCGGCGGAAGCCCGTTTCCGCCAGGCTCGCGCCTTGGTGCGTTTCAATCGGGCTTCGGAATTCCCCACCATTTCAGTTGGACCGAGCGCCGCCTACGTGAAGGATTCCAACAACACGCCGGCATTTCGCACGGCCGTGTCGAGGAGCGGCGCGGGGGACTTCATTCTCCCTTTCGATCTATCTTATGAGATTGACCTTTGGGGCCGCATCCGCCGGACTGTGGCCGCCGCCCGGGAGGAAACGCAAGCAACCGCCGCCGACCTGGCGACCGCCAGCCTGAGTCTGCATGCTGAGCTGGCCATGGACTATTTCGAGCTGCGCAGCGCGGACACGCAGAAGAAGATCCTGGATGATACGGTCAAAGTTTACTCGGATGCATACGGCCTTACCGAAACGCGTTTTGAAGGCGGCGCTTCTCCCCGCTCCGATGTGGCTCAAGCCAAAACGCAGCTCGACGACGCGCGAGTGCAGGATACGGATGTAACTGTGCAGCGGGCCGCGTATGAGCACGCGATTGCGGTGCTGGCGGGAAAACCGCCGGCGGAATTCACTCTCGGGCCCGCGCCGCTCGATCTTGCCCCGCCACATGTTCCGGTGGGCGTTCCCTCTGAACTCTTGGAGCGGCGCCCGGACATTGCCGCGGCAGAACGCCGCGTTGCCGAGGCAAACCAACAGATCGGAATCGCCCGCGCTGCCTACTTTCCCACCTTGACGCTCGATGCCGCAGCCGGATACGAAAACACTCACATCGTTAACTTGCTCAGCGGGCCGAATGCACTCTGGGCTGTAGGGCCGGCGCTTGCAGAAGCCTTGTTTGACGCGGGCCGGCGTCGCGCCACTTCTCAAGCGGCCTGGGCCAATTACGACGCCATCACCGCGAATTACCGTCAGACCACTCTGAGTGCCTTCCAGGAAGTAGAGGACAACCTTGCGGCGTTGCGCATCCTGGAAGAGGAGACGGAGCAGCAGCGCCAGGCAACGGCTTCGGCGCAAGATTGGCTGGAGGTTTCCACGACCCGCTACAAGGGCGGCGTTGACAACTACCTGCAAGTTGTCATCGCTCAGACCTCTGCCCTATCGAATGAAAGAAACGAAGCCGACATCCTGCGGCGGCGCATGGACGCCAGCGTGTTGCTGATCAAGGCAGTGGGTGGCGGCTGGAACGTGTCGGAGCTGCAGAAGAGCCGCGGAGCCCAAGACCGGGGGTCCGCGCTACCCTGAAGCTAAACTGCTGCGTTCTCGGAAGCATTCCCGCCATTACGGTCTACGTTCGTTGCTGTCTGGTACATTTTGTCGCTGCCTGCCTCTGGAGCATTTCCCTTTGTTTTCATAGACATTCCCGGTTTGTTCCGTACGAAAGCCGTCAGCCCTCAACGAGTCGAGGAGTTGAGAGTCGAAGAGTCGCGGAGTCACGATTCCTGGACTTCTTGACCCTGTCCTTTGTTTTCATAGACATTCCCGGTTTGTTCCTTCAATTTAAGAGTCGAGTAGTCGGTGGTCGGGCAGTTGACGAACACCCTCCCGAATTGCCGGTCGACGTTGCTCTCGCATTGAACTCTCGACTCTCGACTCCTCGACTTCTTAACTTGGTCGTTTGTTTTCAGCAACATTCCCGGTTTGTTCCTTCAATTTTGCATTAAGGCTGTCAGCTCTCGCTATCAGGCGTCAGCCTTCCTCCGCCGCGACAAGTAACATCTTGTCCTTGGTGCACGAGGCGTGCTGCTGACTCCCGAATCCTGAATCCTGTCCCCTGTCACCTGGCGCCTGTCACCTGACCCGCGACACCCGGCACCTGACACCTAGCACCTACCCCCACCGCTAACTACTCTAGCCTATCTTGCACCGTTTGTCAAGAGACAGGAAGTCTGCTTCACGAGATTTCTGTTTCGCTGCACTCCGGGGCCGCCCGCACGGCCGCTGGTGCCGCGCTGCGGGAACTCGCAAATTGAGTTTTCCACAGAATTCTTGGCACGCACACTTGGCACGCACAATCTGTTTATGCGCTGCGCCTTATGTTACACTCGCTCATCAGTTCCAGAAAACTAGGCCCAATATAAATGTCAAGAGAAAGGCAGCGACGGCGCGGACCAAACATACCCCACGAAAAATCGCCACTCCTGCCCGAGAACGCTCGCGCCTGGACACTACCAGCCATTCTAGGAATAATACTAGGGGGATTGGGAGCAGTGCTGGGGATAGTCGAGTTGAGGCCCCAGGTAACAGTTTCGCCGCAAGAAGCAATTGAGAAATCCCAACCATTCTCAGTGCCTTTCCGTATCCAAAACTCAGGATATTTGTCCTTTCATGTTGAGCATCTGTTCGTTTATGCAAATGAAATAAAAGTTGGGGGCTCCACCTTTCATAAGGCGACTTTCCACGAGCCAGATTGGAACAACTTCGACCTTGGCCGTGCTGAAAGCAGGGCGATAGTTTGTAACTTGGTTCATGCGCCTATTGTTCCAAGTACCGCCGATATTGCATTCGTCATGGATATTCGACCGTTCTATTTGTTCCCTCACTCGTTCCGCAGGTACTTTCGTTTTACCGGCGCATACGTTGATAATTGGCAATGGCTTGCGCAGCCATCTCAACCGATTCAGGCCGACGCAGACAGAGAAATCGAAGATCACATGCGAAAGATTCCGTCATCCCGTTAGTGCCGTGCACACCAAATCGTTCCGCGTAACTTACCTTGCCTTGCGTAAACTACATACTTCCGTTCTTGTATTCTTAGCAAACATTTTGGGCATCACGTAGGGGCGAGCGGCACTCGCCCCAGGGCCGAACGCCGTTCGGCCCTACCTTGCATTTTTGGTTGCGGCCTCAAGACCGCGCTACACGATTCCTGGTGCGCGATCGGGCGAAGCAAGCTGCTAGTGCTGGGGCACCGATCCGGGCCGCGAGTTTTGGGTCTCCACGACCGTCTTTTGTGCTACGACCGCCGAAGCCCGTTCAGTGCTTTCTCGGCAGCATCGACGGGACTTGATGGACGTGTGGCCGCCGATCTTTCAACGTGGGACTAGTTCTAGATGGCTGACCACAGGGGCGTTGGTCGCTTGAGCCAACATTACGCGGTCATACAGGGTTGATATTGGTCGGCGGACATTTTCCAAGAAGCCCTACTCAGGCCGAATCCCCATTTGGCGGCTGAACCTACTGACCGACAGTAACTCGTAGCTAGAAGTGCGGATAGATTCTTCACTGACAACTTTCGAGTATATTCCCCGTAGATGACCAAACAGAAGCCGACCGGGAGGAAAGGCAAGCCAGTCCTGAGGAAGTATTGAACCGCGCCTTTTTATCAGTTCTACATCAAAACCCAAAGATGCCGTATACGAATCTCTGGTGAAATCGCGGCACCACTTCGCCTGTGCAGCGACCAGGCGCTGGCGATATGTAGTACATGGTCCGGCGCCAAATCAGCAAGCTGCTCATCCACGGACCATTTCTCATCAACAGCGGCGGTATCGCTGGCGAGTTCGCGAATCCAACCGTTTATCAACGAGTGCCAGCCCTCCAAGTCACCCGTCTGAACGTACCCGACGATTGCCGCAGTTTTTTGTTGCGCACCATGCAGCGCAAGCTTGAATCTCTGGATTCCTCCCGATTTCTCGGTGCCTCCGGTCACGTATTCTCGTTCTCGGCTGAGGGATGGAGCCGGCAGACGTTTCCCCTCAAAGACGAGGAAGGGGTCATAGATTGTGTGATACGTCTGGCCGATAAATCCTCCGGAAATGGGAAGGGCCGCCACATCGACGCGACGAGTGCCTGTCTGTTTTTCCTCATGGCTGAAGAGGACCATCGGAAAGCGATGGGAGGCGGCTACATTCAGATATTTGCAGAGCTGCGCATTGAGACGCTCCTCGGCCTCCTCTGGGGCGCGATCGGGGTCATCCCGCCAGCGAGCCAGTTCTGCGAACACAAACTCCAAAGTTCGCGCAACCAGAGCATCTGTCGGTCCCTTAGATATTCGCCCCCGCCCCGGTCCCTTCTTGGGATGGCGATTGAGGAGCAATAGCAGAAGGAGCATCAGTAACCCTGCTTACTTAGATCCGCCAGCGTCTCATCAGCGTCGCGGATGGCGGTCGATGGAATCCAATATCGCAACCGGTCAGGTTTGACAATAACGATCGTGTTACGCTCATAAAAGCGAAGTATTCGGACGGTACGGAGGGCATCACCGTGTTTTCGGTAGATAATCTCTTGGAGCCTTCCGCTCCAGTCCGCCGGCCAATTTAGCTCGGCCTGCATTCCAAAACTAAATGCTTGGAACGCGAGTCCGTCATGTAGATCTGATTCCGTTGCCCGAAGATTTGAGTAAACACTGCCAAGCATCCTGACGAACACTTGGGAGAAGTTCTTGAGGCCGTTCTTCGTGACCTGCTCCCTTAATAACCGAGAGTTCTGCCCAAGCCGAACGAAATCACCTGTGAATTCAACGACGTCTTCGCAGAGAATCTTCTCCCACCAACTCAAATTCCACCCATTCTCAATTTCGGGCCAAGGCAACACATCAATGTCCCGCTTCAGGATGGAGGTTGCTTTACTTGAAAGTGCGCGAGTCCCGAAAACTGCGCAAGAGGCACGAAGGACCGATCGGTTCGAGGCAAATTGGGCATAAAAGTTCCGGAGTTGCTGTTCCTCGTGCCTAGGAGCATGAATGCCGACAATCTGGTGTCTGTAAGCCAGAAACCCTTTGTTCCATAAAGCGCAAGGGAGCGTATCCACTTCCTTAATAAGAACCAGTGGTGGACTGAAACGATTCTCACTGTAGGCGGAGCGGAATTTCTTTGCGGTTACGATGCCTATTTGAGATTCATCTATGCCGTCCTCCGTGAACGCGCGAGTCGGCAAGAACGGCTTATCTGTCAGCCACGGAGCAAGTTGTTGACTCCCCGTCTTTGCTAGAACAAAACCCTCCCCGTAATCCCATTTCCTGCGCTTTAGGCAGTCCCTTAGCTTGGGCATCTCCTCCAAACGTGCAGCCAAGTTTCGTAGGCGACCTCCGCCCAGCAGGTTCACCCGCCACACCCACGGATGCATTTCCGCTGTTTCTTGTGGCACTAGATGCCGGTCGTAGTGATCGAGTTCGAACGCGATTCTTTCTTTGATACTGAACGTGCGACGGAACGTCAGGTGGCAAATACGATGTCCAGGAGCAGGCTTCCGTTTTATGAGGAGCAAGGCGACCGTCTTGGGATCCGCACCGTCGTAAAGGTTGCGAATCGAAGTGAAATCGAGCACGGCTTCCAGTTGGTTTTCTGAAATCAACGCTTTCTGAAACGCTCGTGCCTTGTCGTTGTAAAGAAACCCATGGGGCTGAATTAGGCATAGCCTGCCCCCAGATCTTAGCAATGAGGTCGCCTGCTCGACGATGAAGTACGCCATCTGATTGTCCGGAACCGGGATGGCGTGGTTTTGCCGTTCGAGATAACGGCGCGCTGCGTCGGTGAGCTTGGATAGGAAGGGCGGATTCCCAATAATCACTGCGAAGCCTTCGCCCTTTTTGACAGGGCGGAGAGCCTCAAGCTTCTCAGAAAAATCTCCTAGGTGCAGGTTGCAACCAACCAACTTATCGAATTGCAGTTCTTTCCAGATTACGTTTGGTTGGAGGGCATCACAGATTGCCAGGGCAAGACTAAAGGCGGTGAGATGAACAGCTTCCTCCTGCAACTCGATGCCAAAAATACTCCGCTTGAGAATGCCCTTAAGCGTAGCAACGTCGGGTTGCTTCCAATCATTATGACTCTGCCAGATGTGCACCATCCGACGAAACGCACCGACAAGAAAAACCCCCGAACCGCACGTGGGATCCAATATCCGCTCGCGTCCTGTAAGACGATCATAAGGCATGACGTAGTCGAGCATCAGACTGGCCAGTATGGGCGGGGTGAACACAGCACCTTTACCCTTTTGCGCAAAGCGCTGGTACAGATGACTGAGGACTTCGACTGGGATATAGCGGAAAGAAAACTGCTGCCAAAGATAGCGCTGGGCCCTTATAGTTCTGGCTTCGACCAGGTCCGCAAAGCGGCGCAACTCCGGAGTCGTCAGGCGTTGCTGCGCTTCGGGCAGCTCGAACACGTCACCATTGAATCTTCGCTCGAGCTCACCCAGTAGTTCACGAACTGAATCCGGTGAACCCTGTTGCAGCAAATCAAAGAACGAGTTGGCCCCTTTGTGAAACTGATCGAACCAACCTTTCGGAAAGACACCACGATCTTCCAAATACTTGATGAGTACTGTCAACAGTAACAAGCGGCGAAGCACCGGAAATCTCTCTCCTTTAATATCCTCGTCAGTCTCGACAACTGCACGGATGAGTTGTTGGTGTGCCGCTTGCCCGGATTCAGCTAGCTGGGAGTTGACCGGATCATCCCAGAAAGTGCCGTCGCTCAGGCGATAGGCGGAAAAGCGACTCAGTTGATCCTCCAAAGCGGAAGATATCTGCGTCGTGACATCAACCGTCGCGGCGGGACCGTATCCAACTTTGGAATCTGTCCAGAAGTCCGGGCCACGGGCACAACTCAATACGTCAACGCGCGTCTGCCAACCAACATAAAGCAGAGGTGTGAAGCCGGTCAGCCAGAGTTTGAGGTGGATTTCTGCTAGCTGGGCTTCGCTTAAGCGGTCGTTGCTATTATCTATGACGCATGCCGCCGCCTGCGAAGATCGGCCGTCTGAGAACCGACGGAAGAACACATAGTCTATTTCTCCAATGGCCTTAGCCTGCCGAACGACGTATTGTTCTTCGATCCTGCCCGGCATGGGGCCACTCACAGCGACGAGTCCCGGGAGAGGCTCTGCCTGCGTGAAATGCAGCGACTCTAGAGCTGTACTCATATGTTGAGAAACCGGATAACGGCCCGAACGACGCCCTGAACTTGCAGGTCCAGAGCGGGTATCAACCTGGGGTAAAGGGGGTTTTCAGCCCGAAGCCACACCTTCCCCTTTTCATGCACGAAAGTTTTAAGGGTAGATTCGTTGTCGATCAGCGCGGCCACGATATCGCCGTCCCGTGGGATGGCCTCGTGTTCTAGAAGCACAATATCGCCCTCAGATATCTGGCGACCTATCATCGAATCGCCTGTCACACGCAATGCGAAGGCTCGGGAGCGATCAGTGATGCCGTAAGTTGTCGGGTCCAGATTAAGGCGTTCACCGGATGTTGTCAATGCCTCACGTGGGAGCCCGGCCACAACACGTCCAAGCAGCGGGATGCCGGTGCTCCTCCAGACCAATTTCAAAGTCCGCGCCAGCCCTTTCTTGCGGGTAACAAACCCCTTCTTCTCTAGGGCGGCGACATGATCGGCAGCAGCCTTTGGGCTCTTATACCGGAACCGCTTGCAAATCTCACGGTAAGTCGGCGGCGGTTCGCCCCTCTCGCTCAGATCCTCAAGGAAATGCAGCACTTCCGACTGCGCGTCTGTAAGTTCTCCCCGCATACTATACGGATGTATAGTACACAGAACCGACCCTAGGGGCAAGACAATTTTTGTGCCGTTTCGCTGCCCGCCTGGATCACGCCTCCGTCAGAACCTACGCTGTGTAAGCACTTTGCCGGATTCGGAACGATAACGCCCTTCCCGGAAGGTGCGACGACGGCAGTTCAAAGGCGGGCCAGAATCCCATCGGTCTTGAAATGGCTAACGACTTGCCTTGTTTTTAGCGAAGATTCGGAGGGTTAATCCGGGATCGAGTTCGGATGACACTCCCGCGTTTCACAGAGGGTCCTCCTGGAGGGGTAGTGCAAGGCGGCCTGCGGCAGCAATCCAGATTCAAGATTCAAAATTCAAGAAACAGCAGGGCGGAAAAAGTGGATGGCCACGGTCAGCGCATTTCTGAGCGTGGGTTCTTCCTTTCGGCCGGAGTTACCGTAGCCTTGCACGGTTCGACATGGTGGATCGAGTTGCCGGCTGCCCGATTTAGATTGATTACGCACAACTCTTCCGGGGGTACCGTGCTTGAAGAAAGCCCATGGTCAGAAATGGACTGACTGTGGCTACCGCTTCCTGGTGTGCGATGGGGCGAAGCAAGCTGCTGGTGCTTGGGCGCTGATCCGCGCCACAAGATTTGGGTCTCCAAGACCGTCCTTTGCGCTACGACTGTCGAGGCGCGTTCAGTGCTGTTGCGGCAGCATCGACGGAACTTGATGGACGTCTGGCCGCCGATCTTTCGACATGGGATTACTTCCAGACGGCCTACCACTGGGGCGTTGGTCGCTTGAGCCAACATTTCGCGGTCATACAGGGTTGATATTGGTCGGAGGACATTTTCCAAGAAGCCGGCTTGAACCGGCGGAATCTTGAGCGTAGACCACAACTGGCCTGCCAGCAACAACTTGCGAAGAGTCGCGGCGGGCGTGGTAGTTCAACTGAAATTGCGCCGGCACTCTTGGGACCATCGAGGAGGGCTACCGAAGGGCTGGGGTGCCGTGGAGCGCAGGCGCCGCCCTGCAGCTTCGGCTGGAATTCAGGCACACCGAACTGCCAGAGCACGAAGCTCCACTGGTTGGCAGTCAGTTCCTCCCCTTGAGTTTTGGCCACGCTAATGCCGCCGTGCCCGCCCCGATAATCGAGGCGTAACAACACAGGCCTGCCGCCATCTGTTGTTCGCCGCCTGAAGCCGCGCCGCTATCTTGTCTGGTTCCCAGAAGACAAAGCGCGGATCGTTCATGCCGGTGGTCTGAGGCGCTCGGTGAGTACCAAGGCCAATCGATCACGTTCCTGTTTGTCTTAACTTAACTTCGCGCAATAAAGTATTTTGAAGTTATGCAGATTTCACTTGACAACGCAAGTTAATTAACCTATCGTGGTTAAGGAGATGAGCCCACGCACACTCACCTTCCAGGTCACTTGAACTAAGTCAGGTAATCTGCAATCGCACCTCTTGGACCAAATCTAAGGAGGTCCCCATGGTTGCTCGAAGTCTTTGCTTACATCTAGGGCCCAATCGTGTCGAGGAATTTACGCGCATCATGGAGAACGAAGTCATTCCGATGATACGTGGGCTGAACGGCTTCCAGGACAAGATCGTTTTGGTTGCCGCAGGTGGACTGGAAGCGATTGGCCTCAGCTTCTGGGATCAGAAAGAGGATGCAGAAGCCTACGGTCGCGGAAAGTTTCGGCAAGTGGTGAAGGCCCTGGCGAAGGTCGTTGAGGGTACTCCTCGTGTTGAGACCCGCGAGGTCTCAAACTCGACCTTCCACAAGATCCCAGCGCACGTGGCTGCCTAAAGGCGGCAGCTTTTTGATTCGGCCCGGGTGGCCAACGCCTTTCTTGTCCGGCAAAGAGGGGTTTAGGCAAAAGAAGAAACGAGGTGTCCAATGCTTACGACAATCATGAAGTGGATTTTCATGCTGGTGTTGCTCCTGGTGCTTCTGTGGCCCACGCCCGCCAGCTATTACGTATGGCTAGGACTCGCGGTTTGTGTGCCGGCCATTTGGGCCGTCCAGGCCCGCCGAAGCAAGTACCTTCGAAAGGTCGCCTACGTGCCAGTTTCCCCGAAGGTGAAATACGAGAATTAATCCAGACCTATAGTTCGAACTTAATTCGTGCGTGATAAGGAGAGTCAAAATGAATTTAAGACCTCTACATGATCGGATCCTGATCAAGCGAATCGAAGAGAAGGAGGCTGCGAAGGGTGGAATCATCATTCCCGACACGGCCAAAGAGAAGCCCCAAGAAGGCGAAGTAGTCGCCGTGGGGCACGGCAAGAAGACCGAAGAGGGAAAGGTGATCGCCTTGGATGTGAAAGCGGGTGACCGCATCCTCTTCGGCAAATATTCCGGCGCGGAAATCAAGCTCGACGGCCAGGAGTATCTGATCCTGCGGGAAGAAGAAGTGCTCGGCATCATTGAAGGCAAGGCGGCCAGCGCGAGCGGGAAGAAGTAGGTTGGTTGTCAGTAGCCCGCGAGCGAGTTGATTCGCGGAGAGCTGCCTGCCGATAGTTCTCGCAGCGGAGCGCCGACAAAGAAAGACATCGACAAAGTCCGGGAGGAATTGAAAATGGCAAATGCAAAGCAAATTGTACATGGCGAAGAGAGCCGTCACGCGATTCTGCGCGGCGTGAATCAACTTGCGGACGTCGTGAAGATCACGTTGGGTCCCCGAGGCCGCAACGTGGTTCTAGACAAGAAATTCGGCGCCCCGACGATCACCAAGGATGGGGTAACAGTGGCGAAGGAAATCCAACTGTCGGACCCGCTCGAGAACATGGGCGCGCAGATGGTGCGGGAGGTCGCTTCCAAGACTTCCGATGTTGCGGGCGACGGCACCACCACCGCGACCGTGCTGGCCCAGGCGATTTTCCGCGAGGGCGCGAAGACTGTGTCCGCGGGCGCCAACCCGATGGACGTGAAGCGCGGAATCGAAAGCGCGGTTCGCGCGGTTTGCGGCTACGATGAGACCGGCAAGGACGGTAACAAAAAGCACATCAAGGGCGAGCTCGACAGAATCTCGAAGCCGGTTGAGGGCTCGATGATCGCGCAAGTGGGCGCGGT
>Ga0326728_10003396_pt1 | contig 49686 bp, 45 predicted proteins | sample MB3enrmetagenome_FD_207602 | JGI IMG/M metagenome (GOLD analysis project Ga0326728, IMG submission 207602) | Lab enriched peat soil microbial communities from McLean, Ithaca, NY, United States - MB31MN | ecosystem: Environmental > Terrestrial > Soil > Wetlands > Peat | place: USA: New York... | reverse complement strand
CTTGCACGTTGATGGTCAATCCCCAGCATGCGGGATTCTCGCTCCAGGCTCATCTTGTGTGAGAAACGGCCTCCTCGTTCAGGCTCATCTTGTATGAGACAAGACTCGCCGTTGCCCCCGCGCCGCGCAGCGGCTAAGCTGGAGGTCTGCCATGTCCGAACAAGTCTTCGTATTCGACACTACCCTCCGCGATGGCGAACAAGCCGCCGGTACCCGCCTGGGCAGCCGCGAGAAGCTGACCATCGCCCGCCAGTTGGCCCGCCTCAACGTGGACGTCATCGAGGCCGGCTATCCCGCCTCATCGCCGGAGGATTTCGCCGCCGTCGAGCTGATCTCCCGCGAAATCGAAGGCCCGGCCATCTGCGCCCTCTCGCGCGCCGTCCCCAGCGACATCGAGGCCTGCGGCAAGGCCCTCGCCAAGGCCAAGCGCCCGCGCATACACACCGGCATCGGCGTCTCCGACATCCACATCGCCGGCAAATTCCGCGACGAGAAGTACGGGACCACGCTGGCCGGGAAGAAGATCAGAATTCTCGAGATGGCGGTCAATGCCGTCCAACTCGCCCGCACCTTCACCGGCGATGTCGAGTTCTACGCCGAGGATTCCGGCCGGGCCGATCCCGCCTACCTCTTCGCCATGCTCGAAGCCGTCATCGATGCCGGCGCCACCGTCGTCAACATTCCGGACACCACCGGTTATTCGGTGCCGGAGCAGTTCGGCGCGCTAATCCGCTCCATCCGGGAGAAGGTGCCCAACATCGGCCGGGCCACCATCAGCGTCCACTGCCACAACGATCTGGGACTGGCGGTGGCCAACGCGCTCTCCGGCGTGCGCCACGGAGCCCGGCAAGTGGAAGGCACCATCAACGGCATCGGCGAGCGCGCCGGCAACGCCGCCATCGAAGAGGTCGTGATGGCCATCCGCACGCGCGGCGACTATTTCGGAGTCCACACCGGCCTGGATGCCCGCGAGTTCTGCCGCACCAGCCGCCTGGTCGCCGACATGCTCGGCATGCCGGTCCCGGCCAACAAGGCGGTGGTCGGCGGCAACGCTTTCTCGCACAGCTCCGGCATTCACGTGGACGGCTTCCTCAAGGATCGCGAGACCTACGAGATCATGCGCCCCGAGGATGTCGGCTTCGCGGAAAGCCGCGTGGTCCTGACCGCCCGCACCGGGCGCCACGGCCTGCGCGACCGCCTCGAGAAGCTCGGCTGGGCGCTCTCGCAGGAGGAACTGGACCAGACCTATCAGCGCTTCCTGGCGGTGGCCGACAAGAAACAGGAAGTCTTCGACGAGGACCTGGTCGCCATCCTCCACGACGAGATCCATCCCGTTCCCGAGACCTATCACCTCGACTATTTGCAGATCTACAGCGGCACCTCCGCCATCCCCACCGCCACCGTGCGGCTGCGCGTCGGCGAAGAGGTCAGGCAAAGCGCGGCCATTGGAGACGGCCCCGTGGACGCCGTCTGCAAGGCGATTTCCGCCGCCACCAACAGCTCCGCCAAGCTGGCGCAATACGAGATTCGCGCCGTCACCAGCGGCACCGAAGCCATGGGCGAGGTCACCGTGCACGTCGAGGAAGCGGGCCGCAAAGCCATGGGGCGCGGAGCCTCCACCGACGTGATCGAAGCCAGCGCCAAGGCCTTCATCGACGGCCTCAACAAGCTGATCGGCCTGGCCCCGCCGTCACGGGACGTAAGTCCGCAGTAACCGGGTGTTAGTGGCAGGCTCTATCCGGAATCCGTCCGCTGCGGGCGGAATCAGCCAGGCTTGTCCGGTTTTGTAAGTGGACGTCCCCAGCTTTCCGTCGCCTTCGAGAACGATCAGGATCTGACACCGCCGGCCGTGCGGCTCGTATAGCTTCGGCGCGCCGAATTCCAAAAGGTCGGTGACGAAATAAGCGCAGGCCGCCAGCCGCCATTCGCCCTCCGCGAGCGGCGCGGCCACGCTCTTGCCGGGATGCGTGCCCAGGTTGGCGACCGCCAGGCCCTGCTCCAGATGCAGCTCGCGAGGCCGCCCATAATCGTAAATCCGGTAAGTGATATCCGACTGCTGCTGGATCTCGCACAGTGCGACGCCGGCCCCGATGGCGTGTATGGTGCGCGCCGGCACGAACACCGTATCGCCGGGCTGGACGGGAATCCAGTTAAGCATCTCCTCGATCTCGCCCGAGAGCGCCGCCGCGCGCAATGCCTCCCGCGAGACCTCCCGTTTCAGTCCCACCCCGATCACCGCTCCCGCCTCCGCCCGCAGCACGTGCCACATCTCGGTCTTGCCCGGCCGCCCGCCGCTATCTTCCGGGTGCACCTGCACGGAGAGTTTCTCCGAAGTGAAAATGAACTTCACGAGGATAGGCAGCGCCTCGCCCTCGGCGACAAACCACACTTCGCCGATCCGCCGCCCCGAGCGCGGAAACCAAGGCTCGGTCTCGGTGGTTCCCCAAACCTTTTCCAGCGCCGACGTCGCCAGCAACACAGGCTCGACTAACGTTCCCATTCAGATTCAGTGTACTTCAGCCGCACCGCCCGCCGGAGTTATACTGATCGTTGCCTGTGGAACTCCATCCCCTCTTCTCGGGACTCCTGATGGTCGTCGGGTCCTGGGTGAACGTCAAAATCCTTGTCCTGATGCTCCAAACCCGACGCCGTTCGATTGATCTCAACGTGAGGATGGGCCGCGCCTACTTGTGGCAGGCGTATGGGCTGCTCGCCTGGGATCTCTATTTGCTCCTGCTTCTTCTCAACGGACCACGGATACAGCTTGCCCTCCTGGTGGGTCTTGCCCTCGTTCCCAACATGTTCCTTATTCTCATGATGATCTTGGGGCAGACTCTAGAGTCGTCTGGGTTATCTCGAGGAGCTTTACATACGGGAATCCACAGTCTGGCGCGGAAAGCCCAGATCCGACGTCTGTCCATTTGTCTCCTGCAGGATGATTCCCGACCTCGGTTGCGGGCGCTGATTACACGCTCCGTCCTGATCCACCGGCGCTTCCTGGACGTAATGGGCCGCGCCGAGATCGACGCCCTCGCCGCCCGCCAGTTGGCCAGACTCCAAGGACCGCTCTTCCGTCCAGTGGACGCTTACCTGTTGGTTGGCGCCTTGGCCGCCGCGGGTCTCTGCGAGCTTCTGCATCCCGGCATGGCCGGGTGGTGGCTGCTCTTGATGGCCTTGGTCGCCGTGGAAACGGCGGCCCTGGCCCTCTATCTCCCGCGCGCCGATATGCAATCCGATCTGCGCGCCATCGCGCTCACCGGCAATCCCGACGCCTTCTTCTCCGCCTTGGGCGAATCGGTCCGGCTGACCGGCGCCGCCCTGGATCTGCCGGCGCTCGAAAAGACCGCCCAGCGTGCCGGAGTATCGGCCGACCGCCTGCGCGCGCTGCTGGAGCCGCAGCCCCGTCCCGCCGAAGATCGCTACCCCACCTCCGGCGACTACGTGACCGTTGGCTTCTAACTATACCCAGCCGGACCGGTCGCCCGAGCTATACTGATGCGCATGGCGGCCGAATTCCATCACCTCCAGACCGGACTCCTGATGGCCTTCGGGTCTTGGGGGACTGTCGGGTTCTTCGTCCTGATGCGCGAAAGCCGAGGCCGTTTTGCGGACCTCGACGCCAATCTGCGCGGCGCCTACCTGTGGCAGGCGTCTTGGATGCTCGCTTGGATTCTCTGTTTGCTCCTGGTCTTCAGCCGGCTTCATCTCGGCGCAGCACCGACATCGCCTCTCGGCCACTCCCTGGTAGGCGGTCCTCTTCTTCTCGCTGCGTACCCGGTTTTTCTCGTCGACAGGATCCTGGGGCGGCGTCTAGAGCCATTGGGATTGTCTCGAGGAGCCCTGTTTACTGGAATCCACAAGGTGGCGGGGAAAGCCCGTTTCCAGACTCTATCCATCTATCTCCTGCCAAACGATTCCCAGCCTCGGTTGCCGGTGCTTCTAGGGCACGCAGTCCTGATCCCTCGGCGCTTCCTGGATTGCATGAGCCGCGCCGAGATCGACGCCCTGGCCGCCCGCCAGTTGGCCAGACTGCAAAGAGCGTACTCCCGTCCAGTGAACGATGTCTTGCTGGTCGGCGCTTTGGCCGCCGTGGGTCTGTGCGAGCTTCTGCGTCCTGGCATGGCCGGGTGGTGGTTGCTGTTCGCCGGGCTGGTCGCCGTGGAGACCGCCGCGCTGGCCCTCAATCTCCCGCTCGCCGAAATGCAATCCGACCTTCGCGCCATCGCGCTCACCGGCAATCCCGACGCCTTCTTCTCCGCCCTGGGAGAATCGGCCCGCCTGAACGGCGTCACCCTGGATCTGCCGGCGCTCGAAAAGACCGCCCAGCGTGCCGGCGTATCGCCCGACCGCCTGCGCGCGCTGCTGGAGCCGCAACCCCGTCCCGCCGAAGATCGCTACCCCACCTCCGGCGACTACGCGACGGTCGGCTTCTAACTATCCCCAGCGGAACCAGCCGAAGGAGCTATACTGATCGTTGCCCGCGCGTGGGATAGGCTTGCCGCCTCTCCCAGCCGAAAGCTTGCCGCGTGTCGATGGAGGCTTATCATGCCCGCACAAAGCCCTGAGCAGTGCGAGGAGCTATTCGCGCAGTATGTTAACGCCGGAAATGTCGACGACTTACTGGCCCTATACGAAACCCACGCCAGTCATCTCCGCCCGGACGGTGGCGTAGCGCAAAGGAGTGACGGAATCCGGCTCGTGCTGGATGAGTTCGTCGCCATGCAGCCGGCGCTCGGCGTCAGCCTGCAAAAAGTCGTCTTAACGGGAGACGATCTGGCCGTGCTCTATGACACGTGGACGCTTGCCGCGAAAGACCCCGGCGGGAATGCAATCCAGATGAACGGAAAGGGAGTCCACATCGTGCGTCGCCAGCCCGACGGTGCCTGGAAGTTCGTGTTTACCGGGGGTCACGAACGCCGGTTAACTACACGTACTTCCCGCCGAAACGCTCCCCCACCATGCGCTGCAGTTCCTTGACCGCCTCGGCGCAGTCCGCGCGGCACACCAGCGTCGCATCCGGCGTATGAATCACCATCAGGTTCTCGCAGCCGATGGTCGCGATCAAATGCTGCGGGTCGCTGGAGGCGATCAGCGTGTTCGAGGTCTCGACCAGCACTTGCGTTCCCGCCGTGATCGAGTTCCCGCCCTCGTCCCGCGCGCAGGTCTGGGCGAACATCGGCCAGGACCCCACGTCTAGCCATCTCAGCGGCATAGGGATGGCGGCTACCCGCAGCGCGGAATCGCGCGAGGCCGGCTCCATCACCGCGTAATCCACGCTGATCTTCTCAAGCCCCGGGTAGGTCTCCGCGAGCACCGCGTCCCGTTGCGCCGTCTCCCAGCTCCCCGCGATGCGCACGAGGCCCTCATAAACCAGCGGCCGGTAACGGCGGATCGAATCCAGCAGCGTCGCCGCCCTCCACACGAACATTCCGCTGTTCCACAGATAGCGCTCCGGCCCGGCGTTGAAGTACTCCGCCGCGCTCCCCGGCCCGGGCTTTTCGCGGAACTGCCGGACCAGCCTGGCGCCGCCCTCGATCGCTTCGCCCAGTTCCAGGTAGCCGAACGAGGTTACGGGGCCGGTCGGAGCGATGCCGAAGGTCACCAGCGTCTCCGGCGACCGCTCCACCAGCGCCAGGCCTTGCGCCACGATCTTCTGGAACTCGCCGGCCGGCTCGATCAGATGGTCGGCTGTGAACACGGCGATCGTGGCCTCCGGATCGCGGCGGGCCAGGATGGCCACGCCGAAGCCCACCGCGCTCAATGTGTCGCGCCCCGCCGGCTCGCCCAGGAATTGCTCCTCCGCCCACCCGCCCAGACGAGCCAACAACGCGGTCCGGTGCTCCTCCCCGGCACACACCCAAACGCGCTCCCGAGGAAACAGCCCCTCCAGCCGCTCCACGGCGATCTCCAGCAAGCTCTTGCCCCCGATGAACGGGATCAGTTGTTTGGGGGTGGCGCGGCGGCTCATCGGCCACAGCCGCGTCCCGCTTCCGCCCGCCAGAATCAGTGCGTAGCGCATGCCAGCTCTCTCCGATTCTAGCCCAATTGGTCCTCTCCATCCCCGGAGCTGGCCCTGAAAGACTCTAGGGACAAGCGCCGTTCCGTCACCCAGGGCTACAGAGGTAGCGGGCACCCAGACCCCGCTCAACCCAAGGAATCGTAGGGTCGGTTTTCAAGATACTAATGGTGAATCGACGTGCAGCTTCCCCCTCCCCCAGCCGAACCTACTTCAGAGCACCATAGCCGATTGTATTGATCGGACGGAACCGGCCGCCGATCGGCTGGAGTCGCCATGAGATTCTTGTGGGTTACTGCCGAGGGCTGCATACCACTCGAGGCAGACCGGCGGGGATTGGAGAAGGCTGGAGTTTTCTCCGCCGACGTGGTTAGCAGCCCCGCACTCGCCCTCGAGGATCTCCGAGATTCCACCTACGATGCCGTTCTGGCCGAGTTCCCTATCCCCGGCTGGACCGCCGAGGAGTGGTTGGAGGAAGTGCAGCGCCTCAACTCCTTCGTCCCCGTCCTCATCCGCCACGCCGATGCCTCCTTCGACGACGCCGTTCGTCTGACCAAACTCGGAGCCTACTACTTCTTCGGTCCCACCGCGACCGTTGAGGAGCTGGCCCAGGTTCTCGAGGAGGCCGTCGAGTACCGGCGCAGCCGCGAGCTGGCTCTGTTCGGGGCGGCCTTGGGCCGGGATCCCTGGAAGAAGTTCCTGGTCGGCGAAAGCCGGCCCATGCTGAACATGGGGGAAATCATCCGGCTGGTGGGGCCGCGGCGGAGCACGGTTCTGATCACCGGCGAAACCGGCACGGGCAAGGAGATGGTCGCGCGCGCCATACACATGGTGAGCCCCCGCTCGCACCTCCCGCTGGTGGCCGTGAACTGCAACGCCCTGCCCGAGGCGCTCCTCGAAGCCGAGCTCTTCGGCCACGTCAAGGGCGCCTTCACCGGCGCCATCAACCAGCGCATCGGTCGCTTCGAGCAGGCCCACCGCAGCACCCTGTTCCTGGACGAGATCGGCGATCTGACCATGGATCTGCAATCCAAGCTGCTGCGCGTCCTCCAAGAGCGCGAGTTGCAGCGCGTGGGAAGCTCGGAGATCGTCCGGCTGGACGTCCGGGTGGTAGCCGCCTCCAACATGGACCTGCTCGAGCGGATCAAGCAGGGCAAGTTCCGGGAAGACCTCTTTTACCGCCTCAACGTGGTGCCGGTGCGCATGCCGCCCCTGCGCGAGCACCCCAGCGACATCCCGCTCCTGGTGCACCACTTTCTCGAAAAAATCTGCCGGCAGGAGGAGATCCCGGACAAACACATCGCCCGCGAGGCGCTGGAGAGGCTCTCGGGCTATTCTTGGCCGGGCAACGTCCGCCAACTCGAGAACGCCGTCGAAATGGCCATCGCGCTCAGCGGCGACAAGCGGGAATTGAATCCCAGCGATTTCGCGCTCCCCGCCCCGGCCCCGTACCGGCCCGTCTCTACGGCCACCGGGCCCCTGGTCCGGGTTCCCGAAGACGGCCTGGACTTCGAGCTCACCGTCAGCCGCATCGAGCGCAGCATCCTGGACCAGGCTCTGCAGCGCACCGGCGGCAACAAGAAGCTGGCGGCTGAGATGCTGCGCCTCAAGCGCACCACCCTCTCCGCGAAACTCAAGAGCCTCGAAGAAGAAGTCCCGGCGTAGCGCCGTTACCTCTTCAGCGGGTCCTCCACCCACGGCGGCGTCGCCTCCATGAGACGCCCCAGCTCCGGTTCGAGCCGCTGCATCTTCTGCTTCATCTCCCAGGCAATGCGCCGGTAGCTGAAGTGCCCCTTGACGCCGCTGCGCAGCTTGGCGATGTACGCGGCTTCGGCGAAATCCATCTTGAACAGGAAGCGGGAGCGCGCGCCGAACGGGATGAGGTAATGGGCGCCGGGTTCCGGCAAAGCGTGCAGCGCCGCCAGAGCCGCCTGCATGGCCGCGGTATACTCGCCGCTCAATCCGGCATCCGAGAGCGCCGGCGGCGTTTCAAATCCCAGGCGGGCCGTGAACCCCTGCCGGAACTGCTGGCAGCGGCGATGCCGGTGCAGGTCCCGCCAGGCCCCGATGTCGATCGCCAGGTCGTAGACGTACAGCCCGCCGCGGAACTCTCTCAGCAACTCGTCGCGCCGCGTTCTCGAGCGCACTGCCAGATCCAGCACTTCCTTCCGCTGCGCCGCGCTCCAGCCGGCGGCCAGCGTATACAGCTCCCGGAAGGGACGGTCCGTTACAGGGTAGAGCAGCGTGGCGACGATGTCGGCGGAAACCTCGCCGGGCCGCAGCAGACCCACCGATTCCAGCTCCAGCCCCGCGGCCGGCGGCAGATTCTCCCGGGCCCAAAGCGCCAGATCCCGCCGGGATTCTACGAGCTGCTGGTCGGGCTCCACGTGGCGCGCCAGCGTCGGGCAGAGCGCCTCGGCAACGGCTCCGGCATCCCAGACGCAGTCCGGCGGGGCGGCGCAGGCTTCGGCCATTTCCCCGGCCAGCGACTGCGGCTCCAAATACTCCGAGGCCCGCAGCCGCCGGATCTGCTTCTCCAGCGTGCGTATGCTCACCACCTGCCCGACGTTGGTCGGCACGCCCAGAAACAGCAGGTAGCGCGCCACGTCGAAGGCGCGCGCGGCGATATTGCGCTCATAGGCGTCCGGCGGCAGCTCCGCGGGGCGCGGCAAGCTCGACCGCAGGTGGTCCACCAGCCCCGCATGGATCTTCTGGTAGGCCGCCAGCAGCTTCTCGCCGGCGGCCCGGTAAGCCGCCGCGGCCTGGGGCGCGAACTCCTCGGGAGTGACGAAACCCGAGCGCGAAAAGTCCTGGTAACGGGAGGACTTGGCTTGGCCATCCCACAGCGGCTCATCCTCAATCTCGGTGGCGGCCAGCTCCGAGATGCCCTCCAGGCACAGCACCGTGTGGCCCAGGTCGGCGATCGAGGCGTGCCCGTACTGGAAGTAGAAGTGCTCGAGGAATTTCGTGGAATCGTGGCGGCGCACCCAGTCCATCGACTCGCGGATGGAATCCGGCGAGCGGCTGTACCGAGCCAGGGCGTAGGCGCACTTTTCGGGCGGCATGGGCGCCAGCGTGAGGACCCGCTTCGATTTCTCCACCATGAACCGCTATGATAACTGAAACGATGCGAGTCAAGATTAAGCGGTTGCGACCCGAGGCGATCCTGCCGGCCTACGCCCACGGCCCCCAGGAGGACGCCGGCTTGGATTTGCGGTCGGCGGAGGACGCCGTGCTGCCCCCCGGCGTGCCGGTGCTCGTCTCCACCGGCATTGCCATCGAGCTGCCCCCCGGCTACGAGGCGCAGGTCCGCCCGCGCAGCGGCCTGGCCCTCCGGTTCTCCATCACCCTGCCCAACAGCCCCGCCACCATCGACCCGGGCTATCGCGGCGAGATCCGGGTCATCCTGCTCAACCTGGGGAGCCTCGAGTATCGCGTCGAGCGCGGCGACCGCATCGCGCAGCTCATCGTCTCCCGCTACCAGCCCGTCGAGTGGGAGGAATCCGAGCTAAGCGAAACCGGCCGCGGCGAAGGCGGCTTCGGCTCCTCGGGTACGCGCTAAGGGTTGGTGGACGTGGGGGGATTTGAACCCCCGACCCCGGCGTTGCGAACGCCGTGCTCTCCCAACTGAGCTACACGCCCACACTCGGGAAGTTCTGAGTCCATCATAGCACCGCGCGCGGGTTAAAATCGGCAGTGATGGAGCCGCTCGACGACTTGCTCAAGAAGATGGAACGGGAGTGGGACCAGCGCGCCCGCAAGAACGCCCTGTACTACGTCAACACCGAGCGCACCGACTGGACCCAGGAGGAGTTCTTCCAGTCCGGCCAGCGCGAGGTCGAGGAGCAGATCCTCAACGACATGGCCAACATCTGCCAGGGCCGGGATCCCCGCCAAATGCGTGTGCTCGAGATCGGCTGCGGCGCCGGGCGGGTCACGCGCGCCCTCAGCCAGGTGTTCGGCGAAGTTCACGGCGTCGACGTGAGCGGGGAAATGGTGCTGCGGGCGCGCGAGGCGCTCGCGGACCGCCCCAACGTCACCGTTTACAAGAACAACGGGATGGATTTGTCGGTGCTAGGGGACTTGCAGTTCGATTTCGCGTTCTCCATCGTGGTCTTCCAGCACATTCCCCGCCGCGAGGTGGTGGAAAGCTACGTCCGCGAGGTGCACCGTGTGTTGCGTCCCGGGGCCCTCTTCAAGTTCCAGTTGCAGGGGGATCCGCGCGTCCAAAGCTCGCCGGACGACACCTGGACCGGCGCGGCGTTCTCCGACCGGCAGGTTGTCGAAATGGCCCGTCGATGCGGCTTCGACCCGCGCTACCGCGACGGCGCCGGTGGGCAGTACTTCAGCGTCTGGTTCTTCAAGGATGAAGCTCCCCGCTAGCCGTAGCAGCAGCGACCGCGGAGGCTTCGATCGACTGGCGGCGGCGGGCGGCCCAGTATTCCTTCATCCGCCGGGAGACCTCCAGCCGCTTGGCCTCCGTCATCTTCGTGCGTTTTCGGGGGGTGCCGGAAGAGAGCCTGTTCCTTCGCTCCAGCTTGGCGATGAGCAGGTCGATCTGCTTCCTCTCCTCGTATAGCGTCCGAATCGCTTCGTTCAAATTCACCTGGAACTCCTGCGCTCGCGCGGGGCTATTTCCAACCCACCGCATGCGATTCGCCTGTTATCGTATAACGAAATCGGAAAAGAATCCAGTTCCATCGTAGGATTTGTGCGCCAAAAGCGACCGTGCCGGATCGGATTTTCCCATGACGCCGCGCATCGTACTATATGGTCTATAGTACTAGATGAGTATGAACGGGAAAGACTGGGAAGGCCGGGTCGTCGACGGAAGGTTTCCGTTGTTGCAGTACCTGGGCGGCGGCGAGCGTAGCGCCGTCTTCGTTACTGAGCGCGACGACCAGAGCCCTCACAAGGCCGCCATCAAGCTGCTTCTGGCGGATGCGCCGCTAAGCCCCGCCGCGGAGCTGTCGCATCCTCACCTGTTGCGCCTGTTCGAGACCGGCCGCTGCGAATTGGACGGCACGGATCTGGCCTACCTGGTGATGGAGTTCGCCGACGAGAACCTTGCCGAGGTTCTTTCACAGCGCCCCCTCTCGGCCGCCGAAGCCCGCCAGGCGCTCCAGCCCATTCTGGACGCTCTCGAGTACCTGCGTGCGCGGGGCCTGGTTCACGGCCGCCTGCGGCCCGCCAACATCCTGGCCGTGGGCGATCAACTCAAGCTGGCCAGCGACGGGATGTGTGCGGCGGGCGCATGGGAGGGCCGCCCGGCGGGTCCGAGCCCTTACGACCCGCCCGAGTTAGCCTTCGGCTGGATCACGCCGGCGGCGGATATCTGGTCCCTCGGCATCACCCTGGTGGAAGCCTTGACGCAGCACAGGCCGGCGCGGGACAGCTCCGGGGAACTGGAACCCGTCCTGCCAGCGGGACTGCCCGCCGAGCTGACCGAGATCGTGTTTCACTCCCTGGAGCGCGATCCCCGGCGCAGGTGGACTCTCGAGCAGATACGGGAGCGGCTCGCGGGCCGGACGACGGTCGCCGCGGGCGCGAAAACCGCGGCGCTGCCAGGCCAGACCCACTGGAAAGGGCTGGGCGTTGGTCTCGGCGTGGCGCTGGCCGTGGCGGCGGTGGTTGCGCTGGCTGTTTTCGAATTGCCCCATCCGGCCCCGCCCCCGCCCCCGCTGGCTGAGGCGCCGCGGAACCCCGGCCCGGCCGCGCAAGGCGGAGTCCGGCATCAGGTCTTGCCCGAGGTGTCGAGCGAAGCCAGAAACACCCTGCGAGGCACGGTGAGGATTGGCGTAAAGCTTCGCGTCAATCCATCCGGGAGCGTCGTGGAGGCGCGGCTGGCTACTCTCGGCCGCAGCAAGTACTTCTCGCGGGTCGCTCGCGAGGCCGCCCTGCGGTGGCAGTTCGATCCCCCGCGAAACGCCCAGGGCGCGCTAGAGAGTGAATGGCTGCTGGAGTTCGAGTTCGACCAGGACGCCACCCGAGTGCATTCCTCGCGCGTGGCGCCTTAGCGGGCCGTCGGGTACCCGTACCCGCAAACTTCTGCGGGATGGCCCGGCGCATCGCGCCGCCAGCTCTTTCGCGCTCTCCAGCGTCACCGTCGTCATGTGCGATTGGGCGTTGGCCGCGGACTACGGCTCCATGTCGCCCGGCTTCAACGCGCCGCTGACGCTGGCTATCTATGGCGTCGGGCCGGACGATTCGGTGGGCTCTCTCCTGGCCAGCCAGACCGTGGATGCCTTCATCCCCTGGCGTCCGCCCAGCGGGGGTTGTCCCGGCCCCACCGCCTGGAGGGCCAAAGAAGGGAACTGCTACCACGGACTGGCGCCCACACCTCCCAGCGTAGGCGGCAATCCGCTCGCCGGCGCCGCGCGCGGGCGCGGTCCTGAGCGCTACAGCTTGTCCACCAGCAGCTTGCGGATGTCGTCGTCGCGGAACATCCCCTCGGTGCGCAAGGCGTAGGCGCAGTGCATCTCCAGCACGCCGCCCTCGAAGGTCATCTTCATGTCCGCCTTGTCCTTGACGTTCTTCAGCTTGACCTTCTTCAGCCCCTCGCGCACCGCCTCCTTGCCCATATCGTCCTGGCAAATCACCCGCAGCGCCATGTTCAAGCGATGGCAGGAAAGGTTGTCGATGAAGTTGAGGCCCTCCAGGTCGTCGCTGAGGCTCTCCCAATCGACCTCATAGGGAATCGGAGCGCCGCAGATCTCCTCGATCTCCTTCACGCGCCCCGGAAACGTGACCTCTTGAAGCTCTTTGATTTTCCGTCGTTCGTTGAGTCCCATGCGATCCATAGCATAGCACTCTCTTGTGGGGTCGGGCCTTCGGGCCTCCCTCAAGAAGTGGGAGAATCTTAAAGCGGCCTCGCGCACCATGGCTTTTGCGGGGTCCGCGGTCCGCTAAGAATCATGCTAGCGAGGGCGGCCGTGATCTCGGATCATGTTTGGACGTTGGAGGAATCAGTTCATGCCTGAGAAGCAAGATTTGACGTTTGCGGAGGTACAAGGCAACGTCAAGCGCAGCCTGTGTGGGACCCTGGCGAAGACGTTCGACGAAATCGCCAAAACAGCCATGCGAGCGTCAGCGGATTTTTCCAGCGAACTCGCTGACGGCTCCGTGCTGGAGCGCATTCAAAATGCTCATTCGGTGATCACCCTGATAATCGATGAAGCGATGCGTGGCCTAGGCGAAGCGACCACGGCAGGTGTCGCGTTCGCCACGGTTACGACGATGAAGCAGTACGAAGAGCCAGGGCAATGATCCCCAACCTATGACCCCACTGCCCTCCTGCTCGTGGGGCGGGCGCTCGGGATCGGGGGGCGGGCCACAAGGACCCCATCCTATGATTGAGCGCTGGAAACTCATCCAGCTCGGGAGATACGGGCCGCCATCCACGCCTGCATCTGGCCGATGCAAGCTTTTCAGCGCGCAGAGGATGCACGGAAGTAGCCCGGGGCAGGGAGTGCAGCGACCCGACCCCGAGGCCGGCCAAGCCGCGCTTGACCGAGGGGAGGGTGCCCCTGGCGGGAGGACCGCAGCTTGTAGGATCGGGAGACCATAGGTGGGTGTATACTGAACCGTGCTGGGGGTCCAAGATGGAAATCCCGGCTATACTTACTGCAATGACAACCACGGACAGCAGACTCACTCGCATCGGCGTCTTCTATGACGGGAACTATTTCTTCCACGTCAGCAACTACTATCACTACTCCCACTCGCGTAGAGCCCGCATCAGCGTCGGCGGTCTGCACGAATTCGTCCGGCATCAGGTCGCCGAGAGCGAAGGCTCGGATGTGAAGTACTGCCACATCGTCGACGCTCACTATTTTCGCGGCCGCCCGCGGGCTTTCGAGGCTGAACAGCGCGGCGTCTTGTTGCGCGAGAGAGCGTTCGATGACGTGCTCGTTCGGGAGGGCGTCGTCACGCACTACTTGCCGCTCGGGCCCGGAGGTGAGAAGGGTATCGATGTGTGGCTTGCCCTCGAAGCATATGAGCTTGCCATCTATAAACGATTCGACGTTAGCGTCCTGGTCGCGTGCGACGGGGACTATCTGCCGCTCGTTAGGAAGCTGAACACCCTCGGGACTCGTGTGATGCTAATGGGCTGGGATTTCGAATGGACGGACCGCAATGGCGAAGAGCGTCAGACGCGGACCGCCCAGGTCCTGCTCGATGAAGTCACATACCCGATCATGATGCATCCGCTGATCGATGACCGGGCTCGCAGGACCGACCAGCTCGTGAACGGGTTGTTCATGCCCCAGAAGGAGATAAAGGCGGCGGTGGCCGTGCCCACGGCTGCCCTCTCGAATCTGCCAGAATCGCCTCGACCGGAGATCGGTCAGGTATCGTCCGGCCTGCACAGCGGCACAATACTAACGCTGAAGGGAGGTTTTGGGTTCATCCGCCCCGAAAGTGGCGGGTCGGTCTTCTTCTTCCACGCTGAAGTCACCAATGCCGACTTTAACGAACTCCGAGAGGGTGACAGAGTCCGATATCGGCACGGCCAGAATGAGCGAGGCACCTGCGCCGTAGACATCGAAGTGATGAAGGACGTGGGAAGCCCCACGCCAGCATAGACATCTGTTGGGCACGGTGTGCACAGCCGTGGCCTAGAACTCCACGAGGTCGCGTTCCGGGAGGAGCGCAGCATCCGCGACGTGCGCGTCGCCCCACCCACCGGCAGATGGCAGCCGGGGACGGACGAACTCTGGCGTCGCCACACTGCCAGCCGTAGAATCTGCCGCGACCAGCCGCTCGATGAAAACCAGCGGGATTCACGATGACCGCCCAATGGGGGATGCGGCGCCGCCTGACGCCGGGCCGAACCCCGGCGGGAGCCCGAAAGGGCCGACCCGATGCCAGGCCGCGCAGCGCCTATCCCATGATGGAGCACTTGACGCCCGTCCAGCTCAGCAGGTACAGGCCCGCCGCAATCCACCCCAGAATCTGCCCCACGCGAGCCCTGCGCCGCGCCGACGATGCACTCAAGTAGTCCGCGTGCTGCGCCAGCAGCGAGTCGGCCCGGACGCCCGCCAGCACTGCGATGGTGCTGGGGATGAGGATTACCCAATACGACCAGAGCACAGCCACCACCAAACTGACGCAGCCCGCCACCAGCGCCAGCAGAACGCTGCTTTCAATCGACCTGGAGGCTTGAAAATGATCGGCGCTGGCCGACTCGTTCAGGCGGGCCCTGAAGACCTTGACCGGGTCGGTGGCCGCCTCGGGATCGTCCGGAGGCGGGGGCGCCAAGAACTCGTGGCCGCAATCGCAGCGCATCGATTCGGCATGTCTCGCCAGCCCGCACGCCGGACACTGCCGCTTCTCCAGTTCCTGCAGCATGACCCCCAGAGCCAGCGGCTCGTACCTGCCCCGGTCCGGACCCAAAGCTTGCTGGAGTCGCTGGGTCTCCCAATTGGCGTAGGTCAACGCGAACTCCCGCTTGCGTCTGCGCACGCCGATCGGTTCCGCATCCATAACAAATCCCTCCCTGCCGTCACTCCGCGGGTTTCGCCGGATGGGCTTTCAATGCTCGCGCGATCAGTCCCAATCCGCCCACCAGCAGCACCAGCATCACTACGGTATTGAACAGGCTCGTGGGACGGAAATAGATGTGCATGTTGGCCAGTACCCCGCCCAGGATGAACAGCGCGCCCGCGATGGTCAGCAGCCACCCGATCGCGCTCTTGCCGTTCCAGAACAGCAGCCCCACGCCGAACAGCATGGGAATCAGCGTAATGCCGAAAGTGTTGGCGCCGTAAAAGCTCCAGTAGGAACCGCCCACGGTCACCTGATTGGCGAGCAGGTATCCGCCCAGGCAGCTCATGGCGAAGCCGATCAGGAAGTGTCCCAGGCCGCCCGGTGTCCCGCCCACGTCGCGAAAATTATGGTCTGCCATGCGTCCGAGCATAGCAGAACTCAGGCCGTTTCGCGGCCCGGTCGCAACCACAGAAATGCCCCGGCCGCCGCCAGCGCCAGCCCTGCGGCCAGCAGGAAAACCAGGCTCGGATGCATCGCCCACAACGCTCCCGCCACCAGCGAGGCGGGCAAATACAGCGCCCCGGTCGCGAAGTTGTACACCCCCATCGCCGTAGCCCGCCGCTCGGGTTCGACATCCGCGATGAAGGCCTTGCTTTGCGCATCGTCGATCGAAAAAAAGACGCCGTAGAGAGCGAATAGCAAAATGATTTGCCATTTCGCCGCCGCGAAAGCGAACCCCAGGCTCATGACCATGTAGACCAGGTAGCTTAGCGCCACCACGTGCTTCCTGCCCACGCGGTCGCCCAGTTTGCCAACCAGCGGAGCGGCAATCACGAAGCTGACGTTGAACAGCGCGTAGAGCAGCACGATCTCCCGGGCCGCGAATCCCGCCTGGTTCGCGCGCAACAGCAGAAAGCCGAAACTGAAATAGGCCAGCGAGAAGATCCCCGCCGCAACCAGATAGCGTTTGAATCCGGGGCTGAGCGTTTTCCAGGCCGCCAGCATGCTCTCGCGCCGGTAGGGAACACCCGGCCGCTCCGCGATGAGGCCCAGCACCACCACGCTGAGCGCCGCCGGGACGAACGCCACCCGGAACAGCATCCGGTACGATCCGGCTGTCTCCCCCAGCCACCGCAGCAATCCGTAGGCGGCCAGTGGGCCGAGAACCGCCCCGGCCTTGTCCAGCGCCTTGTGTACGCCGAACGAATATCCCCGCTTTTCCTTCGCCGCGATCGCCGCCAGCCAGGCGTCCCGCGGCGCGCCCCGGACGCTCTTGCCCAACCGCTCGACCACGCGGAAGATACCCAGCGCCGCCACCGAGTTGGCCACCAGCGGAATGATCTTAGCCGCGGTCGAGAAAGCATATCCCGCCAAAGCGAATGCCTTGCGCCGGCCGCTATAATCCGACAGCCACCCGGCCACATAGTCCAGCGAGGATGCCGCGAAGTCCGCCAGGCCCTCCACCAGGCCCAGCAACGCGGCCGAAGCCCCCGCGATCGTCGTGAAGAAGATCGCGAACACGGAGAAAATCATCTCCGAGCTGGCATCCGTGAGCAAACTCACCAAACCCAGCTTGACTACGTCGGGATGGACGCCCAACCTCGTTTTCATGGAACCATTCCGGGCCCGCAGCCCCGCTTGTCCGGCATCTTAGCACAGCCGTTGCTGCGCGGCGTCGCCGGTACCGCCGCATCGTGTTATGCTGATCTCGGCCGCCAGGCCAAAAAGAAAACTGCGGTCAAATACCCAAGATAGGAGTTGAAATGAATCCAGTCCAGGCAGTCGCCGCCAGCGATGCGGTCGTCTTGACCCAAGCCGTTCCCAGCAAGAACTACGCTATTCCGAATCCCACACAGCAAGAATTCCGTCTGACGCTCACCATCCACTGGGAGGAGTTTCGCACGGCGGCGCAGCCGGCCGGAACGCTCTGGCTCGCGTACAATCTCGCCAAGAACACGAGCGCGCTGCCGGGGATCGGCGTCGAAGTTCCCGTGGTGACTCCGGGGGGCAACACGCAGACGTTCGAAGTAGTCACCACGGGTGAGGTCGGGCTGCGCTATAAAGGCGTGGCCAACGCCCATATCTGGCTGAGCTACTTCGCCGAGTTTGCCTGAGCGCGGTGGAGTAACTCAGCTCTTACCGCCCGCAGGGGTTGACCGCGTCGCCGAGGCACTGATTCTCGGCCTTCCACCGCATCGCGGTGTAAATGCGCGTGCGCCCGCCGGGATGGTCGAAGAAAATGAACTCCTCCAGCGGCGTGGGATCCAGCTTCCGATATTCGCCCAGTAACAGATCCGTTTCCGCCTCCCCGTCGGGCTGACGCGCGGTGTTAAGTCCGAAGACGTCCGCTTCATACTCCTGTGCGCGGCTCAGCGTGTTCGTCACCGGAGTTCCGACGAAGAACAGCACCGAGAGAATCAGGGCCGCCAGTGGCAGAACCGCGGGATCCCCCACGCCGCGTATCCCCCATCGCTCGCCCCAGCGCCCCAGCGACCAGTCCAGTCCCCAGCGCAGCACGCCGAAGAAGATCGCCACCAGGATCGTAAAGTAGGCCAGGAAGTTGAGGACATGGTGCATCACATAATGCCCCATCTCGTGCCCCATAGTGGACATAATGGCCTGCGGCGAGCAGCGCTTGAGCAGGTTGTCGTTCAGCGCGATCCGCTCGCTGCCCAGCAGGCCGGCCACGTTCGCGCTCACGCGATTGCTTTGCCGCGAGGCGTCCACTTCGTAAACTTCGTTGGCCCGTATGCCGTTCTGCCGCGCCAGGCGCAGAATCGGCTCGCGAATTCGCGCGTCTTTCAGCGGCGTGTACTTGTTGAACATCGGATCGATGAACACCGGCTGGATCAGGATGAAAAACGCCTGGAAGACGACCGCCGCCCCGGCGCCCCACAGGTGCCAGGTCTTGGGTAGGCGGCGGACAATTCCGAACAGCGCCATCACCATCAGGCCGCCCAGCGCCATGTTAATCCCCAGCATCTTCGCCTGGTCCCCAAACCACCCGCCGAAGCTCTGATTCATCAATCTATACTGGCGTTCGCGCAGGAACCCTTCATAGACCGCCAGCGGGAATCCGAGAACGAACAGCGTGATCGAGAACCCGGCCCAGTAGAGCCACGTCACCAGCGGTTTGCGCCGCGTGATGCGTTCGGCGAGCTCGCGCAGGCGGGCCGACCAGCCCGTTACCAGCAGCAGGATCAGAACGGCGGATCCATACAGAAAATCCCAAAGGATCAGCCAATAGCCGCCTTCGAAATAGGCGTCCGAGCGGGCCTTCGCGGAGGGAGGCACCGTCGCCAGGTACGCGTTGGTGGCGGCTTCGGCGTTGAATCCCGGACCGGCTTGGGCAGCCGCCGGAATCTTCAGCACCGGTGCTGCCGGCGGCGTCTGGGCGGCCGCCAGCAGCGATAACAAAAGCAGAAGCGGAAGCAGTCGGGGAATCATGGCCAGAGCATAACACGCCGCGGACTCTGCCGACAGGCCGCATGGAAATCGGGCGAAGTGGGGGGTTGACACCCCGTTCCCAACGGCGCACAATGGTAATCGCAGAGGCGAATAAAAAGCGAAAGTTGGCCCCTCCATGAACTCCCTCGCTCTCGACCCGCGCCTGGCCGCTCAACTCACCTTTCGCGAGCGGCCTCCGCTCCAATTCGCCTCCACTGGCCTGGCCGCCCTCGATGCGCTGACCGGCGGACTCCCGCGCGGCGCCATCACCGACCTCTACGGCCCGCCCTCCTCCGGCCGCACCAGCCTGCTGCTCTCCGCGCTGGCCACCGCGACGGCGCGGGAAGAAGTCTGCGCCCTGGTGGACTCTAGCGATGCGCTCGACCCGGCCTCGGCCGCTTCCGCCGGGGCCGATCTGGACAAGCTGCTGTGGGTGCGTTGCTCTGGCAACCCCGAACACGCGCTCAAAGCGGTGGACCTGCTGATCCATGGCGGCGGGTTCGGACTGCTGGCTCTGGACCTGGCCGACGTTGCGCCCCACATCGCGCGGCGCATTCCCCTGGCCGCGTGGTTCCGTCTGCGGCGCGCCATCGAGAACACGCGCCAGGCGCTGCTAGTGGTCGAGCGCGAGCCAACCGTGAAATCCTGCGCCTCCTTGCTGCTCGAGATGCAACGGGAGCAAGTGTCGTGGAGCGGTGCCCCGGGCTGCTCCCGGTTGCTGCGCAACGCGCGTCTGGGAGCCCTCCCGCGCAAGCCGATGCACTGGCAAACGGCGTCCTTCGACGCGCGGGCCTGGGGGTGAGCGATGTTCGCTTCCATTCACGTCCCGGGCCTCGACCGGGAGGATAGCGCGCGCCTCGTCGCCTGCGCGCTCGATTTTTCCCCCTGGGTCGAGGAGACCGCGCCGGATACGGTGACTCTCTCTATCGCCGGCTTGACGAGTCTGTTCGGCTCGCCGCGTAACGTGGCGGAAGCGCTGGCGCAGCGGGCCGCGGAACTGGGGCTGGCGGCGAATGTCGCGGTGGCGGCCAACCCCGACGCGGCGGTGCACGGCGCCCATGGTTTTTCCGGCGTAACGGCTATGGAATCGGAAAAGCAGGCGAGCCTGCCAATTGATCTGCTCCCAGCGCCGCCGGAGATCGCCGCCACGCTGGCCATGTGGGGCATACGAACCTTCGGCGATCTGGCGGCGCTGCCGGAAAACGGGATCGCCGAGCGCCTCGGCCCGCCGGGCGTGCATCTTCAAAAATTGGCCCGCGGGGAGGGCGCGCGGCCGCTCCAGCCGGCCAATCCTCCACCCGCCTTCGAGCAATCCTTCGAACTCGAAACGCCGCTTGTGCTGCTCGAGCCGCTTTCCTTCATTCTGGCCCGGCTGCTTGCGGAGATGTGCGCGCGCCTCGATTTGCACGGCCTCGCCACGCACGAGTTGCGGCTGCGCCTGAGCCTGGAAAATGGCAGCGCCCACGAGCGCGCGTTGCGGCTTCCCTTCCCCATGCGCGACGCCAAGGCGTTCCTGAAACTGCTCTCGCTGGACCTCGAGGCGCATCCGCCGCCCGCCCCCGTCACCGCTGTTTTCCTCTCCTTCGAGCCGGTGAATCCACGCGTGGTGCAGCACGGGCTGTTCCTCCCGCCGGCGCCCGAGCCGCAAAAACTCGAGCTGACGCTGGCGCGCATCGCGAAGCTGGTGGGCGCTGGGAACGCGGGCTCCCCGGAGCTTCTCGACACGCACCGGCCGGGCGCCTTCCGTATGAAGCGCTTCACCGTGGCGCCCAGCGGCGGGCTGGAGCGGCGGGTGGAGGGACGCTTGGCGCTGCGCGTTTTCCGTCCCGCGTTGCGGGCACAGGTCGAGGCGCACGGTGGGCGGCCGGCGCGAGTAAACGCCCGCGGCGTGCGCGGCCGAGTGGTCGAACTGGCGGGACCCTGGCGCAGCTCCGGCGACTGGTGGCGCCCCGACGCCTGGTCGCGCGACGACTGGGACGTGGCCCTCAGCGACGGCGCGCTCTACCGCCTCTGGCGCGACCGCCAGGCCGGCGAGTGGTTCCTCGAGGGCCGCTATGACTGAGCGCTACGTCGAATTGCACGCCCGCTCCGCCTTCAGCTTTCTGCGCGCCGCTTCGCTGCCCGAGGAACTCGCCGGCGTGTGCGCCTCCCTGGAACTGCCCGCCATGGCGCTCGCGGACCGCGACGGAGTCTACGGCGCGCCGCGTTTCCATTTCGCGGCCAAGAAGGCGGGCGTGCGCGCGCATATCGGAGCCGAGGTCACCGCCACCGATGGCGCGGTCTACACGCTGCTGGTCCGCAACCGCGCGGGATACCGGAATCTCTGCGGCCTGATCACGCGCATGAAATTGCGCGCCAAAAAATACCAAGCGGCGGCTAAGCCGGAGGAGATCGCCGAGTACGCCGAAGGTCTGGTGTGTTTGACCGGCGGCGCGGAGGGGCCGCTCGCGCGAGCGCTCCAGGCGGGCGAAGGAAGGCCGTGCCTGGAACGTTTGGCCGCGGCCTTCGGGCCCCAGAACGTCTACGCCGAGTTGCAACGCCATCTCAATCGCGAAGAGGAAGCCCGCAACCAGGCGGTCCTCGAACTCTCGCGCGCGCTGCGGCTTCCGCTCCTCGCCACCAACGGCGTCTGCCACGCCAGCGCGGCCGAGCGCGAGATTTTCGACCTCCTGACCTCCATCTGCAACGGGGTGCCGCTCGAGAGCGCGGGCCGCCTGCTGGCCAACAACTCGGAACGGCATTTGAAACCGGCGGCCAAGATGGCCCGGCTGTTCGCGGACCTGCCCGAGGCCATCGCCAATACCTGCGAGCTGTCCTCGCGCCTCGAGTTCGTGCTCACCGATTTGGGCTACGAGTTCCCGCGCTATCCCGTGCCCCAGGGCGAGACCATGAACTCGTTTCTCCGTAAACGCACCGGCGAGGGCGCGCGCTGCCGCTACCAGCCGTATCATGAACGGGCGCAGCGCCAGATCGAGCGTGAGCTGGCGCTGATCGAGAAGCTCAAGCTGGCGGGTTATTTTCTCATCGTCTGGGACATCGTGCAGTTTTGCCGCGCGCAGGGCATCCTGGCGCAGGGGCGCGGCTCGGCGGCCAACAGCGCCGTGTGCTATTCCCTCGGCATCACGGCGGTCGACCCGGTGGGCATGGACCTGCTCTTCGAGCGCTTCCTCTCCGAGGAGCGCGGCGAGTGGCCGGACATCGATCTGGATCTGCCCAGCGGCGAGAAGCGCGAGCGCGTGATCCAGTACGTCTACCAGCGCTACGGCCAGCGCGGAGCCGCCATGACCGCCAACGTCATCACCTATCGCGGACGCTCGGCCGCGCGCGAGGTGGGCAAGGTGCTGGGCTTCGACGAGAACGTGATCGCGCGTCTTTCCACCCTGGCCCGCGCCCACGAATGGAAAGACCCTTCGGAAACCAGCGAACGGCAATTCCGCGAGGCCGGGCTCGACCTCGCCCAGCCGCGCGTGAACAAATTCCTGGAACTCTATCGCGCCGTGCAGCACCTGCCGCGCCACCTCGGCCAGCACTCCGGCGGAATGGTGATCTGCCAGGGCCAGCTCGATTCGGTGGTGCCCCTCGAGCCCGCCACCATGCCCGGCCGCGTGGTGGTGCAGTGGGATAAAGACGATTGCGCCGACCTCGGCCTGATCAAGGTGGACCTGCTAGGGCTGGGCATGATGGCCGCGCTCGAAGAAACTCTCCAACTCATTCGCTCCTCCCGCGGCGAGGAAGTGGACCTGGCGCATCTGCCGGCTAACGATCCGGCCACCTACCGCGCCTTGCAGACCGCCGACACCATCGGCATGTTCCAGGTCGAGAGCCGCGCCCAACAGGCCACCCTCCCGCGCCTCTATCCGGAGAAGTTTTACGACCTGGTGGTGCAGGTGGGCATTGTGCGCCCCGGCCCGATCGTGGGCAAGATGATCCATCCCTATATCAACCGGCGGCTGGGACGCGAGCCGGTGGACTGCCTGCATCCCTCGCTCGAGCCGGTGCTCCAGCGGACCCTCGGCGTGCCCCTTTTTCAGGAACAGTTGCTGCGCATCGCGATGATCGCGGCGGGCTTCAGCGGAGGCGAGGCCGAGGAACTGCGGCGCGCTTTCAGCCATAAGCGCGCCGAGGCGAAGATGCACGAGATCGAGGGGCGTCTGCGCAGCGGCATGGAGCGCAACGGCATTCGCGGCGCGGCGCAGGATACCATCGTGCAGTCCATCGCCTCCTTCGCGCTGTACGGATTTCCCGAATCCCACGCCGCCAGTTTCGCGCTGCTGGCCTACGCCAGCGCCTACCTGAAGTGCCACTACCTGGCCGCTTTCACCGCCGCGCTGCTCAACAACCAGCCCATGGGGTTCTACCATCCCTCGACGATTATCAAGGATGCGCAACGGCACGGCCTGCGCGTGCTGCCGGTGGATGTGACGCGCTCCGAGTGGCTGTGCACCATCGAGAACGAATGTCTCCGGCTGGGCCTCAAATACGTGCGCGGCCTGCGGCGGGAAGCGGGCGAGGCGCTCCTGAGCCAGAGGCGCGCCCGCCCCTTCGCATCCATCGACGATCTGGCCAGGCGTGTGCCCGAGCTGCGCAAAGACGAGATGACCACGCTGGCCCAGGTGGGCGCGCTGAATGCGCTGGAGGCCTCCGACCGCCGCGGCGCGCTGTGGGCGGCCAGCCGGGCCGTTCGCCGGGTGGGTCCCCTTCTCGAAGAGATTGAAAGTGGCGTGCCACAGTCGCCGCTCGCGCCCATGGACCCTTTCGAGCGCCTGGACGCGGATTACCGAGGCGCCGGCGTCACCGTCGGCCACCATCCCCTAGCCTGGCGCCGCCAGGAGCTGCGCGCCCGCGGCGTCACCCCGGCCGCCGATCTCGCCCGCCTGCGCAACGGCCGCCCCGTGCGCGTCGCCGGCTGCGTCATCGTGCGCCAGCGCCCGGGCACCGCGCACGGTTTTGTCTTCCTCAGCCTCGAAGACGAGACCGGCATCTCCAACGTCATCGTCACTCCCCCCGTCTTCGAAGCCCATCGCAGTGTGCTCGTAAACGCGCCCCTCCTGCTAGTCGAAGGCGCCCTCCAAAAGCAAGACGGCGCCGTCTCCATAAAAGCCGCCCGCCTCGAGCCCCTGCCGCCCCTCTCCGCCGCAACGCCCTCCCACGATTTTCATTGAAATCGGCGTCAATCCGCGTTCATCGGCGGCGAGTATCAGATCTGTTACTCCCCGACAGGCCCTAATCTCAAGCGCCCAGGTCATTCTTTACCTGGCTCCAGGGGCGCGTCTTCCCTTCCCGCAGTTGCTTGATGCCATGGCGCACCTTCTTCGCTTCCGCGGGACTCAGCCTATCGTCCGCATCGACGAGCTTCTTGGGTTTCATCGAGACGCGGCCAAGACGCCGTCGTACGGTCTTCACTGAGCGCGCTCCCAGGGCCACTGGGTCATAATCGTCAGCACAGCCTGGCCCGACCTTCGAATCTGCTGCTGCATGTCGTCGAGGACTTCTTGTCCCGCTCCCAACTCCGCAAAATGCTGCTTGGCCTTCTCCCAGGACGTGAACTGGATGTACGGCAGCGAACTACCGTTGACCTTAACCCCGGCGACATTCTCCGACAATCCGGTGATGTTCACTGCGAGCCAGGTGTGCGAGAAGGCGTAGAGAAGGAATCTGTACTTCATGGCCTATGAGTATGCCACACCGCCAGATTCCTGGAACCTCCCGAAGCCCGTTTCCGTCGTTCTACCATTGGGAAAAGGGACAACCATGAAATCTCTCGCACGACTCCTGCTTCCGCTGGCCCTGCTGGTGCCCGCGCTCTTGGCCCAACAGCCCCCCATCATCGACCGCGAACTGCTCTTCGGCGATCCCGAAATCTCCGGCGCGCAGATCTCCCCCGACGGCGCCTACATCGCCTTCATGAAGCCCTGGAACAAGACCCGCAACATCTGGGTGAAGCGCACCCAAGAACCGTTCTCGGCCGCCAAGCTGGTGACCGCCGACGCCAAGCGCCCCATCCCCGGCTACATGTGGAGCCGCGACGGGAAGTACATCCTGTTCGTGCAGGACAAAGCCGGCGACGAGAACTACAACGTCTACGCGGTGAATCCGGCGGACGCTCCGGCGGCGGGTTCCGAGGCGCCGCCCGCGCGCAACCTGACCGACGCAAAAGGCGTGCGCGCCATGCTCTACGCCGTGCCCAAGACCGAGCCCGACCTGATCTACGTGGGCCTCAACGATCGAGACAAGGCCTGGCACGACCTCTATAAGGTGAAGATCTCCACCGGCGAGCGAACCCTCCTGCGCAAGAACACCGACCGCCTCACCGGCTGGGTTTTCGACCTGAAGGACCAGTTGCGGCTGGCCACCCGCTCGGCCGACAACGGCGATACCGAGTTCCTGCGCGTGGATGCGGACGGGTTCAAGAAGATCTACTCTTGCAACGTCTTCGAGACCTGCGATCCGGTGCGGTTTCACAAGGACAACCAGCGCCTGTACATCGTCACCAACAAGGGCGCGGCGGACCTGGCCCGCCTGGCGGTGCTCGATTTGCAGACCGGCCAGGACGAGCTGGTCGAATCCGATCCCTTGAACCGTGTGGATTTCAGCGGGGCGCAGATCTCCGAGGTCACGGACCAGATCACGGCCACCTTTTACCAGGACGAGAAGCAGCGGATCTACTGGAAGGACAAAAAGTTCGAGGCGGACTACAAGCGCATCCAGAAGAAGCTGCCGGGCCGGGAAGTGCACCCCGGTTCGCACACCAAAGACGAGCGGCTCTGGCTGGTCGCCGGCTCCAGCGACACCGAGCCCGGCGAAACCTACCTCTTCGACCGCAAAACCAAGAAGCTGACCTTCCAGTATCGGCTCCGCGAGAAGCTGCCCCGCGAGTACCTGGCGGCCATGACGCCGGTGCGCTACAAGTCCTCCGATGGCCTCGAAATCCCGGGCTATCTCACGCTGCCCAAGGGCCTGCCGGCGAAGAACCTGCCCGCCATCGTCACCCCTCACGGCGGTCCCTGGGGCCGCGACCAGTGGGGCTACAATCCCCTCAGCCAGTTTCTGGCCAACCGCGGATACGCCGTGCTGGAGATGAACTTCCGCGGGTCCACCGGCTACGGCAAGAAGTTTCTGGACGCTGGCAACCGGCAGTGGGGCGATAAGATGCAGGACGACGTTACCTGGGGCGCCAAATACCTGGTCGCCCAGGGAATCGCGGACCCCAAGCGCATCGGGATCATGGGCGGCTCCTACGGCGGATACGCGACCCTCGCCGGAGTAGCGTTCACGCCGGATGTCTACGCGGGCGCGGTCTCCATCGTGGGACCATCCAATCTGATCACGCTGCTCGATTCGATCCCGCCCTACTGGGAGCAGATCCGCGAGCTGTTCTACAAGCGCATGGGCGACCCGCGCACGCCGGAGGGGAAAGCCCAACTGGAGCGTCAGTCGCCGCTCAACTCGGCCTCCAAGATCAAGACGCCGTTGATGGTGGTGCAGGGCGCCAACGATCCGCGAGTGAACAAGGCCGAGTCGGACCAGATCGTGATCGCGCTGCGCGACCGCGGCTTCCCGGTCGAATACCTGGTGGCGCCCGACGAGGGCCACGGCTTCGCGCGTCCGGTGAACAGCATGGCCATGTTCGCCGCAGCGGAGAAGTTCCTGGCCCACTTCCTGGGCGGCCGCTATCAGGAAGGCGGGACCGATGAAGTGGTGGCGCGCCTGAAGGAAATCACGGTCGATCCCAAGACGGTGGTTCTGGCCAAGAAGGTGGACGCCTCGGCGGTGGGCGTGCCCGTGCTCGCGTTGCCGTTGCAGCCGGGCGCTTACCAATACAAGGCCAGCCTCCGGATGGGCGAACAGAACATACCGCTGAACTACTCCACCACCATCCGGGAAGAGGACGGCGCCTGGAAGGCCACCGACACCGTGAGCACTCCCATGGGGGACGTGGTGGATTCCGCGACGCTCCACAAGAAGACCCTGGTCATGCTGACGCGGGCGGTGAAGCAGGGGCCGGTGACCATCGAGCTGGCCATCCAGGACAATAAGGCTACGGGGAAGATGAACATGAGCGGCAAAGAGAACCCCATCTCCGTCGATCTGGGGGGCCCGCTCTTCGCCGATTCCGCCGGCGCGCCCCAGGTGATCGCCTGCCTCCCGCTCGCCGAGGGCTACTCCACCACCTTCCGCAACCTGGATCTCCAGAAGCAGAAAGTGAAGCTGATGCAGTTGAAGGTGGCCGGCGCGGAAAGCGTGACTGTGCCCTCGGGGACCTTCGACGCCTTCAAAGTCGAGATTACCCCGGCCGATGGCAGCGCCGGCAAGGTCACCGTGTGGATCGCCAAGGAGTCCCGCAAGGCAGTCAAAATCTCGGCCGTGCTCGCCGAGATGGGCGGCGCGACCATGACCGCGGAATTGCAGTAACTCCCGTGGGTAGCGCCGGCGGTCTTGCCGCCGGTGAACCGGAACTTCGCCAAGGCGCTTCTTCCGTCCCACGCAGCCCAACCGTTGCGGCTCCTGGACAGCGGAGCCGTCCCGGACCGCGGTGATTCGCTATAATTCAGACCGCAGCCGAATATTCGGGACGTAATGTTCACCGTCGCGCTGGTGGGTCCGGAATTCGAAGAGAATCTCAGCCTGCGCTATCTGTCCTCGTCGCTGATGGCCGCGGGGTTTCCGTCCGCCATCGTGCCCTTTAACCGCTCCGAAGACCTCCCAGTTGTGCTCGCGGCTCTGCTCCAATCCGGCGAACCGCCCGCCCTGGTGGGTCTGTCCCTCGCTTTTCAGTGGCGGGCGAAGGATTTTCTCGCTCTCGCGGTAGCTCTCAGGCAGCGGGGCTACGCCGGCCACATCACCGCCGGTGGCCACTTCGGAACGTTCGCATGCCGGGAGGTCCTGCGCGACTTCGCGGAAATCGATTCCATCTGCCGGCACGAAGCCGAGCACACACTGGTGAGCCTGGCGGCCGCTCTTCGCGCGGGGAGCGATCTGGCTTCCATCCGCGGTTTGGCCTGCCGGGATCTCCGCGGAAGCGTTATCGTCACGGACCTGCCCGTGCTCCCCGATCTGGAGCGGCTGCCGTGGCCGGATCGAAGGGGCGCGCCTCTCGAATGTCTCGGCCACCGCATGGCTCCGCTGGTGGCCAGCCGGGGCTGCTATGGCCGATGCGCCTTCTGCTGCATTTCCGAGTGGCACGCGCAGACGATGCCGGGCCAGCGCTTCCGGCTCCGGCCCGTCGCAGATGTGGCGGGCGAGATGGCGCAGCTTCATCGCGAACGGGGAATCGAGCTATTCGTCTTCCACGACGACAACTTCCTCCTGCCCGATCGGACACAGGCGCTTCGCCGCATAGAGTCGCTGGCGGACAGGCTGGAGGAGCGCGGCGTCCGCAGCTTCGCTACGATCGTCAAGGCGCGTCCCAACGATTTGGAGCCGGACGTCCTCTCGGCGATGCGGGAGCGGCTCGGGCTCATCCGGATCTACGTAGGTATCGAAAATGCCTCCGAACCGGGGTTGCGCGCGCTGCGGCGCGGCATCGGCTGCGACGAGAACCACCGCGCCCTCGAACTGCTCGATCGCGCGGGCGTCTTCCCCTGCTTCAACCTGCTGATTTTCGAGCCGTCGACGACGGTGGCGGACCTGGAGGCCAATCTCTCGTTCATGGAGCGGCACGCAGCGGTGCCCCACAACTTCTGCCGGGTGGAACTCTATGCCGGCACGCCTCTGCTGGCGCGCCTGCGGGCCGAAGGGCGCGCGACGGGAGACTACCTGGCCTGGGATTATCGGATCGCCGATCGCTCCGCGCAGAAGATTTTTGAGCTCGCCATGCACTGCTTCTACACGCGGAACTTCTCCGATGAGGCAACTCCGCACCGGCTGATGCAGACTCGATTCTCGGTAGAGATTGCGGCGCACTTTCACCCACGGGATTTTCGCGAGTCCTGGCGCACGGAGGCAAAACGGCTTACCAGCCTGCTCACTCGCGATTCCGTGCAGGGGATGCGGGATATCGTCGCATTCGTCGAGGGCGGCTCGGGGCCAAGCGATGAGATCGGATTCGCCATGGATCTCGCGGGGCGGTTGCGTGCGGCGGAGCGTCGTTTTGAGGCCGCTGCCGGCGCGCTGGACCGTGAGATCGAAGACGCTTTGGGCATAGCAGTTGGAGGGAATCGTCATGCAGAAGGACAAAGAACCCAGCCGGCCGCTTGAGCCGGTTGCCGATGTACGTACAGTCCGGGAGCGCACCATCGCTCACCTGGATAACCTGATGCGCGCCGCCGTGACGATGGTCGGAACCGGCGCGCTGCTGGCCTCGGGCGCGCAGGACAGGCAGAGTCGGCCGGTGGTTGTCGATCCGCCGCCTCCGCCTCCACCGGAGTGCTGCGAACATCCCGACCAGTTCCTCGTGCGCGGCTGCACCTGGGCGGTTGCCGTGTGGGCAAAGGTGGACGGGCAGTGGGTCCTCCGTTTGAGCCTGCATGTCCGGAATCTCGGCCCGGTCGGTTTTGTAGGGCTCGGCAAGACGGATATCAAGCTGTCCGGCATCACACTCAAGGAACTGCACACCATGCCCTATCAGGTGGATTTGGTGCTTGCGCCCGTCGGCGACGAGAAATCGCCGAGCCTCGAATTGCCCGTGACCTGCAACGGCAAGAAGGTCCCGCTCAAACTCTCTCTGGATCTCAGCGAACCAAGGACGGAGACTCGCACCATTCCGGTGAAACAGATCAAGTAGCGCCGGCGGTCTTGCCCCCGGTGATGCGGTTCTAAAACCCGCCCCGCTTCAGATCCCCGCCAGCGCTTCGAAGAGTTCCCGAGGCTGGACCGGCTTGGAAACGTAGCCGTCCATTCCGGCGGCGAGGCAGCGTTCGCGGTCGCCCTTCATGGCGTGAGCGGTCATGGCGATGATGGCCAGGTGCCGGCCCGTGGCCTTCTCTTTCTCGCGAATTGCGGCGGTGGCTTCGAAGCCGTCCATTTCAGGCATTTGCACATCCATCAACACCAGGTCGAAGCTCCCTCGTTCCAAGCTGGCCAGCGCCTCCAGGCCGTTGCCCGCCAAAATCACCGTATGGCCGCGCTTCTCCAGAAGCCGCCGGGCGAGTTGCTGATTCACGGCGTTGTCTTCCGCGACCAGGACGCGAAGCCCGGCCCGGCCTTCGCGCGATCCTGGGAGGGCGGCCGGGCTTTCCCGCTGAGCCTTCACCGGATTTCCCCCCAGCGCGCGCACAATCGCCGCTCGCAATTCGACCTGCCGGATCGGCTTGGTGAGATGGCAAGCTACGCCCAGTTCGCGGCAACGGGCGGCGTCTTCGCGCTGCGAGCCGGAGGTCAGCATCATGATCGTGACGCCCGCCAGCGCCGGGTTCCGGCGAACCCTATCCGCCAACTCGAAACCGTCCATTTCGGGCATCTGGACGTCGCTGAGCATGAGGGGGAAAGGCGATCCTTGAGCCGCTGCCTGCCCCAGAGTCTCGAGCGCCTCCCTCCCGCCGGTTACGCAGGTGGGCTGCATCCCCCAGCGCAGGACCGTGTCGGCGAGAATGCGCCGGTTAGTGGCGTTGTCGTCGACGATCAGCACCGCAACGCCAAGCAGACAAAGCCGTTCGACGGACTCCGGCTGTTCGGCCCGAGCCTCTCCCACGCCAAATTGCGCCGTGAAGTGGAAACGGCTGCCTTGATCCGGCTCGCTCTCCACCCAGATGCGTCCGTCCATCATCCCTACCAGGCAGGAAGAGATCGTCAAGCCCAGGCCGGTGCCGCCGAACCTCCGTGTGGTCGAGGCATCTGCCTGAGTGAACGCCTCGAAGATCGATTTCTGCTTTTCCGGCGGAATGCCGACTCCGGTATCGCGAACCGTGAAGTGCAGCGTGACGCGCTCCCCCGCGCTGGAGTCCAGCGCCACTTCCAGCGCCACCTCGCCGCGCTCGGTGAACTTGATGGCATTCCCGATCAGGTTTACGATCACCTGTTGCAGGCGCGTCGGATCGCCGACGATCGCCTCCGGCACTCCGGGCTGGAAGTCGCAGGTGAGCTCTAGGCCCTTGCCGTGGGCTCTCATCGCCAGCGCTCTCGTGCTTTCTTCCAAGCTCTCGCGCAGATCGAATTCCACCAGGGACAGGTCCAGCTTCCCCGCCTCGATCTTGGAGAAGTCCAGGATGTCGTTGATGATGGTCAGCAGGGAGTCGGCCGAGCCTTTGACCATGCCCAGGTATTCCCGTTGTTCGGCCGTGAGGTCCGTACCGAGCGCCAGTTCGGTCATTCCCACGACGCCGTTCATGGGCGTGCGGATTTCGTGGCTCATGTTGGCCAGGAACTCGCTCTTGGCGCGGCTGGCCGCTTCCGCCGCCTCCTTCAGGGTGGCGGCGTGCGCCAGTTGCTGCCGGATCAGTTGAGTCTGCTGTTTGACGCGGCGTCTCAAGATCACGACCCAGGAAAGCACCGCCAGCGTGATCGCCAACGTGAGCCCCAGCGCGATGAGAGTATGCCCCGCGGTCCACCAGGAAGCGGCCCGGAGCACGGCCACGTCTTGCGGCGACCGCAGCAGCACTCGGATTCCCGTGGTTTTCCGTTCGGCATTGAGAATCACGGAGCAGATCCCGGTCAGTTGAAGGGTGCTGCCGTCCCGCAGAGAAGCCAGTTCTCCGCCCCCCTGGCCTCTGGGCAGCACGGCGTCGAATACGACACTGCCCGACGACATCACCAGCGTCTGGTCCAGCGGCGCTCTGTTTTGGTAGAGCAGCCGGCCTTGCATCTTCACGATGTCCGCGTCGTAGTCGCCTTTCAACGCTTCTTCGGCGGTGGCCGGCGCCGCGGCGATCGATTGAACGCCGCCCACTGGCCTGAAGACCGCCTCCTGCAGGATAGCCGTGTATTCGCTGACGGCCGGGAAGCCCGCCACGTCGACCACGTCCCCCAGCTTGACCGGAGTCTGCTGGCCGGTCTGCACGAAGAGCCCTTCTCTGCCGTCCGTAATGAACAGCGACCGCCCCAGCCATTGCAGAGTCACCGCTCCGCGAACTCTGACCCGGTGACGAAGGGTGGCCCTCGGCTCGTATCCCAGGATTTGCCGAATCGGGCGAATCGGAAGCGAGAATGGATCGGCGGACGGCGCGGTTTCCAGAACTTGAATCGAGTGGATGTCCGGCACCAGCAGGTGCACGCCGATCAGCTGCCGCCTCCGATTGTAGACCGGGCCGCAGTTTCCCCGTGCCAGCACCTTGGCGTCGACCAGGCTGGCGTGGTTCTTCCCGGTGTAGTGGAAAACTTGCACAACCAGCGGGCCGCCGGCCATCGCCAGGCTCAGATCCAGCATCCCATCGCTCTCGGCCGCCGACTGCACGATCCCCTCGACCTCCACCCACTGGCCGTCCTCAACTCCCGTCGAGAGGCGGTCCAGGCCGACCCGCGGAGCCGGCGGCAAGCGGCCTTCACCCACAATGCGGATCTTCGGCTCCGCCACGATGGCGGCGAAGTCTCCGAAGCCGCTGATGCCGTCGACTTCCACGAGTTGACCCGCGTGGAGGGTAAGCCCCGACCGCTCGCCCGCTTTGACGAACACACCGCCGCTGGCGTCGTGGACGAAGAGTGTGCCCCACACGGGATCGAAGAACGTCACCACGGCCCGCAGGTGAATGGGATAGCGGCGCGCCGCTTCCTCGGCGCGCAGGTGAAGAGCGTCTATCGCCCTGGTAATGGCCGGCAAGACCGCGGCTTGGGGCTGCAACTTCCCGTCAGCCGCGCCAATGACGCAGCACAACGGCAGCAGCGCAGCCATGGCCAGACGCCGCCATCTGCTTCCAGCCCGGCCGATTGGTTCTTCGCCCACACCAACATATCGGCATCTTCCAGGCGGATTGGAGGCGTTTGAGCTTCAAAACAGCCCGCGGCGCTGGCGTGGGGCAGGCCCCTGGCCTGCGGCGGCCTCCCAGGCCGCTCCCCAACCCTGGAGAATCGCAGAGTGCTCGATGTCGCCGGCCGGCCTCTGTTCATCGCCTTCCGCTGGCACGACAGTCTTCCGGCACAGCGGCCCTTTCCGGCCTCGAATCTTACTTCCGGCGAAGCCTTCGTCACCATGGACCGCTGGCTCGATCACGCTCGCTGCGGCCCCACGTTTCTCAGACAGCCGGCCATTGCACAACTCGTCCTGACTTCGATACAGTGTGGAGCGGAAATCGGGCACTACGGGTCGAAGCTTCTGGGCTCGCTCAAGGCGGCCACCGCGAAACGAGCCAACCTGCTGCTTCGGCGCAACGGCCAACCGTTTTGGCAAAAAGCCCTACTCGCCGCTGCCGGGCGGGCGGCCTGCGAGGCCGCCGCAGGCCATGGGCCTGCCCCACGAAGACAAAGTGAAAGGTATTGGTGTTACCCCGGGTGGTCCTTGGCGTCCGGGCCGAAGCGCGTGAGCCCCGCCGACAGGGCAAGCTGTGTGAGGCCGGCGATGTTATTCACGCCGATCTTCTTCATCATGGTCTTGCGGTAGCTGCGCACCGTCTGCAAGCCCAGGTCCAGCATCACCGCGATCTCCTTGCTGGTCTTGCCTTCGGCCACCAGCCGCAGCACCTGCAGTTCGCGGGGCGATAGCGTGTCCAGCACCGGAGGCAGGGCCTTGGACTCCAGGTCGCCGCGCTGTATGCGCGTTTGCACCCGGTCGGCCACCTCGGCGCAGAGATAGAATCCGCCCTTGGCGACCGTGCGCAGGGCGTCCAGAAGGTCGTCCGAGGAGGCGCTCTTAAGCACGAACGCGCGGGCGCCCGAGCGGATGGCCCCCACCACCGAACTCTCGTCGTCGTACATCGAGAGGATGATCACCTTGCAGTCGGGGCAGTGCCGCATGATCTCGATGGTGGCCTCGATGCCGTTCAGGCCTGGCAGCCCGATGTCCATCAGCACCAGGTCCGGACGGACCCGTTTGCAGAACTGCACCGCCTCGGCGCCGTTCTCGGCTTCCCCCACCACCTTGAATTCGTCGCGTCTTTCGAGGATCGACTTGATGCCATCGCGAAAGATCTTATGGTCGTCCACGAGCAAAATCTGATATGCCATTGCCGCCTCGCGCCGATGCACCCCTAGCGGGTCACTTCGCCGCCCTGTAAATCGCTCTCACAATTGTACCCTTTTCGGGTCCGCTCGCAACCGAGAACTTGAGCCCCGCCTGGGCGGCCTGATAGGTCATCAGATGCAACCCCAACCCGCCCGTTCCGTGTACCGGAGCGAACCCCTTGCCATTATCCCGAACTTCGAGCACCACCGCCCCCTTGGCGGGCTTCACCAGGATCTCGATCTGGGTGGCGCCGGAGTACTGTACGGCGTTGTCGAGCGCCTGCTCGGCGATCTTGAACAGCGCCGTGGCCGGTTCCAGCGGCACGCGCACCGAGGAATCGAAGAGCAGCCGCAGGCCTCCGGAAAAAGTCTTGCGGAAGCGGCCCACCAGCCGGTCCAGGGCGAAGGGCAAGCCCGTGCGCGCCACGATGGAGGGATTCAACTCATAGCTCAGATCGCGCACCTGAGTCACCGCCGTTTCGATCACCTTCTGGATGTCGGCGATGCGCCGGGGGATATTCTCGACGTCTTCCGCGATGTCCATGCGCAGCAGGTCGAGCTGCAAGCCTATGGCGCTTAGGATCTGCCCCACCTCGTCGTGCAGGATGCGGGAGACCCGGGCGCCTTCCTGCTCCCGAGCGTTCATCACGCTGACCAGCAGGTGAACTAGCTCGCGTTCCTCGTCGGTAGCGAAGGGCACCGCTCAACTCCCGGCCACCGCCTTGGGCCAATGGCCTAGGCTTTGCGTTCCAAAACCCGGCGGGCGGCGGCAACCAAGTTGCCGGCCCGCATTCCGTATTTGTCGAGCAGCCCGTCCGGCGTGCCCGATTCCGCGTAGGTAGTAAGCCCGACGAATTCCATGGGGCAGGGGCAGGTTTCGGCAATCGCCTGGGCCACCCTCACACCCAGCCCGCCATCCACCAGGTGCTCTTCGGCGACCACCAGCGCGCCGGTTTCCAGAGCGGCCCGGCGGATGGCTTCGCGGTCCAGCGGCTTGATGGTGTGGATATCGATCACCCGGGCCGAAATGCCCGCGGCTGCCAGCGTCTCGCTAGCCCGGATGGCCTCGGCCACCAGCAGGCCGGTAGCGATCAGCGTGACATCCTGGCCGTCGATCACTTGAATCGCCCGGCCGATTTCAAACTCCTGGCCCGGGCCGTAGACGATGGGGACCTTGGGCCTTCCCGTGCGTAGGAAAACCGGCCCCACGTGCGCGGCGGCGGCCCGCATCAGGGCATGCGTGGCCACCTCGTCGGCGGGCGATAGCACTACGAAGCCGGGCAGAGAGCAGGCCAGGCCGATATCCTCGATGCTCATCTGCGACGGCCCGTCTTCGCCGATCGAGATGCCGCTGTGCGTGCCCACGATCTTCACGTTGGTGTTGGAGTAGGCCACCACGACCCGCAACTGCTCGAAGCCCTTGTTCATCACGAAGCAGGAGAAACTGGCCGCGAAGGGGATCTTGCCGCCCATCGCCAGCCCCGCCGCCACGCCCACCATATTGGCCTCGGCGATCCCGCACGACACGAACCGGTCGGGGAACTCCTTGGCGAATAGCGAAGTGTAGGTGGATTTCGAGAGATCGGCGTCCACCGCCCAGATATTGGGGTTTTCCCGGCCCAGTTCCACCAGCGCCTTGCCAAACGCTTCCCGCGTGGCCATCCCCAACTTCAACTCGAGTTTCGGTTCCATCACGCCAGCTCCTTCAGGGCCTGCGCCACTTCGTCCTTGGTCGGCGCCACGCCGTGGAACTTGGGGTTGTTCTCCATGAAGGAGACGCCTTTGCCTTTCACGGTGTGGGCGATCAGCACGGTGGGCCGGCCTTTGACGGAGGCCGCCTCCGCGAAGGCCGCTTGAAGCGCCGGGATGCTGTGGCCGTCCAGCTCGATGGTGTGCCAGCCGAAGGCCTGCCACTTGGCCGCCAGCGGCTCCACTTCCATGATGTCCTTCACGAAGCCGTCCAGTTGGATGCGGTTGTAGTCCACGATGGCCACCACGTTGTCGAGCTTGTGGAAAGCGCCGAACATGGCCGCTTCCCAGACTTGCCCTTCCTGAATCTCGCCGTCGCCGAGCATCACATAAGTGCGCACCGGGCGCTTGTCCCAACGCGCGGCCATGCCAAGTCCCACAGCCAGCGACAGGCCCTCCCCCAGCGAGCCGGTCGAAGCCTCCAGCGCCGGCAGGAACCGCTTGTCCGGATGGCCCTGGTAAATCGACCCGAGCTGGCGCAGCGTGTTGAGCGCATCGATCGGGCAGTAGCCGCACTCCGCCAGCACGGAGTACAGCACCGGGGCGGCGTGGCCTTTCGACAGGATGAACCGGTCGCGGTCGGGCCACTCCGGGTTATCCGGATCGTGCCGCATCACGTCCCAGTACAGCGTGACCAGGGTTTCCACGGCCGAGAGCGATCCGCCCGGGTGGCCGGACTTGGCCTCCCCAATCATTACCACAATGTGACGGCGGATGATTTTCGAGATTCCCTGCAGTTCTTCAACGTTTCGCGTTTGCTTCATCGGCTCCAAAACTCCAAAGACCCTAGCATAGCAACTTGACCTTTACCCCGCACAAAGTGTAGATTTCAGTCATGCCCGATGAAATCAAGCAAGTCAGTTTCTGGATTGGAACCATGCCCCACAAGATTGGGGAGGGGGCCGCGCTGCTGAATGCGGTGAAGGACGCCGGGGTGAACCTGGTAGGGTTCCTGGGATACCCGAAGAGCGCCCGCATCGCCGAGATCGTGCTGGTGGTGGACGGCAAATCGCCCGCGCTGGGGGCTGCCGCCAAGAAAGCCGGCTTCAAGCTCGGCAAGGCGCAGAAGGGGTTCCTGGTGTGCGGGGAGGACCGGCTGGGCGCCGTGGCCGAAAAAGCGGCCGCGCTGGCCGCCGCGGGGATCAACATCGTTTCGATCCACGCGCTGGCCGCGACCGGTTGCTGCTTCACCGCGCTGATCGTGGTGGCTTCGGCGGATTTCCGCAAGGCCGCCAAGGCGCTCGCGAAGTAGCCCCCGATCTCCATCATTCTCCGCGCACGATAGGCATGCGCCACCCGGTCCCAAAGGCTCGGGAGGTCACTTTCAACCCCGGCGCCGCCTGTTTGCGCTTGAACTCCGCGTTCCTGACCAACCACAGGACGCGGCGCACCGTGGCGGGATCGTAACCCGCGGCGACAATCTCCTCCGCCGACTGGCATTGCTCCACGTGTCTCTCCAGAATTTCGTCCAACAGGTCGTAGGGCGGGAGGCTATCCTGGTCGGTCTGTCCGGGCTTCAGTTCGGCCGAGGGCGCCTTCGAGAGGATCGCCTCCGGGATGTCGGGATGGCGCTGGTTTCTCCACCGCGCCACGCGGTACACCATGGTCTTGGGAAGATCCGCGATGACGGCCAGGCCGCCATTCATGTCGCCGTACAGTGTGCAATACCCCACCGAGAGCTCGCTCTTGTTGCCGGTCGAGAGCAGCAGAGAACCGTACTTGTTGGACAGAGCCATCAGCAGATTGCCGCGGATGCGCGATTGCAGGTTCTCCTCGGTCACATCGGCGGCCCGTCCCCGGAAAGCCTCTTCCAGCGTCTCGCCGTAGGCCTGCATCAGGCCGGAGATGGGCAGCGCGATCGTGCGCAGGCCCAGATTCTTAGCCAGTTCCAGCGAATCGTCCAGGCTGCCCTGGCTGGAATAAGGAGACGGCATCAGCACGCACAGCACTTGCTCTTTGCCCACCGCGTCCGCCGCGATGGCCGCGGTGAGCGCCGAATCGATGCCTCCCGAAAGGCCCAGCAGAACGCTCGAGAAGCGGGTTTTCCGGGCATAATCGCGGACCCCCAGCACCAGCGCCCGCCAGATCTCCGATTCCGTGGCGAAATCGTCTTCCGCGATCGTCCCAGCGGCGGAGGGCAACTCGACCAACAGCACGTCTTCCTCGAAGCCGCGGGCCCGGGCCATCAGGCGCCCCTGGTCGTCGAAGGCGCAACTGCGGCCGTCGAAGACCAGGTCGTCGTTGCCGCCCACCTGGTTGACGTAAGCCACGGGAAGACGGTGGCGTTGTGCGAGGTGCCCCAGCATCTCCTCCCGCAGCGCCTGCTTGCCGGCCACAAATGGGGAAGCGGAGAGATTCAGGATGGCTTGCGCACCCGCGCCGGCCAGCACTTCGATGGGGTCGCTGTGATAGCGGCGGCGCCGCCAGAAATCCCGGTCGTTCCACACGTCTTCGCAAATGCTGATGCCTAGGCGCCAGCCGTTCAGCTCCAGAATCTGCGCGCCGTGCGCCGGTTCGAAATAGCGGTCTTCGTCGAAAACGTCGTAGGTGGGAAGCAGGGTTTTGTGGAACGCCTGGCCCACCGCGCCGCCTTGCAGCAGCACGGCGCTATTGAAGAGCGGCCGTCCCATTTCGGCGGGATTCGGAGTGGCTACTCCAACCAGCAGCGGCGGACCCCCCGCCAGTTCCGCGGCCATCCGCTCCAACGCCTCGCGGCTTCGCAATACGAAACCGCGATTCATCAGCAGGTCGCGCGGCAGGTAGCCCATGAGCGCCAATTCCGGCGTAACCGCGAGGTTGGCTCCGAGCTCCTGCGCCTTGCGGGCGGCGCCAACGATCAGGGACGCATTCCCGCCAATGTCCCCCGCCGTAGGATCGATTTGGAGAAGGGCGACGCGCAAGGTAACTCCCTCCGGAGCGAATGCCGGCAATCTGCCGCGAGGGCAGTATAGCAGTTCGGATTCGCCGCCCGCCAGCACGCAGGCCACGCGCAAAGCCGCCTCGCGTCAAGGCCTGCTTACCAGGAACGGCAAACAGGTCCGGCGAGGCAGGCGTCCGCATCGCAGCCCAGCGCGGCGAGGCGCCTGCCCAACGCTCCCTGGCCTATCGAGCCGCGCCGAAAGAACATGACCAAGTTCCCCTTCGCGCAGAAAGGCTGGTAGGCCTCCACAATGGCAGACCGAAGGGTCGGCGACAAATGGTCAACTCCGCGGAAACGGGCTGGCTCCTGCGAGGTCACAATCAGGTCGAAGGCCTGGCTTCGGATTCGCCCAGCGAGCGGGTGCAAATCAAATCTCCCTATACGCTCGTAGTGAGCCGCCCCAAACGGCTCCGACAAAACAATCTCCGGTGCGAACAATGCCACGCTGGGAACCAGCGACAGAACCCTCTGATCCCGCATAGCTCCCTGCAAGGCGGTCATCTCGCGATTGTGCACGCGCGTCTCCTCGGGCCAGGTGCGCGCAACCTCGATGGCCGCCTTGCCGATGGGCAGCGCCAGGCAGATCAGAACGAGTGCGGACAGCCAAAGGCCAGCCACTCCAAAACCGTGACGGCGGATTCCCAAGATCGCCAGAGCTGCCAGGGGCGCAAGGCCGAATAGGAACTCAAAGAAGTAATTGATGTTTGCGCCGGCCTGTAGCACCGTTGCCGCGCCAATCGCAAAAGAGAACCCTGCGAAAAGCGCCAGCAACGTCCAACGGCTCCTCAACCGCCAGCGCAGGAACGGGACCGCGCAAAGTCCAAGCAGCGCGATCGGCTCGCTTACAATGCGATAGATGATCCCGCCCGCTCCCGCAAAGTCGACCAGGGGCCCTCGGAGCGAAAGCAGATTGTCGAGCATCCTGGGCTCGCGCAACGCAAAAAGGCCGTAGATCCCTAGGGAGGTGACTCCCCCCGCGAGCGCAAAGAAAGCGGAAGCCTTCCAGCGACGATTGAGGGCCAGCCAGAAAATGCCGGCTCCGAGTGCGGCGAGGTAGATGAACTTGAACTGGGTCGCAAAACCGGCGCAGGCCCCCGCCAATAGGACCAGTCCCAACTTCCTGGCCAGAAGAAGGCGAACCGCAAGCAAGCTGAAGAAGATGGCCATGAAGTCGCCGCGGATCTGCAGCACCCAAGGGGACATCGAAGCGAAAGAAAGGGCCAGGGGTACACTCCAGAGCCACAGCTTGCGGTGCGGCATCAGTGCGCGCGTGATCGACGCAACCACGGCAACACAGAGCAGGAATGCAGCGATGACGATCAGTCGAGGACCGAGCAGCGGGTTCGCCCACGTCGCCAGGCGCTCAGGGAGAGCTAGCAGTACCCACAACATTGGACCGTACACGATCGGAAGCTCTCGGGCAGGGTCTGGGTAGATCAGTCCGGTCCTCTGAAACTGCTGAGCCACATGGAAGAAGTACACATCGCCATACCCGGCCTCCCCGAGCAAGAAGATCCGGCCAAGCTGTTCCGCAATCAGGCGCGCACAAGAGGCCAGACTGAACACCAGAATAGCCCCCGGAAGAACCCAGCTCGATAGGGGCCGGACACCGGTCCAAAGGTTTGTCTGGCCGGTGGAGGCTCCGTGGTCGGTGCCCGGAGGCGATGGGCCGTGCCGCCCCGTCAAGGTCCCTTTGACGCTGTCTCCGCCGCCGTGTTCGGACATGGTTATCGTCCATTTTGGCATATGGCGCGGATACTCGAGACCGCAGGAATCGAGAAGCCTCAGCGCGGCCTGTGCCCAAACAGGGCACGGGAGGATGCGGCATCGCCCCCCGTCGCTCCTCAGGCCGCTTGAAAACCACACACCCATCCGTGCCGCCGAACCCGAACGAGTTCGAGAGCGCTTGGTGGATCTTCATCGGCCCCACTTGGCTGGGGACGTCGTCCCGGCCGCACTTGGGCTAGCTGCTGATCGCCCTCTATTGCTGGTTGGGGTATACTCCAACCGTGGTGATTACCTCGCGAAGTGACGCCAGCGCGAAAAGGACTCTCCAAGAACCATGCGACCCTCTCCGGACGGGCCTGAGCTGCAACGAATCTACAGCGCCGCTTTGCCGGGAAGACCGGCTACCGGACCCAGGTCTGGAAGGTGCTGGTGTCGTACTTCGGCCAGTGGTTCCCCAGCACGGGAACCGTACTCGACCTCGGCTGCGGCTACTGCGAGTTCATCAACAACGCGAACGCCGGCGTGAAGTACGCCATGGACTTGAACCCCGAGGTCCACAAACGGGCGGCGCAGGGCGTCACCGTTTTCGAGCAAGACTGCTCAGACCCCTGGCCGCTTCCGGACGGGGCGCTGGACGCGGTCTTCACCAGCAACTTTCTGGAGCATCTGCCCAACAAGACCGCCGTCAGCACAGTGCTCGCAAACGCATACCGGTGCTTGAAGCCAGGAGGGCGCCTCATCGCCATGGGACCCAACATCAAGTACGTATCCGGCGCCTATTGGGATTTCTTCGACCATTACGTCGAACTGACCGAGTTGTCGCTCGCGGAGGCGCTGTCTGAATGTGGCTTCCAGATCGAAGAACAGGTGCCTCGTTTTCTGCCTTATACAATGTCCCACGGGCGCCAGTATCCGGTGTGGGTCTTGCGGCTCTATCTCGCCGTACCGGTTGCTTGGCGATTCTATGGGAAGCAGTTCCTGGTGGTCGGACAGAAGCCCTTGTGAAACTCGTATGCGGGACTAGAACTCAGTCCGCACCGATCCCGCGGCCCCCGGCCGCCACAGGCTCGGGAACGGCCGCGCGCGTGGCGCGGATGGCCAGCAGCGCGCCCAGGTAAAGCGCCCCGCCGACGAGCAGGGTGGCGCGCAGGCCCAGGTAGATGGCCAGCACGATGGCCCCTACCGAACCCAGCACGCTGGCCGCGGCGTTCAAGCTCCAGGCCCAGCGCACCGACGGCGCGTGCCGCTTCTCCAGCCGGCGCAGGCCGGTAGGGAACGGAATGCCCATCAGGAATCCGGCGGGCGCAATCATGAGCGTGCTGATGGCGAACTTGACGCCCAGCGGCAGGCCGACGCCAGCGCCCACCACCGGCGAGACCGCGAAAGCCAGCACCGCGACCAGGGCCGCGACCCCCGCCAGCACCGACTGCAGGCGACGGTCGGAATCCCCGGCCAGCCGCGAACTGAAATAGCTCCCCAGGCCGCTCGAGATCAGCATCGAGAAGATGATCACCGTCAGCGCGTAGGTGGGGCGTCCCAGAAACAGCACGAACTTCTGCACCAGCGCCACTTGTATGAGGATGTAGCCGGCGCCGATGGCGATGAAGTACCACAGGAAACGCAGCACGCCGGCCTGTCGCGGCAATCGGCTGCCGAGCAAGAGCCGCGGCAGCAGCAGGATCACGCCGGTCGCGAGCGCGCTCACCAGCAGCAGTCCGAACAGCAGCGGAACGGCGCGGTTGACGTTGTAATCGGCGCTCAGCCGCGAGGCGTGCCGGAGGAACTCCACGATGTCGCGCGGCTGAACGCTGTAGAAGAAGAACGGCCGGTCGTCGCCGACCGAGGAGATATCGAATTGGTAGTTGCGCTCGAAGGCGCCGCGGTCGGGCGCGCGCAGCAATCCGGTGAAGGCGTTCGCGAAATGCTCGTCGGGGGAATAGATGGGGCGCAGCTTGCCCTGCTCCATGATGGAGTGGAAGCGGGCCAGGTCCGCGGCCTCCAGCGGTTTCCGGCTGAACAGGACGGTGTCCTGCGCGCCCCAGCGGGCCAGGTCGCTGTCGGTGCCTTCGCGGGCCACCAGCACGTGCCGCCAAGGATCGTGCTCGCCCAGGCGCGCCAGCGCGTCGATGGCCAGCGATACCAGGCGCAGCGACTCGCGCGGCGGCTGCACGCCCCACCGCGTGAAAACCAGAACGCCGTCGTCGGTGAGGTGGCTGAAGTAATCCACGAAGGCGTCCGTGGTATACAGATTGCTCTCCGATAGCGCGAAGGCGCCGGCGGCCGTGGAGGCCCAGGTATCGACCAGGGTCGCCTGGATCACCTGGTACTTCTCGTGCGTGCGGCGCACAAAGCTGCGTCCATCCTCGACCACGATGCGGACCTCCGGCCGGCCGTACAGATTGCGGCTGAACTCCGGGAAACGCTCGCGCATCACGGTGGTGGCGATGATGGGGTTGATCTCCACGCCGGTCACGTCGCGCGCCCCCGAGGCCAGCGCCCGCGCCACGTCCCAGCCGCCGCCCGCTCCGATGATCAGCGTCTTGGCGCCGGGACGGAAGGCGTACGGGAAGCCCGGCCCCTGGTAAAGCAGATCGTGGCGATCGCCGGCCCCGAGATGGTCCAGATCGAAGGGCGGGATTCCGGTGGAGGCGTCGCCATCGATGAACATCATGGCCGAGCCGCGGTCGCCAGTCACGCCCACGCGCGAGAACGAATTCCACTTGACGAAGCGCTCGCTCTTGAGAGCCTTGCCCTTGGCGTACTTCACGTCGATCATCGGCCGCCAGACGTTGAAGGCCACGAGCGCCAGGATTCCCGCCGAAACCGCCAAGGCCGCGTAGCGCCAGCGCGCGGCGCCAGAGAGGCTGTACCAGATCACGCCCGAGGCCGCGTAGATCAGCGCGGCGGCGAGCACGGTGTTCGGTCCGCCCAGCAGATCGAGCAGCGGAATCAGCAGCAGGCAGCCCGCGGCCGCGCCCAGCAGGTCGGCGAAGTACACCCGGTTCACCTTGCCGATGGTTTCCGCGATGACCAGCGAAATCACCGTGCCCGCGCCGAAGAACGGCAGAGCGCTCGCGAAGTAGACTCCGGCCAGCGTCCAGTAGCCGGGCGTCCCGTTCCGCGTGAACAGGTAGACCATCGCCAGAATCACCAGGACGCCGTTGATCGTCGCCAGGCCGCCGAGTTTCGAGTAGAAGTTCCACCGCCATCCCGCCACCAGATACGAGAACACCCCGCCCGCGCCCAACCCAAACAGGGCGATCGAGATCGCCAGGAAGGCGAAGTGGTAGTAGAAGACCACGGAGAAGATGCGGGTCAGCGCCAGTTCGAGCAGCAGCGTGGCCAGCGTGGTGAGGCTCACGCCGAGGTAGATGCGGGGCCAATTTGGTGCGGGATTCATGGAGAGTTCGATGCGGGGCAACCTACTATGGTAATCTACGGCTGCCGGGCATGTCCGAGAATCTCACCCCCGACTACGTGCGCCGCGAGCGGGTCACCGACGCCCTGCTCGAGTTCGACCGCCGCATCCGGGAGCGCGTTCTACCCATAAACCACGCCGAATGCTGGGACCTTCTGTACGACCGCTCTCCGGCGGCCTACGGGGAAAGCCCGCACCCGCAAGCCGATCCGCTGCCGCTGCGCTATGAGACCCACGAGGAGGTCAGCCTGCTGCGGGTGGTCGATCCGGCCGCCCCGAACCGCGCCTGCCTGGATTGCGACCTCTTCGGCCGGAGCCACTGCGGAGGCGGTCTGGTCTTTGTTTACTATGCGTTGCGCGACGCAGGCGTCGAGCGGCCGATGGACTGGCTCTCGGTCGAGATCGAGCCGGGCCTCTACCTGCCGGACTGGGAGCTGATGCTGGACAACGGCTGGCGCATCGAGCGCAAGCTGCGGGATTACTTCGAGGCGCACCTGGAGCGGGTCAACGGCGACCTGCAGGGTTGAGCGCGGACGGCAGGTCTACCGAACCTTGCCTCCCTTGTCGAATGAAACCACCACGACGAATTTGAGGACCGGTTTGCCCTCGACTAGCAACGGCAGGTATCGCCATTGCTTTACCGCACTCGTTGCCGCCTCGATCAGGAGTGGATTCCCATCGATAACGCTGGTCCGCTCAACCGTGCCATCCTCCTTGAGCGTGACATCCAATAGGACATCACCCCAAACGTGCTCCTTTTCGGCCGCGGGCGGATACACCGGCGTGACTCTGGAGATCAGTATTGGAACAACCCGTTTCCTTGGTGGAATCAGTATCCGCGTTCCAAGAGGGATCACCCCAGGTTTCGCAACTACGCTTCGATTCGCTTCGAAGATCTGTACCCAAGCATTCGAATCGCCATAGACGAGCTTTGCAATGCCCTGAAGTGTACCGTGGTCCGCGCCCTCTCCAACGACATACGTGAAAGGCTTCTTCCTTTCGAGCAGGATCACTCCTGCATTCGACGGGAATTTCAGCGGCGCCGGGGCGTACTCGCAGCAGCCGATCGCTGTCGGTAAACCTCTCGGTAAACCAAGATCAACGCGGTGGTGGGAGCCCGCCTCCAGTACGATCCCAGTTCTCTCGGCAATTTTGAAACCTAGCACCTCGGCCGTGACGGTATAGTGACCGATAGTGAGATCGTCTGCTTCGTACTGGCCAGTTTGGTTGGAGACCACAGTACGGACCACCCCCGTCTCTACGTTGGTAATGCTGATCTTTGCACTCGGAATCACAGCTCCCGCGGGATCCGTGACAGTTCCGGCCAACGAGCACGCAGACTTGTCCTGGCCCGCAGCGGATGCGGTCGGAACCGTTTTCTCCTGCGGAGCTACTGCCTGCTGGTTGCCGGCGGTTGCGGGCATTCCAATGGCCAGCAATGCCGCGGCGGTCCGTTCGGCCAATCTGAGCCACGATGACGAAGTCCGGCTGTTCTGGCGTGCCCTGCTTGCAGAGCTTAACGCTTCCAGCTCCCCTCTCAAATTCCTACCTTCGGAAAGAAACTCCTGGCGAGTCCTGGATTCGCGTTCTGTCAGGGCGCCGATGGCGCTTTCAAAGCCGGCATTCATGCGGCCGCCAGCGGATTCGCTAAGCTCGACGACCTCATCCAGCAAGTCGATCGTGTCCAAATTGACCGCGCGCACCCAATTTGCCACGCGCCGGGCGAGCACCTCTCCTTGTGGCCCCTTGTAAAACCGTTTCAGCACCGCGGCCGTGTGGTCGAGGCCGATGGCGTGTTGCATCAAGCTGCCGTTGTTCCAACATCTGGAATGAAACAAATCCAGCGAGGCATTGCAGGCCAGGTCAGCCACGGGATCCAACAAGCTGTACACCCTGGCGAGATAATCTCCCCTTGCCCGCCCGGCCTCGATCATTCGTTTCTCCAGCGGAGTGCCCGCGTAGATTTCGGTGCGGCAGAAGTTCAAGGGATTCCCACAGAAGCGCCGCATGAACGCCACATCGGAGCGCAGGGTATCGAGCGTCGCGTCCGGGTTGAAGGTCATCAGGGTAAACTGCGCGGAAATGTCCAACTCGGAACATGTCTCCAGGGCGCGTTCCGAATCCTCCACGCTCTGGTTCCGTTCCAGAACCGAGAGCCCCCGCGCCGTGGCCGACTCGACGCCCACGAAAACGCGTACCAGCCCGAGCCCTTTCAAGCGTCGAAGCACTCTCCCGTTGGCATCGGCGGGGCGGCACTTAATCACCAGCGCAATGTTCTCTACACCTAGCTTCTTCAGCGCCTTCTCGAACGCCGAGACTCGCGCATGATTGATGGCCTCCGAGGGAACCAGGAAGTTGTCGTCGTGAAAGATGAATTGGCGCGTTGCCCTTTCATGGTACAGAGCCGCCATCTCATCCGCGATCCGTTCCACGTTCCGCTGGCGAAAGCGCTTTCCAGGCGCCAGGCGGTGAAGAGTAGTAATACAGCAATACGCGCAACTTCCATAGCAGCCGCGGCTGCCCATCATATAGCTGGTCGGCACGCCCGCGATCAAGTGAACAGGACCGCGCCGGTCGGGAAATGGCAGTGTGTCCAGGTCCTCCAGCATCGGGCGCGGGTTGGTGAAACACACATCGCGCCCGTTTCTATAAGCGATGCCGCGGATTCCAGGCAGACGCTCCCCCAGATGCGGCACAGCATCGGCGATTTCGACGAACGTTCTTTCCCCCTCGTGAATTGCGACGATGTCGATTTCCGGATGGTTGGCCAGAAGCGGTCCGGCGGCGCACGAAGCGTAGTGGCCGCCCGCCACAATAACCTTCTTGGGATCGCGCGACTTGATTCGCTGTGCCAGGCGAAGAAACTCCCTTGCTCTGGATTGAAAACACATGGACAATCCAACCAGATCGGCGCACCGAGCGGCGTTGGCAACCGCCGTTGTGTCGCTCGGCCCGTTGAAAGCAGCCAGAACCGTATCGTGCCCAGCATTCAGTAGCGAAGCCGATAGAAAGCGAATGGAGAGGTTTTCTTCGTAATCGGGTCCCGCTAGTAAGATCTCCATCTTTTCCATCCTTCGATCACAGCGGTCGGCGCAGCCAGAAGTTAGTCGCCAACCGTGTTCAATGATACGAGAGGGAGCCGGCCGCCGCAAGCGCATCGCGCTGCGGGCCGAATCTCCCGAACCGCGCCTGCCTGGACTGCGACCTGTTCGGCCGAAGCCACTGCGGCGGCGGTTTGGTCTTTGTTTACTATGCGTTGCGCGACGCCGGCGTCGAGCGGCCGATGGACTGGCTCTCGGTCGAGATCGAGCCGGGCCTCTACCTGCCGGACTGGGAGCTGATGCTGGAGAACGGCTGGCGCATCGAGCGCAAGCTGCGGGATTACTTCGAGGCGCACCTCGAGCGGGTCAATGGGGACTTGCAGGGGTGAGCGCGGACGGCTGCAGCGATTCGAGTTCCTTAACGGCCCTGCGGTAGGCGCGCCGGAGGGTGTTCTCGTAGCGCTTCAGCTTGGCGAACGCATCGCTTCCGCACTCTCGATAGAACATGATACCCAGCCGGCGCGTGTCCTCATCGCAGTCCCTCGCATCCCCGGAGCGTTCCATCCAATAGGCGAACATGCCGGTCCTGATGCGGGCCGCGCGCCTCAGACGCCACTTGGCCCAGGCCATCTCGCGCACGCAGAACTCCTGGAAGGCGCCAGCGGGTTGGAACATGTCGCGCAGGTCGTCAAGGAGCGCCTGGAATTCGGCGGCGTCCTCGCAGGGCAGGACGATATCGCGATAGCTGAGGTCTTCGGAGTCGCCGTCCGTTATCGATTTCGATGCCATCGTGCACCTCGCAGGGCGGGCCGTAGTGGAAGCCCGTCCCTATAAGAGAGTTAGCACAAGGGTGGCGCATTTCCGGTCGTCGTGCGGGCCAGGTGATTGAGGGGATGGGAGATCGAGTTTGTGACTGGCGGGCGCTGGGAAGCGTGGCCCCAGCGTGCGAACAGACCGCTTCAACCCGGTGGACACGGATCGTAGCTGCGACCCGCCATCACAGCGCGCATCTGCTATTGACGAGCTGACTGGATAATGATACTATATGTAGTATCAAGTCGCCGCGCGGGAGAAGAGGCATGCGGACGAGTGGAAGATGGCCGACTTCCAGCAGATCAGGGACCGGATTCGCGAGATAGCGGCGCGACGCAAGAACGTCAGGCTGGAAGACATCGCGTGGGTCGTGAACCAGCTTGGGCGCAACGGTTATGACGTGTCTTCCCGGAGCAATGGCCATCAAACGCTGTTTCGTGTCGCCAACCGCAGGTTCGGCGTCTGTAGTCACAATCCGGGAGAGAAGCAAATCAAGCCCTGCTACGTCGATGAATTCATCGGCGCGATGATCGATCTCGAGCTCTACGATGAATAAGACTGTAAAACCCGCTTCGCACTACCTCTCGCTGCCGTATACAATTCGCCTGCGTCGCGACGAGGAAGGCGACGTGGTCGCGCGCATCGAAGAACTGCCCGGCTGCATATCCCACGGGGCGAATGAGGCGGAAGCTCTGAAGAACCTTCGCGAAATGCAGAAGCTCTGGCTGGACGACTGCATGGCGGCGGGACAACCGATACCAGAACCGGAAAAAGACGAGCCACTTCCAAGCGGCAAATGGGTCCAACGCGTACCCCGAAGCTTGCACCGGCGCCTGGCTGAACTGGCAAGCGTCGAGGGCGTAAGCCTGAATCAACTGGTCACATCGATGCTGGCGCAGCAACTCGGCGCGAGGTCCGTTCCACGTCCGGTGGAACCAATGCTCACACCGCACGCAGGCTCCAGACAGCAGCGCCGATTGCACTCCTAGGATCAACTGGCGGCCGAGGGTGCAATCTGAGGACGCCTATTGCTCCGCCTGCAACCTGCTCTTGATCTCGTCGACGCGCCGCTTCGCCTCGGTCAGGCTCATCTTCTGCATGCTTCTCAGAAGCGCTATCGCATCGATCGTCCGCCCGGTGCGGACCAGCTCCAGAATGGATGGATCCAAGCCGACGGTACCCTCTGGAGAGGCCGCTTCGGGCGTTGATGCAGCCTCACGACTATCGGGCTTCAGGAAAGCTACGATCGCTTCTTTCATGGCCGCGTACTTATCGCTTCCCGAACCGTACGAGTAGGCTAGAGGAATTGGCCCCCGGGAGGTGAGCATTGTGAGCCGATAGGATACGCCCCCCTCTCCGTCTCCCCATGAGCTCTCGATTCGGATCCCCCCAATGTCGTCAAAATCGAGACTTCCCGTTGGAGCTTTCAGGAAAAGACGATTCTTCCAGCGAACGACTCTATCGCGAGCATCGAACACGAAACAGGTCTTGCGTATGCAAAACAGCGAGCACAACACAAAGAATCCAGCCATGGCCAAACTCCCCATCTTTCCATTGAAGACAGCGTCATAGAAAAGAGGTAGGTAGCCGATCGCCAGGACGCCCGCGAGCCACAAACTGCTGTCCACAAGAACCAACTCCCTCGCGGTCTGGCGGGTGATTCTCATTTCTCGATTGTGGGGTATGGGCCTTGCCGCCGAGCTCTCTTACATAATGGCGGTAGGCGGCGCCGGCTCGTCCGGCCGCCCGGCGTTGGCTAGGGGGACTTGGATCATGAGGACGGCCAGGGCGAGCAGGACCAGGCCGGCCAGCGCGGCGGCCAGCGAGCCCTCCGGCAGCACCTTCGGCATCTTCCAATCTGGCAGGCCGGCGTAGCGGAAACGGTAGGCGGCGATGAGGAGGCCGGCCATGGCTTCTCCCGCGATCAGGCCGGAGGCGGTGAGGACGCCCGCATTCTCGACGCGGGCTTTTTGGGCGTCGTTGAAATTGCGGCGGTCGCGGAGCTGGTCGGTCATCCAGCGGAGAATGCCGCCGATGA
>Ga0326728_10003395_pt1 | contig 49686 bp, 32 predicted proteins | sample MB3enrmetagenome_FD_207602 | JGI IMG/M metagenome (GOLD analysis project Ga0326728, IMG submission 207602) | Lab enriched peat soil microbial communities from McLean, Ithaca, NY, United States - MB31MN | ecosystem: Environmental > Terrestrial > Soil > Wetlands > Peat | place: USA: New York... | reverse complement strand
GCGTCGCCCGCGAGATCGACTCGAATGTTCGGCAGTCGCTGGTGCGCGGGACCGAGGATCTTTGGAGCCGGCTGCGCGATGTGGTCTCGCACATGGTGGACCGGCTGAATGAGCCGGAATCGCGCTTCCACGCGACGCTGGTGACGAACATCTTCGATCTGGTGGAACTGCTTCCCAAGCTGAACGTCACGGGCGATCTGGAGTTGAACCGCTTTGCCGAGGAGGCCCGCCAGAAGCTCTGCACCTACACGGCGCACGATCTCAAGAAGCATGAGTTGCTGCGCGCAGTGACGGCGACAGAGGCTGCCGAAATCGTCTCCCGCATGGATGAGACGATTCGCAATCGTGAGGCCGAGCAGGCTGAGACGAAGCTTGCAACGGTTGAGAACATCTTCGACCATATGTCGGCGTACATGGAGGCGCCCGCGGCGGCATGAAATACGATGCCGCTGCAACCATAAACTGGCCGGGATGGCTGTCTTCGATTTCTGATTCAGCCATCAAATGGTCAGGATGAAAACTGCAGATTCGGTGCAAACGACCGCGGTATTCCGCCGTCTGCTAAGGTCCAGGTCCCCATATATAATCAGAGTGCCCCAGACATTTTATGCGGCAGGAGAGATTCCGCCTATGCCAAGTCCTCCTACAGTCTCTACGCCAATCCGCAAGCTTATGGAGATGGTCGATAGGGACGAGTTAATATTGCCCGAGATCCAGCGCGAATTTGTTTGGCAGCCCAGGAGCGTTATCTTACTTTTCGACTCATTGTTCAGGCAGCTCCCCATTGGCCATATGCTCGTCTGGAAGGCTCGGCGCCCCGTGCGCTCCAAGGGTTTCTACGGCCGGAAAGCTCCATCTGGCAGCACGATTGACAGCTTCTATGGATATCTCTTGGATGGCCAACAGCGGATCACTGCACTCACTCGCGTTCGGGATGCAGATGAGAAATACCCTCTTATGTTCTATGCGTTTCCGGATCGTGAGTCCGAGAACGCCGACCCATTCGTTTGGCGAAGGAAATGGCACGCTGAAAGCCCTTGGTACATTTCGGTGCGCGACCTGATTACTGGCGATTTTGACGTACTCAAGTATTTGCGTGAAATTAAGGAGGATGAATACTACAAGCCGGAGTTCGAGAGCCGTATCCACGACGAACTGCTTAATGTCAAGCAGCTGCTGGATTATCAGATCGGCGTGATTGAGTTTGAAACTGACGATTACCGCGCCGCAACCGAATTATTCATCCGATTCAATTCTACGGGAACGAAGCTGAAGAAGAGCGACCTATTCCTGGCTGAGCTCGCAGTTGAAGTACCGGGCTTGGTTGTGAGCGATATCCAACGCGCCGCTCAGAAGTACGCCAATTTCGGTTTCACAATGCCTTTTTTGACGCAGTGTCTTCTCGCGGTATGCACGCGTCGGCTCAGGACGAAGGCAAGGTCGGCATGGAGCGGTTCTGAGAACAGCGAAATAAAAGACGCTTGGCGCAGGACCGAGCGTGGACTCGGACATGTGATCCGGCTGTTGACTGGTACGGTTCGTTGGCAGTCTGGAAGTCTGATTCCATCGTTTAACGCTCTAATCCCGTTGCTCTTTGTGGCAGCTGAGAATGACGGCATTGGCACAAGCGAATCCTCGCTTGCGCGCCGGTGGTTGCTCCTTACGGGTATTCGCGGCCATTTTAGTGGTTCCGCACATACCGAAATCGACAGGCTACTGCGCCGCCTGACGCCCAACGCTTCGATTCAGGAACTTTGCAAAGCGACAGGGTCTAGCAGCTTGAAAAAACTGCGCCCGAACGAATTTGTTGCATCGCGGATCAGCGGTCCTCTCATGTCACTCTACGTGTCCATGCTTGCAGAGAATGACGCCCGGGATTGGTGCGACCACCATGCTCGACTTGATGGAACTGTGTCGGGCCACAATGCGCGTCTACAGGTCCACCATTTCTTTCCGCAGTCACTGCTGAGGAAGCATGGCTGGGGCGAGGACGAGATTAACACGGTGGCGAACTATACGCTGTTGAGCGCAGGTACTAATCTTAAGGTTTGGGCCGAGGAGCCTGCAACATACATGAAAAGAGTTCTCGTGCCAGAAGCGCAATTGACAAAGCAGTGCATCCCTCTAAATCGCGATCTTTGGCACCTGGAACGCTATGGCGATTTCTTGGAAGAAAGAAGGAAATTAATGGCAACCGCAGCCAATGATTTCCTCGACGCCAAGTGAGCGCGAAGCGCTTCGTAATTGCGCGGCAGCGACCGCCAGCGCGCAAACATTCCCGTGTCACCGGCCACTCTGACCTTTGCTGAAAGTTCGCCGTCCCACACTCGATCTCTCCACGGGTGCTTCTGAGCGACGGATTTCTGGTCAGCTTCCTGCCAAAAACATCCATTATCTCTATGCCCCATCATGCTTTCAGGGGTGCAAGCTTATGCTTCAAATCACAAATATAACTCCTGCGGCCGAGCGCATCCGGAAAGCGCGCACGGCGCTTCTGCTCGATCATCCCTTCTTTGGCTCGCTCTTGTTCCGGTTGAAGGGCGAAGAGTGCCGCTCGATCCCGACCATGGCGACCAACGGCGTTGTACTCCGCTACAACCCCGCGTTCGTCAATACGCTGAAAGCGGCCACGCTGGCCGGGGTGCTGGCCCACGAGGTCATGCATCCAGCCCTCCAGCATCACACGCGCCGGTCGAAGCGCGATCCACGGCGCTGGAACGAGGCCTGCGACTACGCGATCAACCCGCTGCTAATCGATGCCGGTCTGTGCCTGCCAGACGATGTGCTCGTTGATCCACGTTTTCGTGGCATGAGCGCCGAGCAGATCTACAACCTGCGCGATGCCGAAGCGCAACCACAGCCCGGTGACCATAGTGAATCGGAGCAGAATACGAGCTCTGAATCGAACGATTCGGCAGGTGACGAGAATGATAGCGGTACACCTTCCGTTCCGGAGAGCCAGGGCGGCATCGGCCAGGTGATCGACGCGCCAGAGGCCGGCGACAATGCGCCAAGCATGGAGGAACAGATCCGCGACTGGGAAATCGCCGTCAATCAGGCTGCGACGGTCGCCCAGCAGGCTGGCAAAGTCCCTGCCGGCCTCAAGCGAACTCTTGAAGGTGCGGCCGAAGCCCAGGTCGATTGGCGCGAACTGCTACGCCGGCTCTGGTCCGATACGATCCCTGCCGATTCGAGCTGGATGCGGCCCAACCGCCGTCACATCTGGTCCGGGCTCTATCTGCCCGGCGTAGTGCGCGAAGGCACCGGCGAAATCGCGATTGCCGTCGATTGCTCGGGTTCGGTCAATGCGCGGCAGTTGCGGCTCTTTGAGGCCGAGATTCGTTCCATCCTGGAAGGCCAGCGGCCCGAGCGGGTGCATGTTCTCTACTTCGACGCCGAGGTACACAAAGTCGATACCTACGCAGCTGGCGAGGCGCTTCATCTCGATCCAGTCGGCGGAGGCGGCACCGATTTCGGTCCTTGCTTCGACTGGCTCAATGAGCATGGAATCCACCCACAGACGATGGTCTTCCTGACCGATCTATATGGGAGTTTCCCTGAGTCCGCCCCAGATTACCCCGTGATCTGGGCCTCGACCGGCAGTCGCCAAGCACCTTTTGGCAGCGTCATTCCCATGCACGCGGCGTAGCCAATCCTTGGCTCATGATTCGCCTCAGAGCCAAACATTTGTTTGGCTCTTTTTTTGTCGATGGTTGAATGCGGCGCAACTGGCAGGCATGGCGACGGTTTTTTGCAAGTCAATCGACCCTAATATATGACCGCTTGCGACGACGGAGAGGTGGCACAATCTCCAGCTTCTCGTAGACACCCTCCCTGTCGAGCCCCTGGACCAGCTTCGACATTGACAACTCGAATACCTCGCAAATGCGAAGTAGGGTCGTAACGGTAATCGCGCGTCCGGCTTCCACCTGCTGCCAATGCCGGGTGGAGAAGCCAAAGCTCAGCATGTCCTCCTGCGAGTATCCCCGCCCCTTGCGAAGCTCTCGCACTCTTGTACCCAAGGCGCAGAAGAATTTGTCTTGATTCGCCACCCATTGAGATGTAAAGTGTTACGAGCAAAAACACCACGAGCAGATTAGCGTTGAAGGCGACCCAGGAATGCTTACTGACTTGCGTAGACCCTTCATGAATCACCCGAACGACCCTGAAGGCTGCCGACCATTCCGCAACCTCATGGCGCGGCCCCAGCCCCACAGTGCAGTGCGAGAGTCCGTCGGAATAGTGCTAGGCGATTCGATCGACAGTTTTGGCTGGAACGATGCAGTTCCAGCGGCAGCCTTGATGGCGTGCTCGAAGAACAAGAAGCCTCAAAAGGAGAGCAAATGTACTGTAGTTCATGTGGAACTCAAGCCGATACAAGAACAAATTTTTGCAGTAAGTGTGGCGCTGCACTTGTCAAACGAGAAGCTGGCCCTGGCAATACCCACTTGTGGTCCATTGTCGTTTGCGCCACGCTTTTTATAAGCCCGCTCCTCTACTTCGGATATCTAGACAAGATACTCGACAACTTTCCTATTGTTGATAACACGGTGTTGCGGCTAACGGATAAAGACAAGGTCATTATATTCGGAGCTTTTGATGCATTTATGGGTTGGGCAATCTGGATCGCTGTACAACTATCCAAAAAGAAGCCAGCTTGCCTCGCAAAACTGAAGGTCTTTCTCGTCGTTAACTTTGCTCTCGTCGGTGCCAGTGCGCTGGCTGCTGGACTCGTGGATATTCTAGACGAATTGGGCCCGCGTCTCCTTTTTCATGGCGCTGGGCTCGTCATCAGCTTCCTTTATTTCAAGAAGTCGAAGAACGTCCGAACCATTTTCCGAACCAATATTTGAGAATGAGAGAGCGCTGTGAAGAAAGGAATCGTAAGGAATCCAATCGCTGCGGCAGCGATTGTCGCCGTCTTAGTTACCGCCTTCTTCTGTACCGGAGGCTGTGGTCACAGGGACAGGGAAGAGTCCATCGCCACGGTGATCAAGTTCATCAACGATCATGCTAAGGGCAACATACAGATGTCGCTCCAAAGGCCCGACGGAACGCTAGTTCAGATGGTGAGCGAATACTCTACGGTAGCCACGACCACCGAAACCTGCAAGCTGCATATACACTCGGTCACAAACAACTACCGGGTAAACTACTACGAAGCCTCGCCTACCCTCCGCAGAATCCATGATTGCACGATTGGCCTACACGAGCTGCCAGATATGTCCATAAGCGTTGATACGCAATCCCCGGCGGAGGCGGAAGCGCAGAAGCAGGATGGTGGCCTCAACTCTGAGAACATCCAAGGCCCATCCCGCTCACATCTCAACATCTTTGATTCAGAGAGAGTGGATTGCTGGTCGGACGACGAGTGGACAGGTGACACAGCGGGGAACCAACCATCCGCTACAAAAGGCGGGGGACGTCACTTACACGGTTTCAGGTTGATCTTCGCGACGGGGTCTGAAGCCGCAACTGCCGCCAACGATCTGAGAGCGGCAGCTGCGACCTGCCAGTAGTCAGCAAACAAACGCAGTGAAGAGAGGGATGAGGACCATGCACAAGCACTTGTCAGTAGGTATCCTTTGCGTAAGCGTTCTGCTTGTGACTGGATGTAGGGACCGTCACTTTGGAGCCATAACGCCTGCTGATGTCCAGGCATCGAACATCAACGTCCACTCCCACCTTGACTTCGAGTCGTCCTATGTCAGTCCTGGACACGCTGGACGAGCGCGTATGACAACTACGATCGACACCGTAGCAGAAGCCATTGGACCCTGTAAGCTACGCGTTGAGGAAGCTCAGACAATATCCCAAGTCCGAGACGAAGACCATCCTGAGTCTATACCCAGCGAACGCACAATGCGAAAGTGTGTCCTCGACTTGAGCGGGCTGTCAGGGTCATCGGTCTACCTGCGAACTCAATCGATGTCGGACGTAGCTGACGACGGAAATACTAGGGATGCGCAGAGTCCAGCCATCTCCGCTGTCATGGTCGACGATCCTCAACGCGTGGACTGTCATAGGGAAGACATGGCCGGAAAACGTGTCCCCGACAGCGTAAAAGGGTCTGACCTTCAACTGATCTTCACCGCGGAGGCAGAGGCTAAAGTCACGGCCGATAGCCTGAGGGAGACAGCTGGCTCATGCTCCCAATAGACCTGCAAACAAGCACTATCAAAAGACCATGATGAATAGAATTCTGATTAATTGATGACGTGTCTGCGGCGCGGATAAAATCAAGAATATTCCTCACTCTGGCCGATGTTAAGAATACTCCGTTTTCAGATGATCGATGAAAAGCTGGTGATATGCATGGCAAACCGACTTTCATGGACAGCAGGAATAGGGTAACATTGAAAGCGGCAACCAATATCTTATGTGGAGCTGCGTGATCATACGCACGCAAGAGTCCGCCCTAAATCCCCCATTTTCTTACAAATCGATGATGTCGATTAGCTCGCCAAGCGTTTCAAGTGCAAGGTCAACGACAAAGCGATGATGAGTGAAGAGGATGGGTTGAAGGTAAGCGCCGACGCGCTTGCATATCAAGCGGCCAGAGCAGCCACCATTCAGGAACGAATTGCCGCTTGATGCTTCTGGCAGACCACAACTCCAGTGATGGAGAAGACCATGGCAACGATTGCTGAAACGAATTCGCTTTTTGAGATTGACGCAGAACTGGACGGCCTGCTCGATGAGATCGAGGAGCAAACTGCACAGGGCGGCGAGCCCGCCGAGGAGATCGTCGCCCGTTTCCAGCAATTCTGTTCGGCTCACGGTGAAAAGGTGGATCGGATCGGGCGCTTCCTGCGCCGAATGGAGGCGCGCGAGCAGTTCTGCCGCAGCGAGGCTGCACGTCTCGGCGACCGGGCACGAGCCGCGGCCGGCAAGGTTGAGCGAACCAAGAACATGGTCCTCTACTATCTAATGAGCCGCGACCTCAAAGAGATCGAAGGACGCGAGTTCACCTTGCGTGCTCAGAAGAACAGTCAGGACTCTGTGCGGATCACCGATGAGGCAGCACTACCAGTCGCCTTTCGCAAGATCGACGCCCGTATCGACGGTGTCCTCTGGGAAAACGTTCTCTCAAATCTTCCCGATGAGCTTGGCAGAATGCTCAAGAACACACTGGAAGAGTCAAGGCCAGACATCGACACGATCAAAACGACCATCCAGCGCGAAGAAGGAGTCCCCGGCGCTGAGCTGCGGCGAGGATGGCACCTGAGAATCAAGTAGCAGCTTCCGCAGCTTCGGGATCGGCCCGCTGGCGCCTCCATCTCAAGCCGTTCCTGGGCTCGGTCCCAGCAACAGAGCTCGACTCCCAACTCCTGGCGCGCTACATCGACAGGCGCCGTGAGGAGAACGCAACCAATGCCACGATCAATCGAGAACTCCCGTGCCTGAAACACATGTTTCGCCTCGCCTACCAAGCGAGCCCGCCGCGGGTGCCGAGCGTTCCACATTTTCCCCATCTCAAGGAGAACAACGTGAGACAAGGCTTTGTCACACCCGAGCGGTTTGCGAGACTCGTCGTCCACCGCTCGGACCTGTGGCTCCGGGCGATGCTGGAGACTGCCTACAGCTATGGTTGGCGGGTACGCGATTGTGGACAGGGCGGACATTCGCGCGGCCTTGCAACAACTTGAACGCGCTCGGCGGAAACAGTTTGATCCTATCGGCGAGCGTAGTTCAGGGCGCGAATGCACACTTTCCTCCCAACCACTGATAGCTGTCTGTTAGTGATTCCAATACTCACTCTACATTCCAATCCCAGCGTCATCTGCTGGTCATGGACGAATGCTGCCACCCCGAAGCGCGTCCCAGTACAGAGCTACTCTGTCGCGCTGCAACCGCTCTGAACGCGGCTCTCGGTGTGCTTGCTGCTGTCGTTACAAAAGGATCCGAAGAACACGCAGTATAAACCCAACATAATCAAGGGCCCGATCTCCCCGATCCGGCCGTTCCAAAACCTATACCTTGAGGTGCACCCCTTCGGTGAGACAGTTTGTGTTTTGACAGTTCGCCGTTGGTTGAAGAATAGTGTTCATTTTGTTGGTTGTGCGTCAGACTGAGTTGCGGTTGGTGAAGCAGACACAGGCTCTGGTGGAGACCAACCTGTCAAGGAATAGCCAGCTGGAGACTCATCGATCCGATGAGCTGGGGAGTCGGCCGAAACCGGCTCCCCGCGTCCTTTCCGGGGTCGGCCGCGCCGTTGTTGCCCGATTTCGCAAAACGTAATATGGTTCGTTTACTATGAAGTTGCTTTTCTGAACAGGTTCCCACGGGTGTCAGGATGCGCGCCTCGCTTTTCATTACCTGTTATAACGACACGCTCTTTCCAGAGACAGGCCGCGCCGTTGTAACGCTCCTTGAGCGACTCGGCGTGCAGGTGGATTTCCACCCCAGGCAGACCTGCTGCGGCCAGATGCATGCCAATACCGGATTCCGCCCCGAGGCTTTTTCCCAGGCCAAACGGTTTGTTTACATTTACAAGGATGCGGAAAACGTAGTCATTCCTTCCTCCTCGTGCGTGGCGATGATTCGCGACCAATACCCCGGACTCTTCGAGGAATTGGGAGACGAAAGCCTGCGGAGCGAATATGCAGCGCTGGCGCCCAGGGTCTTTGAGTTGAGCGAATTCCTCGTAGACCGTCTAGGCGTAGAAGACGTGGGAGCTTACTTCCCGCACCGCGTGGTTTACCACGCCAGTTGCCACGGGATGCGGGCGCTGGGGCTGGGAGAACGTCCTTACCGCTTGCTTGACAAGGTACGCGGACTCGATCTGGTACGACAGGCCAACCCGGATCGCTGCTGCGGCTTCGGCGGGACTTTCTCCGTAAAGAATGGCGATGTTTCCAGCGCCATGCTGACCGCCAAATTGCAGGACATTCTGGCTACCGGCGCCGAGTACTGCACCGCACTCGACAACAGTTGCCTGATGCACATGGGCGGCGCCATGCACCGACAGTTTGCCGCCATGAAGACCGTTCACATGGCCCGTATTCTGGCGGCGACGGCGGACGAGCCCATGGAGGAGCCGGCATGAGCATGGCCGACTCCCAGCCCGTTCTCGATCCGCGCCTCGCTGCGCCTTTCCCAAAGGCGGCGTTGCCGGTGCTGCGCAATCCGCAACTGCGCAAGAACGTGGCGCACGCCATCGATGTAATTCAAGCCAAGCGCGCTCGGCTGGTCGAGGAAAAGACCGACTGGCAGGAGCTGCGCAATGCAGCCTCGGCCATACGGAACCATGTACTGGAAAACCTGAACCATTATCTGGAGACCTTCGAAGCGCGCTGCACTGCGGCCGGAGGCCAGGTTCACTGGGCCGCCGATGCCGAGGAGGCGCGACGCATCGTGCTCGATCTTCTGCGCCAGGAGAATGCCAACGAGGTCATCAAGATCAAGAGCATGACCACGGCAGAGATCCAGCTCAACGGGTTTCTTGAGGAAGCCGGCATCACTGCCCACGAGACGGACCTGGCCGAGATCATTCTGCAACTGGGCAGGCAGGAGCCTTCGCACATCGTTGTTCCGGCCCTGCACATCAATCGCAGCCAGGTGCGCGAAATCTTTGCGCGGATCATGAATCTGCCCGAACTGTCCGACGATCCACAGGCTCTGACCGCCGCAGCCCGAAATTATCTGCGCCGTAAGTTCCTCTCGGTTCCCGTCGCCATCAGCGGGGCCAACTACCTGATTGCCGAGACCGGTTCGGTAGCGGTTGTCGAGTCGGAGGGCAACGGCCGGATGTGCCTGACGCTGCCGCGCACGCTGATCACGATTGCCGGAATTGAAAAAGTTCTGCCGCGGTTCCGGGACCTGGAGGTATTTCTGCAATTGCTGGGCCGCTCGGCAACCGGCGAACGCATGAATCCGTATACGTCGCTGTGGAGCGGTGTTACGCCCGGCGACGGCCCGCAAAGCTTTCACGTCATCCTGCTGGATAATGGCCGGTCGGCGATGCTGCGCCGCCCGGTCGAGCGGCAGACGCTGAAGTGCATCCGCTGCGCCGCCTGCATGAATGCGTGCCCGGTTTATCGCCAGACAGGCGGCCACGCTTACGGGTCGGTCTATCCCGGTCCCATCGGAGCAATTCTCACTCCGCAGTTGATGCATTTGGAATACGCCCAGTCGCTTCCCTATGCCTCCACACTTTGCGGCGCCTGCTACGAGGTCTGCCCGGTGAAGATCAATATTCCCGAGGTGCTGATCGATCTGCGTGCCCAGGTCAACAGCCGGGAGAGGCGCGAGGCGCGCAGGTTCTTCGATCCCATGTACATCGGCCTGCGCATCGCCAACTTCTTCTTTGCCGGTGAGCGGCGATTCCATCTGGCGCAGCGCATGGGCCGGATCGGGCTGGGGTTGTTCACGCGCCGGGACGGATGGATTCACTCCCTGCCTTCGGTAGGAGCCCAATGGACGCAGACTCGCGACCTGCGCGGATTGCGGCGGCAGAGCTTCCACGCCTGGTGGGCCGAGCGCAAGAAAAGCGCCGTGAGTGCTGCCAGCAAGGAGGCCCGATGACGACTGCGACTCGCCAGGAGATCCTCACCCGTATTCGCACTGCGACGGCCGGGGTCAGCCACAAAGGCGAAGAGTGCGAAGAAGCCTATCGCGGGATCGAGCGAGACTATCGTCACGTGAGCGATCAGACGATCGGGCAGCGAATCGATTTACTTACCGAGCGGCTCCAAGAATACGGCGCCACGGTGGCCGAATGCTCGCCGCAGGAGCTGCCATCGGCGATTGCACGGGAGATCACTGCCAGCGGCAAGCGCATCCTGGCCGCGCCGAGCGCTCTGCCTGCTGATTGGCTGGTCCGCGGCCCAGAGTGGAGGCTCGACCGCAACCTGTCCACGGCAGAAATCGAGGCGGCGGAGGGAGTGGTAACGGTGGCTACGTGCGCTATTGCGGATTCGGGGACGATCGTGCTCCACCATGGACCTGCTGAAGGCCGGCGCATCCTGACCCTGTTGCCCGACTGGCATTTATGCATTCTGCGCACGAGCCAGGTTGTGGCAATCCTGCCGGAGTACTTCGACCGTTTCCCACAGCCGCCTGCCCTCATCACATGGATTTCAGGGCCGAGCGCCACAGCCGACATTGAAATGACCCGCATCAAAGGGGTGCACGGGCCGCGCTCGCTGACTGTGATTCTTGTGAATGACACGGCTTGAGACAGCAGAGGCTCGATGAAAACGCCACGTTCTGTGTGAGTAAATTTCAGAGCGAGCCGGCGTAGCCAGCAAGCACCGCTGAAACGATCAGCAGCGCTAGTCCCGACGCCAGCAAACCCCTGGTCTTGCCGCCCGTGCCCTTCCACTCGCCCAACAGAATGCCCAGCAACTGGCTGAAGAGAATCGAGGCGGCCATGAGCACGGCCCAGCCGATGTAAGAAGTGCTGCCCATGCGCGGTTCGCCGGTTTTGAAACAGACAAACTGCGTGCACCAGACGGCTCCGGCCAGAGCAGCAAAGAAAAGATTTGCAAGAACCGGAGAGCCGCTGCGCACATAATCGCCCGCGGTCTTGTTCCTGAAGTTCAAAATAAGACACCAGCAGCCGTTGACGAAAAAGCCGCCCAGCAGCACGACGACCAGCACCGGGATGCCAGCCCAAATTACGTTCGTTGCCGGCGCGGTTGTGAGCGCGAGCTTTTGAATTTCCGGTCCGCCCTGCAAACCGAAGCTCATGGCAGAACTCATCAGTCCGGAGAAGATCGCGGCGATAATCCCTTTGCGGAAATTGAACTCGGCGACGGCCTTCTTTTTTGCTTCTTCGGGCATTTCCGCTTCTTTGGAGCGGCCGGCCATTCCCACGCAAACGATGCCCACGAGCGAAACCAGCGCTGCCAGTACTGAGACTTTTCCTCCAGCCGTGGTGAACATGGCTGCCATGGCGGCGTTGCCCTTGAGCATGGGCGGGATCAAAGTGCCGGCCGCCGAGGTAAGGCCAGCGCCCATGGCGAGGCCCAGGCCGAAGCCGAGATAGCGGATCATCAAACCCCAGGTCAGCCCGCCAAAGCCCCAGAGCATTCCGCAGATCAGGCAATAGACGATCTCGCTGCGCGGCGCCGCGCTCAACACGGCCAGGGTATTCGGCGAGGTCGTAGAGGCCAGGATCCACGGCACCACAACCAGACCCACCAGCGCGTAGATCAGCCAGTAGCTCTCCCAGGCCCACTTCTTGACCCTGGAAAAGGGCAGATAAAATACTGCGCCCGCCAAACCACCCAGCATGAAAAGAAAGATACCCAGTGTGGGATTCGAGGCATTCACAGAGTCCATTGTTCGTTCTCCTGCTCTCCTGGTGAACCGCCCGGCAGATCGGTTTCAGGGCCAAACGGGGAGCCGGCGCGCCGCGGCATGGGACGTGAGATGCAGCTCCCGGGATGGATTATTTGCGCTGGCTCAGCACATCCGCTTCGTATTTGCGAACCGCGTCGAGCCACTCGCCGCCGGCTGGCACGCCGTGGCTGGCGCAGTGAACCTCCCAGACCGCCTGCCAGGGCATGGACTTCTGCTCTTCGAGCAGGGCCAGCCGGGCAGTGAAGTCAAATTCATTCTCGGCCTTGACAAGTAACGCCCTTGGCTCGAGCAGCGCCTGCAGCAACGCCTTCTGCATATTACGCGCGCCGATCACCCAGGCCGCCACGCGATTGATGCTGGCATCGAAGTAATCCAGGCCGATGTAGACCTTCTTCAAGGCATCGGCGCGGACGATCTCTTGAGCAATGGCCTGCGTGGCTTCATCCAGCAGCACCACGTGATCGCTGTCCCAGCGCACCGGGCGCGAAACGTGGAGCAGCAGTTCGCCGATAAAGCAGAGCGCGCTGGAAATCTTGTCGGCCACGCTCTCGGTGGGATGATAGTGGCCCGCATCCATGCAGAGCAGGGTCTTGCGCGTGGCCGCGTAAGCGAGATAAAAATCGTTCGATCCCACCGTGTAGCTTTCAGCGCCGATGCCGAAGAGCTTGCCCTCGACGGCAACCTTGTGATGCTTGCCGTCCGCAGCAGCAACGATTGTGTCAAGCGCTTCGATGAGGCGCAGGCGCGGGCTCATGCGATCGGCGGGTAGATCCTTCGAGCCATCGGGAACCCAGATGTCCATCACGGTGGTACTGCCCAGTTCCTTGCCGAAGTATTCGCTGATCCCGCGGCAGGCGATGCAGTGATCGATCCAGAATTTGCGAATCGCCGCGTCGGGATGGCTGAGCGTGAAACCATCGGCGCTCCTGGGGTGCGAAAAGCAGGTGGGATTGAAGTCCAGGCCCATCTTCTTTTGTCTGGCCCAGTCCACCCAGTTCTGATAGTGCTTCGGCTCGATCGCGTCACGCTCCACACGATGGTCGGATTCGAGATAGATGGCGTGCAGATTGACACGCTTGGCGCCTGGGATCAAAGAACACGCTAGCTCCAGGTCGCCGCGCAACTCTGCGGCATTGCGGGCGCGGCCGGGATAGTTGCCGCTGGTCTGGATGCCTCCGGTCAGCGCGCCGCTGGGATTTTCGAAACCCAGCACGTCGTCGCCTTGCCAGCACTGCATTGAGATCGGCGTCGCTTCGAGCGTGCGTAAGGCGACATCTGTATCGACACCCTGCCCGGCGTAACGCTCTTTGGCAATCTCGTAAGCGTCCATCTTCTTCTTTTCCGTCACGCTCATCTCATTCTCCCTTGTATTTCGTCTTCAATAATTGCTGAAACTTCTGGTACACCACATCCGGAACGTCTGCCTGAGGACTGTACTCTTCGAACGGAAAGGAGGCACGAACCAGCGCCCGCGCCGCTTCCAGGTTTTCGAGAGTGCCGAGCGCGATCATCTGGGCGCTCAGGTTGCCCAGCACCGAAGCCTCGACGGGGCCTGCGGCTACCGTCAGGCCGCAGGCATCGGCACAAAGCTGGTTGAGCAGGCGATTCTTGCATCCGCCGCCGATAATCCGGATCCTGGATAGCTTTCGCTGGCGCAGGCACTCCAACTGCTCCTTGACGCTGCGGTAGGAGAGCGCCAGGCTATCGAAGATGCAGCGGGCCATCTCGGGAACGGTGAGGGGCTCCGGCTGATCCATTTGGCGGCAGTAGCTGCGGATGGCCCCAGTCATCGAGGGCGGATTCAGGAAGAGAGGATCGTCGGGATTGACGATGCTGCGCCATCCCGGAAGCCGTTCGACCTCGGCGTCAAGAGCGCGGAGATCCGTAAGATTGTGCTCCTCGCAGACGCGCTGGAAGGGCCACATGCCCATGATGTTCTTGAGAACCCGGAAGCGGCGCTCCAGGCCGCCTTCATTGGTGAAGTTCATGCGCATGGCATCATCGCCCGCATAGGGAACGCGGCTTTCAATACCCATCAGCGACCATGTGCCCGAGCTGATGTAAGCCTCGTCGGTGTTCTCCAATGGGGTACCGGCGACCGCCGAAGCCGTGTCGTGGGTTGCGGGAGCAACTATGGTGACCGCCCCACCGTTGATCTGCGCCGGGCCGAGCACAGTAGCCGCCTGGATGGGAGGCAGCATCAACCTGCGCTTCAGGCCGGCGGCCCGCTCGAGGGCGTCGTCCCACTCGCCCGACAAACCGAGAACCTGGGTCGTCGTAGCGTTTGTATATTCATTCGACGGTACGCCGCAAAGGCGAAAGTTCAAATAATCGGGAATCATCAGAAGATGACGCGCCGCATCGATCCACTGCGGTTGCTCGTCCGCCGTCGCAGCCAGCTGGTAAAGCGTATTGAAGGGCAGAAACTGAATGCCGGTGCGCCGGTAGATCTCTTCCTGAGGGATTCGCTTCAGCACACGCTCCATGGCCGGAGGGTTGCGCTTGTCGCGATAACAAACTGCTTTTCCAACCCGGTTGCGATCGGCATCGAGAAGAACGAAATCAACTCCCCAACTGTCGATGCCTACGCTGGCGATCGGGTCGTCGGCAGCACTTTTTCCGAGCGCGGTTTGAATCTGGGCAAATATCCCGTCGATATCCCAGCACTGGTAACCGGTCTCGGCATCGTCGATCATTTGGCTTCGGAACCGGCTGACCTCGTTCAGAACCAGTTTGCCGTCCGATACGCTGCCTTCCACCAGCCGGCCGCTTCCTGCGCCAAGATCAATGGCTATGCTTCGGCTGTTTCTTGATTTGCTGCCGCCGTGCAGGTTCATCGTCGCTCTTCAAACATCCGCTTCAATCGTACTGTTTGAATCCAATTCAGCAAAGGCCGCTGTGCAGGGTGTCAATCACCGACGAATGCCCTCGATTGCGCTGATCCTGTCGTTCGTCAAAATGCCACCGCATGCAGTTTTTTGCGAAGGGCAGCTGTTGAGATCCCATCAAAACGGCTATCTCCCGATCGCTGATGCAATGCAAATTCCACCTATGCGTTCCACACCACATCCACTGCACATATTCGAGTGACCGATTGCGCAGATGAGTGTCCGCTCACTCTTGGCCGATAGTTCTGACCGCAGCAGAGATAAGCTTCACAGGTCCAATCAAGCCCGAAGGTGCTGACAATAATGGGGTCATTGAGTAATAGCCCGAAGCATGGCTGTTCGACAATTGCGCCATGCGATTAAGGAGTGTCGTGTCCAACGTGATAACGATTTGGTTCTTTCCCGGCTTGAGAAAGTTTCTTACGGACCATTCCCCGCCAGGCGTCGTCTGATTGGTCACCCGGTTTCCATTTACATACGGATGCATAGCGCCCGCCACGTCGCCCAAGTCCAAAAGAACGTCGCGATGGGAGTCAAGCCACGATTCTGGAATGTCCACGGTGGCGGTATAAGTTGCACTTCCTACGGCGCTCTCCAGCCCGGGAATGGACCGCCAGTCGCGGAGCGCTGCCAGATCGATGTTGTGTGCGGTATGTCCATTGGGGGAAATCTCATCTACGTCGAGATGCCACGCGTCGACCTCGATCGGTGCTGCCACCGCGCCCAGATCAACGGTCAGGGCCCTGCCATTGCTCAGCACGACGGTTTGCTTAACACCTCGCGTGTCACGGATCAGGAGATGCCCATCCTCACTCAGTGCTTCTTCAGCGCTGGTCGTGGTCACATGAACAGGTGCGGCTTCGTGCCGGAACAGCAACGCGGTCGTCGCATGAGCCGGCAGGACCACAGGAACTGATACTACTCCGTTTCCTGCCTGCCACTGTGCAACCCGGCCGGCCGTACCGTTCCACAGATCGAGCCGGTAAGGAACGCCGGAAGTGACAAACCTTCCGGTGGCGGAGACGTCCTTCGCGGTGGGATTAAACACCCACCAAATGTCCTCGTTCTGGTCGGTCTTGCGGTGAACGGTTAACAACGGGGAAACGCTACCAAAGCTTGCCGATGGCCTGCACCCAAGTCGTAGCAAAGCGCCAGCTACCTCATCAGCGGTGTCCACTCGAGCGACATTCCCGAGCTTGAGCAACCGGGCCATGGCCTGAACCACGAGGGCGTCTAGCTGGTCGGCGTGATTCAGCCCGGGGTTTTTGCTCGGCGGACTGCCGACGACTACGACTTTCAGTCCGCTACGCGCTGCGGCGAGGATCGTCTGGGCGGCATCTGCCGGAATCGCTGACTGGTTGTTGATAATCAGCGCCCGATAGGATGGCCCAGATCCGAAGAGGCGCCCCTCTACGGCCGTCGCTCGTTTCGTCGTGAGGGATACTGGATCCACAAAATCATAGGTATAGCCCGCGCTCTCAAGCGCGCTACTCGGAAACTTGGGCACGTTCGATTCATGAACCGATGCAAGGCCCTTGTCGAGATAGATCACAGCGTCAATTTGCGGCTTGCCCGTCTCCAGGACCAGAGTAGAGCGCGCAAAATAATCAGCCAGATCTCGCCAGTCGCGCCACTGCGGCCAACCGGTTGTCCATGCGTCGCCGATTCCAAGCGCGAACCCGAATCCCGGAGCCGGCCATGAGTCGTCGATCGCCATGAAAGCGGTAAGCAGCCCCATGGTGATTCCCCCCGCTTGCGCCTCATTGAGTTGTTGCGCATAGTCGATGGGCTGCTTCTTATACATGGCCAAGTCATCGCCAAACTCAAATGTGGCTCTCTTGCCCTTGTTCAGGTGCGCTCCCGAGCCCGTGAGGCGATAACTGTCCATCGCCAGGCGCCACCGGTCGCTGCCGTAGACAGGAAAGTTAGCTCCGGATTCAATCATCCATCCCGAGTCGAGGGCCTCATTCTCGGGAATATCTACGGCCGCCCCGCTCCGGGTCATATTGAGCTGCAGATAGTTATATGCGACCTGGACTCGCGAGGACATTCCCATCGCGTTGAGTTTGTCGGTGAAGGTCTTGAGATAGCGGTCGACGTACAGATCGGTGAGAGTGCGGGCGTAGTCGTAGCGGACACGGTTGCCCACGCCGTGAATGAAATCATATTTGGGAGTCAGCGGGGCAGCACCCCAGCCTGGAGTGAGTGGATCGAATGAGGATTCTTTCGGTCTGTAGAGCGCCGGCAGATATTTGATGACCGAGTAGCCGCGCCGGCTCTCGAATTGGGCCGGCAAGTCGGTCGTCCAAAACATCTCGGTTTCAAGCTCGATCGAGTCGTGCGCGAATTGCCCGCCTTTGAGAAGACGGAGATTCTCCGGAGTGAGGAAGTTGCTCTTGAGATAGTCGAGTGCCTGCGCAATTCCCTTGCCTGAAAAGATATCCGCAATGAAGTATCTGCCCGGCGGCTCAGCCGGCACACGAGCGCTCCAGACTGCAGGGTTCTGGAACGGCGGGCCGTTCGGGTTTCCTATTTGGCCTGTGGCGCGCTGCCAAAAGCCAAATACCAGCCACTTCCCCTTCGGAACTGTCCAGTGCAGACGCCCTGCTTTGTCAACAACAGAGGTAAGGTCGATCGCGGTCTCAGGATCAAGGAGGATCGGCGTCCCCGAGGCGTCGGTTACCTGTGCTGCTGTAACTGCGACAAGCAAAAGGGTGGGGCTGGGTGCAAGCTTGTCTGCGGGAAGAGCCGGCGGGGCAGAATCATAGGCCAGTGCGCCATCGCTGATCAAGATAGGACTTGGCACTGTAGTCAGTTGCTGCATCGAATCGGCCTCGGATATCCCAGGGCTCGCATACGGCTGGCTGCCGCCGGGAGCAAGATCGATCCGTACGCCATTCTTCTTCGCTGCGATGAGCGCCTTGGCGAGCCATGCGCCCGATTGCGGGCTCTGAAAATCGATCCCGAGTTCCGCGGCGCCGAAGCCGCTCTCCGCAAGTTTTTCGAGTTTCGCCGGAGTCTCGGCGTCAATGCGTCCCGCCCGCGCTTTCAACCTCACATCGGCGGGAGGGTTTTGGAACCCCGGAAGGAGTTCCGCCGCTGGCGACGCAGAGGCACCGCGTTGAACGGCACTGCGGGCCTTTCCAAGCTGCTGCGCCGTCAAGCCAATACCGCAGGCAAACAATGCCAGCGCTACGCTCATCCATAAGACGCTCTGCGTTCTCCGGTCAGGGCTATTCATGTCCGCATACCCTCCCGTGATTCCTTGATTTCATACTTTGCCGTCGGGGCTGCACCCGCTCCGACAATTCGGCGGATACTCGCGGTCTTCGAGATCACAACTGTTTATAATTGGGGCACGCATCCCTATTGGACATCGATGTTTAATCGTAGCAGTGACTCTCGTAAGGGCGCTATGATATCTCTGCAATAGAGATATGCACTGGAGTCATGATCGTGCGGGCTGTTTGAGCAGCGAACCGGAAGAGGCTTTAGGTTCTGATTTGGAGCCCTTTGCGCTGGCCGGCAAGGTGGGACCGATTAGGGATTAGGCTGTCTCCCCGCTACCGCTGAAGCCGGTCGCCGCCGGGACCGTTCCTTCCCGTCGCTAGCTCAACTCCGGGCGCCTTCATGAAGCAGCCTGCGGGAGGTGGAGGAACCGTTGAAACTCAGTCAATTGGACCTGAATCAACTGCTGGCGCTCGATGCATTGCTGACAGAGAAGAGCGTCTCCGGTGCCGCCAAGCAGATGTACCTGACGCAGTCGGCGATGAGTCATGCACTGCACAGGCTGCAAGAAAGCTTTGAAGATAAGTTGCTGGTTCCTGCCAACGGCAGGCGAATGGTGCTGACTCCATTGGCCGAGGAGCTTATCGGGCCGGTTCGGCAGGCCATGCTGCAGATCAGGGAGATTGCTGCTATCAAGCCGCACTTCGACCCCGATGTCTCACATAAGACCGTGACCATTTGCGCCTCTGATTACGCCAGCACGCTCCTCTTGCTTCCCGTAGCTGCCCAGCTCTCGCGCCTGGCTCCCAATATGAAAATGCATGTAATTGAGGTCGGCTTCAACTGGACCGGGCACCTGGAGCGCGGCGAGATCGACTTGGTGATCATTCCGCGCAGGTACGCCATCTCGAGGTACCCCATGGAGGATCTCTTCGAAGATCATTACTGCTGTATTGCGTGGTCGAAGAACCCGAGAGTCGGAGCGGCGCTTTCTCTCGATGAGTACCTGGAGATGAAGCACGTTGCGACGCAATTCAACCTGGTGCTCGCCAGCGAGTTCGATATCGTCTTGCATGAACAAACGGGCAGGCCCCGAAAAGTGGGAATGATCGTCCCGCTGTTCAGCCTCCTTCCCCAGGCTGTGGTGGGGACAGAATTCCTGGCCACGGTCCAAACCAAGCTGGCAAATCTCTACGCCAGGCACCTGCCCATTCGAATGCTCCCGCTGCCTTTCTCTATGCCGGCCATCTGCGAGGTTGTCCAGTACCAGGCCTATCAAGCGACAGATAAAGGGATGATTTGGTTCCGCAACCTGCTGAAAGAAACCGCCCGGACGATTTGAAAGCTGGCCGGAGAACCTTCGATTCGGGTGATTTACGCGCGTCGCGGCGCCTTGCCATGCGCAAATATTGCTCATAGGAGCAATGCACCAGATGCATGCTTTGGCGGTTTTGCGCGCGTGATAATATCGTTCTGGCCAAAAATCAATAGGGGAAACAATTTTAGATTCACCGCCCCGGGCAACCTTGTTTTGAATGGGAAAGGCGCCGCATGCATGCTTCCAATTCCGACGGCACGATTCATCCCAATCCGGAGTCTGCACAAGGGACGATGTTCTGATGAGAATCTGTGCTGTGCTTTTTCCAACCGCCCTCTTTGGTCAAAGGAAAGATCGTGAGAGGGGGGCCATAAACGAACTCCGTGGGTCGCTCTTCGAGTTCTTCTCTATTGGACCCAAGCAGGAAAACGACCAATTCAGATCTGGAGGGTGCAACATGTTTTGGAAGGCGAGTATTGCAATGTTAGCGGTGCTGGTGTTGTGGCCGGCAGCGACCGCCTACGCGCAAGTCTCCACAGCAGCAATCAACGGTACGGTGCAGGACAACACGGGCGCAGTAGTCTCTGGTGCCACTGTGCAGGCAACCCAAACGGAAACGAACTCCAAGTTTGCGGCAATCACCGATGACCACGGCGTCTACCGGCTGCCGTCCTTGCCTGTCGGCCCTTACACGCTCAGTGTAACTGCAGCAGGATTCGCCACGTATAGACGCGAGAATATTGTTCTTACAGTCGGTCAAATCGCCACCGTCGACGTTCAACTCAAGGTTGGGGCCGCATCCGAATCCGTTACAGTGACAACCGAAGTACCTTTGGTGAATCAAACGGATCCTACGATTGCCAGCACAATTGAAGAGGAGGCGGTTGGTGATCTGCCGCTGAATGGGCGCAATCCTGCTGCCTTGGTCCTTACCGCGGTAGGCGTGATCAACGCCGGCGAGAACACGGGTTCCGGCCAACTTGCCAGCTTAGCGGAAGTCAGGTCTGCGCCAAACAACTCAAATGGCTCAATTGCAACCGCCGTTAATGGCATTCGTGCGGGCGGCACCTATTTCTCTCTGGATGGCGCATCAAATGTCGATCCCTCCTTTGTCGGCAGCGGGCCGTTTCCCGATCCCGATGCCACACAGGAATTCCAGGTTGTAACCGGAACCTATGGTTCGCGCTACATGTCTGCACCGGGCGGAGCGGTGAACGTGGTGACCAGATCAGGGGCCAACCAATTCCATGGCGCGCTCTTCGAGTTCCTTCGTAACGGTTACGTAAACGCCGAAAATGCGATCCTTAGTCAGCCCGATCCTCTCAAGCGAAATCAGTTCGGTGGGACCTTTGGCGGTCCGATCGCGAAAGACAAGTCGTTTTTCTTTTTCTCCTACCAGGGCACACGCATAGCCTCGCTGACTATCAATAAGTACCCAGTTCCGACAGCTGCGGAACGAACGGGCACCTTCCAGGCGTATCCGTGCGCATTTGATCCAGTCACTCAGTCATGCCCACATGTGGGTCCCCTGTTAAGCATTCCACTGAATCTTGTGCTGGCCGGCGCGCTTGCCTATGGACTGCCTCCTATGTTCGGACCCGCGACCATAAGCGCGGTCACCGGCAACTTCTACAACTTCCTTGGCGGCGGGTCCCCGCTGATTCCCATGGCGAATAGCACCGCGGCCGGCAATAACTTTATTATAGGTGTTCCAAACCACCTGCATGAAAACCAATACCTTGGCCGGATTGACTACTCGCTCAAACAACACCGGCTCTTTGCTCGCTATTTTACGGACCATGCTTATAGTCCGGCAGTGGTGGAGCCGACAACCCCGCCGTACGACGTGTTCGACACTTCCGCGGATAACACGCTGGACTACGATTTGTCGGCGATCGGAGATTCCTGGTCGCCGAATCCGAAGTGGGTCCTGGAATCCAGACTCTCCTTTATGAACATTACCAACAATTCGAGCTCTCCAACTGCCGATAGCTTTGCCACCTATCCTATTATGGGGGCAACGAACTACCCAGTATCAACGGACAGGCCTGGAATCGCAATCACTGTTGCCGGGAATATGGTGCCCTTCGGGAATTTTGGAATTTACAAAACTCCGCGCACAAACCTGAGCGCCACGGAGGATGTGATTAACACCACAGGCAAACACCAGATCAGCTTTGGGGTGGATCTACAACGTATTCATAGCGGAGGTCAGAATGAATCCGGCCAGGATGGTGTGGCGATTTACGCCGGTGTTTTCAGCAATACGATCCTGGGTCACCAAATTTTGGGATTGGACATTCAGGACGCTCCGTTTGCGGATTTCTATTTCGGACATCCCATTGTGTTCATTCAAGGGGACGGCTTCTTTGCTTCCAACCACGGGTGGCTGTGGGGACTGTACGGCGAAGACCAATACCGTCTGAGCAATCGCCTGACGGTGACCTACGGGGCGCGTTGGGATCCATGGATTCCTTACCTGGATGAGGGAAATGAGGTCAGTTGTTTCAGGAAAGGCCGGCAGTCGACTGTTTTCACAAACGCGCCAACGGGCCTGATTTATCCGGGGGATCAAGGATGCCCAGCTGGGGGAGTTGGAGACTACAACAAGCTTGTTCAGCCCAGGGTGGGACTGGCCTACCAGTTGAGCAAAAGTAAGCAAGCTACTCTGCATGCCGGATATGGGATTTACTCGATCCAAGTGCCGTTGGGCGCTTATACAGGCTTTCAAGCCTTCCCCTGGACTCGACAGTACGAGATCACGAATCCCTTTCAAGAAATTGACAATATATGGGGCTCGAATGGCTATGGCTTGACGAACCCCTTTGCGGGCGGCTTTATCGGATTTGGCTATAAGCCCGCCTCCGATGTTGCCTACCCAACCACACCAATCAATGCGGCTAATTTTGCGTCTAATTTCCGGCCCGGCTATGCGCAACAGTACTCCTTGTCGATTGAGAAGAGCCTCGGAGCGAACAATAGCGTCGAGCTCGCATACGTGGGAAGCAAGGGAACGCGTATGGCTCAGAACTACGACCTGAATAAGCCGCTTCCCGCAGCGAATGCGTCGACCACGAACGAGGCGAGCCGCCGCCCTTATCAGGGCATCAATTTTCTCAGTACGGAGGCTCCGATCGGCTTTTCAAAATACAACAGCCTGCAATTCACCTACCATCACCGCGCGGCTGGAGGACTTGATATCAATTCGAATTTCACATGGGCAAAGTGCATTGACGACGGATCGAATCCGGGCAATACCGGCTCCTCTGTTGAGGGCAATCTTGATATCGATCCAGACAACCCGGGATTCAGCAACGGCCTGTGCGATTTTGACCAGCAACTGAACTGGCGCACGACGGCGGTCTGGAATGCTCCCAAGCTGGCAAACGCGGCTCCAAGCGTGCGGTGGACCCTCGGCGCTTGGGTAATGAGCGCTAATCTCACTCTCGATGGAGGCCAGCCCTTCAGCATTACAACTGGCACCTCGGACAACTCCTTCTCAGGTGCGGAGTATGACCGCGCCGACTACGTACCAGGCGTACCGCTGCATGCAAATGGGAGACTCAACTACGCCGCATTCACACTTAACGCGCCCGGAACGGACGGCGACACGCCGCGCAATGGCTTCCGGCAGGACCCCAACTACCAAATCGACTACGATTTGATGAAGGATTTCCCGGTAACCGAACGGTTCCATGTTCAGTTCCGGGCCGAGGCATTCAACATCATCAACCACCCGAACTACTTCGGTCCGTTTGCTACATGGGACACGGCAAACGCTGGGGACTTCGACACCTACACAGCGGCGCGCGATCCGCGCCAACTGCAGTTCGCCCTGAAACTATCCTTCTAGATGCCAGATGCGAAAACGAGGCCGCCGGCTGAACGTCGGCAGCCTCGCGGCATAAGGCAGGCAGAAGTGCCTTCATTCCGCAAGCTAGTTTGGAAGTCGAGCAGGCGATCAAGAAACTGCCCTGCTTGTTCCTCGCTCTCTCTGTTCAACTGAAAGCATGATTGCCGCAGGAGTTACAAGGAGAAACAAGGATGATAAGACAAACAGAATTCTATGTGTGGGCACGAGTTTTGTTGCCTGCTGTCGTTATTGCCGCGGTGCTTTCATCGGCGGCGGTGCCGGCCCAGACTGCAAATGTCGAGGCAAAAGCATATAAGTACCAGCTCGTAGACGTTCCCGGAACAATGATGTCTCAGCCCTTTTTGGCCGGCATAAGGGTCGATGACGCTGAAACAGAATTTATAGTGTACCTTGATGCGGACGGCAACGTCGTCAAGATTCCGGGAACGATCGAACATGGAGAGTACAAGTCGAGCTCAGCAAACCCCATGACCTCCGGCCGGGTGAGCAGCGTTATCAAGGCTCTGACCCAACATTGGTCGCCGGTGACGACTGAAGTCGGTATCCCTTGCAAGGTGACATTCAATTCCAATTACGAGAAGCAAGCAGATCGGGTCGCTTCGCTTTCCTCCGGAGACCTCATCGTAGGTCCCGCACTTACCCGGTTTGGCTACTCTTTCAAAGGGTATTTCTATGACAAGGCCGGTACGCGTCCCGTGAAAGACGATGCGGTTGCAAAAGGCGATGTCACTGTCTACGCTGGCTGGGAGAAGTGGAGCGACGAGACGCTGCACTACATGAACATGTACCGGTCTATGGAAGAAAAGGCGCAGTACATCATGGAGCGTGCTCCCGCATATGAAGAGAAGAGCTTTACAAAGCTGTATGAGCTCGCTTTTATGGCGTTTCTAAGGGTTGAGGCGGCAGGGACGCTTGTGGATTCGAACAGTATTGGCATGGTCACAGCGGCCACAGGCGCGCTGAACGAAGTTATTCAGGTTGCCGATCCGGAGAAGATCAGCTGGTACATTTGGGGCAGCCAAATGCCGGCAGAAGCAGGCGCGGATAAGTTTGAATACTATGGGCATTTGGACAATGAAAAGTGGCGGCCGTTCCTCGTCCCCTACATGCTGAAAGATCAGACGAAGGTCAAAGGGAATATCGTCATCGTTGCTGGCGGCGGTTATTTCCTTCGCTCCAACATCGAAGAATCGTATTCGACGGCAAAGGTCATGAATGCTCTCGGATACAACTGTTTTGTGTTGCAGCGCCGGGTGAGCCCCTATGCGCCGATTGATAGCGCTATCGACCTTCAAAGGGCGATCCGGTTCCTGAAGTATCATGCTTCGGAATACGGCATCGCAAAGACTGAAAACATAGCCACGGCTGGCTTCTCCGGTGGCGGCGGCACTATCACCAGGCAGGCGGAGAAGTTTTTCGGCGCAGTTTCGCCAAAATCGTACGACCCAAACTACATGGAAGACGCCATTGACAAGCTTGACTCGGATGTCAAGGCAATGCTGGTCATCTACTCTGCAGGGAATCTGAAGGACAACGATAATCCACACTATCCCGCGACATTTATTGGATTTGGCTCCTTGGACCCGCTCTCGCATGCAGTACCCGACTACTACCTGGCGCTGCAGGCAAAGGGCGTGTTCACAGAGATTCATGGGTTCGCCGGCGCTCCCCATGGATTCGGCGCTGGAACAGGAATACCCGATTATGCAGGGACAAGTCCGGTTGGGTTTGGCGCTGCTACGGATCGCAATGCGACGCACTACGGCTCAGGAAAGCCGTATCTGCTGGCATACACCGGTGCCCAACAGTGGACGAGGCTGGCCGACACGTTTCTGGATCAGGTTTTCGGATACAAGCCAGTATCTTACTGATCATGGTTAGCATTTTATGCGCAAGCTGACCCTCTTGGAGCCTGTGACGCCGGGTTGCGAATTGGACCCCAGGGCTTCAAGAGAGGGCATGTGTGTTTATGAAAGAAACGATTCGAACGGGTGAAATTGGTGCAGGAGCAACTTTTTCATTCCAAGAACGGATGAAGAATACTATGAGCCCTCATACGAATCGCCGGGATTTCATTCAGGGATCGGCGACCCTGTCGCTGACGGCACTGTCACCATCCGCAATAGCACTCCGGGCGCTCGCAGAGGGTCTGGCAGGCGTTTCGAGCTCCACGCCCTCGCCCATGGCAACGACCGGGCACCCACTGATGCAGCCGAATCTGGCCCACTCGCTGGCGACGCGCTGCCTGGCCAAACCCGTATTCGAGCGGCGCATCCTGGACGACATGGAGACGGACAAGGGGTGGGCGCCTACTTCCACCGTGAAGCTGAGCTATACGGAAGAGCGCTCAAGAACCGGCAAGCGCTCGCTGCGCTTCAGTACGCTGATGCGCAACGAGGAATTCATCCGCGCCACGCGCAGCCCCAAGGGGAATTTCACGGGCGGCGAGGCGTCATTTATTGGCATGCCTTTTTCGGCTTTTGCAACGCTGGCCTTCGATACTCCGCAGGACTGGAGCTCCTTCAATCGCATCTCGCTTTGGTGCTATCTGCATCCCACCGCCATTCCTATCACGAGTCTTTCGCTGCAGTTTCTTTGCCAGGACGCAAGCGCCGGCCCGTGGGATCCCGTGGCGATTCACTACATCGGCGAATTGAAGCCGGGCGAGTGGAATCATCTCACCTGGGAGATCTCCGAATATCCGCGCAACAAGGTGGTTGAGTTCATCCTGTTCAAGCCCACCCCCGGCGTTCCCCTGGGCGGACTTGACCCGGAGATCACATTTGATTTCGATGAACTGGCCTTGGAGCGCATCGAAGTCGAGCCGGTAAGCGGCTGGAATGTAACTTCAGGCAAGATCGCCTACTCGCACTTTGGCTACCGGCCGGGGGCGGTCAAACTCGCATTTTGCAGCGAAGCGGAGGCCGCCACCTTCGATTTGATCGACGCGGCCGCCGGCACACGCATTGCCCAGCTTCCCGTAAAGGCCGTGAAGAATGCGCGCGCCGGCTACGCGGTTCTGGAATTTACAGAGGTGACCAGGCCGGGAAGTTACCTGCTCGCGTGCGGCAACTCGCACAGCGAGGAATTCCGGATTGGCGACGACGTCTGGGATCTACTGATCGATGCTACGCTGAACACGCTCAGTGGATTCCGCTGCGGATGCTCGGCACCCGGTGCGCACGATGCCTGCCATTTGGACACGTTTGTCGAATACCAGGGCGAGCGGCGTTCGATGGCCGGCGGCTGGCACGACGCGGCCAACAACACGCAACAGGCCGACTCGAGCCATCTGACCGTTTACACGATGCTCCAGCTCTACGAGCGCCTGAACGCCGATCCAGCGCAGAGCGAACGCGCTGCACGCGCGCTCGACGAGGCCCTCTGGGGACTCGACTGGTCGTTGCGGATGCGTTTTGCGCCGGGAATCCGCCTTTTGGGAAGCCATGTCGCCTACTGGACAGATTCGAAGGTCGGCACCGACGATGACGTGGTCCAGTACGGCGCCGCCCATGATCTGCGCAATAACATCTATGCGCTCGTGGCTCTGTCCACCGCGGCGCGCGTACTCCGCAGGACCGACTCCTCGCTCGCGCAGCGGATCTTGAAGGTTGCCGAAGAAGACTACGCCGACATTCGCCCGAATGTGGATCACCCCGTCAAGCCTGTCACCTATGGGGATGTGGGCCGCGGGTCGTGGCGCGATCTCGCCGCTTATCTCACGGTATCGACGATCGAACTCTTCCGCGTCACCGGGAATCCTGTTTACAAAAACGATGCGATTCGATATGGCAACTGGCTGGTTTCGCTCGAGGAGCAGAGTTTCATCGACGGCAGTCCCGTGACCGGCTACTTTTATGCCGACGCCGAGAGGACAAAGATCCAACGCGAAGTGTATGGAGGATGCGACGACTCGGGCCTGTTGGCGCTTGAGGCGCTCTGCGAGTCGTTTCCCGAAGAGTCGGACTGGATCAACTGGTATGCGGGCCTGCTGATCTACTCCGAGTACTACTGCCGCCAGGGCTCGTTCGCATCGGCACCGTTTGACGTGATTCCAACCACGGTCTGGCGCCGCGAAGACCTGGAGACGGACATCCGGCCGGACCGGCATGGCGAGGGTATGGCGACCAAGCCTCTGCCCATGTTTCCTACGCCTCCCAGTGCGGAGGTGACGCGCCGCCAGATGCGCGCCATGTATGAGGCAGGAACGGAGCTGACGCCTGAGATGCGGCTGCGCATCTTCCCCATCTGGTTCAATCATGTGCAGCATGGCAGCACCACGGGCCACCTGTGCAGGACGGCCGGGCTGGGATGCGCCGCGCGAATCCGCGGAAGCCTCGACCTGGCCGAACTCGCCGCGCGACAGATTCAGTGGATTGTGGGCGCAAACCCATTCTCAAGGTCCCTGATGTTTGGCGTCGGCTACGACTACTGGCAGAACTTCACCTGCAACAACATCAACTTTGTCGGCGGCCTCGGCCTGGGAATGAACTCCTATGGTGCGGATGCACCAGCGTGGCCGAATAATGCGGTTTTCCCCTACAAGGAGCAATGGAGTTACTCGTCGAACCGCATGGCGATCAATCTTGCCCACAGCGCAGTGCCGGCACGGATTCGCGGACGAACTGCCGGCATGACCACGCTGCGTGAGCAACGTACTGACCAGATCATGCAACTCGGCGCGGGCGAATTCGACCGGACTCTTCCCCCCGGCCGTTATGTCGCCACATGCCGGGGATTTGAGTGGAACATGGATCTCGTGGGCGGCCGCACCTATTTTCTCGCCCTGGATCCGGAGTTAGCCGTGACTTTAACGCTCGATGCCGGCGAAGTCGATGGCGAAGTTACGGTCCGCGCCAAGCTGCGGGGAGCCGGTGCACACCAAATCGATTTGAAACTGTTCAACCTTACCGGTGCCAATGCAGGCAGAAAAGTCATCTTGACGCCGGGCAAGGTCACTTATTTGGAGTGGACACTCAAAGTGAATGACCGGTCTAAATCATGGGTCGCAGTTGCAATACCTGAGTCTGCACCCGATCTTCGAAAAGAAGTGTTCGGGCGCGTTGGAGCCTTTGCGGAATTGAGTTAGCGCGACTTTAAGTGAGCTGTGGTTGGGAATCACATTACGCGCCGGTATGGTCCTGTAGCCTAAAAGCCGCGAGAACCCGGTGGACCTATGATGTACCTGCTTCGTGAATCTGATGAAACTCTTGCGGGGACTTTCAGGTTGAAAATGCGGAGCGCCAGGCGCCTTATGAAACGCTCGAGGGCGCTCAACTCATTTGGAGGGAGGCAAGAATGAAAATGAAATTCGCCTTTTGCGCTTTGTTCGCGGTTCTGCCGTATGCTGTTGCACAACAGCAACCCGACCTGGTCGGGACCGTTAGTTTCAATGTTGGATCGACAAGCGGGAGAGTCGAGAGTATAGCGGTCACCGTCGGCGATGGTGGCACAGGACCGTACAAGGCAATTCTCGCCGGAGACCCGTCACTGCCAACTCATACGATCTACCGGCCTGGCGATCTCAGCCCGTTCGGAGGCAAGAACTTGTTGCCTATCGTAGCCTTTGGCAGTGGAGGCTGCCGCAATAGTTCCGGGGAGTTCCGTAACTTCCTGTCCGAGATTGCGTCGCATGGCTATCTCGTCGTTGCGGTGGGGCCGGCTGGAGACTCTGTGGTCTCGGGATCGGAAGGGAAATTGGGGCAAACAAAAGCTGTGCAGCTTTTGGATGGCGTCGACTGGGCCATTCAACAGAACAGCCTCGCTGGCAGCGAATATTTCGGGAGGATCAATACATCGAAGATCGCCGTCATGGGGCAGTCGTGTGGAACAATGCAGGCAACCGAGGTTTCAACCGATCCCCGAGTAACTACGACAGTGTTGTTGAACGGTGGCGGCAAGTTGACCTCCATTCGACCGAATGCTTCATCGCAAACGCAAGGCAATGCTCCGCAAACACTAACTCCAGGGACTTATGGCAACACAAACGCGCCCAGATCGAATTTGTTCGCCGTTTTGGATCAGATGGCCAAACGCTACGCCCCATATGCCCCCGCGACACCGGCTGGATCGATGGAGCTTCCCGCCTCGCCAGACGCGGTCTTTCACGGCCCTGTAGCGTACATCAATGGTGGACCATCTGACATCGCCTATACGCCAGCTTCCGGCGGTTATGAAGCGGTCGCGAACGTGCCGGCCTTGTTTGCATTTCAAGATGTTGGGCACTATCCGGCAACGTACCGTCAATCAAACGGAGGTGCATTTGCAGTAGCTGTTGTTGCTTGGCTCGACTGGCAACTCAAAGGTGACCAAGCAGCCAGCAAAATGTTCGTCGGCGCCAATTGCGGCCTTTGCTCTGATCCTAAGTGGACAGTCAGAATCAAGAATCTTCCGAACTGATTTGCGCTGGATAACTTCGATACCCTGACCGCGATGCAGGAGTGGGTGGAAGAAGGCAAAGCCCCAGCAGGCATTATTTCCAGCGGAATGGCTTTTCCCGGGCGAACGCGCCCCTTGTGCCCATACCCTCAAATCGCCAAGTACAACGGCATGGGCAATCCGGAAGATGCCGCTAGCTTCACTTGTCAGAAGCCATAGGGCGGATTCCAGTCCAAGCAATAAGGCATCCTTTCGCCTCACACGTCTGGTTGTCCGCTCTACTTCGCCAACAACGTGATCCATCCGCCCAGCGAGTATTAGATAGCCTGAGCGACCGCACGAAGTCAACTAGCACCCAATCAATTCAGGAATTTAAAAAGAGGAGAAAAAGAATGAATTCTGCCAACATTCCGATGTACATCGCTCGCCTGGGCCTGCTTGCAGGCCTCGTGCTCGTCGCAATCGAAGCCTTCGGCCAAGCTCCTCCAGCCGGCGCGCCCCAGGGAGCACCGTCGCAGAAAGAGCAGATCTTGGCCATGTTCCCCCCGGCCCCTAGCACCGCGTTGGGCCAGAGATCCACCATCTCCTATACCCTGATGGACAAGCTGCCCACCTTTCCTGACCAGGACGGCAGCGGCCCATTCCCGGCCACCTATGCCATGGCGCCCGGAGGCCTCGATTACGTCGTCTATCAGCCCAAGGACCTCGCTGCGGCTGCTGCCAAGGGCAAACTCGGCGTCTACATCTGGGGCAACGGTGGCTGCGGCGTGGACAGCGCTGGCGCCCGCTTCCACCTGACTGAAATCGCCAGCCGGGGATACGTGGCTATCGCCCCGGGTAAGATCCTCTCCGGCCCCAAGGCGCCTCCGCTGCTGGCCGGCGCCGCGCCCCGCGGCATGACCCCTCCCGGCGCTGGCGCCACTGCCGAGAAGATGATCGCTGCCCTGGACTGGATCCTGGCTGAAAACCAGCGCCCGGGCAGCCCATACTTCGGGGCCATCAACCCAAACAAGGTGGCGTTCTCGGGCCATAGCTGCGGCGGCTTGATCGCGCTGAAGGCTAGTCTGGACCCTCGCGCCAATGCCGTAATCGTTGAAAACAGCGGCGTCTTCAAAGCCCCGCTCACAGGCCCAATGGCGAACAATCCGGCGCTGACTGGCTTCACCAAGGCGGATCTGGCCAAGCTGCGCACTCCTGTCCTCTACATTCTCGGCGGCCCTGAGGACATCGCCGAGCCCAACGGACTGGACGACTACGAGCACATCCAGCAAGTGCCCGTGTTCGTTGCCGACCATCCTGGAGCCGGCCATATCGGACTCTTCTACGAGCCCAATGGCGAAGCCACCAAGGTTGAGATCGACTGGCTGGAGTGGCAACTCGACCACGACCAGGTGGCCGCGCGCACCTTCACCGGTACTGACTGCATTCTCTGCAGAGATTTTCGATGGAAGGTTTACCGTAAGGGGATTCAGTAGCAGGGGCTTGTGTCGTCGCCAGCCTTCGATTCTTCTTGTTGCTCTCACCGATGGCCGAAGCAAGAACAGTCCGGCACGACGATTTCCATGCGATCTCATGTGACGGAACCGGGCGAGCAATGCCCTCTCGGCCATGGGTGCGGAGCTGGGGCCTCTTCTAGCGGGTCACCGTAGCGCTATCTGAAGCCCATCTTGTGCAGCGGAGTGCGAGGCTGCGCTTTTGAGGGAATCCGAGGCCAGTGCCGTTCTGGCAAACCCGAACCCTGCAGCGTTTAAGGGGACCGATCCTACTACTTCCAATTTACCGACCATACGCTGGGATCGGTGTCATGCTTATGAAGTGCGCGAGAACACGCTGGCCTACAGTTGGTGAGGACCTGAAGCTATGGAGGGCGCGCGTGATAGGTGTCACTGATCTAGCCTGCGGCCAGGTCTTCAATCACGACGGGGTGCATCTTCTGGACGTTCCTGTTACGTGTATCGTATGTCAATTTCGGATGAGGACTTAAGCAAATGAGAGCGCTGCTTATCTCGGTCATGGACGATTCGGGCAAGGCCGCTGCTCCGTTGCCGGTTGGTCTCGCTTACGTCGGCGCCGCTGCCGAGAAAGCCGGCCATAGCGTGCGGCTTCTGGTCCTGGCAAAGAGCCGCGAGCAGGAATTCCAGATCGTGGATACGGTTCTCCAATTTCGGCCGGACGTCATCGGTATTTCGGTCAGGAATATTGATGATCAGAACATGCAACATCCACGCTTCCTGCTGGATTCGCTAAAGGAAACTGTGGCCACTTGTCGCCGCGTTTCCTCGGCGCCTCTAGTCCTGGGCGGAGCCGGCTACAGCATCTTTCCCCAAGCCACCCTTACCTACTTGCAGGCAGATATGGGAATCAAGGGTGAAGGCGAGGCGGCGTTTCCTGCCCTCCTGAACTGGATTGAGCGAGGCGCACAGGGATCCCCGCCGCCCGGAACTTACCTTCGCGACGGGATTTGTGCGACTGCGGCTTTTGTGCCGAACATTGATGCTTTTCCGCTACCCGAGCCTAGCCTCTGGTTAAGCTTTTCCGGGAGGGAAGCGCGGATTCCTGTCCAGAGCAGGCGTGGATGTCCGCTCGGCTGCATTTACTGTGCAACCGGCGAGATCGAGGGCAGGCAGGTCCGGAAGAGATCGCCAGAATCTGTTGTTAGCTGGCTGGCGCAAATGCGGGCACATGGATTTGGTAGCTTCTACTTCCTCGATAACATTTTCAACCTTCCGCTCGCGTACGCGAAGGATCTTTGCAGGAAGCTGATCCAGGCGGAGATCGGTATCGATTGGTGGGCGATCGTCTATCCCAAATGGGTGGATGAGGAATTAGTGCAATTAATGGCGGGGGCAGGTTGTACAGAGGTGAGCCTGGGATTCGAAAGCGGGTCGGAATTCATCTTTGAGCAGCTCAACAAGAGATTCAGCTGCGCCGAGGTGAAGGCCATTTCCGAGATGTTCTTTAAGGTGGGCATAAAGCGGAACGGGTTCTTATTGCTGGGAGGACCGGGTGAGACAAGAGAAACGGTAGAGGAGAGTTTGGCGTTTGCCGACTCGCTGCATCTCGACGCGTTGAAAGTCACAGCCGGATTGCGGATTTATCCTCGTACTGCTCTGCACTCCATCGCAGTTTCCGAAGGGGTGATGGATGCAGACGATGACCTTCTTCAGCCGCGTTTTTACTTGGCCGCCGGGGTGCGGGATTGGCTACCGGAACGTTTAGCTGGATACAATCCGCCTGCTCTTTAGCAGTGGCTGAATCAACGGCAATGCGAAGATTAGTCCTGGAAAGTCGCCTAGTGTTCGATGAACTCGCGGATACCGGTTGTCGAATTTTCTGAGTTGCCCTGTTTCTGAAGCTATAGATTTTGAAACGGCTCTTTTCATGCAAGTTTATCTTTCGTTTTCAGCGAGATAGAAGGCTTGATTGGCGAAGGCTTTCCGAACAACAACGGTAGATATTCACAGGGTTTGGCCGTTTCAAAAGGCTGTTGCCGCAGATCGATGTTCGACATCCCTTTTGAAACATGACCTGTGAGGATCCTGCCAGAGTTTGGATTCCGTGAGTATTACCGCCAAGCCGGACAACCGCCACGCCGGAAGTTACCGGTTGATAAACATTCTCGCGTGCCGTCGGCGTGGATGATGCTGCGCGTATTTAACTTCAAGTTGTTGTACTGTGGCTAGTCCCACATTTCTCCTCTTTAGGCCGCTGCTTCAACTTCGTTCCATTTCTGCTCGCGCCGGCGCTGGGCCATCTCTCTGCGGTTGTCACGTCTCTGTTCGAAGGTACGCTCCGCTGTCTTGCGGAACCACTCGAGCAAGTCCCGCTCGTCAGAATCCAGCTTCATGTGCGGAGCTTCGGTCTTCATCCAATGCCAGGAAAAGTCAAGACTGTCAAAGTCGAGTTGAGATTTTCGGCTTGCTTTGGTTCCCGGATTGTGCAACTCGCGCGCCGAAAGCCGTCCTTCCTGCAACTCTCGCCTTCGTCGCCACTCCTCGGAATCCAACCACTGATCCCGCTGCGTCTGTTTCTGCCGCCACCTCAGTACCTTCTGCAGTTCCTTGCGCTCAAGTTCCCGACTTTCCTTGACATCGCGCATGTTACGCAGGGCATGATCCTTCATTTCCTGTCGGCGCCTAGCCTCGGGTCTGATTACGTGCTTTGCCAACCAAGCAACCTCAGCGATGTGCAGGCCGGTATCTTCTGCAATAGACGGATATTTGTCATGAGCCATAACCCGCTTTCTTACGGTAACCATGACGCTATTCCGCAGGGACTTCAGCTCCTTAGTCCGGCGATAAAACGCAGCCTTTATCCGATCATCCGGAAGATGCGGCTTCGGGGCCTTCGGGTCAATAAACGACAAGAAGCACCGCAATGTCAAAGCCGGCGATAGCCCCTTCACAGCCTGCTGCATATGCTCGATATGCCTGTTGTGCTTCACACAACCGCAGGAGGTGGTGTGACGACTGAGAACATAGCTGAGCCGAGTCACCGTTTTGGTGCCGCATTCGCAGCGACACCGGACGAGAGCAGAGCGATGAGAGTCAGCTTTAGCGGCATAGCCAAGAATAATTAATCGCGATCTTCCGAGTCGCTTACCGATTAACTTAGAGATGTCTTTACGTGGTCTTCCCATTTTGTCGATCCATTGAGCTGCGCTTGCCGCTTAACGCGGACTGCGCGCTCCCTTTCAGTTGATTAGCTGCGGGCAGGTCGCCCACGATCCTTCCGGAAGTTCTTTCAGATTACAGATTCCTGAAATCTACAGACCCACAGGAGGTTATTGCCATTTCCTGATTTCACATTGTTAGCTTCAAGTTCGTTCAATTGAGCACTCCGTGAATAGTTAAGCCGTCCGACGTTGTCTCAGACAACGCGGCGGCGAGTCATATACCACAGTGCTAACAGTTCACAACTGACAAGGAAAACAAGTTACATTTGAGCAATATCGAATCGTGACATGAATGTGTTTCAACTTGAGAAATGATAAGATTAAGCCGACCATGGTGGTCAAAGACCACATGGCGGCGACTTTGTACAATGTTTTCTTACAAGTCATGGCGTTACCCTCTGTTAACAGCTTTTCGTCTCTAGGCATTCGCCTGACGCCGAAAAGCTGGGTTTCTGAATAAGTTGAGACTGTGAACCATAAGTACAAGTACTTACGTGAATACTTGAAGTAGAAGTATTCTTATACTGGATCTTTAAATACTCTTATACTTGAGGCACAATCCGCTGGGTGGCGCCAGTGTTCACGCGCCACTCTGATAGGCTCTGTACTCCTTCATGGTGAACCGCTTCCCGTGCTCGGTGAAAGGCATGAGCGGCAGCTTAGTCTTCGGGTACTGTCGGATCAGTGGGACAGTGTCAGGGTCCCCCTCTTGGCCAGCATGCTCGGCTAGGTATAAGCTCAGGGCGTTGATCCCGCGCTCGGTGTGGGCGCTGCTTGCTTGTTTGAAGAGGAACGGAATTCTTTGCGCCCCGCAAAGATCATGGACTTCGGCTGCCCATTTTAGATCCATCTTGCGCGTCTTATGCAGTGGGCCGCTCATTCCGCCGACGGCAACCCATCCAATGCCGGTCAAGTCAAGATCAGCAACACTCTCCAGCAGCGGTTCGACTGACAGGAATCGGAGAGTGCAGGGAACGGACCGAATAATGTCAACGCATTTGTATGAGGCGCGGACACCACAGGTGGTTCCGAGCCAAACATTCCGATACCCGCTGCCCCAGTCAGCGGGTAAGCATTCCATGATCCTTTCCGGTCTCTTCGTTACCAGCATGAACCTGACATGCGGACATTGCCGAATTGTCCGCCACGCATCGCCTCGCCATGGATCAGCTTGGATATGAAAGAAGTCCGATAGAGAGCACACGAAGCAAGTTGAGTTCCTGTTCCATTTCTTCGCGCCCGCTTCTATCCGGTAAGGATCCAAATCAGTTTTCGTAGGCGCCAGGATGTTAAAGTCCCGGCCGGCTCTGGTCAAGATTGTCTTGGCGTAGCAGCCTTCGCACTCCGCACTCACCTTATTGCATCCGGTCCACAGGTTCCATGTGAAGTGTGCCTATGAAATCTTCGTATCGATCACGCTGCCACCTCCTGCGTACGGTCATCGGACTTGAGTTTGCGCCCATCAAATGTTATCGGCGTCCAATGAGGCGTGAGAGTGATTGTTACCGGTTCTTTCTGGCCCCAGTTCATGTACATCTCTTCTTCAAGCGCAGCTTTGACAACTTCCAGCCGCTTGGATCTTTGAATGTTGGCAACAGCCTGCCTTATTCCCTTGCGAATAAGGTGCCGCAGTTTCTCGTCTGCATCTAACGGTTCGGATACATCGGAAAGGTCTGGCGCAACCGGAATCTTCATCATTTCATCGGCGACGATTTGACTGGCTTGCTCCTTATCCGGCTCCGTTGGCTCCGACTTGACCAAGTTCACGAGCCGTTCGACCAGGACACGGTTCTTCTTCTTCGCGGCATCGACCCCTTTGTCGTTCAATGCTGCGCGAACGGTCGCCGGAATGCTCGCCGCGGCTTTGTAATCCGAGATATAGCGACGGATCGTCCTCGGGTTGACGCCCTCAGCATCGGCGATTGCCTTCGCTGCTTTCATCCATATGCGATTCGATTTACGGAAGCTCTCCCGATATTCCGACAGCAGCCTGCCCCGCTCATAACGGGAACTCTTGAAGCAGGCGATTACGGCATCTCGCCGCCGCTCCAGTTTCACCCGCTCACCCTTGGTCAATGCGCGCCCGTCCCTGCCGGTAATCTCGCCCTCGATTACCGCAAGCTCAGCCTGCAAATTGGACAAATTGTCCAATTTCGGTTCATCCCCACCAGGCTCCGGGCCCCGACCTACCGTTGGGTGCCCGTCCTCATCCAGGCTCGCAAGTTGCTGAATCGAATACAAATGCCTGTCTTCGATGGCTGGCCGTTCCCTCCACGGCAATGGCAACGGCGGCGGCGGGACTGCACGCCATAACTGGCCGTCGAGCGCGTTTACGCCGGCTGCACTGCACGCACTGGTGACCTGCTTAAAAAAGAAACTCGCCCCAGCTGCCTCTACTTTGGCCTTGATGCGGCGCACCCATTCCAATTTCATCGTGCGGCGCCCGGCTGTCTTCTGGAGCTCTGCTTTCCAATCACCGTTCGGATCCCACCGATACTCCTCGCCGGCGCCGGATTCGCCGCCGACCAGGACCCACCCGAAGCCCTCGAAATTCACCTCGTCCGCAACGTCTTCCAGCAACGGCTCCATTACCACCATACGAACGGCCTTCGGATGGATCGGGATCGCGCGCAACGTATCCATTTTGACGAGCGATCTCTTGGAACCTGCCGTCGTGCCGAGCCACACATTCGGAAACTCGTCCGGCCATCCTGGCGGCAAATGGCTCATGATCCGCGACGGTCGTTTGGTTATCAAAAGAAATACCTGATTCGGACACTGCCGAATTACTTCCCACGCTCTATCTCGCACCTTATCGGCTTTCGCATGGAAAAAGTCGCCCAACGGGCATACGAAAACGCGCTCGCATACACCGTCCCTGGCTGCTTTCTTCTGCCACGCGAACGGGGCATCCCATATGCCTCCTTCATTGTCGTAATGCTTGCCCCACGGCTGTCTCTTCTTGCGGCGCATCAACCGATGGATGTAACAATGCGCGCATTCCGGGGCGACCTTATCGCAGCCCTCCCAAATTCCCCAGGAATTGTGCGCGCTATGCGGTCCCTTATTTACGCTCATACGAAATCTCCTTTAATTCAATTCTCCTGCGATCTGAAATTCTGCCAAAGCCCCAGCCCCCACAAGTACGATCTGGTCTCTCGAGACCGAGGGCCAATCCATAGGTAAATGACTCAGGATTCTTGGCGGCCTTTTCGTTAACACGAAATAAACCAGGTTCGGCGTTTGTCGAATGATCTCCCAGGCTTCATCTCGCCACTGATCGGCCTTCGCATGGAAGAAGTTGCTCGGCGAGCACGGGAATATACGTTCGCAGACGCCGTCCTTTGCCGCCCGAGCTTGCAACTTGAGCGGCTCGTCCCACACCCCCGCGGCGCGCTCGACCTCGCCCCACGGTTGCTTTTCTTGCTGGGCCATGATTCGGTGGATGCAACAATGTTGGCACCCGGTAGCGCGTTTATCGCAACCCTCCCAAGGATTCCAGGAGTAGCGCGCCCAACTGGGTCCTGTACTTTCACCCATGCTGCACCGCCGTCGTTCTCGACCGTAGCCACGACGCCGCGGCCTTCGGATCGAGCCGAATCATAGATCCCACCCGGTACGCTGGCAGCGCGCCTTGCTTCACCTGTTTGTACACAAACTTTGCCGACACTTCTAACAGCCGCGCGAATTGCTCGACCGTCCATCCTGCTCGCTTCGATTCCACAATGCTCACCAGATCTCCTGACGCGCTGTCTGGCGCGCGGAGACACGACTTCCCGACACGCATATCCTTCGTCTCGTTTCATTGGATTGCCGGGGCCTGCTCGGCTGCCGCGTGGTCACTGGATGGACCGACGCACACGAACCAGGGCGGTTCGTTGATCCGCATTCAGGTGGTACAGGCCGGGATCGGAGCCTTGCTTAACTATAGATTCACCCGCGCGGAAAAGGAATCAGAAAAAAGATTCAGCTCCGGCAGAGCTATTTTGATTATAACCTGGAGAGCCGGTTTGCCAAAGCCTCGAGCCCTGGCAAGCCCCGGTGATGCTCGGGAAAGCCCTATCGTCGATAACCATATTCCGGTTGAGTATTATTCAGGAAATGGTCCGTAGTGGGCCATTCGTCTAGGGATGTCGTCCTGTCATCCGCGGCACGAACGCCCGGGCTTGCAGTATTGACATTGTCGTGTCCGATTACCACTTCATGCCGTTAATGAAATCCTGTAGCTCAACGCTCTCGGCCGGGCTTAGGTAACGCATGGTTGAGGCGAGGTCGGAATGGCCCATCAACTTCTGTACGGTGCTCAGGTCTAGGCCCGACCGAAGCAGCCGGGTCGCATACGTGCGACGGAACTTGTGCAGGGTCCATTCCTTACAGCCCGTGTCGGTACTCTCCCCTGTCTTGCAGCCTTCACAGTGACCGCATCCCAACTTCTCCCGCCGGACCAGTTCTTTCAATTCCCGTAGCAGCTTCGTGCTCGGCCGATCCTTATCAGTGCCGACTACGAGTGAGGCCGTAGCGTGCATTTTCTTCCATCGCGTGAGTTCACTGAGCAGGTCAGCAGGGATCGGGACCGAACGCTGCTCGGAGTCCTTCACTTTGAATCCCCATTTAGGATTCCCACGAACGATTAGAACTTTCTTCGCAAAGTCGATGGACGACCACTCCAAGTGCTGAATCTCTTGATCCCGAAGCCCGCACTTGAGTGCTAGTGATATGACGATATACATGCGACAATCAGCCGCACCGAGTATGCTGCTGATCTGATCCTGACTGTAGATGGTGGGCAGTTGCTTCTCATACTTCGGCTGCGGTGGAATCTGGCTCTTGTCATATCCGGCGAAGCGCAGCCATGACGCGAGCCGCGCGTGTTTGTTCGACACCGTTCGGTCCGAGCATCCTCGCTTACGCAGCGCCTCATGGAATCGAAGAACATCCTGGCGCGTCAGTTCATCGATATAGGTCTTGCGCACCAGTCTGATGAATTCATCCGTGACGAGCCGGGCCTGGGCAGCCGCCTCGGTTGCCTGGCGCCCTAGAGCGTCTTGGATGTACTCCTCGGCCGTCCCCTTGAGCGTCTTGCGTGTCTCCTGGGCTTCGACCTTGAGGCCGGCGCTCTCTGCGATTGCCTTCGCGGTCGATTGATGCTCGATTCTTTGCCGCAGTGTCTCCGCCTCGGAGACGTTCTTGCCAGCGTTCTCATACTGGACCTGGCGATTCTCGTAGTAGCGGACTTCGTAATAGTACCGATCAACCTTGACCGGCTCTCCCTCGATCAACGCGAATCCGGGCCTGATCCTTCCGTTCGCACCACGCACAGCCGGGCACCGTTTCCAGCCCTCGGCCGTCCTGTAGCGGATCATCAGTGTTGCTGCTTTGTGCTCAGTCATGACCCAATAGTATGACCATGGTATGAACACGTCAATATCTATGTTGTAAATAAAAGACTTAGTTAATTATAGATTAGAATCCCTCCCTCTCCGCCATCTATGTTTAGAATAAACAACTTAAGAGATGCAAACGCAACTTCGCGAGAGTCAGGAACTACTCCGCGAGATTCATGGCAAAGCCTGATGAAGGAGCGGCTCGCATTCCGGTGGTGTCTCGATGCCGCTAAACCCGAATCCGTTCCATCGGTAAGCTGCGATCCGGGTTGTCTTCGTGGCGGGATCGGGCATCAGAAAGGAATCGCCGCGATGCAGTGCGCACAGCACTCCATTATTGGATTCCACGGCATCGATCAGCGGCCAAGCCAGGGCAGAGCCTCGCCATCGCGCAATCAGACCATGGGGACTGGCGGCGTAGACATACGGCCGCAGACCGACTTCATCGTCGATAGACGAGTGATGGCGTTCGAGGGTGAGCAGCAAGGGCTCAGCCGCCATCGAGGTGACCAGTTGCAGTGAAACCAGGGTCTGGCGTCTTGATTGCCACACCAGCTTTCCCGCCTGGTAGCCATCGAGAATCATCCCATCCACGGGTTGATCGGGAGACCATGGTTGGGGGCGGATGGCGACTCCATCGATCTCTGCACCCGTACCAAGCTGCGGAGTACAAGCAGCGAGAGCCCGGTCGGCAACGGCGCTTCTGCCCGCCAGCTTGGGGAAAGCTGTGGTCTCTTCGGTATGCGTGCTGAGCGCGCCGCACTGCAGGCGGACGCCGTGGACGCTGCAGTCGGCGATCAGCCCATCCTTGGTTTCGGCATATTTCTGGTCGAAAACATGATTGCCGAGCGAGAAAAAGACTGGCCTGCCCTCGACACATTGAGGAGCCTGGACAACATGGGGATGATGCCCGACGATGAGGTCCGCTCCGTGCTCGACCAGCCAGCGCGCCTGCTGCTGCTGCGTATCGGTTGGCCAATCCTGCAGCTCATTGCCCCAATGAATCGATACCACCACCAGGTTTGCCAACTGGCGAGCCAGGCGCAGCTTCTGCGCCAGCTCGACCGAGGGAACCCGCTGCACTTGCCCATCGGCGGCCTTGATGGTCGTCACCGCAATCAAGCCAACCGTCAGCTGGCCAAAGCGAAAGAACTGCGGGGAACTCGAGAAGTCCAGCGCCAAAAGGCCGCTCTGCTGAAATGCCGCGCGTGTTTCGTTTCGGCCCGCCTGACCCAGATCGCCGGAGTGATTATTCTCCGCGGTTACCAGGCTGAAGCCCGCCTGCATCATCGTCCCGGCCGCGGAGTCCGGAACGGCGAAGCAAAACTCAGCCGGCGCGGCGCACGCTGCCGGCGACCCAAGAGCGCCCTCGAAGTTGCCGCCGACGAGGTTGGCGCTCTTGAAGAGCTCTGAAAAGCCGGCCCACGGGCCGGTTCCGCGGCGCTCCATCTCGATTCTGACCAGGCGCGACAGCATGACGTCGCCTGTAAAGAGCATGCGAAAATCGCCGGGGGCCGGCTGCGCCGAGGTCGCCGGCACAATGAGAAATGCGGAAGCGACAAATACTAGAAGGGCGGTTCTGCCGGACATGACAGGCTCCCCCTGGAGATGAAAGAACTGACCCACGCTGGGAGCGGCTGCGCATCGACCTTGCCCGGGATCGCTTTGTCTGCCGGTGATGGATTCGTAGGATCGGCGTCGGGGTTGGCGGGCTTCCCGGCCCAGGCGAGGTCGGTCAGCGGCGTGGGCGATGGAAACTCATAATACGAATACACGCTCCCCTTCACGATTTCGCGGCGGCCAAAGTACGGAACTACCTGGTCCCACTCGAGCGGCCGTCCGACCGCTGCTTCGAGATACGGCGTCCCCCCTCCACCGGCAACATCGGCAATCTTCATCAGCGGGTTGGGCGTGGAGAGCGCGAGGTCTGCGCTGGCAAGGCTGTTGTAAACCAGGAAGTCGTGCTCCGCCTCCCCGCCCACCCAAAGAATCTCCTCATAGTCTGAATCGCTGAGCGGTTGATTCTGTAATTCCTTTTGGGCCATGGCCTCGAAAAGGCGCGTCTTGGTGGCGGTTGCCTGCAGGCGCCGGATGATGCCGTCGCGCAGCGGCTGAGTGGCCTCGTCGCTTTCGGGGTCACGGGGTAGGTTCCCCGTAAAGTTCGCCGACTTCGCGACCACCTGCTCCATCTGGTCGAACAACGACGCAATGGCTTCGAAGGTCTTTGGATCGGGTTCCACGTACCCTCTTGGCGGGCGCATGACGAGCGCCTCGAAGCCGCCCTCGCCGCACTCGGCGGAGATTCTCTCGTTCACCAGCACTGTGGCGTGGCGCAGCGTGGCCCAGGATGCCAGGCCGGTCTGAGTTTTTTTCGCACTCCATAGCGCGTCTTGCGAAGTCCCGGGGAATGCCGCATCGTCGGCCCACTGCACAGCCAGCGCGTTGAGCCACGCGTCATACAGATCCGGCTGCGCTGCGTCCGGCGGCATGCGTTTTTTGAGTGCGTCGAGCGCGGGGCCGAGTGTTGGATATGAGGCAAGGTCGGTCTTGAGCAGCGAGCGGGCGTAGCCGCTTCCGAGAGCAGCGGCCAAATCGAGACCCGAGGGCAATGTGCGCGGGCCTTTCGGTCCGGTAATCTGCTCGGCTGCAGGCCAATCGGAGTGAAACACAGTCGAGAGCAGCACTTCGTTGTCAAATCCCCACGAGAGGGGAAAGATTTGCGCGGTGGCGCTGGGATGAAGCGCGAACGCCGGCGGAACGAAGCTTCCGGAGCTCCACACAAGCGGCGAGCGGCTGGGCGCGATGTAAGCGCTGTAGGCCGCAATCCATTGCTGCGCCTTCGCCTTGACGTCTGCGGGCAGCGCATTCAATGGAGTAGCGTCGATGGCGGCTGCAACCGAAGTGAGGTAATGAACAGCCTTGAAATACTGCTGCATATCGGGCGTGGCGGTGTAATAACCGCGCGGCGTCAGTTCAGTAAAATCGAATTTTTCGCCAAAGACCGCAGATTGAAACGAACCCTTCGCTTGCTGAATGTGCAGAGCCTCCGTGTCGGACGAGGGTGTCTTGCTCTCGGAGTCCGCAACCGCATCGAATGCGGTTGCCCAGGCTGAACCGGGGGCCGTGGCGTCGAGCGACTGGCGCGCAGCCGTCACGAATGCCCAGAACGCGGGCATTGCCTGCTGCTTCTCCTCGACGATGAACGTGCCTTCATAAGCTGAGGCAACCAGCTCCCAGAAAATGTCAGTGGTCACAAGGTAAGGCCGGGTCGGCGTTGCGCTATCGAATCTGCCGCAGGCATAGAACTCCGAGTCGTACAGCTCGTACATCTGATTTCCGCCGGTGTAGCGCAGCAGCCCGCCGCGCTTTGTGTAGCTGTCGCGGTCGGCGGCGTCCTCAGTGAACATCCAGGCATTGATCACGTCGGCCAGCGGCACCTGAATCGGCACATACACCAGCGCCTGTGCGCCCGCCTTCTCCACCAGCCCGACAATGCCCTTGCCGTCCGGCGCAGAAGACGGCGTGGAAATGAACTGGTAGCCGGCGGCCTGCGTTGCGGTTGTGCCGCCGTGGTTGCCGATCACTGCTACGCCCGGCACGCCGCTTTTCCAGTGCAGCAGAGCGGCGCCGTTGGGGGTCACCGTGAGCGATCCGCCGCACGGATTGCCGGCGATATGCGATGGCTTATCCCAGTTGTTGCCCGCGTAGGCAAGCTGCTGAAAACAGCCATTTCCATCCTCCCAGATCAGCAAATGTCCTTCGGGATGAAACGACTCGGGCTGCGCCGAAGAGACAAAGTTCGGAATCGGATCGCCAAATGAGTCGGGAATCTTTACGTAGGCCGACTTTGGCCCGATCACCTGGTACTCGCGCTGGCCATCTTCGGTGATCGTCCGCGTAGAGTACGCGCCACTCGCCAGGCGCTCTGCGAAAAACAGGCGGTAGCTCTCGATCGTGTCGCCCGTTGCGACGTTAAAATCAAAGGGCCGCGGGGCCACAAGAAGACGGCGTATGTCGGCCGAAGTTTGATAAATCGTTTTTTGCGTCCAGCTTCCATTCGCGTTGTCTACGGCAACGATCTGGGACTGCTGGCCGGTTTTTCCCTCGATGAAAAAGCGGTGGCCCATGGGATGGACCGCAATTGAAGCCGCGCTGAACGTCGTGGGTAAATCGAGCAGCGGCGCCGCAGTGCTGTCGCCTGCGTGCCAGCCGAGCACATGGTTGCCCGCCTGGTCGTGGGTCAGGACCACCGCATCCGCGCCGGTAGGCCACACGTCGAAGTCCACAACGGAAGTTCCCGCGGGCAGGCTCAACTCCGAACTCGACGCCGGCGAAGGCGTCACGTTGATTTCGTCTGTTGTAAATGGCGAAGACGCTTGTGCGAACGCACCCAAAGCAATAGCGGGAAGGCTCAGCAACATCGCCAACGCACGCTTCTGCGCGTGGTTCATAGGGGCCTCCTGGGGAACTCGACTCAGGCCATTCTATAGCAAAACCAGAGATGCTGTAACTCGAAGCCGCTGCACTTAAGTCGCCGCGGCCCCAAGGAGCGGCGACCTTCAAAAAAAAGCTGAATAGGGCAAATTTTCTGTAGTTTTGCCGTAGAACATGCGGCGCATGTTAGGAGGAAAATCGCCTCCCGTCCGCCCGTGCGGCTTGAGTGCCGGGAAAATCGAGGTCATTCTGCAACGCGAGAATGGTCTGAATCCCGCCCCGCCTGTGTTGCACCGTCGCAGATGGCGTCGCGCCTGCGCGTGTCGTTGGCGCGAGCTTCGTTGGTGCCCGCGTGGGCGCGCGCGCGGACAAGATACCCCTGCCGCACCAACCGCCCGATCTCGTCCGCCGGCCCTTCGTTGCATTCGGTAAATGCAGCGTCCGGCTCGCCCGGCACGGCGTTGGTGAACAGAATGCGCCCGCGCAGCGAGGGGTGCCCTTCAAGATACCATTCCGTGTTTTGTGCGGAAAGGGTGGGACAGCCCCGGCGCCGCAGGCCGATTTTGCGAAAATATACTTTCATGCTTGCACTCCAAAATGCCGGCAAGCGGTTCGGCCCGCGGGTTCTCTTTCTTGGGGCCGATTGGCTCATCCGCAACGACGAGAAGACCGCGCTCGTGGGAGCCAACGGCACGGGTAAATCCACACTGATGAAAGTACTCGCTGGACTGGAGACACTGGACTACGGCTTCATCGAGCAGACGCGCGGCATCAGCATCGGCTACCTGCCGCAGGAGGGATTGAGCCTCGCCGGCCGCACGGTATTCGAGGAATGCCTGACCGTCTTCGACGAGCTGCACGAGATGGAGCGCGAAATCGAGCGGCTGGCCGCGCAGTTGGCTGAGCTGGACCATGAGAGCCCTGAGTACAACTCCGCGGCCGAGCGCTACTCCCTGCTGCAGGACCGCTTTCACGCGCTCGACGGTTACGCGCTCGACGCGCAGGTGGGAAGCGTGCTGACTGGCCTCGGCTTCGGCAAGGAAGATTGGGCACGGCAGACCGATGAATTCAGCGGCGGCTGGCAGATGCGCATTGCGCTGGCCAGGCTGCTTCTGGCCAAGCCTAATCTTTTGCTTCTGGACGAGCCCACAAATCATTTGGATCTGGAGACCCGCAACTGGCTTGAGGATTATCTCGCTCACTATCCCTTCGGCTACATCCTTATCTCGCACGACCGCTATTTTCTCGACGTGACCATCGACCGCACCGTGGAGATATGGAACAAGCGCCTCACCATCTACCAGGGCAACTACACAAAATACCTCACTCAGAAAGACGAGCGGCGCGAGCAGTTAATGGCCGCATACCGCAATCAGCGCGAACGCATCGAGCACCTTGAGGCCTTCATCAACCGCTTTCGCTATCAGGCCACCAAGGCCAAGCAAGTGCAGTCGAGGATCAAGGAACTCGAAAAAATCGAACGCATCGAGATCCCCGAAGCCGAACCGGTCATGCACTTCAAGTTTCCCCAGCCGCCGCCCTCGGGCCGCATGGTGGCTGAGGCCGAGGGGCTGGCGAAGAGCTACGGCCCGAAGGGCGTTTTTGGTGGTGCGCGTTTCACCATCGAGCGTGGCGACCGCGTGGCGCTGGTGGGCGTGAACGGCGCGGGCAAGTCCACGCTCATCAAACTGCTCACCGGAGAGGAGGCGCCAACGGCCGGTTCCATCCGCCTGGGCCACAACGTCGTTGCCGAGTACTTCGCGCAGGACCAGTACAAAGTTCTTAATCCCGAGTCGCGCATGCTGGACGACATCAGCCGCTCCGCCCTCCGCGTGCCTGAGGTCGAACTGCGCTCGCTGCTGGGCTGCTTTCTCTTCTCCGGCGACGATGTCTTCAAGCCTCTCGGCGTGCTCTCGGGCGGCGAGCGCAACCGCTACGCGCTGGCGCGGATTCTCGTCTCACCCTCGAACTTCCTGCTCCTCGACGAGCCGACGAATCATCTCGACATGCGCGCCAAGGATGTATTACTCGAAGCGCTTGCCGGCTACAGCGGCACCGTAGTCTTCGTCTCCCACGACCGCTACTTCATCGATCGCCTGGCCACACGGGTGCTGGAAATCGAGAATGGCGCGGTGACGGCCTACGCGGGTAATTACGAGGACTATCTGCGGCGGAAGGCTGTCCTGGCTGCGGAAGCTTCCCTCAGCGCTGTCATCCTGAGCGACGCCGGGCGCAGCGCGGCGGAGCCGAAGGATTTGCGGTTCTCTTTGACTTCGCGCGGCGAAAATGCAGGCCGCGGGTTCAGTTCATCGCCGAACCGCACCATCCTCATCGAAGGCGGCTACGAAGAGCCGGCGGGCGCTGCGCCAAAGAAGCAGGCCCGCCGTTTGAACCCCATCAAGCAGAAGCAGATGAACGACCGTTGCGCTTTCCTCGAAGAAGAGATCCCGCGCGTCGAAGCCTCCATTGCGCACACTGAGCAGCAACTAGGCGTCTACGTCTCTGCCGCAGAAACGCAGCGCCTCACCACGCTGGCTGAGGAGCTTCGCGCCCAGCTTGCCGCGCTCACCGCGGAGTGGGAAGAGCTGATGGCGCAGCTTGATGGCGCTTGAGTTCGCTCCGGGGGCTATGCTGGAAGTGTCTCATGCCGCCAGGAACCACACATCCCGCAGAACCATCGGATCTCGCCGCCGTTCTCCGCGAATTCCACACCGAGACAGGCCGATCGCTGCTCGAGGTTGTCGACGAGTCTCCCGTTCTGCTCATCTTTCTTCGTCACTTTGGCTGCACTTTTTGCCGGCAGGCTCTGGATCAAGTCTCGAAGATTCGCGAGCAGATTGCGGCCAAAGAGACAAATCCGGTCTTCGTGCATCTCGGTTCGCCGGAACGGGCCAAACCTTACTTCGATTACTACAAGCTCTCGGATGTGGAGCGTGTCAGCAATCCTGATGCATCGCTGTACCAGCATCCTGTGTTTGCTCTGTCGCGAAGAAATCCACTCTTGCATTTGCTGAGTCCGGCGGTTTGGAAAGGCTGGCTTAGAGGAGCCTTGCTCAAATATGGAATCGGCCGGATCCAGGAAGATGCACATCAAATGCCGGGAGTGTTCTTCCTGAAGGAACGCAGGATCGTAAGGGGCTTCCGCTATCAATCGATCGCCGACGAGCCGGATTACTTAAAGCTGATCGGCGCCGGCTGACCGAACCGCTGGCCCGAGCAGAACCAGGTCTGCGCCGATCTGGGCGACTCTGTGCCGTCGTGCATAATCGAGACACGATGGCTCTTTTATGGAATCCCGAGAGCTGGGCGCAGCGGCTGGCGGAGCTGGAAGCGCAATCCGGGGACCTGAAAGAGGCGCCGTTGCGCCGCGATGTGCGATCGCTGGGAACGCTGCCGGGCGCGGTGCTGCGCGAGCAGGCCGGCGAGGAGGCGGCGTTTGCGCAGGTCGGGGCGCTGCGCCAGGGCACTATCAGCCGCCGCCACGCCGAGGCCCGCGGCCGCGCCGATGAGGCCGCCCGCCACGCCGCCGCCGCGCTGGAGTTGGTGCACTCGCTGCCCGTCGAGCGCGGCCTCAAGCTCACGCGCGCCTTCGCTTTCTGCTTCGAGCTCATCAATCTCGCGGAAACCAATCATCGCAAGCGCCGCCGCATCGCTCTGCGCCTGAGCGGCCAGGCGGGCCCGGTATCCGGCTCCCGCTCCTCGCGATGTAATTTTCATCGCCACGCAATGCTACGCTGCGATACGATTGCGTATATGCATCGAAGATTTGCTCAAACGGTTCTGTTTCTTCTTGTCGCCGCCGCGCCACTCAGCCCGGCGGTGGCCCAACAGCCGAGCGCCAAACCCGCGCCGTCGGTGACAACCGTTCCCGGCTTCTCGGTCTCCATCACTTATTCGCAACAAGCCATGCAAACCCTCATCGCGCGCAAAGAAACCGTCATCGCCGCGGCCTATCTCGCGGGATACCCCATCAAGGGCACTCCCAAAAAGTACGTGGACGACGAGGGCAAGGTCGATATCGGCGTCGGCGAAATCACGGCGGAAGTCGCTCCCGGAGCCATTGCCACATTCAAATCCATTCCGCTCGATCCGGCCCTCGTCAAGTGGATCGACAGCCACGGTCCGCAACTGCTCATCAACGTCTACTCAGGCCGCAAATCTTCGCCGGACAATCTGCTCGATTGCGGGATTTATGAGGGATCGCTTAAAGCGATTCAAGGCCAGACGATCCCAATCTCCTGCAAGATGATCGGAGAATAGTCCCAACGGAATCGCTTACACCGCCCCGGACTCGAATCTCCGGCGCATGGCGATGTTCTCCGGCTGGACGTTTCGGAAGGTTTCAGTTATATATATTTATATGAACCAGTCGCACCATGCCGCCAGGCATCTTGTGTGTTGTTGTTGTCAGTGTTGTCGCTGACGACACGCTCTTCCTGCGACTGAGTGTTCCCGTCTTCTCCGCGAATCCTTGATTTCGGCGCCTGTGTCTTTCGCCTGCGCGAAAGCGCATTACGCCAAGCCATCGTTTCCTTCCGAAGCGGCTTCTCCGTCGCACCATCCCTTACTTTCCATCCATTTCATTTCAGGAGAAGAATCCATGCGTACTTATGCTTCCGCTACCGTTTCGCCAGTCACCGCACGCGGATGGGCAGTGCCCATCGCGCTTATCGTCCTGTGGTTCGCCGCGCACGCCGCGTTGGCGCAATCCCTGGGTTGGGAAGGCCCGACCGGGGTCTTCGTCACCCCGCTGGCATACACCGCCGCCTCGCCTGCCAAGGGCATCGGCAATCCCGCCGTCGCCTATCACCTCCTGGCCGGGGGCCCGGTCATCGGCGACCATAGCAGCGTTTCGGTTACTGAGGGCTTCGCCAAGCGCTTCGAGTTCGGCTACACCGAAATGGTCCACGCCGCCGGCGCCTACGGAGACGAGGGCAAATATACCGACTCCACAGGAGCCTTCGATCCTCCCAGTACCCTGTTTGGCGATTTCTCCATCATTCATGTCAAGGCCAACCTGCTGCCCGAGAACTTCCACAAGAATAACTGGGTCCCCGCCGTTTCCGCGGGCGCCATCTACCGCTTCAACGACCAGTTCGGCGCCACACTCAATCAATTTCTCACCTATGATTCCGATTATGGACAGACCACCGCCGATCAGCGGACCAACAACGAGGACATCTACGTTGTAGCCACCA
>Ga0326728_10003392_pt1 | contig 49711 bp, 48 predicted proteins | sample MB3enrmetagenome_FD_207602 | JGI IMG/M metagenome (GOLD analysis project Ga0326728, IMG submission 207602) | Lab enriched peat soil microbial communities from McLean, Ithaca, NY, United States - MB31MN | ecosystem: Environmental > Terrestrial > Soil > Wetlands > Peat | place: USA: New York... | reverse complement strand
CCTACGATTACGACGCGTTCGGGAACGTGGTGGGGAGCACGGGGGCGACGGCGAACGTATACCGGTATCAGGGGGAGGCGTTCGACGCGGAGACGGGGCTGTACTACCTGCGGGCGAGATACTACGATCCGGTGGCGGGGCGGTTCCTGAGCGTGGACCCGCTGGCGGACCAGGGGCAGCACCCGTACACGTATGCTGGGGCGGACCCGGTGAATGGGCACGATCCGACGGGGACGCAGGACTTCATCGAGTACTCGATGGCGACGGCGGTCGTGGTACCGTCGGCCGCGGTGATGGCGGGGATGGCGGCGGACCTCAAGTGCATCGCGAGCTTGGCGCTGTCGAGGCTGCTCGGCCCGGCGGCGGTGATGGTGGGCGTGAAGGGGTGCCTGGCGATGTTTCGCGATACCCGGGAGCCGAGCACGCCGGGGCCGGGAAGTCCAAGCGATCCGGACAAGCCGTGCAAGTGTAAGGACAAGCAGTGCTGCAAGTGGATAGACGCTCACGGCAGCGACGCTTCGCATGCCGCAGCGGAGCTTGGCCTGCAAGGTACGACCGGCGAGGCCGATATCCTGGGAATCTCGGCGATCGAGTCGGGTTGGGGACACCCCGCTTTCAAGAACGCCTTCTTTGGGATGCACGGCCCGCTTCCGGGCCAGGAGGCCTGTGTCAAGGCTGCGAGAAACCCGACGGAGTGCGTGTCAACGTTTTCTGACTATCTTGCTTCCGCCGAGGCGTTTGTTTGGAAGGAAAAGAGCTTGTTACAGGGTAAGACAGACCCGGGGCAGTTCGCCGCGATAGCGAATGGACCGGTAGCGAAGTTCGGTTGGGGCGATATCGGAGGAGGCAAATTTGGTCCGCTCCCGAACTACATTCCCGATTTGGTCGGGACCATTCACCACCTTGACAAATGTCTGAAGAGCGCAGGGGGGCAATAGACGCCATGATCCTTCCCGTGAGGAAATTCGTCACGCTGGGGGGGGGTGCGAACTGGGGACCATGGTCGCTCGTGGTCGCCGCTGTCTCGCTGATGATAGTTCACGGACAGCAGGCTTCGGAGACAGGCGGGTTCGCACTCGCATGGCTGGAAGGTGGGTGCTCCGCCTGCGAGGTTGCCCGCGGCATCGACCAGATTCGGTTCACCAGCGCCAGTGAAGCGTGGGCCGTAGGGTGCAACTTTGGGCCAGAGGGGACCGGCGACTACGTCGTCGTCCGGACGAAGGATGCAGGCCGCACATGGACGGAGGTATCCCAGACCTACGAGCATGCCGGTTCTCCCTCCCTTTCATTCATCAACGCTCGCTGGGGATGGATCGCTTGGTGGAATCCGGCTAGCGATCCACAGTTGACCCGCACGATCGATGGCGGAGATCATTGGGAGTATGTGTCTGGACGTTTCGTGCAGAAGCTGCAATTCGTTGACACTGAGCACGGCTACGGTGTGGATACGACGACGTTTCTAAGAACTGCGGACGGTGGCCATAGGTGGGCGCAGGTCCAGATCCCGCACGTTCAGCTCATCAATCGGATGGTCTTTTTGTCTTCCGACGTCGGATGGGTCGCCGGCACTGACGACAAGGACATTCTGGTGTTCCGAACCGGCGACGGTGGCCGTAGTTGGGAAGAATCTCGCACCGGCTCTCCGGAGTCCATAGGCTTCATCGCCGACCTTTTTTTCCTTGATAGCGCACACGGGTGGCTCATCGCGTGGCACGTCAATGATGGCGGCACGAGCCTGTTCAAGACAGCGGATTCCGGCAAGACGTGGACCCAGGAACGGGATATGTCGTTCCAGGGACCGGGGAAATGGGCGAGGGTGGTGCGTTTCGTTTCCGGGAAGCTGGGCTTCGTTTTTGAATCTGACGAGGCTGCCCGGGGTCCACGCACCTCCCGCAGTATCCTCGTTTACACCGAAGACGGTGGTAACCACTGGCATCAGCAGAGTTTGCCGCGCAGCGTGTATGACTGTCAAGTCTATGGCGGCGAACTCAAGTGTAGCGCCGACGGCGGCGGCAAGCCAGGATTCGCCGTCCTGACCGTGCACCCAAAGTGAACCGTGGGATCAGCGGTTGGCTGGGCCTCAGACGAGTTGCGATTCCATGCACCGGAGCGCCAGGTGACGTTCACGTACTCGGCTGCGGGGCAGCGGCTCGCCATGACGGACGGCACCGGAACCACGCACTACGCCCACGACGACCAGAGCCGTCTGCTGAGCAAGACGACGCCACTCGCCGGTACGCTGACGTACACTTACGATAAGGCCGGGAACCGATTGACGGTTTCGTCGTCCAATACGAATGGAACGAACGCGGTGTACACCTACGACAACCTAAACCGGCTGCAAACGGTGGTGGACAGCAACGCGCAGCCGGGAGTGAACCTGACGGCGTACAGCTTCGACGCGGTGGGGAACCTGAGTTCCACAACGCTGCCCAACGGGGTGGTGGTGACGCCGAGCGTGGACCTGATGAACCGGGTGAAAGAACTGGCGGCGACGGGCAAGCCTGGGGCGGCGTACAGCTACCAGTACGGTCCGGGTGGGGAACCGGACGTACGCGGCGGGGTCGGCGGGCGGGCCGCTGGTGAGCGCGAGTTACACCTACGATTCGATCTGCCGGCTGACGCAGGAGAGCCTGGCGAGCGCCGGGGTACAGGCGGAGAACGGGGCGCTGACTTACGGGTTGGATGCGGTGGGGAACCGGCAGACGCTGACATCGACGCTGGCGGCCATCGCTACCCAGCCGCCGATGAGTTACAACGCCAACAACCGGCTGCTGACGAACAGCTACGACGCCAACGGGAACACGCTGGGGGCGGGTGGCGATTCTCCCGAAATCGATCACCGTTCTCCCCTGAAACCGATCACCATTCTCCGGTAGTCGATCAGCGGGATCGGAGCGAAGCGACGCTGGCTTTTTGATTGTGCCCGAGAGTGATCGGAAACGCAAGAGAATTGATCCCATCCGGAGCGAAGCGGAGGCACGTCGGCCACAAGCAGGAAATGGGGCGCGGGGAAAGGGACGGCAGTCCCGTTCCCCGCCCGGCAATGCAGAGACCCGGAGCACGCTTTTCAGTGCTCCGCTTTCGGCGGGTTTTTCCGCATCGATTCCCCGCGCAACTCGATGCGGTGAGCCCTGTGTATGATCCGGTCGAGGATTTCTTCGGCGATGGTGGAATCCCCGATTTGCTGATGCCACTTGGCCACCGGCATCTGCGAGGTCAGGCTCAGAGAACGAGCCTGGCAGCGGTCTTCGCATATCTCCCAGAAGTCGCGCGCCGCGCTTTCGTTGAGGGGCGTCATGGCCCAATCGTCTACTACCAGCACGTCCACCTTGCTCAACCGCAGCAGGAGATTGCGCAGGCTGCCGTCCGCCCGCGCCAGCGCCAGGTCGCGGAACAGCGCCGCCTCCCGGCTGTAGAACGCCGAGTACCCATCGCGGCAGGCCTTCTGCGCCAGGGCACAGGCCATGTAGCTCTTGCCCACTCCGGTCGGGCCGCACACGAAAACATTCTCGTGCCGCTCCACCCAGGCCGAATCCGTCGCCAGGGAACGCAACAGGGTCTTGTCCAGTCCGCGCGCCGCGCGATAGTCGATGTCTTCGACGCAGGCGTTGGCGCGCAGTTTCGCTCGCCGCAGGCGCGCTTGTAGGGCTTCGTTCTGCCGCCAGGTGAACTGCCGGTCCACCAGTAGCGCCAGGCGATCCTCGAAGCTCAGATCCGGCGCGGCTTCATTGCCGGCCAGTTCGCGCAGGGCTTGGGCCATTCCATGCAGACGCATGGCTTCCAGTTTCTCTAATGTCGGTTGCTGTAGCATCGCTTCGCTCCTTTATTAGAAGTACTCGGGTCCGCGCAGGTTCTCGTGGTCGGGTGTGGCCCGTGAAGGCGGCGGCGGCGCCGCCAGCGGCTGCGAGTCCAGCCGGCTTTGCAGGATCGATTTTACGTGCCGGTAGCCGATGGTGTCGGTGGCGAGCGCCCGTTCGGCGGCAGCTTCCATCCGCTCGGCCGAGTGCTTGCGCGCCAGACGGATCAGCCCGAGGCACGCCCGGTACCCCATCTCCGGATGCGGCTTGCTGTCCAGAATCCGCTCGACCAGTTGCGCCGTGTGCCGGCCCACTTTCGCCGCCCAGTCCACCATGCGCGACGGCGTCCACTCCAGGTGCGCCTGATGACTCTTGGGCCGATGCTCCGCCTGGGTGATCGGCAGGTTCCGTCCGCGGCTGCGCAGATGGGAGGCCACACGCTTGCCGCGATGAAAGATCTCCACTGTCGCCGGCGTGGCGCGCACGTCCATCACCTCGCCGGTGAGCGCGTAGGGCACGCTGTAGAAGTCGCCGTCGAAGGCGATGTGGTAGTCGATGTTGACGCGCGCCTGCGACCACTGGCTGAGGTCGTAACGGTTGGATGGCAGCGGCTGCAGCGCGGGCTGGTCGGTCTTGGCGAACAGCGAGGCGCGGCACTCCTCGCGCCGTTTGCGGAAAGGCCGCTGGTTGAGATACCCCAGCAAATCGCGGATTGCCCGATTGCACTCGGTGAGGGAAAGGAATTTGTGCTGGCGCAGCCGCATCAGGATCCAGCGCTGGACCACTTGTACGGCGCTTTCCACTTTGGCCTTGTCGCGGGGCTTGTAAGGCCGGGCCGGCAGCACGGCTACGCGATAGTGCGCGGCGAACTCCTGATAGGTGGGATTCAGGTCGGGTTCGTAGAGACAGGCGCGGCTCACGGCGGTCTTGGTGTTATCCGGGACCAGTAGCTGCGGGCAGCCTCTCCGCCCCCTGATGGTCAGTAATTGCGGGCGGGGTGGGTGTCTCAATCATGTTGGCACAGAGGGTTGGATTCTAGCGGAACGCCGAACCGACAAAAAGATGGATCGAGTTTCTTGGACTGACAAAGCCAGTTGGGTTTCTTCGTTTGACCCGGACTCAGGTCTTGCGACGCCGGGAAACTGACCACCCTCTGGCGGACTCCCCGCGGCCGGATGGCTTCTCTATCCAAAACGTTTCGGCGCTTTGGCCGCGCACGCTAGATTCCCCAAGAGTCCAAGGTTCGTCTTCCTGTGCAAGCCCAGGCGCCGGTTGTCGTCCGCGAGTGCACGATCCCGGATTTGGTCGCCCACTACGTTAGTGTATAGTAGAGCGGAATGTTCAAACACCACGGAAGCCACAGGATGAACCATCCGACCGCCAATGCCCTGTAGCGGGAATCCTCTCGCCTACAGCCGAGTTCTGAGACGGCGCGACCGCGCGTAAACGGAATCTCGAAGCTTACCGAGTTCCGCACGCAGTGTGTTTCGTGATCGAATGGTACCGAAGCCAGGAATGCATCGCCGAGCGATAGGATACCAGTTGACGGCTTTGCGAACCCCATTCTCAACCTGCCTGCGCTGTGCCGCGTACATTTTCGCGGCCTCAGTGACGCGGGGTTGGCGCGGGCGCCCGGTCGGTTTGGGATAAGGTGGCAGATTCATCGCTACCAGGGCGAGCACTCGTCGCTTGAAGGCCTTCGAACGGCGGGCCATCCGATGGGAGAACTCGCGCTTGAGCATTCCAGTGAACTCGCGGACACGTTGCGGCAAGGAAACCCCTGGAAGCGGCCGGCCGGCCCCCCGCACCTCAGAGACTCCCGGGGACTTCACGGCTCACCTACGGGGCTCTGGGACGCTTCGGAGACGGTATCCTTGTGCGGTTGGCGCCTGACCGTTGCGCCAGTGCCAAGCTCTCGGGCTGCCTGTCTCCAACTCGGGTGTTGTGCCGGGAGATCCCGGACCCGTTCGCCGGTGATCTTGCACCTTGAACCTCCACCCCTGCTTCTGACGAAACTTCTCCTGGGAGCCATTTCTCGACCTTCAGTGAACCAGCTCAACCCGATAGGGGATCAGAAGCGCCTTCGGGGCGTTGCAGCCCCTCGATTTGAACCATCTCTGGCTTACGCCGCTGGTTTGAGATGGATACCCTCTAGGGGCAGGCTAATCCGAGATGTGTAATGCCATCCGATTCCATCCCTGGCCACCATGTTTTCAACAACTTATGCAGTAGGCTTTCCCCAGTCTCATTCCAATTCATTCCAAAATTCTGGCTTGTCGGAGTCTGCCCCGGAGTGAACCACCGGTTCGGATGGGGGCTGTCTGAGAGATGGCCCTGGCAGTGCGCGGCTCTGTTCGACTCGCTTCAGATCGCGGCCGAGTTGGCAACTACAATACTCCCCATTGTCGATCCCCACGCCGCCGCACGCCCTGCACCGTCCGGTTTCCTTGACGCTCATGTCGATCTGCGTCAATACTAGCGGCGGATTTCCGCCGGGTGTCTTCGAATAAATCTTTCGTGCAAAATCGGTCATGAACCCGGCTGGATTGCTCCAAGCGTTCGGTACGTGCGGCCGGAGGGCGTCCACGTACTCCGTGAGCGTGGCGCCCCGAAGTTCGCAGATTCCCTTGAGCCGCGATAGCAGGTCTGGTGTAATTTCCAGGCCAGTCTTGGTTCGGTGTACGTCTCGGAGTTCGTCTTCGGGGCTGGCATACGGCAGGTGCTGGTTTGGGTCTTCATCATCAGGCTTCAGGGGCCCGTGCCTATTCTTGAGGCGCGAGCTGAACTCAAAATCGGGATTTGCGGGAACCGGGAGATGGGTTTCTTCATCATCATCGATCTGGGGTTTTGGAGGCGTCCTTTTCCGGGCTGGCGCGTCACGTTCGGAGTTCTGCCCTGCTTGCTGCCCCGCTGCAGCGCCGTTTTCAATGATCTTTTTCTGTTGATGATGATTCTCAGAACCTCTTTTCTGCTGGCAGTTTCCTTCCGGCCTCGATCGGCAGAGACTTTCCGGCTGGACCGGAGGTTTTTTGCCGGTCTAATCGGCAATTCTCTGCCGGTCCAATAACACGGTGTATACGCAGGTCGAGCGGGTCTGGTGCCAGTTAATCCAGCCAGCCGCACGGAGTTCTGAGAGCAAGTTCCGAAGTTCACGCTCGTGCAAGCAAACCTCTCTTGCCAGCGTTTCCTGGCTGGGGTAGCAGCGGCCATCCCTTCCGGCGAATAGTCTTAGGCGACCGTACACCAGCTTCGCTGCGTGGCTGAGGCTCCCATCATGGAGGATCTGGAGTGGAATCATGACAAAGAGTCCGGCGTCACCGAGGCGGTCGCCATCCTGGCTGGATGGCTTCGGATTCATGCGGATCTCCGTGCCAACAGCCCCAAAGCGGTCCGGGGCCGGGCGATTGTCGATTGTGCCCAGATTTGTGCCCACCCCCTGCATTTCTTGCGTTCTTCCACTTGCTACCGCCTTCCGCAAGTGGTTGATAGAAAAAGGAGGTGGTATTTGGTGGAGCATGGTGGAACGGTCCGCCTGTTGGCTACGAACCAGAAGGTCGGGTGTTCGAGTCACCCCGGGCGCACCATCCGAACCGAACCGCCGCTTGCCGGACGAAAGAGCCGGACACACCCGCCCCACAGCCCGCGGTTGGATGTACAATCGATGCTAACCCGGATGGCAGAAGAAAATCCTGGTTGATAGGATTCGGCGAATCTCTATGAATTACTACATCAGCCGCGCAGGCCAGCAGTATGGCCCGTACTCTCTGGCAGACGTGCAGAAGTACATGGCCCAGGGTTCCATCAGCCCGGGCGATTTTGCAAGAACCGACACCATGAACAACTGGGTGCCGTTGTCGCAACTGTTGGCAGCCGCGGCGGCGCCGTCCGGTCCGCTTCCGCCTCCCCTCCAGCAGCCGCCCGCTCAGCCGCAGTGGGCCGGCTACCAACCGCAGCCCCAAGCCCAACCGCAGCCCCAACCCGCGGCCTATGGCCAGCCGGCCTATCCCGCGGCCCCCATGCAGGCGCCCCAGTCCCCTCAGGCCGGTGGATTCGTTCCGCCATCCTTGCACTGGGCGTTGGTCCTGGTGCTCGGCTGGGTCACCTGCGGCATATTCCTGGTGGTCTGGCTCTTCATAGAAGCGTCCTTCATCAAGAAGATCCGTCCGGCCAGCAACGTGACGATGTTGCTCGTTGTCGCCCTCGTGCTGCCCTTGCTCGGCTATGGCGCGATTGTCGTCTCGCTGATGGAGCAATGGCCAATCGGGATGACCCTGGGTAGCCTGATCGTTCTGGCTGCCACCGTGATCGCCTTCGTCGCCATATTCAAGGCGCGCTCGCTGCTGCTGGAGTACTACAACACCGTCGAGCCCATCAACCTGCGGCTCAGCGGCGTGATGACGTTCTTCTTCGGCATTTTCTACTTCCAGTATCACTTCACGCGCATCGCCGAGTGGAAGCGCACCGGCATGCTCCGGCCGCAGGGGTGAGGGCCCGCGCGCAAGCGCTGGCGCTGGCCGCCGTGGCGGCCCTGGGAGTCTGCGCGTTTTACGTGTGTCCGCCGGCGGCGGCGCGCTGGTTTCCGCGCTGCCCGTTTCTCGCCTTGACTGGCTGGAGATGCGCCGGCTGCGGCGGATTGCGCGCCATGCACGCCCTATTGCACGGCCGCGTGGCGGAAGCCATCGGCTATAACGGATTCCTGGTTACCCTGCTGCCCGCGGCCGCCGTGTTTTTCGTGTGGCAACTCTACTCGGCCCTGCGCTGGGGCCGCTTTCGCGCCGCGCCCTCGCTGGTGCCGGCGCTCTGGTGCGTGTGCGCCGCCGCCGTGGTATTCGGCGTCTTAAGAAACCTCGCCTGATGCGCCGCGCCCTTGTGGGGCAGGTTTTCAACCTGCGGCGGGTTTTTAACCCGCCTGCCGGGTGCGCGTGCGAGACCGCCCAACGGCCGTCCGCCACCGTCTGAATCCGGGTGCAACCGGGGCGGAGAGCAACCCCCGCAACCGCCGTGGCGAACTCCGACGCAAATGCGATAAACTGAAAATTACACCGCTTCAGCCACCTTGTGCGAGGTTATTTGAAAAGACTCCCGCTTGCCTGCACCCTAGCCGTGCTTATCTTCCAGGCCCGCACCACTCCCTTGGCTCTGATCGTACTGAATGCCGGGCGGTTGAACGTGGGCAAGCTCCCCTACGACTGGCAGATCAAGGTGAATCACGGCCGGCCCGAGGTCTCCGTGTGCCAGGATGGCGATACTCCCTGCATCCACCTCCGCAGCGCCAAGGCCTCCTTCGCCCTGGAACGGGGCGTGGACGTGGATCCCGCGCAATTGCCCTACCTCGCCTGGCGCTGGAAGGTCACCCGGCTGCCCAATGGCGGCGACTTCCGCAAGCCCTCCACCGACGATCAGGCGGCCCAGGTCCTGGTGGCCTTCGCCGACCGCCGCATCGTCTCCTACATCTGGGATACCAGCGCGCCCAAGGACACGTTCCTGAGTTCCTCCAGCATCCCCTTGCTGCACATCTTCGCGCTGGTGTGCCAGTCGGGCCGGTCCGAGACCAACCGCTGGATCTCCGAGTACCGCAACGTGGCCGCCGATTACCGGCGTGCCTATGGAAGACCGGCGCCGCCCGTCCGGGGGCTCCGCATCCAGATCAATTCCCAGCATACGGGAACCACCGCGGAGAGCTACTTCGGCGAAGTGGCCTTCCGCAGCGCGCCCCAGTGATGACGCTGGTGACCGGCGCCACCGGGTTCGTGGGCGGCCACCTCCTCGAACGGCTGGCCGCCACCGGCCAACCCTTTCGCTGCCTGGTGCGCCGCCATGCCACCCGCCGCGCCCTGCCGGCGAGCGTCCCCACCGTCGAGGCGTCCCTCGTTACCGGCGAAGGCCTCGACCGCGCGCTCGATGGCGTGGCTTCGGTGATCCACCTGGCGGGCGTCACCAAGGCGCTCCGGCCCCAGGACTACTACACTGGCAATGCACGCTCCACCGCGGTTCTGGCGCGAGCCATGGCGGGGACCGGGATCCGCCTGGTTCACGTCAGTTCGCTGGCGGCGGTTGGACCCAATCCCGACCCCACGCCGCTAGACGAGGACTTCCCGCCCCATCCCTTCTCCCACTACGGGATATCCAAGCTGGAAGCCGAAAAGGCCGTGCGCGCCGTGTTGCCGGACGCCGTGATTCTGCGCCCGCCGGTGGTCTACGGTCCCCGCGACACCGATGTCTTCCGGATTCTGAAATCGGTGGCGCGCGGCTTCATGCCGCAGATCGGCGACGGCGAGCGCTACTTCAGCGCGATCTACGTCCGCGACCTGGTGGACGGTTTGCTGGTGGCCGCGCGCCATCCCGCGGCCCCCGGCAGGACCTACTTCCTGGCCCATCCCGACCCGCTGACCTGGACCGCGCTGGGCAACGCCGCCGCGCGCATCATGGGCCGCCGGGCGCGCGTGGTGCGCATCCCCGTGGCGTTGGCGCGCGCCATCGGATTCGGAGCGGAAGTGCTATCCTGGATCGACCGGAAACCGGGCATCGTTTCGCGCGGGAAAGTCGCCGAGGCGCGGTGCCGCTACTGGACCTGCGACCCGCGGCGCGCCGCCGCCGAGATGGGCTTCCAAGCCTCCACGAATCTCGATTCCGGCCTGGCGGAGACTCTCGCCTGGTACAAGGAAGCCGGTTGGCTGAAATACTGAAACCCGGTCCCGATACCCGTTTCTGGCCGGTCGATAAGATCGTGCTGGCTTACTACGCCTTGTGCTGCGCGGCGATCCTGGGATGGTGGACGCGCCTCGCCCCGGCCCCCTGGCTGCTGCTGGGACACCTCGCCCTGGCGGCCCTGCTGCTGTGGGAAATCAAGCGTCCCAATCCCACCTCGCGAGTCTTCCGGAACTGGTACCCCATCGTTTACGTAGGTCTTTGCTACAAGGAGATGGCGCTGTTCATCCCGGCGATCCGGCATACCGATTGCGACCAGTGGCTGGCGCGGCTGGACTACCGCTTGTGGCACGCCAATCCCACCATCTGGCTGGAGCGGATCTACAGTCCGGCGCTCACCGAGTACCTGCAGTGGGCATACACCCTGTTCGTGCCGGCCGTCCTGCTGGTGGCGGCCCTTCTCTGGCAGAAGCGCCGGTATCGAGAGTTCCAATATTATGCTTTTTTAATCGCCCTGGGCTTCCTGGTGTCGTACCTGGGGTACTTGGTGGTGCCGGCGCGGGGACCGCGCTTTCTCCTCAGGCATTTGGAGCACGTGCCATTACAGGGGTTGTGGCTTTTTCGAGTCATGCAATCCACCCTGGATACGCTCGAATCGGCCCATTACGACTGTTTTCCGAGCGGTCACACCGAACTCACCATTCTGGCCTGGTGGGGCAGCCGGATGGTATCCGGGCGGCTGTTTCTCTTATATTTTCTCTACACTCCGTCCATCATTTTTGCTACAGTTTATCTTCGATACCACTATACGGTCGACGTGCTGGCGGGGATCGCCACGGCGCTGCTTCTGATCTGCGTCTCCCCATCCGTCTGCCGCCGGCTGCAAGAAGGGAATTGAGCGATTTGGGAATCGAAGTCGTTCCAGTCGAGGGCAAGCAGGCCACCGGGCGGTTCATCCAACTGCCTTACGACCTCTACCGCGGCGATCCGCATTGGGTTCCGCCGCTGCGCATGGCCGTCAAGGAACTGCTCGACCGCGAGAAACACCCCTTCTACGCCAACGCCGAAACCCAGCTCTATCTGGCCGTGCAGGACGGACGCGTGGTGGGACGCGTGGCCGCCATTCTCGACCGCGCTCACAACCGCTTCCACCAGGAGAACGCCGGCTTCTTCGGTTTCTACGAGAGCATCGACGATGCCGGGGTGGCCCTCGCCCTGCTATCCCAGGCCCGCACGTGGGTCAGGGGCAAGGGCGCCGATTTCCTGCGCGGCCCCGTCAACCCCTCCACCAACTACGAGTGCGGAATGCTCGTCGACGGGTTCGACTCCGACCCCATGGTCATGATGACCTACAACCCCGCCTTTTACCCCGCGCTCATGGAGAAGACCGGGTTGCGGAAGGCCAAGGACCTGTACGCTTATCTGAGCAACGCCCAGACCATCGAGACCGGGAAAATCGACCGCGTGGCGGACCGCGTCCTGGCCTCCACCCAGGTTCGCGTCCGCCAGATCGACCTGAAGCACTACCAGGCCGACGTCGAACGGGTCTGGGAGGTCTACAACTCCGCCTGGGAGAAGAACTGGGGCTTTATCCCCATGTCGCGCGAAGAGTTCATGTTGATGGGCAAGGAGATGAAGATGATCCTGAAGCCCGAACTGGTGTTGATCGGCGAGGTTGGCGGCCGCGTAGTCGGGTTTGCCCTGGCTCTCCCCGACGCGAATCAGGCCATGAAACCCGCCGGCGGGAAATTGTTCCCCACCGGGCTGCTCAAAATACTGTATTATCAACGATTGATACGAAGTGTGCGCGTTCTCGTCCTGGGCATCGTGGAAGAATACCGGACTTCCGGCCTGGGAGCGGCGTTCTATGCTACGCTCATCCGCAACGCCCGGAAGCTGGGGTATGGAGATTGTGAAATGTCCTGGATTTTGGAGGACAATACACTGATGAATCGCTCCCTGGAGGTGATGGGGGCAAAGCGGTACAAAACGTATCGACTTTACGATTGGAATTGAGGACCATGCGCGTATCGACTGGCGACATCACCGGCAGGAAAAAGGGCAGCGGATCGGGCGACATTTTTGAGAAATGCCGCAGTTTCACTCGTCCGAGTGATTTGCAATCCGCGGGACTCTACATGTACTTCGAGGTCTTCGGCGACCGCGAAGGGTGCGGGCCGGGCGAAGTCCGCATGGGCAAGCGCAAGGTGCTGATGTTCGGGTCGAACGATTATCTCGACCTGATCCCCCACCCGGAAGTGAAGGATGCCGCCATCCAAGCCATCCGCAAGTACGGCAGCGGATGCAGCGGCTCCCGCCTGCTCAACGGAACCCTGGACATCCATGTCAAGCTCGAACACGAGTTGGCGGCCTTCGTTCACAAGCAAGCCGCCATCATTTTCGGCACCGGCTTCCAGGCCAACTATGGCGCGCTTTCGGCCCTCACCGAGAAGGGCGACGTGATGATCTGCGACCACAACCTTCACGCCAGCCTGGTGGAAGGCGCCCTGCGGTCGCCCGCCCGCACCGTCCGTTTCCGTCACAACGACATGGAGCACTTCGAGCGCTGCCTGGAGAACTGCCCGCCGGACGAGAATATTTTGATCGTCTCCGAGGGCGTCTTCAGCATGGAAGGCGACATCGCCGACCTGCGCGGAACCATGAAACTGGCCAAGCCCTACGGCGCGCGGGTGTACGTCGACGAAGCCCACGGCATCGGCGTGCTGGGGCCCACCGGGGCGGGCGCGGCCGAGCACCTGGGCGTTCTCGACGAGGTCGATATCGTCATGGGCACCTTCAGCAAATCGCTGGCCTCCGTGGGCGGCTTCATCGCCGCCGATCGGACCGTGATCAACTACCTGAAGCACACCTCCCGGTCGTTTATGTTTTCCGCCAGCCTGCCCGCCGCCTCGGTGGCCGCCGTCGGCAAGGCTCTGGAGATCGTGCGCAAGGAGCCCGAGCGCCGCCTGCACCTGCTGCACATCGCCAGCCTGTTGCGCGACGAGTTGCGCACGCGCGGTTTCGCGGTGCTGCCCGGCGAAACCGCCATCGTCCCCGTGGTCGTCGGCGAGGAGCTGGACGTCTGCCGCCTCTGCACCGCGTTGCTCGATCAGGGTATCTACGTCAACCCCGTGCTCCGTCCCGCCGCCGCGCAGAACCTGCTCCGCATCTCCGTAACCGCCGGCCATACCGAAGCCCACGTCGCCCGGCTCATCGAGACCTTGATGAGGGTGTCGGCCAAACTGGGGATCGAGCCGTAGAAGCGCCCCTCAGTTCGCCTGCGGGACCGCCGTCATCGCCGGGCGCGGCTCCAGTCCGTGGTCGCTGGGCATGACGATCCAGGCCACCAGGTAGGCCAGGAAGCCCAGTCCGGTCGAGAAGGCTACAATCAGCCACACCACTCGCACCAGTGCCACGTCCAGGTCGGAGTACCGTGCGAACCCGGCGCAGACTCCGCCGATCTTCTTGTCGGTCTTGTCCAGCATCAGCCGGCGCGGCGCGGCTTCCACCCGCCCCACTCCCGTGATCCGGCCGCACCGCGAACAGAAACGGTCGTCTTCCCTGAGTTGAACCCCGCATTTTGTGCAGTACATGAATGCTCTCCACCAGCACCATACGCGTGGCGCCGGCCGGATGTTCCGCCGCTCTGCCCCGCCCCGCCCCGCGGCCAACCCTCAGTGCGCCACTGAGATCGGCGCCCCCGCGGGCGTGCTGACGCCGCCGTAGCCGGCCGTCACCGCCACATCCCCGCTGGCGGCCGCCGAGGGCACCGTGACATCGAACTGGTACAGCCCCGGCGATACCACCCCGGCGTACAGAGCGGTGGCCGGCAACCCGCCAATCGGAAACACCGGCGCGTTGGGCAGCGCGCCCGGCTGCGTCGCCAGCCCGTCCACCAGCCCCCCCAACGGCAAACCGAAACCCGTCCCGAACAGGGTGACCGTCTCTCCCGGCCGCGCCGGCTGCCGCCTTCCAGGCACATGCGCAGGGGCGCCGCCGGTCCGGCCGGCTGCACTTCGAACCCCTCCGTCGAGAGCCGCGGCGTGAACTGGCCGTTGCGGCCGGTGAACTCGGACGGGGATCCCGCCGCGCCACCGCCCGGAGTGAAAACCAGGGGCAGCGGAATGCGCTTGGCCGCAGTGGCTGCGATGGCGCAGAAGAGCCCCGGCGTCAGCAGCAAACCCAAGGTGAGGGAAGACGAAACTCTCGGCGTGAAGATCCTCCAGCGCCGTGACGGCGGCTTCCAGTCTTCACTCTGAAACTGTAGCCCCTTCGCCGCCTCAGTTCTTCATCGACCAGCTCGCGCTGCCGCAGACATCGCACCGCCGCGCCGTGGATGCCAGAGTCTCGCCGCAGCGCAAGCAGTACACCACCGGCCCCCTCGCCCGCTGGCGCGCCCGGTAGAACCGCCGGCCCAGCACCCCCGCGCCGATCGCCGCCGCCACCCACGCGCCCGCCTCGAAGCCGATGCTGCCCCCCACCATCAGGATTGCCAGCAGCGCAGCCACCGCCGCCAGCCACCATCGCTTTTCACCCATCGCCATCGTCGTAACCGCAACGCCCCCGCCCCACGCCGGAAACCGGAGGTTCATGCGCCAAGACGGAGCAGTTCCATCAACGTCTCCAGATCGCCGAGGAACAATTGGCGCTCGACATCGCGCGCAGCCGGCGGAACCAGGCTGTGATACTGGCGGGAATCTCCAGGCGCCCCCGCCGTGCGGAGGTACTCATCCAGGTCGCGCCTCTGTTCCGCCATGGAGTGGGCCAGCCATTCCGAGAACGCCCGGCGATGGCTGCGGTTCAGCGCACGGTCGGAGTCATCGGCTCCCATCAGCTCGTTCAAGACCTCGTGCCGGTAGCGCCCGGAGGCGGGATCGCGGAGCGATGCCAGATACACCAACCGCCCGAACAGTGTGGGGATCTGCAGAAGAGTCTTTCGCCACACCTCCACACTGGGCATCTGGGGCGACGGCGTTTCGGCGATCGGCTTGGCCGGGGAACTGGTCTCCATAGTAAACGCCGCGGTATCGGCGCTTCCCCCGAGAAAGGCTGCTACAAGTTCGATTCTATACCATTTACACGCTTGAAAGTTGCCGTCGTTTTCAAATCATTCGAAGATTGTTAGCATCAGCACGTTTACTGCTGGAAGTGTATTGTCTTTTTGCCGGAATCCGAGTAATGTAACATAAAAGAAAACCGGCGCAAATGAATTTGCTGGTGGATATCTCGATTCTTGCGTTTTCGCTCTGGCTGGGTGCGCTGGCTCTGCTCATTCGCCGGTTCGGCTTCGCCACCCGGGATCTGCCCGTGACAGCCGAATGGATTGACGAGCTCTCGGTAGAGCGCTATCGCCCCATGGCTCGCCTGGTGGATAGCCGAGACCTCGAGTTCCTGCGTTCTCAACCCGGATTCACGCCCGAGAACCTGCGCCGGATCCGCAGGCAACGCTGCAAGATATTCCGCGGCTATCTGCGGTGTTTGCAGAACGATTTCGGGAGCGTGTGCGCCGCCATCGATCTGGTGATGTTGCAGTCCGAAGAGGACCGCCTCCAACTGGCGGCGGCGCTGCTGCGGCATCGGCTGATGTTCGCCGCCGGCATGGCGGCGGTGCATTGCCGCCTGGCCCTATACCGCTGGGGCGTGAGCGGAGTGGATGTCGCCGGGCTGGTCAAGCGCTTCGACCGGATGCGGTCGGAACTCCGCACTCTGGTCCCCGCCGCGGTCTCCGCGCGCGCCTGACGGCCTCCGTCCACCTACAGCCGCTTGATGATGTCTTTCGCCTCGCGCCTGTGCGGGAATCTCTTTTCGGCCTCCCGGAACTCCCTGGTATGCACGCGGCGGCGCACTCCGGAGTGCTCCACGGGATGCTGCAAGTGCAGCATTTCGTGAAACATCACGTAGTCCAAAGCCAGCGTGGGAACGGCCGCGCGGTCGAAAACCCGGCTGATGATGATGGCATTGTGCGCCGGGTCGAAGTGCCCCAGCATGCCCCGCGACACCCCCCGGCTCCATCCCAACCGCGGGCAACCCAATAACCCATCGAAGAACTCCCGGTTCAGCCTTTCGAACACCTCCGTCAGGTTGTGGAGTTCCCCCTGCGGACCGGAAACGAACTTGCGCCCCCGGATCTGCCGCACCAGGTTGGCCTGCCGGCGCACATCGCGGCGGTTGAGGTAGATGCGATAGCGGTGGGTATAGTGCCGCGGCACCGGCTTGCGGTACAACTTCCCGAGCAGGATGTAGGCCAGCGCTTCGAACACCGGGGCGGGCGCGCCTTCCAGCAGGTCCGAGATGCGCACCTCGATCCGCCCCTCATGCAGCCGGATGAAGCTGTCGGCGTTGGCGAAGCGGCAGAACTCGACGCGCAGCTCGGGCGCCGGAGTGCGCGGCTTCAATTCGCGAAACACCCGCGTATAGATCTGCTCCGGCGTCTCGAAAAACAGCGAGCTTTGCAGACCCGCGATGAGCGGCGGCCCCTCGGCTTCGGCCATCCCTACCAGCGTACCCCAATCGCGCGGACCGGGCTGGACCGCCGCAACCGTGAGCGGGTCGACCTGCCGCCCGGGCCGCTCCTTCACAGTCGCGGTTCCGAACGGGCGCCGCCGGAACTTGCCGCCGCGCAATCCCGCGGGGCCGCGCCCAAAAACCGCCGCCGATGCGCTACCCTGAACTCTTAAAGGAAATCAAACCGTTGCCCAAGGCGAAAATTACGGCGCTGGGGTGCTACGCACCGCAGCGCGTACTGACCAATCAGGACCTCGAGAAGATGGTCGCGACCAGCGACGAATGGATCATGACGCGAGTCGGCATTCGCGAGCGCCACATCGCCGGCCCGGACGAGGCCACCTCGGATATGGCCATCGCCGCCGCCCGGTGCGCGCTCGAGCAGCGCGGCGTCCAAGCCGCCGAGCTGAACGCCATCATCGTCTGCACGGTGACGCCCGACATGATGTTTCCCTCCACGGCCTGCCTGGTACAGCACGCGCTGGGCGCCAAGGGCGCCTGGGGCTTCGACCTGATCGCCGCCTGCTCGGGCTTCGTTTACGGCCTCACCACCGGCGCGCACTTCGTGGCGGCGGGCACGCACGAGAAAGTCCTGGTCATCGGCGCCGACACCATGAGCCGGATCATCGACTACACGGACCGCGCCACCTGCGTGCTGTTCGGCGACGGCGCCGGCGCCGTGCTGATCGAGCCCACCGGCGACGGCGAGGATGGCCCGGATGGTCCGGGCTTCATCGATTTCATGGGCGAAGTGGACGGCAGCGGCGGCCCGGCGCTCAATATGCCGGCCGGCGGCAGCCGCCTGCCGGCCTCTCACGAAACCGTGGACCAGCGCATGCACTTCGTACACCAGGCGGGCCAGGCGGTGTTCAAGTACGCCTCCCGCAAGATGTATGAAGTCTGCCGCGACCTGCTCGCCCGCAATCGCATGACCGTGGACGACATTGCCGTGCTGATCCCCCACCAGGCCAATTTGCGCATCATCGACGCCGCCGCCGAGCGCCTCGGCATCCCGCCCGCGAAGGTAGTCGTCGACATCGAAAGCTACGGCAACACCACCGCCGCCACCATTCCCCTGGCCACGCGCGACGCCATCGCAGACGGCCGTCTGAAGAAGGGTGATGTGGCGCTCTTCGCCGCCGTCGGCGCCGGCTATACGGTCGGCGCCAGCCTGTGGAGATGGGCGTATTAGCTCTTGGGTGGGGCCCTCCCCGCCTACTTGAGCCTCACTCCGATGGGGCGGCCGTGGGGAATCTCGGTCAGCGCCAGGATACCGCCAGTGTCGGAGGCGGCCTCGAACATCTCCTCGTCGTCCACTTCCACCGCGTAGGTGCGGCGCGGCTCCAGGCCGACCACGAATACCGCCTGCTCTTCGTCGAGCGTCACCTGGAACTTCCGGGTGGTATGGCCAAAGCAGACCAGCGCCTCCTGTAGCGGGAGCGGCGGCCGGGCGGCCCGCGGATCGAGCAGGGCCGCGCGGCCGTCCCGGAAGAGCTGCATCACCCCGTCGAACGCGCCGAACCACGCGGCCGTTTCGTCCCAGCTCGAACGGATGAACAGCCGCCCGAATTCGGGATTGTAGTAGACCAGCGGCACGTGATAGTAGCTCAGGCCGGGCTGGTAGGGGTTGGCCCACAGGAACTCGTAGGGGACGGCGAAGCTGCCGCGCATCAGGAACAGGTCGTGCGTCAGCCAGCCTTGCAGCACCTGGCTGGAGGGCGCGTTGGTGTCGTAGGCCACCATGGCCAGCTCGGCGGCGCGCGAGAGGGCCGCCTGGCGGAGGTCCGGATCGCCGGGCTGGGGCGTGGCGCCGATGTAGTACTCGTTCTCCGGGGCGGAGTACGGCGCCGGGTAGTAGCTCATCAGGTGCTCGATGGGGAAATCCTTGAAGAACGCCGGGCAGGCTTCCCGCAGATCGACGTTGGTGTTATCGCGCAGGGCGTGCAGGATCTCGTACAACGCATAGGCGTCGGCGCGAGGCACCACCCCGCGGCCCGCCCGTAGCGCCGGGGCCATGCGGCCCAGCCACCAGGAGCGGACCACGCGTTCCAGCTCCCGCTGGGGCGCTTGCGGCACGTGATCGTAGAGGGCCACCGCGGCCAGCACGCGCCCGCGCACGGCCGCGATGCTTTCGCCCGGCGGCGTGCCGGCGATCCCGGTCTGCAGCCGGGCGGCCAGTTCCTTCCGCTGCGCCTCGCTCATCAGGTCCTGGCACCAATCGAAGACCAGGGCCAGTTGGCGGAGGTCGCGTCCCCCGCCGAGCGCCCAGCCGAGGGCGCGCCGTCCCATGGCCTGATCGCCCGACACCTGGTAGTAGAGCGCCGCCGCGAAACCCGGCTCGGGAATGCCGCCATCGCCGGGAGCGGCGGTGCCCGGCATGGCGGATTCGAACAGCCGCCACCGGGGGGAGACCCGCTGGCGTTCGCGGCGCAGCAGCTTGAGCCGCTCGGGGGCCAGAAACAGCCGGGGATGCTCGGTGAAGACGGCCACCGGATCGTCCGGGATCTGCGCCTGGAGGAGCACCGCCAGCGCCAGCGCCAGCAGCGTAAGCTTTACCCTCATCAGAACCGATTGTGTCATAGGGACACAGCCGGTGCCCGCCCCCTCCCCACCGCGAACTCAAATTATGTAGAGAAATAATTGCATCTAAAGCACTTAAGGGTATTGACACATGGTGCTCCGATTGCTATGTATTGAGTGAATTGGCGAAGGAAGTTTCAGACCCGCCCTCTGCAGCAACACTCAGGCGGGAAGCGTGAGCCGACGGGACAGCGTGCTTGCGGGAGCCGGTGTCGCGGTAGTTTCGATCGCGATTCCTCTCTTGATGGTTGCCGCAGAGGGGTTTTTTGGAAAACGGTTTCGACGATCTCTCCATGGGATCAAGGGTAGCGGTAGTTGTCCGGGGTTTCTGGAAGGGATAATTAGGACGCGGACCTGACCAGGGATGGACGCAAGCAGATTTCAAGCCGGATAGCCCGACGCCGGATTCCAGCCCAACATGGGCGAGCCGCATCGGATTAAGGGTCCCGAATGTCTGGGGACGCTTGCCGATGCGGTTTTTCCGTTTTAAGGGGCTGCGGGGCGGGTGCTTCCGCCCGCCAAGCCTCCGGCTCAGTACGAAAGCGTACCGGAACGCGGCGTTTCCTCGAGATTCGGCAGGTACAGCGTCCGGCAATGCTCGCAGCGGTAGATCTCGGCACCCGCGCCGAACTTGCTCTTGACTTCCTCGCCGAAGAAATACCACCGCTTCAAATGGCCGGCGCAGAGCTTGCCCTTTTCGTCCTTCTCACTGCAGGCCCGCATGCGGGGGATGCGCCGCTTCACCTTGGTCCCATCGGCGAGCCTGGCCACCAGCTCGGCGACGGGCGCCGGCTTGTCCGGGACGGCATACTTCGGGTTCGCCATGGAGAATGACGAGTATAGCAGGGTCGGGCGCTACTTGACCGGCAGATTGGCCGCCTTCGAGCTCACGCCGCCGGTGGTCAGCACCACCGGCTGATTGCCGGCCGCCAACCCCGAAGGCACCGTGATGTTGATCTGGTACAGTGCCGGAAACCCCGGCGCCAGGCCGCAGAACGACACCGGCGCGTTCACCCCGCCAACCGTCGCGGTACACGGACTCTTGGTGGTTGCCAGTGGTGCGACCGAGGGCGCCACCGCGCCGCTGGCCGGCTGGTTGTACACCGGTCCCAACCCGTTGCCGTACAACTCCACGACGTCCCCGGCGTGCGCCGGATTCGCGGTCGAGATGGCCGTCGAGTTCGACGCCCAGGTGGAGGCATCGATGGCCGCCGCGAAGCCCGCGTTCTGGAACAGTTGCGGCGCATATGCCGTCAGCGGAATCGTCACCACGTTGCTGTCCACGATTCCATCCACCGTTACTTTCACCAGCGCCGAGGTCGCGCCCTGCAGTTCCCATGGGATCTGCACGTTGAGCTGCGAACCGGCCTGGCTGACGAAGGTGAAGTACGCCGGAAATCCGTTGTAATCGGCCGGCTTGCCGTCGTAGGCGCCGGGGATGTCGAAGCTCGCGTTCACACCGTCCAGGTTCATGGGAAGCGGCACGAACGTGGGCGCATCGCCGCCATAAAACGTGTTGTTGCCCACGTACAGCGCGTCGGAGAGATTGTTCCCATAAATCGAAATGTACGAGCCCGCAGCGATACTGCTGCTGCCCACCGCGGCTTCGCCGATACTGGTCACGCTGGGCAGGGGCAGGATGACGCCGCAGTCCGATCCGCCAAACGTAATCGACATGCCGGCCGCCGTGGCCGTAATCAGCGGACTGAGGCTGGCCGAAGCGCCGCCGTACAGCTCGGCCCAGGCAATCCCGTAGGCGTCGGTATTGCACGTGGTTGCGCTGGTGGTGCTGGATGGCGAGCACGCCGGCTCGCCGCTTACGCTCTTCAGCGTGGCGCTGTTGTGCGGCGAGATGGCAAAAGAGACCGAGGAATTCGCCACCGCAACCCCGGAAGCGTCGATCAGCTTGATGCCGATGCGGCCGGCATCGCCGTTCACGACGCTCTCGAAGCAGCCGCCGTAAGCGGTGACGCTCTGTCCGTTCATCATGGCCTGCATGTCGTAGGCCACGCCGCTCGCGACCAGGAACACGTACGGCACGTGGATCGACACGCCCGTTCCCGAAATGGTAACGGCGCCGGTATATTCGTCCGCCGCGGGAACGCTTCCCGCGAGCGTCACCGTGACGGTCGCCGAGGCGCCCGCAGCCACCGTGACGCTGGTCTTGTCCAGGGCCACCGTGGTCCCGCTGGCCCCTCCGCCGTTGACATCCATGGGAGCGCTCACCGCGACGGAAAGCGCCGCCGAAGCCGTTCCCAGGTTGGCGATCTGGATCTGTTTGGACAGCGGCAGCTTGGTCACCGCGCCGAAGGACAGCGACACCGGGTTGGTGCCATCGGTGGTCACCACCTGGGCGATCACCGCGCTCTGGGTGGCCGCACCCACGTCCAGCCGGCCGGCCCCCACGTTGAACGCGTCCACATTGTTGCCCCATGAGTCGCCGGGCGTGTCCTGGGCGGCCGTGTTCATCAGCAGGGCCTTGATCTGCGCCGCGGTGTAGGAGGGATGAAGCTGCCAGAGCAGGGCGGCGGCGCCGGCCACCATGGGCGCCGAGAAACTCGTGCCGCTGGCCGCGATGTAGCCGTTCGAACTGTACATGACGCTCGACTGGTCGAACTTCTGGGTGGCCATGTACAGGGCGTTGGGGGCCATGAACCAGCCGTCGGACACGGAGGAATCCGTGGCGTTCCAGGCCGGACCGTCCCATTGGTCGGATCCGCCCGTGGACACCAGGTCCGGCTTGAGGGCCAGGTTACCCGGACTGGGCCCGGGCGACGAGAATGCCAGAAACTGGTTGGCGGCCAGCGGCGGCACGAACCCCGGCGCGTACAGCGCCGCCGCCTGCTGGTCGTACGCCGCCAGGAGCATCTCCCATCCGGACGGGTCGAGCGTCACCGAACTGCCGGGATGCGCATCGATGTAGCTCTTGAGGTTCCCTCCGTCGGTGCTCGACACCATGACGACGGGTCCGCCCAGCGGCAGGTTCCCGGAGGAATCCTGGGTCTCGACCGGGGTCGCCGCGCCCGCCGTGTTCATGTAGAAGATAACGCCGAGGGCTCCGGCACTGGCGGCGTTGGTGGCCTTGGTGGCGAAATCGCAGCCGCCCCCCTGCTGAATCAGCGCGACCGCATTCCACAGGGCGTACTGCGGCAGCGCCGCGCAGGCATACCCGTCGTTGCCCGCCTGGGCCGCATCGATCACCGGAAAAACCTGGGCGCCGGCGAACGCCCCATAGGCCCAAACCATGAAGGAATACGCGTCGCTGGTCTGGGCCGCGATATTCTGCAGCGTGGACGGCCCGCCCACCAGGCTGACGCTGGGCTGCAGGACGTGCGAGTTGGTGGCGGCGCCCACCGCGATCACCGACGGTGCGTTGGCGGGCGAGCTGATCAGGCTGAAACCGGGAGCCACATAGTTGACGAAGTTCCACCCGTTCTCGCCGTCGTTGCCGGCGGCGACGGTGATAATCATGCCGAGTCGCGCGGCCGTTTCGAAATTGTACGCCAGGAAATCGCAGGGCACGCCTGCGGCCTGCCCGCAGGCGGTGCCGGTATCCAGCGGACCGGTGATGGAGATCACACCGGCAGACATGTTGGCGATGTGCATGCCGTCGTTGAAGGCATCCTCGAGGGCCTGGACGTAGATGCTTTCCCAGTTCCCGCCGCCGCCCCCGGGCATCCCGGGAGAGCTGTCGGTGCGGTAGTTGCCCAGCCAGGCCTTGGGCGCCATACCCGAGAAGGCCACGGCCGGACCGGTGTTCTGATTGCCGGCGATTACCGAGGCGATGGCCGTCTCGTGGCCGAAACGGTCGCGCGGAGAGTAATCGTCCGGCCCCGAATCGTTGGCTACCTGGGTCGGATCGTTACTGCTGCCCACCGACAGTTGGCGGATGTAGCTGCGCGCCACGATCACCTTGCTGTTGGTGTAGGCGCAGTCCGCCGGAAAACCGTTGGTACACTTGGGAAAGCCCGGCGGCATCGAGAGCGAAGCGTCCTGAAAGGCCGGGTGGGTCTGGTCGATTCCCGAGCCGATCACCGCGATCATGATCCCCTTCCCCGCATTGGCTTGCCCGCCCAACGCCGTCCAGGCCGCCGGCGCGTTGGCGATCGAAATGGCGCGGTTTAGCCGCGGCTGCACTCGCCGCATGGCGATCACTCCCTTGACTCCCGCCAGGGACTTCAGCTCCTCGACGCGGTCCGGCGTGGTCGCCACAAAGACCGCGTTCGACAGGGTGTCGACCGCCCCCACCACCACGAACTTCCGCGATTCCAGTTCCGCTTGCACACTCGCCTGGCGGGCCTTGATCTGCCCCCGGTAGTTCTCGGCCGCAACCGTTCGCGTGGCCTCGCGGCTGGTGAACTGGACGGAGACCGCCGGGTCCTCCAGCACCAGGGCGTAGTGCCGGACACTCCGGGGTTGTTGCGCGGACGCATGCGGCGCCGGCAATACGAAAAGTGCGGCGCACAGCAGGGCGCCATGGACCATCCGGGAAGACATGCTCATTCGACGGATGGAGGCGATTCGCGGTTTCCGATGGTTCAGCGGCATATCCCTATATGGTGTCACGGAACGCAGGGGGACGCCAAGCAGGGTCGATTGGCAGGGTGCGCGACGCAGCGGGCCGATTGCCGCGGTACCCTGGGCCAGCCGCAGGATTCTATCCCCACGAGGACGTGGCGGCCTGCAAGCGATCGCCTCGGCGTCCAAATTCGCGTCGCGCGCCTCGATTTGCGCGGTGGTTGGTTGACCTGGCATGTCCGCCGCCAGGCGCCGGGCGAATCCGCGCCGCTTCCCGCCAGGCCGGCAGCCCCACTAAGCCGGGGTTGTGCCGTTCACGGGGATGGAAGACAGCGCGGGGATGGCTTTCTCCGCCATGGCGAAAAACGCCGCGTCGATTTCAATCCCGATGCTGGCGTACCCGACAGCCACGGCGGCCGCCACCGTGGCTCCCGCGCCCATGAAGGGGTCGAGCACGATGCCGCTCCCCAGCGGGAGGGACGCTCTCACGATCTGGCGCATGAAGGCCTGTGGCTTCAGTGAAGGATGCGGAGCGATCCGGCGCTCTTCGGCGCGAGTGGGAGACGAAGGAATCACATCCACGAATGGCGCGTCCGCGGCGGCCCTTCTGAGTCCGCCGGTCTTCCACTTGCGGAGATTGTCTTGCACCCTCCCCTCGCATGGCTTGCGGAACAGGCCCCACGGTTCCCATCCGGATCGCGGCATCACGGTCACGCCGGGGAACTCTTCGTGAGCGTTCTTCGGCCTGTCCCCGCCGCGAAGGGTCCGGACAAGCCTGATGATCTCGCCGCGCTTCTCGAAACCAGCCGCCATCAGGGGCATGTAAACGAGATGCGAAAGCAACGGACTGCCGGCAATGAACAGGTGGCCGCCAGGCGTCAGAATCCGCAGCGCCCTGCCGGCAAAAGACGCGAAGAATGTACTCAGCCGCTGAAGGTCCGATTCCGTCAGTACCGTGAAGCGGGGTACCGGGTTCCTTTGGCAACCGTCAAACGACGGAGGAATTCGCCAGACGCCGCCCCGTCCGTTTCGAAGTTTGCGCTTCTCGTCCGTGGTGTATTCCCGGAGACCGTATGGCGGGTCGGTGACTATGGCGTGGACGGAACATTCCGGCTGCGCGTCCATCCAGGCGAGGCAATCGGTCAGGTACAGGGCATACCGGCCGTCGCCGGCCCCTTGGCATACGCGCACGGGTTGTGCTCGGGGCGATATCGTGGCGGCGGCGCGAGACTTACTCAGGGCGTTTGGCTTCGTCATGGCTGGTCTCCACCCTGGAAAGGTGAAGCTCGATTGCATCGACAAGAAGATCGGCAATTGGCCTGATCTCCCGCACGGCCCGTATCTTGAGACATGGCAGTATGGCACGAATGGCGGCGTCGATCAAGACGATCTCTACCGGCCGGCCGGCAACCAGGCCGTAAAGCCACTGCGCCGCATGGGAGTGGACATCCACGAAGTATCCGGCTCGGGCAGCCGCAAGGCTTCCCGCACCGTCAGCCAGCCACGGGGGAGAGGCATCGAGCCGATCGTGCCCCGGCGCGTAATCCACTGGAGTTTCCGCCGCTCTTCGCAGGTCTCGGCAAGTTCGAGGGCCGTGCGGGCGTCCTGCGCGACATACTCGAGAACCTCCTGGAAGCGGCCTTGCGCCCACAGCTTGGGCGCCTTGGCGCCGTTCATGCCGGGCGGCTTGCCCGGCAAACCCATCCCCTGCGCAGCCTTCTCCAGACCGATTGGGTAGCCCAGGGAACAGAACGCGTGGAACATCATGTCCACGTGATCGAGCGCACACTCCGCGCACATGGCGGCGGCGCCGGACTCCTCGGCGAGAATGTCGAAATCGAAGCCCAGCCCGTTCCAGGTTAGAATCTTGAAACCATCGGCCGCCATTTTCGACAGGTACTCGACCAAGCCCCGGGCATCCGCCTGGCTCATCCGCTCGGCGGGGTGCCCGTCCGGCGTCTTGCCGTGCCACAGGACCGGCTGGGCTGCGCCGCTCTCCAGCGTGGCCGCGCAGGAGATGCCCAGCGGCCGGTGCGGACGCCAGTTGAAATCCTCGCCTGGAACGTCCTTGGAAGTTTCGATGTCAAACGCCAGATATCGATGCGCCATTCGGGTTAGAGGCTCCTACCGCCAGTATCCCTTATAGTAGCGGTAGCCGCGGCCTTCCCTGCGCCACTGGGGGCCAACCCACACGGCGTGCGCGTGCGGCGGGCGCACCCAGCGGCCGGGCGCCCATACCCACGCTCCGCCCGAGAGATTCCAATACCCTTCGGTCCACACGTATCCGGGGCCGGGCGCGTAGCCCATTACGCCGTAGCGGGGCGGCGGCGGGCCGTAGGCGGCCACCATGTATCCACCACCGCAAGCCGTCAGAAGCGTGCCGAACAATACCGCCGAAGCGGCCCACAGTTTCCGGTTCATCGTAAGTTCCTCCTGCGGGGTGTAACGCGGCCGCCCCCTTTCAGGTTGCGCGGGTGAAGCGGACTTAACGTGAAGCGGATTTCATGTTCCAGCCCTGCTAGCATAAACGGTTGATCTCCGTGGTGGTCGTCAATTGGAACCGGAAGGACTTGCTGCGCGCCTGCCTGCGCTCGCTCGCGGCCCAGGCGGACGTGCGTTTCGAAACCATCGTGGTGGATAACGGGTCGAGCGACGGGTCGGCGGAGATGGCCGAAGAGGAGTTCCGAGTGCGCGTGATCCGCAACCGCGAGAACCGCGGATTCTGCGCGGCCAACAACCAGGGGATAGCGGCCGCGCAGGGGGATTTCCTGGCGCTTCTCAACAACGACGCCGAGGCCGCGCCGGGCTGGCTGGCGGCGCTGCTCGAGGCCTGCAACCGGCGGCCGGACGTGGGCATGGCGGCCGGCAAGGTGCTGGTTTGGGAGGACCCCGGGCGCATCGACAAGGCGGGCCACGCCATCTGGCCGGACGGACAGAACCGCGGGCGCGGCAGCGGCGCGCTCGACCGCGGCCAGTTCGACCGCGAGGAAGAGGTGCTGTGGCCGGACGGCTGCGCCTGCATGTACCGGCGGGAGATGATCGGCCGCATCGGCGGGTTCGACGAGGACTTCTTCGCCTATGGCGACGACGCCGAGTTGGGGCTGCGCGCGCGCATCGCCGGCTGGGCGTGCATCTACACGCCGCGGGCGGTGGCGCGGCACCACCGCGGCTCGACGCTGGGGAAGGATTCGGCGCGGCGCCTCACGCTGATCGAACGCAATCGCGTGCTCCTGGCGCTCAAACTGTTTCCCTGGAGCCTGCTGTGGTTGAATCCGTTCTACGCCGCGGCGCGGCTGGCGGCGGGCGCCTGGGCGGCGGTGCGGGGTGAAGGCGACACGGCCTATTTCGCCGGGCCGCGCGGCAAGCTGGCGATGGCCTGGGCGCTCGTGCGCGGCGATCTCGAGGCGCTCCCGCTGGCCCCCCGCATGTTGCGCAAGCGGCGCGAGGTGAACCGCTTGCGGCGCTTGTCGCCGGGCGAGGTGCGGCGGCTGATCCTGGCCAACCGCGTGCCCTTGCGGGAGACCGTATGAGCGCCTGCGCGGTTTGCGGCATCGAGGAGTGCGAGAGTGTGTTCCAGGCGTCCGACCGTCTGTACCACACCACCGCCGAGCGGTTTTCGGTGGTGCGCTGCCGGGCCTGCGGCCTGATGCGGCTCGAACCGCGGCCGGAGGCCGAGGCGCTGCGCCGATACTATCCCGCCAATTACTGGTTCGCGCCGGACCGGAGCGCCGCCAGCCACCTGGAAGAACGCTACCGCCGGCTGGTGTTGCGCGGCCACGTGCGCTTCGTGCGCCGGGCGCTCGGCCACACCGCCGCGCGCGGGCCGCTGTTGGACGCGGGCTGCGGCGGCGGCCTGTTCCTGGGGATGATGCGCGAGGGCGGGTTCCGCGTGCTGGGGCTCGATATCTCGCGCGAGGCCGCTTCCATCGCCTGGCGGCGGCAGCGGGTGCCGGCGGTGTGCGCGGTGCTCGAAGCCGCGCCGTTTCCCGACGGAAGTCTGGCGGCGCTGACGCTGTTCCATGTGCTCGAGCATCTCGCCCATCCGTGCGCCTACCTGAAGGCGGCGCACGGGTTGCTGGCGCCGGATGGGCGGCTGATCGTGCAGGTTCCCAATGCGGCGTCGTGGCAGTGCCGCCTGTTGGGGCGGCGCTGGAACGGCATGGATGTGCCGCGGCATCTGTGGGACTTCCGCGCCAGCGACGTGGTACACCTGATGGAGCGGTGCGGTTTCGAAGTGGTGCGGCGAAAATATTTTTCGCTGCGCGACAATCCGGCGGGCCTTGCCAGCAGCCTGGCGCCGGGTCTCGACCCCATGGCGCGGCGCGTGCGGCGCGTGCCGGAGAGCCGCCTCGCGCGCCTGCTGAAGGACGCCGTGTACCTGGCGTTGGTGGCCGCCGCGCTACCCTTCACGCTGGTGGAGGCCGCTTGCGGCGCCGGGGCGACGGTGATGATCGAGGGCCGGCGCGTATGAGCAATGTGGGGCAGGTTTGTGACCTGCGGCGGGTTTTCAACCCGCCTTTCGACCGGTCAACCCATGCTGCCGGGGCGGCGGTGACCCTATGAGCTACACCGAACTAGCGTATCGTCTGCCGCGCCCCCTGCGCCGCCACGTCCTGTACTTCGAAGTCGAGATCGAGCGCGCGGTCGAGGCCCTGGCCGCCGCCCTTCCCCCAGCCGCGCGCGTTTTGGACGCGGGCGCCGGCGAAGGCCGCTATCGCCGCTTCTTCTCCGCCCAGCGCTACTGCGGCGTCGATCTCGCCGTGGGCGACGCCGCTTGGGACTACAGCAAGCTGGACGCCGTAGCCGATCTGACGCGCCTCCCGTTCCCCGATGGCACTTTCGCGGCGGCGCTGCACATTGTGACGCTCGAGCATCTACCCGAGCCGGGCCGCGCGCTGGCCGAGATCGCGCGGACGCTCGCGCCGGGCGGCACGCTGCTGGTGGCTGCGCCGCAGGATTGGGAAATCCACCAGGCGCCGCACGACTATTACCGATACACGCGGCACGGCCTCGAGTACCTGCTGCGGCAGGCGGGCCTCGAAGCGCGCCAGATCGCCCCCGCCGGCGGGTATTTCCGGCTGCTCGCGCGCCGCCTGCTCAACGGGCTACAGTTCTTCGCGGGAGGCTGGCGCTGGCTCGCGTTTCCGCCGGCCGCGCTGTTGCTGATCCCCCCGGCGCTGATTCTGCCATTCCTGGATTGCCTGGACCCGCAAAGGCGTTTCACGCTGGGGTACGTCTGCCTGGCGCGCAAAAAGGACACCATTTGGACGGAGTCTTCGTAGTCGACAAAGAGGCGGGCTGGACCTCGCACGACGTGGTGAACAAGATGCGCCGCATCGCGCGCTCAGAGCGGGTGGGACATCTGGGGACGCTCGATCCCGCGGCCACCGGAGTGTTGCCGGTGGTGGTCGGCAAGGCCACCCGCCTGGCGCAATTCTACACGCGCAGCGACAAAGTCTACGAAGGCGTGGTGCGGTTCGGCTGGGCAACCGACACCTACGACCGCGACGGCGCGCCCGCCGGCGAGAAGCGCGAGGTGGTGCTGGACCGGGCGGAGTTGGAAGCTGCGCTCGAGCGGTTTCGCGGCGACATCCTGCAGACGCCGCCGCCGGTATCGGCCAAGAAGGTGGACGGCAAGCGGGCCTACGAACTGGCGCGCAAGCAAATTCCGGTGGCGCTCGAACCGGTGACGGTACACGTCTACGAGCTGGAGCTGCTGGCGGTGGAGGGCGCCGGCGCGCGCTTGCGGGTACACTGCTCGGGCGGCACCTACGTGCGGTCGATCGCGCACGACCTGGGGACCCTGCTGGGCTGCGGCGCGCATTTGCACGAGTTGCGGCGCCTCGGGAGCGGCGAGTTCGAGATTGCCAGCGCGCGGACGATTCCGCAACTGGCGGCGCTGGCGGCCGAGGAGCGGCTGATCGACGCACTGGTCCCGGCCGCCGAGATGCTGCCCTGGATGCCCCGCGTGTACGTGGAGGAAGCCACCGTGCGCGACATCCGCAACGGACGGAACTTCCCGGCGTCGCCGTTCCGCGCGCAGACGGATGCGAAGTACGTGGGTGCCGTCACGCGGCAGGGCGAGTTAGTGGCCGTCGGCGAGATCGTGGTGCCGAACTTGTATCATCCGATGGTGGTGCTGTAGGCAGGGGTTCCCTCGTCGGCCTGCCACGGCGTTTCATCGCTTGATCCTCGTTATCGCCTCCCACGGAAGCGGAACTTCCCCCGCCGATTGGGCCGGAACGGTTTCCCGGGCTTCGCCGTTTCGCCCGCAGCCCGATGCGAGGCGCATGGGCGCGATTACCTGGCAGGGGGAGCCGGTGCGCGCCCGCGAGAACGCGCTGGTGGCGGCGCAGCGAACCCCGCCCCGCCGCCACATCCGCTGGCGGCTACTTCACCGTGAACGGAACCGAAGCCGAGTAGTTCTCCCATTCCAGTTCGATGACGCCCTTATCGGCGCCGGAACCGGTCACGCTCCACTTCAGCGTCTCGACCTTGGCTGGCGGCTTGCCCATCATCATGGGCACCCGGCCCAAGTCCTGAGCCTTGTCGTACGACAGGCCCCACTGGTGGATCTGCTTGTTGACGATGAGCTGCCACTTGGCCTTGTCCTCGAGCGAAACAAACAAGGTGTACTCGCCTTTGGGAACCGCCAGGCCACTCAGGTCGAGGTCGGCATCGGTGTGCAGCAGGGTGGCATCCTGGGCGCCGGCGCGCCAGACCGGCATGGTCCGGTCGTTCTTCATGATGTCGAAGAGGGCGCGTTCGGGCGGCGGTTGCCCCGAGGGGTCGTTCAGCTTCCTGGGGTCCCGCAACGACGGCGCGGAGTAATTGATGCTGACCGTCTTGCCGCCGAAAACCTCCTTGGCATTGGCTTCCGGGCTGATGGTGCTGGCCCTGCGGGACCACGGACGGTCCTGGGCGATCAGGCCGCCGGTTACGAGCCCGGCAACAGTCAAGAGTACGCAAACGAGGCGTTTCATTTTCGTTGGGTGTTCCTCCTTTGCGAGTATATAACGTCCCGCCGGCCGAAGCGTCTCCGCCGCGCCTCCGCCTCCGCCGCGGGTGCCGCTGGGTGCCCGGCGCAGAAGTGGATCTGCCGGCGCTATGTGGGGCAGGTTTTCAACCTGCGGCCGATTTTCAATCGGCCCCTCGCGAGCGTTTGCCACTGCCGCCCAGGCGGGCTGCAAGCCCGCCGCAGGTCGAAAACCCGCCCCACAAGGGCGCGGCGGGCCTTGCGCACACGTACGCACGGATGCGAGCGGTTCCGCGGGCGAATCGCCTCCACGCCCACTTCCCGGTCGCACCCTCGCCACCGCCCGCCGCTTGCTTGCGGCCGCCGATTGCGGCATGTTGGAAGAGATGCCGGAATCCATGGAATTTCTGCGCGCCGTGCTGGGACTCATCGGGGCCGGCTGCGCCGCCATGGCGGCCCGCGCCCTGGTGGGCGTCCGCAAAGGCTGGCTCAAGCCCTCGAGAGCCGCCGGGTGGCTGATCCGCACCGTATTGTGTCTGGCGGGCGTTATGTTCCGGCATCGGGTGGACGCGCTCGAGATCGCCGTCTGGGTCCTCATGGCCGCCGCCGCCGGCGTTGGTTGGTGGGTCGCCGCGCATCCCAAACCCCAGGAAGACTTGACCACCCGGATCTTCCCCGACGAAAAGTAGCGCGCGCCCGGTACCACCGGTACGACCGGGACTGGCGCGCCGCTGTTACAATCTCTGCAGATATGTCACTCGTCGTAGTGGGCTCCGTCGCATATGACACCGTGAAGACGCCGCACGGCAAAATGGACCGCATGCTGGGCGGCGCGGCTACCTATATCTCGCTGGCCGCCAGCTATTTCGTTCCGGTGAAGCTGGTGGCCGTGGTGGGCGACGATTTCGCCCACGAGGATACCGCCCTGCTGGCTTCCCGCCAGGTGGACCTGGAGGGCCTCGATCGCGTCCCCGGCGGCCGCACGTTCTTCTGGCAGGGCGTCTATTCCGCCGACATGAACGATCGCGCCACCTTGCGCACCGACCTCAACGTGTTCGCCGGCTTCAACCCCAAGCTCCCCGAGAGCTACTGCCCGGAGCCGTACCTGTTCCTCGGCAACATCCAGCCGTCGCTTCAGAAGAGCGTTCGCGCGCAGATGCCCTCGCTCAAGCTCACCGGCGGCGACACCATGAATTACTGGATCGAGGATTTCCGCAGCGAACTGCTGGAGACCATCCGCGAGTGGGACTTCCTGCTCATCAACGACGACGAGGCGCGCCTGCTTTCGGGCGAGCGGAACCTGCGGCGCGCGGCCGCCGGCATTCTGGAGATGGGCCCGCACACGCTGGTGATCAAGCGCGGCGAGTACGGCGCCATCCTGTTCCGGCGCGGCATGCACTTCATGGCGCCCGGCTACCTGATCGAGTCGCTCGTCGATCCCACCGGCGCCGGCGACAGCTTCGCCGGAGGATTCGTCGGCTACCTGGCGGGACGGGGAATCGGCGTGCCCCAGGGCGATGCGGATGCCGCCGAACTGCGCCGCGCGGTGATTTACGGATCGGTGATGGGCAGCTTCTGCTGCGAGCAGTTCGGCGTGAACCGCTTACGCACGCTGCGCCGCGAAGAGATTGACGCGCGCTACCAGGAGTTCGTGAACTGCACGGCATTCTGAACGGCTGCCGGCGGGGCATCCGCCCGCTCGAAAGGCCGTAGAATGGGACCTGGCGCCATGACCGCGAGATTCGGTGCTGCCGCGCAACCGCTCGATTCCATTCGGAGCCACGACGGGGTGCCCCGTGGGCCTGGAGTGGTTCCCCGCCGAGCCACGGAATCACCCGGCTGGAGACCCGCTGCCGCGACCGCGAGATCCGGCGCCACCGGACAACCGCTCGCCGACGCTCGCGGCTCCGTGCGGGGCCGCCGAGCCACGGAATCACCCGGCTGGAGACCCGAATGCCGAAACCGGTGAGCGGCGGCTCGGAACCAGGCGCCCGCGCCGGCGCCTGGGTGGCGCTCGCGCTGGCGGCGTGGAGCGCCGCAGCCGTCTGGTTCTTCCACTCCCACGGCTGGCAGTATTACTACGGGGACGCCGAAGCCCACCTCAACATCGCGCGCCGCATCTCCGATAGCCTCACGCCCGGCTACGACCAGGTGGGCACGGTCTGGCTGCCGCTTCCGCACTGGCTGATGCTGCCGCTGGCGCGGGTGGACCGGTTGTGGCGCAATGGCCTGGCGGGCGCCATCCCTTCGGCGGCCAGCTTCGTGCTGGCCGGGTGGCTGCTCTTCGCCGCCGTGCGCCGCGTGTTCGATTCCACCGCCGCCGCGCTCGCCGCCACCTCCCTGGCGGCGCTCAACCCGAACCTGATGTACCTGCAATCGACGGCCATGACCGAGGCCGTTTTCATGGCCTGCCTGATGGGCGTGTTCTATGGCAGCGTGCGCTTCGCGGAAGGCACGAGCTGGTGGGCGGTGGCAGGCGCCGGTGTGGCGGCCCTGGCGGGAACGCTCACCCGCTACGAGGGATGGTTTCTCGTTCCCTTCGTGGCGGTCTATTTCCTTCTGGTGGGGAACCACCGCCGCGTCCCCGCCGCGCTTCTTTTCGGGATGCTCGCCTCCCTCGGCCCGCTCTTCTGGCTGGGACACAACTGGTGGATCGGCGGCGACCCCTGGGAGTTCTACCGCGGCCAGTATTCGGCGCGCGCCATCCAGCGCGGCCTGTCGTATCCCGGGATGAACGACTGGGTGGAAGCCTTCCGCTACTTCCGCGCCGCCGCCGAACTGTGCGCCGGCCCGGTTCTGGCGCTGGCGGCGTTGGGCGGCGCCATTGTGACCCTGGCGCGGCGGAAGTTCTGGCCGCTGGCGCTGCTGGCGCTGCCGGGCGTCTTCTACGTCTGGAGCGTGCATTCCGCCGGCACCCCCATCTACGTGCCCACGCTGCCGCCGTTCAGCCTGTACAACACGCGCTACGGTCTGGCGGCGCTTCCGTTGCTGGCGGTGGCGGCGGCTGGCCTGGTGACGCTGGCCCCGCGGCGCGCGCGCGCCGTCGTGGCCGCCCTGGTGGTAGCCGCCTGCACGGCTGGGTGGCTGATGCATCCGCGGCCGAAGGCCTGGATCGCCTGGGAGGAGTCGCGCGTGAATTCCGAAGCGCGGCGCGCCTGGACGGACGAAACCGCCGCCTACCTGGGGCCGCGCTATCGCACCGGCGCCGGCATCCTCACCTCGTTCGGCGATATGACCGGCGTGTATCGCCGCCTGGGTATCCCGCTGCGCGATACCTTCACCGGCGATAACCGGTTGTTGTGGCACGCCGCCGTCCGCCGCCCCGAACTGCTGACGTGGCAGAGTTGGGCCGTCCTGAGCGTGGGGGATCCCATGTGGAAGGCCATCCAGCCGGACAACCCCGCCGCAACCCACTATACTTTGGAGAAGACCATCCTGGTGAAAGGAGCGCCGGCCATCCAGATCTTCCGGCGCTGGTAAGGAGGCAATTATGGTACCTCACGAAGCCGTAACCACCGCGTTCGAACTGCCCGGCTGCCGCATCCGGCGCAACCTGGGCATCGTGCGCGGAATCGTGGTGCGCTCGCGCTCCATCCTGGGCACCTTTGGCGCCGGTTTGCAGACCATCGTGGGCGGCAATATCACGCTCTTCAGCCGCTTGTGCGAACGGACCCGCCAGGACGCCTTCGAACTGATGATCCAGCACGCCTCCGAGTTGGGCGCCAACGCCATCATCGGGGCGCGCTACGACGCCACCGAAATCATGAACGGCGTGACCGAGGTGCTCTCCTATGGCACGGCGGTGGTGGTGGAACCGGCGGAGCGATGAGGGTACCCTTCACCAAGGCTCACGGCGCCGGAAACGATTTCCTGCTCACCTGGGAGGCCCGCGCGCCCGAGCAGGACCGCCCCGCCCTGGCGCGCGCCATCTGCGACCGCCACACCGGCGCTGGCGCCGACGGCTGGATTCTGGTGACGCCCCCGGTGGACACCTCAGCCGACGGGGCCATCGAACTTTACAACTCCGACGGCAGCACCGCCGAGATCTCCGGCAATGGAACGCGCTGCGCAGCCGCCTTCCTGATCCGCCACGGCTTCGCCCAGCGGGCCGTTCGCGTGCGCACCGGAGCCGGCGTGAAAACCTTGCGCGTGCTTCGGCATAGCGGGTTGATCTTCGAGTTCGAGATGAACATGGGCCGCCCGGAGATCGCCGCCGAACGCTTGGACCTGCCGCTGGAGGACGGCCCGCGCGACGTCACCCTGCTCTCGGTGGGCAATCCGCAGTGCGCCGTGCCGGTGGCGGACTTCGATTTCGACTGGCGGCGCATGGGCGCCGAAATCGAGCGCCACCCGCATTTCCCCAACCGCACCAACGTATCGTTTCTGCGGGCGGTGGACGAACACACCATCGACGTGCGGTTCTGGGAACGCGGCGCAGGCGAGACCATGAGTTCGGGAACCGGATCGACCGGCGCGGCGGTGACGGCGGTGCTTCGCGGTATGGCGAAGTCCCCCGTCCGGGTGCTGACGCCGGCGGGTCCCATGGACCTCCGGATCGGGGACGAAGTCTTCCTGACCGGCCCGGCGGAGATCGTGGCCGAGGGCGAGTTCCTGCAATAAATGTGGGCCGCTCAACCATAATCGGGACAGCCACCAACCCAGGAGACACGAACAAATGACCTCCGAAGAAAGAATCGAGCGAATCGAAAACGGATGGCTCGAAATCCAACAGGCCCTAAAGACCACCATCGACTCCCAGGCCCGTACCAACGAAACCATCGGCGGACTAGTCGCCCCCGTCACACGCTACATCGACGCCGCCGAGGCACGCACCAGACGCCTCGAAGAGAACCTCGACGGACTCATCAGGGCAATCACCGCCGAACACTCCAACGGCAAGAGCCACCAACAGTAACGCCGCCGCGCAGCCACGCGGGCCGCCGTCGCCCGCGCGGCCCGCAAGTGAGGAGAATGGACGGCTCGCCACCGTATCAGTGCAGTTCCGCACGGGTTACCGGGTAGTGGTTAAAGTGATGGGTTATTTTTTCTAGCGTAATCGGTTCATTTAATGAGGTAGTGCGTGATCGATCCTGTTCCCCGTGTTGGCCAGCCGCGTCACCGCGCCGACGGCCGGTACGCACGGCCCGCTGACCGGACGGCCGTTTGGCGGACTGTCGTTCATCGGCTAAGCCATTTAGAATCAACCGATTTCAGTCAGAACCGAGGGAACTGCCTCAGACCCGTGCCTCCGGCTGCACGAACTCGTCATCGGGGGCTGCTATGGATTATTTAACGCTTTTGTTTGTAACGTAATATGGAATATATATGAAGTATTACTGCAAGCAGGCCTGCGACAAACCGGTCCGCTTGTCCAAGAGCTTTGCGATGGCATCGCAGCGGGATCGCCACGGCTGTTCGCTTCTCTCCCCGTCCGATCTGAAATAATAGACCCATGTGCGGAATCGCCGGATACGCGACGGGGAAACCCGCGGAAAGCGCCGAGTCGGCCGTCCGCCGGATGATGGCCGCCATGCCGCGGCGCGGGCCGGATTCCGAGGGGTTGAACGCGTGGCCGGGAGCGGTGCTGGGCCACAAGCGCCTGGCGATTATCGATCTCAGCCCCGGCGGCCATCAGCCCATGCTCTCCGAGGACGGCAATACGGGCGTCGTCTTCAACGGCTGCATTTACAACTTTCAGGAGATCCGCGCCGAACTCGAGGCGCTCGGCCAGCGGTTCCATTCACAATGCGACACCGAGGTGCTGTTGCGGGGCTATCGCCAATGGGGCATCGACGCGCTGGTGGAGCGCCTGCACGGCATGTTCGCCTTCGCCATCTGGGACCACCCGCGGCGGCGGCTCACCCTGGTGCGCGACCGGCTGGGCGTGAAGCCGCTGGTGTACGCGGCGCGCGGCGGCGAGATCGCGTTCGCCTCCACCGTGCGGGCGCTGCGCTCGGCGGGGTTCGGCGATGCCCTCGATCCGCAGGCGGTGCTCGAGTACCTGGAATTCGGATACGTCACCGATAGCCGCGCCATCTACCAGGGGCTGCACAAACTGCCGGCGGCCACCATCCTGGAATGGAGCGGCGGCGAGGCGCGCCAGCGGCGGTACTGGACGCCGCCCGAGACGGACGAGGCCTCCCGCGTCACCTTCGAGGAAGCCGTCGAGGAGACCGAGCGGCTGCTGGTGGAAGCCGTGCGCCTGCGGCTGGTTTCCGACGTACCCATCGGCGTGCTGCTCTCCGGCGGCATCGATTCCGCGCTGGTGTGCTGGGCCATGCGGCAATCCAATGCCAACGTCAAGTCGTTCACCGTGCGCGCCGCGGGCGACCCCTCCGACGAGAGCGCGGCGGCGGCCGAAACGGCGCGGATTCTGGGCATTCCCCACGTGGTGGTGGACATGCCGGCCCACGATTTCGAACTCGACGAGTTCACCGGCGCCTTCAGCGAGCCGTTCAGTTGCTCCTCGGCGCAGGCCATGCTGTGGGTATCGCGGCTGGTGAAACCGGCGGCCACCGTGCTGCTGACCGGAGACGGCGGCGACGACGTGTTTCTGGGATACCCCTTCTTCCGCCACGCCTGGTGGGCCCAGCGGGTGGCGCGCGCCCTGCCCGCGGCGGCCGTTGGGGCGGCTGGCGGCCTGAGCCGGCTGATTCCCCAGCGGAGAATGCGGCGGTTCGTGGAGTACGCGGCCGGCGGGATTGGCGCCGTTGCCCGCGCGCACGACGGGCTGCCCTACTACGCCGCCCGCGCCATGCTGGGCCATCGGCTGGCCGGGGAAACCATGCCGTGGCGCCGGATTCCGCCGTCGCACGCGTCCGCACGGCGCCTGCTGGCGGACCTGTTCCGCCACCACATGGAGTCCCAGTTCAGCGGCGAGTTCCTGCCCAAAGTGGACGGCGCGACCATGTATTACTCCATCGAAGCGCGCGGGCCGTTTCTCGACCAGAAGATCTGGGAGTTCGCCGCGGCGCTGCCGCCCCAAGTGCGCTTCCACGGCGGCGCGCTCAAGGCGGTGCTGCGGGAGATCGTGCGGCGGCGCGTGAGTCCGGAAGCGGCGGCACGGCCCAAGCAGGGGTTCACGGTGCCGGTGCAGCGGTGGCTGGCCACCCGGTGGAGCGGCATGCTGGATCGCCTGCGGGGAGAAACGCGGCTGGAGCGCGACGGGTGGATCCGGCCGGGCGCTCTGGGCCAGCCGCTGCGCGAGGCCATCGCCAGCCAGTGGGTGCCGCTGCAACTCTGGCACCTGCTGGTGCTGGAGCACTGGCTCGAGAAGAACGGCGAGGGGTGAGCCGCCCTCCAGCCCGGGGCAAACTACTTCCCGCCCAGCGCCTCCGCGAACAACGCTTCATACCGGTCCACGACCTTGCCGGTGGAGTAGTTCTCGATCACCCGCCGGCGGGCGGCTTCGCCCATGCGGGCCCCCAGCGCGGGATCCGAGAAAAGCCGTGCCAGCGCCTCCGCAATGGATGTTTCGTCCCGCAACGCCGCGTGCAGGCCGTGGACGCTGTCGTCGATCAACTGGAGATTGGCGGGAATGCCGCTGACCACCGATGGGAGGCCCGTTGCCATGGCTTCGCCGAGCGAGCACGGGAAGCCCTCGTTGGAGGACACCAGCGCGAACACGTCGGAGACCCGGAGCCACTGGCGAACCTCGGGGATCGTGACGCGTCCGGTGAAGCGGACCCGCGCGCCGAGACCGAGCGACGCGGCGCGCGCCTGCAACCGCCCGCTCTCCGGGCCGTCGCCCACCAGCACCAGGAGCGCCGCGGGGAATTGCCGCGCCACGGCGGCGAAGCCCCCCAGCAGCGAGCCGAGCTCCTTCTCCGGCGCCAGGCGTCCCACGTAGATCGCCACCGGCGCCCCGGCCGGGACGCCCAACCCGGCGCGCAGTTCCAGGCGCTCCGCCGGCCCGCGGGGAGAGAACTCGGTGGTATCGACGGGGTTGGGCATCCACCGCAACTGCTCGGGACGGAGGCCCGCCGCCACGGCTTCATCCGCCATGCCGGGGTTGAGGACCATCACCTGCGGCACCCACTTGCGCAGCCAGCGCAGCTCCAGGCGGCCCAGGAACGACCCCCGCATGGCGGTGATCAGGCTGCTTCCGGAGACCTTCATCACCACCGGCTTTCGCAGCAGGCGCGCCACCGGGAGTCCGGCGGCCAGGTGCAGCCCCTGCATGAGAAAGTAGACCAGCCGGTACTCGCGCCGCTCCTTCCAGAGCGTCCAGGCAACCCCCAGCGCGAAGGCGCGGTCGAGGCGCCCGGATTCGCATCCGCGGCCGAGGATGCGAACCGGAACGCCGCCGGGATCGGCGAATTCCGCCGCGTGGGGCATGGCCGGCAGACCGGCGCACAGGACCTTGACGCGGTAGCCGCGCCGCACCAGCTCCCCGCACACGCGTTGCGCTTCCATCTCCGAACCGCCCAGCACCGGCGGGTAGGAGTAGCTGACCAACAGCAGGGAGATGGGCGGTGCGCTCATGAATGGCGGCTGTGTCCGGATTGTAGCAGGCGGCGCGGGCGGCCCACTGGCGTACACTACGGGCAGAGCCCATGCCCTCCACCCCCGACTACACCCTCCGCGACCAGGATCGCATGAAGCGCGCCAGGCGGTACTTCGAGTGGCAATTCCGGCTGGCGCGCGAGCGGTTGGGCGCGCGCGTGATCGAGATCGGCTGCGGCCTGGGCAATTTCACCGAACACCTGGCGGACCGCGAGCTGGTGGTCGCCATCGACGCCGAGCCGGCTTGCATTGCGGCCCACCGCGCCCGCTTTGCCGGCCGGACGAACCTGCTGAGCCTGTGCCTGGATGTCGCGTCGCCCGAGTTCGGGAAGCTGCGCGAGCACCGGCCGGATTCGCTGGCTTGCCTGAACGTGCTCGAGCACATCCGCGACGACGCCGCGGCGCTGGCGCAGTTCGCCGCGGTGCTGCCCGAGGGGGGCCGCGCGGTGCTGATCGTGCCGGCCTTCGAGTCGCTCTACGGACCCATCGACGAGAGACTGGGCCACTACCGGCGGTACGGCAAACGGTCGCTCGCCAGCCTGGCGGAGGGCGCCGGATTCCGGCCGGAGGTGCTGCGCTACATGAACTCGGCGGGTTTCTTCGGGTGGTGGTTCAACGCGCGCGTGGCCCGGCGGACCGCGCAGTCGGACGCGCAGATCGCGGTGTTCGACGCGGTGGCCGTGCCGGCGCTGTCGCGGGTGGAGCGGTGGATCGAGCCGCCGGTGGGCCAATCCATCTTCGCCGTGCTGCGAAAATAAAACCCGAGAGAAACGGGACCCTCAAACGTACTACATCTGCGTACATCAACTGGAAGGCGGCGATGAATCATTCAACCAGAAGCCGGGTAGTTACGTTTCGTCTATCGGAAGAGGAGTACGGCGCGCTACGGAGCGCGTGCGGCGCCGAACAGGATTCGGTTTCCGCCGTCGCCCGCCGCACCGTCCTGGAATGGGCCGAGGCGGTTTCGGCGCAACCTAAAGTCCAGAAGCGTCTGACCGAGATGGACGAGAAGCTGGACACGCTTCTCGGGCTGATCTACCGGGACCGGCAGTTCGCCGTCAAGGTATCCTGAGCAGCCGCTGGGCGACGGCCGTGCCGCCGGGATCCGGGTCGGTGGGGTTGGGCGTGGGAATGCACCCAGTGGACAGTCTGGTCCCCGAATGCGGCGCCGTCACGATGGCGAACGCTCTGCCCTTCGGCGAGCCGTTCCTGAACGGCCGCTGGCTGGGCGAGAAGCCCGTGGCGGACCGCCTGAACCCGGTGCTGCACTGGGACTTCCCCATCAGCGCGGCCTACTGCGCGCCACTGGCGAGCGCGATTCGAAGGCGGCCGCGCGTTTCGAGCTCGCCGCCGCCGGAGCGCCGCACCGCCTGGCGTTTACGCCCGGCCGAGCCACGCTGGCGGCCTTCAATACCGGCGACATGCGCGACATCGGCCCCGGCCGCGGCCAACCGTCGCAAGACGTATCGGGGCCGCGATCTGGCGGCGGTGCGCTCGTCGGCGCCGGGGCTGGAGGCGGGCGAGGTGGATGCTTCAGCGTGCCGCGTCCCGGCTCAGCGGGACGCCTAGCCCCTGTGCACGGTTCGCCGGGCGTCGCCACGGGTGGCAGGGCGAGCCGGGGCCGGCCTCCGGCCTCGGAGGAAGACGCAAGTTATTGTAAATAGGATGGTTGACGATTCGTCGGGGCCGGAGTCCGGCCCCGGTGGGGGTGTTTCAGCCTGCCGGATTCCGCTCCTCGATCCGGAGGAAATGCAGCCGCCCGCCGGCGTCACCGGCGATGACAGTTCGCGCACCGGCGAAAGCGCAGCATGTCGCGCCTGCATCGCAGTGGAATGTGGCCAGCACGACGCCGGTCTCCAGGTCCCACAGCTTGAGCGTCTTGTCCCATGACGCGGAAACGGCGCGCCTCCCGTCCGGCGTCACCGCCACGCCAGCGACAGGAGCAGAATGGCCAACGAGGGTGCGCAGCACAACGCCGGTCTCCAGGTTCCACACCTTCAGCGTCCTGTCATGAGACGCGGAAACCGCGCGCTTCCCGTCCGGCGTCACCGCAACGCCGTTGACCCCATCGGAGTGGCCTTCCAGCGTGCGCAACGCTACGCCGCTCTCCAGGTCCCATACCTTCAGCGTTTTGTCATAAGACGCGGAAACCGCGCACTTCCCGTCCGGCGTCACCGCTACGCCAGTGACAAAGCCACTGTGGCCTTCCAGCGCGCACAGCGCGGCGCCGGTCTCGAGGTCCCACACCCTCAGCGTCTTGTCATCTGACCCGGAAACCGCCCGCATCCCGTCCGGCGTCACCGCCACGCAAGCGGCACGTCCGGAGTGGCCCTCCATCGCGAGCAGCGCGACGCCGGTCTCCAGGTCCCACACCCTCAGCGAGCGGTCATAGGACGAGGAAACCGCGCGCTTCCCGTCCGGCGTTACTGCCACGGCGGCGGGGAGGCCGAAGTAGGCCTCCAACGTGCGCAGCACGACGCAGGCCGGCAGGTCCAGCACCTTAAGCGTTGTTTCCCCAGACGCGGAAACTACCCGCTTCCCGTCCTGTGCCACCGCCACGCCATGGACCCCAAGAAAGTGGCCTTCCGGCCTGCGCGCCCGGTACCCGGCCGCCAAGTCCCAGAGCTTAAGCGTGCCGTCCAGCGACGCGGAAACCGCGCGCCTCCCGTCCGGCGTCACTGCAACCCCAGCGACAGGCGCGGAGTGGCCTTCCAGTGTACCCAGCGCTCCGCCGGTCTCCAGGTCCCACATGCTCAGCATGCTGAACATCGACGTGGAAACCACGCTCTTCCCGTCCGGCGCCACCGCTACGCCAGTGAGAAAACCAGAGCGGTTTTCCAGCGTGCGTAACGCGGCGCCGGTCTCCAGGTCCCACACCTTTAGCGTGTTGTCCCAAGACGCGGAAACCGCGCGCTTCCCGTCCGGCGTCACTGCCACGCCCGCGACATAGCCAACGTGGCCTTTGAGCGTGTGCAACGCGGCGCCGGTCTCCAGGTCCCACACCTTTAGCGTGTTGTCCCAAGACGCGGAAACGGCGCGCTTCCCGTCTGGCGTCACCGCCACGCCGCTGACCTCGGCCACATGGCCCTCCAGCGTGCGCAGCTCGACCCCGGTCTCCAGATCCCAAACCCGCAGCGTCCTGTCCGTTGACGCGGAAACTAACCCCTTTCCGTCCGGCGTCACCGCTACGCCATTGACACGTCCGGAGTGGCCTTCCACCGTAAGCAGCGCGACACCGGTCTCCAGGTCCCACACCTTCAGCGTCTTGTCAGCGGACGCGGAAACCGCGCGCTTCCCGTCCGGCGTCACCGCCACGCTATTGACAGAACCAGAGTGGCCAACGAGGGTGCGCAGCGCGACACCAGTCTCCAGGTCCCACACCTTCAGCGAGCGGTCATAGGACGCGGAAACCGCGCGCTTCCCGTCCGGCGTCATCGCCACGCCAGTCACCCCAGCAGAGTGGCCTTCCAGCGTGCGCAGGAGTCCGGTGCCGGGGGGATGCAGCGCGGGGTGCAGTGGCCGGAGCCACAGCGCCGGCGCCGTGGCGGCAGCCTCCTCAGAGAACCGCCGGACAGCCGGAGACCCCTGGCGCGGCAGCAGCCGGCCTACCATCTGCGAGGCAAACTGCCCCGCATCGGCCGACAGCACGTGGGCCGAGAGCCGCAGCGCGCCCTGCAACAGCTCCGCCTCAGCCGAGGGCTTCAGGTATTCGCAATCCGCAATCAGGGCATTCGCGTCCGTGGCTTTCAGCTTGGCCTGCATCCACCGCGGGTCCCAGAGAATTCGCCCGATGTCGCTCTTCCGCCCGGCCCGCGCCAGGTGCCAGGGCAGCCAGCGCCAGGCGTACTCGCCGGGCAGTTCCGGCAAGTTGCGCCAGTCCGGCCACGCGTCCACGAGCCGGGCGTGAATGTCCGCAGGGGCAGCGATATTGGACGCCAACCAGCTTCGCATCACGTCGTGCAGCCGCAGCACGGCGCGCTGCAGATCGAGCTTGAGCAGAGACAGACGCGCCAGGCGTCTCGCCGCGTCGTCGGCATCCAAGTCGCCTAGCCCCCAAACGGAGGCTGCCGCGGCCAAAGGAATCGCCGCGTCTTCGGGGAAGATGGCCAGTTCCGCCAGGCACCGGCGGCCATCGTCATCCAGCAGATCGAGACTGACCTCCAGAACGCTCGAGATGGTGCGGTGACGCCGCTCGGCGGTGGGGTCCTCAAGGGCCCGCACCCCCTTGCGCTCGGTGATGGCCAGCAACTGCATGGCCGAGCGCTCGGCCGATTCGCCCAGCCGGCAGCGCTCGCGCATCATGGCGGAGGCAAGCTCCAGCGCTAGCGGCCACTCGCCCAGCCGCCGCGCCAGATCCCGCGCCCGGCCGGGTTCGAGAAACGGAACGCCCCTGGTGAGCATCGCCACGGCTTCGTCGGCGCGCATCTCGTCGACGTTCACCGGAGTGGCTTCCGCGGCGATGCTGGCGTCGCGGGTGGTGAACAGGCGCGCCGACTGTTTCCCGCCCCGCAGAAACGGGAGCAAGTGCGCGGCGTCCCACACATCGTCGATCACCAGCAAAAACGTCCGCTGCTCCAGCTTCTGCCCGAGCTGAAAGGCCGCATCCTCCACGCTGGCGAAGCCGGGCCGCTCGCCGGTCAGCGCCGCGTACAGGGTGAGCAGAGCGCTCAGCACATCGGGCGCTTGCCCCAGGGTGACCCATAGGATGCCGTCGAAGTTCTCGATGATGTCTTCGTCATGGCACAGTGCCGCCGCCAGCGTGGTCTTGCCAAAGCCGCCGGCGCCCGTCAGCGCCGTGGTGATGGCGACGGGTTGGCCGCGGTCCGCAGTGAGAAGCAGGTTCTTCAGCGCGTCGAATTCCGTGGGGCGCTGGACGAAGAGGGGCGGCAGGTCGGGCGCCATGAAGGGGACGCGCGGGGTGTCGCAGCCCTTTCTCAGGTGGGCGACGAAGGTTGGCCATTCCTTTTCGAGGTCGTAAAAGTGCGCCTTGCTCATCCAGCGCGGCATGCACGGAAACTGGAGGCCGGGGTCGGGCGCCCCTTTAACCGGGTACACGCAGACGCCCACCTCGCGGGCGTAGCGCCACTCTCTCTGCACAGCGCCGGATCTGATGGCACCCGGGGTCATCACCAGGATCAGGAACTCGACCGAGTCGATGGCTTTCTCGATCTGTGGCCAGAAGCCGATGCCGCCTTCGAGGAACAACCGGTCCTGCTTGATCTCGATGTCGGGGGCCTCCCGAGTGAGCCGCTCGCGGATGTCGGCGGCTGGAACTTCGCCGTCCGTGCGGGCGTACGAGAGGAAGACTCCCGGCATCAGGGGTAGTATAGCGTCTGGAGCGATCAGCGGCGCCGGCGAATCAGCCGCACCAGCCCGTAACACGCCAGGCAGATCCAGAAATCCACCGCCAGTCCCCAATCGACCTGGTAGATGTGGTGTTGCGCGCGCGGCGGCAAGTACCGCTCGATGCCGAGGTAAACGGCGTTCCCGGCCACCACCGCAATCAGGGACTGCACGAAGCGCCGTTTCACGATGCCGGGTTTTGTGACCACATTAGGTGTGGAATGTTTTTCCTGGCAGAAACAGGGGTGCCGGAGCGTGATACAGCTTGACTCTTTCTTCTGGCGGGAGTGTAATTGACGATGCTGCCTTCGTTCGCAATCGGCATCAGACTAGAAAGCCACAGTGGGCAACCCGCCGGCTTGTCGCCGAAAGGAGTTGAAATGAAGCTCGATAAGGACCCTGATCACGGCCTGGTTGAGGAGGTTTTCGAAACAGCTCTCTTCAGCTGTCGGTTCTTGGTGCTCATCCCAGTGCTTGGAATCCTGGTGGCAAGTGTCGTGATGTTCGTCAAAGGCTGCGTGGAGGTCGTCCAAGGAGTGCGCGCATTTCAGGCCGCCCTGACCTTTCAGCCAACGCCGCTCGACGACAAGAACGTCATCCTGTCCTTCGTACCCGCCGTAGACAATTACCTGTTCGCAACTATTCTACTCATCATCTCGATGGGCTTATACGAGCTATTCATCAGTGAGATTGATCCGAAATCGAGAAAAGAGAAGACCCGCCCGGTTTGGCTATGTATCCGCGACCTGGATGACCTGACGTCTCGCATTGGTGAGGTGGTCATCATGATCCTGATCGTCAACTTTTTTAAGCTGTCCTTCGGCGTGAACTACGAACACTCGACCGACCTACTGGCGCTGGGTGGCGGAGTGTTGCTGATCTCCGGATCCCTTGTGGTAGCCCACTACGTCTCTGATAGGCGGAGGGGAGCTTTGGGAAAGGCCGAATCGCCAGGCACCTAACAAGCCGCTGAACCGGGCGCGCCCGCAATCGCGGCAGTGCCGCCCCGCGTCTGCCCTTGACACGTACCCGCAGCTGGAGCCTAATGAATGATGTTCCCGGCGCCAGACGGGCTCCTGCGTTGTGCATACGGACAGAAGGTGGTACCGAGAGCGGTGAGGTGAAATGAAACAGACAGTGCAGGATAAAACGTGCTTCGTGATTGCCCCTATAGGCGATCAAGACTCAGACACTCGCAAGCGATCCGACCAGGTGCTCAGGCACGTGATTCGACCAGCCGTGACCTCCTGCGGCTACAAGGCAGTCCGCGCTGACGAGATCGACAAGCCTGGGCTTATCACGAGCCAGGTGATTCAGCACGTGGTCACGGACCCGCTTGTTGTTGCCGACCTCACCGAACGCAATCCAAACGTCTTCTACGAGCTGGCCATTCGGCACGCTTTGCGGAAGCCCCTTGTGCAGATCATCCGCAAAGGTGACGCGATTCCGTTCGATGTGGCAGGGACCCGGACCGTCTATGTGGACCATCGAGACCTGGACAGCGTCGAAGCCGCCAAGACGGAGATCGTCGACCAGATCAAAGCCCTTGAGAAGGAACCCGCCGACATCGAGACTCCCATTTCTGTGTCGCTCGACCTGCAGCTGCTTAGGCAAAGTGAGAAGCCGGAGGAAAGATCGCTGGCGGACCTTGTAGCCGCTATGGTCGATTTGAGAACAAGTCTGAGTAAGCTTGAGGTCCGTATCGGAACGAAGGATCAACAGGGCCTTCTGGATGAAATCCAAACGGAGCTGAAGGCGCTTCCGGGCCGCTTGGATGAGTACCTTGAGTCGGGGCGCGCGCCGTGGATGCGACGTGGGCGCCTCCACCCAATGATGCTCCATGAGCTCATGCACATGGATCCGCATCAATCGCCTGCGGTGGGCATCCTCGTCGTGGCAAGCTTCTTCCGCGACCTAATGCCATGGGTCTACGAATTGGCCGTCGAAGTATATCACTTAAGGCGTCGGGGCAACTCCGCCGAGTTTCGGCGAGCAACGGAAGAGTTTCGCCGCGCTGTGGAGTTTTCTGTCCACGGCCCTATGTCTCGGGAATTGATCGGCAGAAGTAAGGAAATGTACATGATGATGGGGGAGATTGAGCCGCTGCTGGATCGGGTTCTGAGTGAGATGGAGAAGGAAGTCCGGCCGGTCTCAGAGAGAGTCTTGAGGGAAAGGGCCGAGGTCGAAGCCGGCAAGGAGGAATGACTACGCGCCGCAGTCGGCCGGATGTAGGCGTCAGTTTGCAGAGGTGCCAGCCTCCGCCAGCGGCGGCAATTTTGGGCCGGACATAGCATCGCCAGCTCATGCGTCCCCATCGCACGAACAGTAACTCGAAGTGCTCTGAATGACCAGACCCCGCCGAGCCACCCGCCGCCCCAGAGACCGGCTCAAGCTTCAGCGAATCAGCCGAAGCAATCCGTAACACGCCAGGCAAATCCAGAAATCGACCGCCAGTCCCCAATCGACCTGGTAGATGTGGTGTTGGGCGCGCGGCGGCAGGTATCGCTCGATGCCGAAGTAGATGGCATTCCCGGCCACCACCGCAATCAGGGACTGCACGAAGCGCCGTTTCACGATGCCCGCCGCGTTCAGCGTACCATGGCGCCGGATGAAACTGCCGGTTGGCACGGATCTCCATCGGGTCGCGCCGGCGGGCGGCGGGCATTCGCCTTGGGGAAACGGGCCAGCCCGCCGCCCCAGTTCCGGGTGAAGCCCGGCAGAGCGCCGCTCGCGGCCAGCGGGTGTACGGTGCCGGCGCCACCGTGGAAATTCGGGGCAGCGGACCAGACGGACCGTCGGCACTCGATACCGGCGACATGGGCTAAACCCCACGGGTCCGGACCAACCACCGCAAGAGGTGTCGGGGCCGCGCCCTGCCGATGGTGCGTTCAGGCGCGGCCGCCTGAACGGCCACCGTTCGCGCGCCCCTTCAGGGTCTGCAGGATGCCGGCGTGGCGATGACGGTGAAGTAGCCAGGGCAGCGTGGCTCGATTCCAGTCACCACGCTGACAGGTGGGCGGCCGGCGCGGTCCGGCTTCCTCCCTGGCGGCTGCCGGGACCGATTAGGGCGCGGCCCGTCACCAACACGGTTCTATTGAGCTTCGACAACAGTCCCCACTCGACAGATCCCAACGCCTCCAGCATCAAACGGACTACCAGGTTCCATTTTCCGCAGAAGTGGGATATGATCCTCTGCGAGGTTGGTCCATGGCAGAATCTCCTACGCCGAGAGGCATTATCGTCGGTCTGCTCTCAATTGGGGGCACGCCGGATGACATTGGCAGGCTCTTCGATTTGATCGTAAACGAGGCCCCGAAGCTGGTTGGCGCAAGAGAGTGCTCGATCTTCTGGAAAGAAGGACCCTGGAGAGCGCAGTGGCGTCAACGCGAGGATGACTTCATCCCGGACGCCTTCTTTCGCCGCGCCACATACAAGGAGAAGCTACCGCTTATCGGCAAGGACTACTACAGACCGGGCCAACCGGACGAAGGTCTGACTGGCTGGGTTGCTCGACATGGCAAGTCGCTACGGATAGACGATATCACCGACGAGCGGGAACTGGCAAAACTCGATCCAAACCTGCGCTGGGCGGACAAGAATCGCGGTTTTCGTGCATCCTCGGACCCCGGCCGGCAACGGGCCTTTCTTGCCGTTCCGGTGATCATCGACGAGGAGGTGGCGGGCGTTATCCGCATAGCCAAGACCGAAGAGCCTAGGGGCAAATTCACTGCGGAGGCCCAAGACCTTCTGGAGACGTTTGCGAATCACGTCGGAGCGGTCATCAAGCGTGTCGAGGAAGCCGACCTGAAATTACTGTGGGAGGAACTCTACCTATCCGGGGTCACGTTGGCCAAGGATGAGTTCGGGGCGTATCTGCAGCGCGTTGTAGACCACGTTCCTCGATATATGGGCGCTTGCGGGTGTTCAATCTTCCTATCCGAGCAGCGGACGGATGGACGTCGTATTCTCAGGTTGAGGGCCACGACAACCAATGGTCCGCTGGCCCTCCTGGTGGGCCAGGCAACCTACGAGTTCGGAGAAGGCTTGACAGGTTGGGTCGCAAAACACAACAGGTCGCTACGAATACGGGACGTCGATGACGGGACCGAACTGCAGGAGCTCTCGCCGGACCTCCAGCACCTTGGAAAACACGAGGAATGGGTCCGCCACAACTCATCGTTCCTGGCGGCGCCCATTCAGCGGGGTGACAGGGTCTTCGGGGTAATGCGGGTTTCTCAGGATTCGAAAGGCAAGCTGTTCTCGCCCTCGGATGAGAGACACGTGAACTACTTCTGCCAGAATCTCGCCGTCCTGGTTGAAAACGTGCAATTGTTCGAGAAGCGTGAGAAACTCCAGCTTGACAGCAATCAGCTCAATGCCAGCCTGGCTAAGACCCGCGCGCAACTTAAAGAGATCAGCGCTCCTCTCATGAAGGAGATAAACATAATACGCGAGCGCCTGGATACCCTGTCACGGCGCGAGGACGCTTTGCGCTGCTTTAAGTTCGGCGGAAAGTGCACCAAGGAAACAATTGAAATGGAGAAGACGGTTTTCGTCGGGATCCCCTTTTCCCCTGCGTATTACGAGGATCTTTATACGTTTGCCATTGAGCCGGCCATTGTGGAAAGCGGCCTATCTCCTTGGATCGCATCCGGTGAGAAGGGTGTAAGGGATCTGATGTGCAAGGTCTGCGAAGGCATTCAGAAATCGGCCTCGTCAGGGGGATCTGTGGGTGATTGGCGGGTTCAGCGGGGAGTCTGACCGAGGAATCGGTGCAGCGTCCGGCAGGTGGAGTCAAAGGACCGCTGTTGTTGCTCTGAGCTGACGCCGTAGATCA
>Ga0326728_10003391_pt1 | contig 49716 bp, 45 predicted proteins | sample MB3enrmetagenome_FD_207602 | JGI IMG/M metagenome (GOLD analysis project Ga0326728, IMG submission 207602) | Lab enriched peat soil microbial communities from McLean, Ithaca, NY, United States - MB31MN | ecosystem: Environmental > Terrestrial > Soil > Wetlands > Peat | place: USA: New York... | reverse complement strand
TAACTGTAAAAGTGGTTGTACTGCCGGGATTAACCGTCACCACAGACGATGGACTGATGCTGCCGTTTGGGCCTGCGCTAGGACTAATCTGGTATATAGGAACGGAATTGGTAGTCACGTGCACATACTCCACAAGCATAGTTTGTGGAAGAGTGTTACTGTTTATTTTTCCTACACCGTCACCACCAACCGCTGTATTGATTATTAGAAACATAGGATCAGAAGGGACAAGGGTAGTCTCATAACAAGTAGTAACACCGTCTACCTGCCATGTCAGACTACCTGGCTCCCAGATAAGAGTGTAAACGTGCCAATTTTGTGAAGCATCTGTTATCGTTGGTCTATTCCCGGAAGTTCCAAAACTTCCGGAGGAATTACAATATGGTTGTACTATTTGACCATTGGAAATCATGGCAACTTCGTTATTAATCTGAGTCGGATTTGAATCTAGAATTTCAGCAATATCTATTTCATCCGACCCAGGATAAGGCCAATTGCAAGCTGGGCCTCCCGCGTTAGATTGACAATCTGCTCCTAAGAGCCAAATAGCGGGCCACGTACCAACACCGCCTGGCATCAGAGCACGTACTTCGACGGTTCCGTAAAGAAAATTAAATGTATTCATTTCAACATGTGCGCTGGTATAATCATAACCATCAACAGGCGGGTTGGCGTTTTCTGCGGTGATTGTTAAATAGCCGCCGCTCTCTGTAGCATTCGCGGGTTGGTAAATCTGTTTTTCATTATTACCGTTTTGTAAGTATCCGTTATACAGAGCCCACAAGGTTGTATCAACCGATGAGCCGCTGAACTCATCATCAAATTCATATTGGGATTGGGCGTCTGCATTGATCGCAAAGAGCAACATAAGAACGAAAGCAACTATTATTCGTCTCATGACTGACACCTCCATTATGTTTGGATGCAGCGCTGCTTAGGCATTATTCATGCCTTGAAATATATAATTCTAATTAGAAATAATTAGAAATAAATATTTCTTATGGCCCACTTTGAGCGGCGGATATTAAGCATCCATTCTCATCTTGGATAATGCCGAAGAGCACTATAAAATAAAGGTAATAGCAGTAAAATGGAGGTCAAGTCCGTAACTATCGAATTATACAAAAAAAGCAAGGATGAAGTCGCCGGCAAGATAGTTGAACGTATGCACGCAGTGCTTCCAAGCGATGCAACAAAATTTATCCGCCGTTAGATCTCAGGTACTATTTGGTGCGCGGCGAGACCTTGGATATTACAAAGCAGTAGCCGGTGGTCCTTGACCAACGCCATGGATGTATGGACAACGCTTGCAGCCGAACAGAGACCTTTAGCGGACACGCTCTGCGGACTCACTCTTACGTATAAACGCTGAGCATGGTGGTCGAATTCCACAACCCTTAGCCGACAGAGTCGCGGGCGCAACAAATGACCCGCAGGGCCTTGTACGCTGTTAACGTGGCGCTGTTCCAGTTCGTGTGAGACAACTCTTTCAAGAAGATCGAGGCCTTGAGAAACGACCAAATATCCTCGGTGATCGAACCGGCTGTCGCTTTTCGGAAAAAACTGGAGCGCTAGGTGAAGGAGCGCACCGCCGAATTGACTGGCGGGAGCTTCTCAATCGTGTCCACTCCCGGTCAAGAGACAATCATTCGAGCTTTCCGGCCAATCGAAGCTGAGGATCAACCTCAGAAAGGCGTTATCACTCAAAAGCCAGCATAATCAAATTTTTCGCCGGTTCAATCACAATCGTGTTTTCCTGAAGAAGTTGTTACATCACTCCTCGCCCTTGAGAAATGAAAGCGCGAACTTTGAATCCCTGCCACATGCTTTTGTGTCTATCCATGGGGCGGTGCTCTTTCAGTTATCGTGAATGACGCATGCTCTTGGTAGAATGCCCGGAGACTCGACTGCGAGGTCGATCTGCGTCGCGCTGTTCCTTGCCCCCCATGCGCGCCCCCGAAGACGCGTTTTCATTTTTTGCAGTTTCATTTCCACCTGACGATAACTTCTGCCCGTTCTTATTCTGGGATTCCCGTCCTAAACTCTTAGTCCCGGGCTGACCTGCCAGTCCCTTCCCGGACGACGGTTTCGTCTGCCCCTCCATCACAGGCTTGGTCGCCAGCGCTTCCGCACCCTGAGATTCCAAGGCTCTTGTGACGCTGGTGGTCGATGGTCGCGCCACGGGCGAGTCCATCCTGCCGGTGCGCATCTCCGAAGGTTTTGCATCTGTCCGCTTCGATGCTGTTCTCACTTTTCCTGCCGATTTGGTTCTATGCACCCCTGTTCTGTTTTTCTTTTCCCGTGTAGTCAATTTGTCTTGTGAACTCTGCTTGTGAACGGTGTCCTTCTTGACCTGATCGCCGCCGGGATTGCCCCCGGGCGCGTCCGGAGGAGTAGTCAGACCCGATCCGAGACCTATGGTCAATGGAGAAGGAGTTGAAGGCTCACCCGGAGTCGGCATCGCCTGCTGCCCCGGTGTGCCTGGAGGAGATGGGGCGCCTTGCGTCGACAATGGTTCCGGTGGTTTTATTGTCCCGGGACAAGAGGTCTCCCCAGCCTGCGAAAACCGGTAGTCTGCCGGGCCAGGCGGTGGAAAGTTTTCTCCCGTACTACCAACGAAGTTCACGTCCCGGCCCAAAGCGGCTTTCCATCTATCCGAAAGGGCCTTCAGTTCGGGAAACACTTCCAGAAGATCTTTGGTCTTGTAGATATGCGGCATTTTTGGGTGAGGCTCTTTGCCCGCCGCCTTCATACGCTCGACGATTTGTTTTGATGCAATACCCATATCAATGTCCCCGGGTTCTGCGGGATTGGCGTCAAAGTGGTGCCCCAGAGGTTTCTTCGGATTTTCGGAGTAAAAGGCAGTCGAAGTGCCCTTCACCTCGACTTGCGCATCGTTCAGTCCCGCCTTCGCCAGGGTCTCTCTCAATTCCAGTTTAAACTTCTCGAATTGCACCGGATCTTTAAAGCCGAGGGGGCATTTCTTGCCGCGCATCCACTCTATCTGCTCATCGGTGATCCCGACCTTCTTGAGGTCCTGGCGGAACTGCTCGCTTTCCAGTAATTTTTGATTATCAGCCCTGCGCTGTAATATCTCCTCACTCTCGACCGGAGTGCTCTCAGCCTTCTTTAGTTCTTCAGCTTTGTTAAGGAAGTCTTTCCATGTCCTCGGCTTGGTGGTAGTAGCAGGAGCCTTCACGGGCGCGCGGGCTGTAAGGCGCTGGACCGTGCATTTGGTGAGCTCGCCTTGCACTTTTCCCATAATTGCCATGAACTCGGCATTCCCCGCGAGCCTCCCTGTCATTGCGGCGAATTTTTGGTCGTCATCGCGCGCTGCCATGGCATACTCGTTCGCCATCTTCAGGATTGACTCATACTGATATTTAATCGCATCGGGCAATCGGGCCAACTGGTCAGTGCTCATGTTCTTCCAGCCGCTGACGGCAGTCTTTATGGAATCGATCAATCCCTGGGCGCCCTGGCAGAAGCCCTTAGGCATATTCTCGAAAAAGGTGGGAAGCCGGTCCCGGGCCCTGCCGGACGCAAAGTCATCCCATAATTCCTGGAGATAGAGATTCAATAGATCAGGTTCCGGTGGGATCGGTTTTTCTGTCACGGAATCATGATCCACCGCGCCAATCGTATCATTTGTCACCACCCTTGCCTGAACCAATCGTATCAGTCCGGGAGTCTGTATATCCACTTCATTCGCAACCTGTTCGACGCCCCGACTCCCCCCGAACAACCCGTCCTTGTGTGAAAAACCTATTAAAATCAACAGGTAAAGCATGCTGAAAGAGAAGGCTTTCAGTGCCCTTGATATCTTCATGGTGCACCTCCCAAGACTTTACAATTCAGTGTCTTTTACAAAAATCTAGTGGTTGCAGAGTACTAATCAAGGTGATCTGAGAGTTGAAAGACGCCGGAATGACGAATATTTTTGTACTGATGGCCCCTGAAATCCGGGCTCGCGAAGAAATCCCGGGATGAGTCTAGGCATCGGAAAGGTTAACGGCGCCTGCGGCTTCCTTAAGAACCCTTAGCAGCGATGCCATGAAGTGCTCCCTCTCTTCCGATGTGGTTTTACGATCGCCGTCGCTGTCGAAATAAATCTCAGCCTCAAAATAATCAGCGTAGTCAATTATCCGCACCTTTGCACCCAGTGACGTGGTTCCGCGGATATATCGGTCATCGTATTCACTTTCCCGTATCTGCCAGGCTCCAACATCCCCGGCCCCCGCCTTCAGCGCCGCTAACATTTCGTCGATATTCAGTGAACTATTAAATCGTTTGGCTACTATATCTTTCATTCGTGGCCCCTTGTCGATCATCATTGTCGTAGCGACTGGTGGAGAATATCGGCCGCGCCCAACGTCATTCGACGCCATGCTGGATCTTTCAGAGTCCCGCGGAAGGTTCCAATGGTTCCCCGAGTTCAAAATATATACGACATGCTAAAAGAACAATTGGCGGACGCCATGAAATGCCAAACCAATCTGTGACTTCACTTATTCAGCCAATCCACCCCTCGAATCGCTTCTCACATGGCGTGATTGCTCCATAGCCGAAACGAGGTTCAATATCTTCTTGGGTTCCACCCTCCGTTTCAACCGGAGGCCTTAAAATGCGTACCATTAAATTGTGTTTCTTCTCGCGAGTCAACCAACTGGCGCTTCCTGCGCTCATTCGAGGGAGAACCGCAAGGAACTCTTATAAGCTTCGATTGCCCCGCACTTCTTTCAAAGGTGCTGACGGATAAGCGTTGGGAGTTGCTCAAACTCACGACTGGTGCGGGACCAATAACGATTCGTCAGGCAGCGCAGATCGAGGCTGGACGTGAAAGCGGTTCATAGCGATGTGCACGCGCCTTTGAACACCGGCATTTTGCGAAAAACCACAAGGGTCTCATCGAGTTCCCGTTTGAGCCATGCATGTGGATTTCACTCTGAGAGCCGCATGAGTCAGGTAGGGTGCTGGCACGGATTCACCAGTGAGCCATTCGTGGGAGGTTGTCGAGTTTCTGAACGGCCGCTCGGACCTTCTCCCGTTCAAGGCCGGCCACAACGCTACCTGGAACTGCGACAGGTACGGCAAGCTGGATTTGAGAATCACAGCAGTTTCCCTTGCCAACCCCGTCAAAAACTTCAAGAATAATCAGCTCATGCACCGTTGCAATGATCTGGGCTCCGGTACCCTCCACGTTCCCCTGTCAACATAAAAGTTTCAGTATTTAGTATGAGCTGCCGGATTGCTGTCAACACAATGAAACTTAAGCCTCTAAATAGCTATTTGTATAGGCTGCTTACCCAATTCCTACCCTCCAAAATCTCACTTGACATTTGTTGAGATTTTGACAAGGTGCGAGATTGGTGTGGCTTATTTTTCGCCTTGTTATCTGCCCTCAATTGTCGTTGGAGTCAGAAAGGGGGAATTCCTTAAAGACCTGCATTAAGAGGAGGATCTGAATGACAGAATTCACGCAATTTAGGGTCTTACTGTTGATTTCAGGCATTCTGCTATGCAGATTTCGGCAATACCCGCTCTGGCAAGCGAGCTAAGCGTGACACCATCGGAAGCTAAGGGGACTTTTGGATACTGGGGCGCAACGAGCACCGGTGCTGCCATTGTTAGTCTTGGCGTGCCCGGCGACATGAAAACTTTGGCAAGTGAGCTGATATCTGAATAATTACTAAGTGGCTGGAGACTTATGGACTCTTACAACATCATGGAGGAGAAAACATGAAAAGAAATGCATTTCTTAAGCGCGCGCTGATAGGGTTCATCATTGTGATGATGGTCCCGTTCGGAGCCCTTTCGCAGCAAATGGACTCCGGCAAGACATTCAGCGAGGCTGAGCTGGACCAGATGCTTGCGCCGATTGCGCTCTATCCTGATTCGCTTCTCGCACAAATCCTCATAGCGGCGACGTATCCAGACCAGGTTATGGAAGCGGACCGCTGGTTGAAGGCAAACCCGGACCTCAAGGGAGACGCACTCAACAACGCCCTGGACAAAATGAACTGGGACCTGAGCGTGAAGGCGCTCGCGCCTTTTCCGCAGGTCCTCGACATGATGGCTAAGGAGACAGCCTGGACACAAAGATTGGGTGAAGCTTTCCTGGCTCAGCAGGCCAATGTCATGGACTCCATTCAGAGACTGCGGCAGAAGGCCCAGGCTTCGGGCAATCTCCAGACTACCGAACAGCAGAAGGTGGTTGTTAAAGGTCAGGTGATCGAAATTGTACCGGTAAATCCCCAAGTTGTTTATGTGCCGCGCTACGATCCGGTAGTTGTCTACGGGCCATGGTGGTATCCCGCGTATCCTCCTTTGGTTTACTCTCCCTGCTGTTGGCCTGAAGTGGCCGTTGGAATCGGAGTCTTCGGGTTTTGGGGGGCTGTGGCAGTAGGACCGGTCTGGGGATGGGGCTGGGGTTCCTGGAACTGGAGCGGTGGCAGTGTCAACGTCAACGTCAATCGGAACGTCAACATCAATCGCAGCAGTATTGGAGCCGTGCATACCTCGAGCCGCGGTGGCGCAGGTGCAGGCCGGGCGGGCGCAGGGGGAGGCCGTGCGGGCGCAGGGGGAGGCCGTGCAAGTGCGGGCCGGGCGGGCGCTGGAGGCAGACCATCGGCAGCATCCGTCCAGCGAGGACTTAGCGGCGGATCTCGCGCCGGTAGCTCAGCACGCAGTGGCGGCTCTCGTAGCGGTAGCTCAGCACGTAGCGGAGGCTCTCGTGGCGGTTCTGGCAGTTCGGCACGCAGCGGAGGCTCTCGTGGCGGTAGCTCGGCTCGCAGTGGAGGATCTCGTGGCGGCAGCTCAGCACGCAGTGGCGGCTCTCGTGGCGGTTCTCGCAGCTCGGCACGCAGCGGAGGATCTCGTGGCGGCTCCCGCAGCTCGGCTCGCAGCGGAGGCTCTCGTGGTGGTTCCCGCAGCTCGGCACGCAGCGGTGGTTCTCGTGGCGGCTCTCGTGGCGGCAGCTCAGCACGCAGCGGAGGCTCTCGTGGTGGTTCTCGTGGCGGCTCTCGTGGCTCAGCACGCAGTGGTGGTTCTCGTGGCGGCTCTCGTGGCGGCGCACGGAGTGGCGGCTCTCGTGGCGGCGGTGGGCGCAGAGGTGGCGGAGGCGGTGGTGGACGCAAAGGTGGCGGAGGCGGCGGACGCCGGAGATAAATGTGCGCTCTCACGAAATATTGACAATTAGGGTTTTGCGGGAAACGGCATGATTCTGACCGTAAACTGATAACTGAGGGCGCAATATTCGTCTATGTATTGCGCCCTGCGGACACCGGAAAGTGCGTGGGGACCTGTTGTTTGCATGTTCGACAGGGAAATTGTATGGTTTTGAGGGCTTTGGGGTTTTCCAAGAAGTATTTCCGGGCAGAATCCGACCCGAAAAATTGTTTAGGCAGGGGGTGTAAAATGGTTTTCATGACACACTGGATGACGGGCCGTAAGGCGATGACAGCAGCATCAGTGATAGCAGCCGTGGCGCTGTGGGCAATCTTTGCCCCTGTAGCCGGGTGGGCCGGAGCAGATGAGGGTTTGATTGCAGCGGTTAAGCGCGGCGCTTTGCCTGAGATAGAGCGTCTCCTCGATCAGGGCGCACAGGTCAATGCGAAGGACAATGAGGGGGTAACCGCGCTTATGTTTGCTTCCGAAGACGGCCGTCTTGACGTCGTGCAGGCGCTACTCGACAAGGGGGCAGACGTCAATGTCAAGGACAATTACGGGATGAGCGCGCTGATGCTTGCATCCGAGCAGGAGGGCAATCTCGACGTAGTCCAGGCGCTTGTCGCCAAGGGGGCGGATGTCAACGCCGCAGATAATGACGGGGTGACTGCGTTGATGCTTGCCTCCCAGTATGGGTGCTTTGACGCGGTGGGAGCGCTGCTCGATAAAAAGGCCGAAATCAACGCCAAGGACAAAGATGGCGTGACCTCGCTGATGTCGGCTGCGGACATGGCCTACCTGGACGTAGTGGAAACGCTTATCGCCAAGGGCGCCGACGTCAATGCCAAGGACAAAGACGGTGTAACCGCACTGATGTTCGCGTCCCAGTACAACGAAGACCGCGAGGAGGACAGTCTTGACGTAGTGGAAACGCTTATCGCCAAGGGGGCCGATGTCAACGCCAAGACTAATGAAGGGGCAACGGCCCTGATGCTCGCCTCGCGTGACGGATATCCCAGGGTCGTGGAAACGCTTATCGCCAAGGGGGCCGACGTCAATGCCAAGGACAAGGAGGGTGCAACCGCGCTCATGTCGGCTTCTGACAACGGCTACTTTGAGGTCGTGGAAACGCTTACCGCCAAGGGGGCCGACGTCAATGCGAAAGACAACGACGGTTCAACAGCGTTGATAGCCGCCTCCGAAAACGGCAGCCAGGAGGTCGTCAAGATTCTGCTCGCCAAGGGGGCCGATGTCAACGCCAAGACCAATGACGGCTCGACTGCGCTGTCGCTTGCCTCCCGGCATAATCATGCCGCAGTGAAGAAACTGCTTGTCAAAGCTGGAGCAAAGTAAAGGAAGCGGGGCAAAGGTGTGTGGGGTACATATGAGGACATAACGGTCCATAAGCGGGCAGAGGATGAGCTGGGAAAGGCTCACCACGAAACTGAAGCGAAGCGGCTACCCGATTTGGCCTGGCCCACGTCAGGCCGCACCTCTGAACCTCTCAAACCGCCACTCTAAGGCATCACGATCAGGCCATTTCGCGGTGGACATGGGAGCCGTTACTGACGCTGGGCTTGCCTTCCGACGCAGTGTCAGGCATGATGTGAGCAGCGTCCGGGAGTTCCTGGTGCCGAAGTCTACAGTGCGGGCACTGGGACCGATAGGCGGCAAAGAACCCATGCGCCAAGGCTATGCCAAGCTTTTTATTATCATGACCAGGTGAGCGAGAGACTTGCTGTTCAATTCTGCGAAACACTGCTTCATTCTTTCCTGGTAATGAAGCTCATGCTCGAAATACCTGGAGAATCTGCTGATCTCCATCACAAAAATCTCGCTAAGGGCCTCTTTGCTATTAATATAAGCCTCTGCTCCCTGCCCTGATGCCGGCATTCCAGCCGTCTTGGTGATTAAAATGAATTTTACCAGCATTCCAAAGGTGATCAATGTTTGTATATAATGGAAAATATCAGGGATTCCTTCAGGCGGCTTTGATATGACATAGTTGCAGAGGTAAATAGTAATCAAATGGTCCAAACATGTCCGGAAATCCGGCGTAACTGTTTTTTGCCAATTAGCAAATAGTTCAAGCTGATCCTTAGAATGATCATTATTATATGTATATATCTCAAGCCATTTTTTACATGCTGTGCTATTTATCCCTAGCGATTTATCATTTATAAGCTTTGACATAAAATAAAAAGGCCAATTTGTATCAATTTTTATATTTTGTATTATACGATCACATTTCTCAATGTTGGATTGATCGATAAACCGGTCAAATACTTCCCTCATGGAGCTGACGGCGGAGTCGAATTGACCATCCGGATTAAGGCATCCGATCTTCTCTGCAAAAGTTGCAAGGCAATAAAGCCGGGACGACAGGGCGTAGCGCTCCAATGATAAAATCCTGACGGCGAACTCTCGCATGGCATCGGTTATTGCCACATCTTCCGGCGCCATTGCCTTTTCATAATGCAACGTACCAGGGGGGAGGGCCTCGCGCTTAAAAGTGATGAATTTCATCGGTTCGGGCCCCAGAAACAGTCTTCTGGCAACCTCGGGACAAGAAAGCGTTCCACTGACCTCTGCTCTATCACCCATGATATTGATAACACGCGGGTAGGTTCTGCATACGCTCCCGATGGCGTCATCGCCAAAAGAAGCATGTATTTCGCAGAGTTTATCCGAAGATAAAAATGGGCAAAGGCCATTTTCATTCATTTTCAGGAATGCAAAGAACCCGGCGGGTACATCCATGTCAAACGCACTCAAAACCCTTGATCTCATTACATCCGAGCCGGCAGATACCCTTTCAAGCTCTTCATAATCACTTCTGCTATAGGGGATATTGAACCCCTCCGTGCAGCAGTCGGTCTCGCACCGTCCACCCAGGCAGGAAAACTCCGCCATGTATTGCATGCCAACCATCGTTCTGACCATGTGCATTGATTCTGAGTCCTGAACACCGAATTTATGTTGCCGGCATAAACGGAAAAGAGAATTCCCCAGTTTTCAGGTCAATTCCCTTTAACCGGAATAATGCATCAAGTTGTGCGCCATGCATCCTAACGGCATTTTCGGGTCGGATTCTGAACGAAAAAATTTCCGGCGCAACTTCAAAGCCCTCAAAACTAGTTCAGCCCTTCAGTCGGGACCGCTCGCGCTGTTTCGACAAAATTCCTTTATGCTCGGGACCCCGCTCTTAACCGTCACTATGTTTGCCAATTCACCTTGAGATAGTGGTGGATGGTTTTTTCGGTGTCTCACGAGGGGCGCCACCTTGACGATTTCGCCGAGGAATGTAGCATTCAGATTGAACAAATACAAATAGCAGGAAGCGGGTGAGTAGGTGAAAGGGTGAGTGGGGAAGGACAGGTTGCGGCCGGGCCTGAACCCGTTCGTGGCCGTGCGTTTCGCGGCCGCGGAGTTTGCCTGGGCGTAGACTGCTATGGCCGGTAAATGAAGACGTACTCCAGGTCGTTTATCACGATTTGAATTTCACCACCACGGCTCTCCGCATAGATGAGCCATCCGGGCTTTTTCTTGGCGCAGCAGCAGTCTACCCTAGGAGAGAATTCACCCGAGCCGGCCTCGTACCAGGCCAGGAGCATCGGGTCGGGGCTCAGCCTCGCTGCCTCCGCGTCCGCAATGATCCGGGCAGCCGTGAAATTGAGTTCCCCTTCGCCCTTTTCGACTTTGATGGTCGGGCCAAGCTGGTCCCAATGAGGAGTGTTATCACACGTTATTGGCTCAGCGCCGTTTTCGGTCAACATCATCAGTCCCTCTACGCAATATCAAAAGTGAATGCCCTATAGTGGTTGTTGTTTTCTAAGCCGGGTCTCCACTCCCATACTGAATTTAAAAGTAATACCGGCGCAGGCGCTTTTAAATACTGGCAGGGGGCATGGCGCAGATATCTGGAACTGAGGATGAAAAATCCCATCGCGGCAAGTGGTCTTGAGCCGTCCGCAGCGAGAAGTCCTTCACTCTTCACTCTTCCCCCATTCACCTACTCACCCGTGCTTAGTTCACCCTTCACTCTTCACCCCTCACCATTCCCTACCCACCCGTTCTTACCGAAATTTCAAAGGGTGACGAATCTCAAGAATACTTTTCCATATCTTAAACTTCTGGAAAGTTCACAGGGCAATACATAGCAACTTTCTATTGGACTGGTTGATCGAGATTCCAGGGGTCTGTTACTTACGGTGCAAAGTTATGCGAACTGTTGTGATGAAGAACTACGCGTGGTACGATCATCATATTCGGCCATCGATACCTTCTCAAGCAGATTGTCCGGCATGATTGCCTCAAACTCGGCATGTTTTGCGGGCAGGCAAACTACAAATATCGAACCTTTTCCTGGTTCGCTTTCCGCCCTGATGGTTCCTCCGTGCCGCTCCACAATCTTCTTGCAGATGGCCAGGCCCATTCCAGTTCCCTCGTAGTGGCTTTCTCTGCCGTGGAGCCTCTGGAATGGGGCGAAAATCCTGTCGATATACTTTTCTTCGAAGCCAATGCCATTATCTTCAACCACGATCTGGATCTCGCCATTATCGGTTATGGCGCTCAGCATTTTGATTACGGGCTTTTCGCCATCTTTGTGAAACTTGAGAGCGTTGCCGATTAGATTTTGAAAAAGCTGCGTCATCTGGGTCGGGTCACCTTTGACCACAGGCAGTTCTCCAACCAGCACTTTTCCTCCGGTTATCTCGATCCTTATCTCCAGGTCGGAGAGAACCTCGTTGACAACTTTTGTAAGATCAACCTCCACAAAGGGATCGGCTTTCGTTGTGATTCGCGAGTATTCGAGCAGTCCTTTGAGCAGGGACTGCATGCGATTGGTAGCGCCGAGCATTCGGTTCAAATAGTCGATGCCCGTTTCTCCGAGCGAATCCTTAAATGTCCGCTTGAGGATGTTGCCAAAAGAGATGACCTTCCGAAGCGGCTCCTGCATGTCGTGTGAGGCAATCGAGGCAAAGTCCTCAAGTGCCTGGTTGCTCTCCTCCAGCTTCGCCATGTATGTTTTGAGCTCGTCGGTGCGTTCCTCAACACGCAGTTCCAATTCGTCCCGTGATTTGCGAAGAGCTTCCTCCATGCTCTTACGTTTCGTTATGTCGGTGGTGACTGTAGCTAAGCGCGCTCCTCCAAGATGAACAGCGGAGACGAGCAGATGCATCCGCGTTGGTTCGAAGTATTGTTCGAACTGGACCGGTTCCCCGGTCCGCACGACATGAGTAAAGTGGCGAAGAAAAGGCTCGGGATCGTGTTCTCCGTAGATCTCGCTGGAGCGCCGTCCGACAATATCGGTTCTCGGCTTCCCCAAGGCTCGCAGGTACGGTGGATTTGCATCCAGAACGCGCCAATCGCATGCAATGCCCTGTTCGTCGAATAAAAGCTCGTCAACAGCCACGATTTCATTCATGTGGTCGAACAGCGCACGGTACTTTTCCTCGCTCTCTTTGTGAGCTTCCTCTGCCCGTTTGCGCTCGGTGATGTCGTGTACCATACCGATCGACCGGATGATCTGACCGGATTCATCTCTAACGTGGTTGCATTTTTCATGGACGATGCGGACCTCACCATCCGATTTCCGTATAACCCGGTGTTCGATCTCGTAGGTGTCCCTTCCCTCACGTACCGAGCCGGAATACGCTGTGTCAACCGCCGCTCGATCATCAGGGTGTACTGCTTCCAGGAATGCCTCATATGTAGCATCAAATTCTCGCGGCTTGAGGCCGAAAATCCGATACACCTCGTCTGTCCATGATAGATGGTTATTCGCTAGATCGAGTTCCCAACTGCCCAGATGCGCAATCTCCTGGGACTGCTTCAATAATTCTTCGCTTGCCGCCAGTTCGGCGGTCCGCTCGGCCACACGCTGTTCCAGGTTTTCTTTCATTTCGATGAGCGCCCTCTCCGCTCGTCTGCGCTCGGTAATGTCGATGTCCATTTCGAGAATCATCGGCGACCCGTCCACATCGGTGAATGGAAAGTCGTAAGCATCGATTACACTGCCGTCGGGGCCGGTGAACTCCCAGTGGTGAGACAGGCCTGTTTTCAACACCTTGGTGGTTTGGCAAAATCCGCATGGCTCGGAGCCTCCAAAACGATATTCGTAACAGGGCCGGCCTTTGGCCTCCCCGAATTTGTCGCGGAAACTCCGGTTTGCAAATGCAACTTTATAATCCGGCTTCAGCAGGCAGATCATCGTCGGCAGCGTCTCCAGCACGCCCAGGAGACGTTGCCGTTCCTCCTTGACAGCTTCGGCAACCTTCAGGCGCGCCCCGCTCTCCCGCACAGCCTCCTCGCCTCGGCGACGTTCGGCGTCCACACGGTTTAGCGAAGCAGCGGTCAGCCAGACGATGCACAGTAGACAGAAGGTATACGCAACCGCCACAACGGACGCTTCGGCATCTGACACGAAGGCTCCGGATCGCACTCCATACAGTTTCAGCCAACCGATTAGGAGCGGAATCAGGAGCAGGATGGGCAAAAGCCGGCGGGCCATAATGCTGCCGGCATGATCGGCTGTGAATACTCTCATCACCCAGGTATCCGGATCAGCGCAAAGAATGGCCACAATCAGACAACAAAACGCAACGCCCGTATTGATAGCCACGGGAATACCCAACCATGCGTATACTTCCTGGATGCCGAAAAGGTAACTGACCGGGACCAGGTAACTCATGACCAGCGCCGGCAACACCAGAGTATGAGCTATATTTGAAGCCTTGCGACTCTCTCTTGTGAGCAGCACCAGGGCGCATCCGATGAGCACAAAGACGATTGCCGTCATTAAGGCCAGTCGGGTCTCCGGATCCCAAAAAAAGTCCAGGAGCCCGGTGCCGCGCAGGGCAGGTTCCCAGCCTGTAGTCATTGCGATGGTGTAAAGCACAATGGTCAGTGAACCTACCAGGATATCCAATATCCCCGCTATTTGCAGGACAACGAATTTGCGCACGCTGGAGGGGTTCTTATACAGAAACGCCAGCTCCAGGGCGGAAAAAACCAGGCACGTCGCCGTAATGACGCTCATTGTGATCCATTCAGGCCTGACGCTTTTGAACAGCCTGATGTCCATCACAGCGCCGATAAGGGTCAATAAACTGATGCCTAGTGCTATCGAAATCCCCAACCAGGTCAGCGACCTCGCGGGACGTGACAGAAACGAGGAATACCAAGCTTTCATTGATCTCCTCTTTTACTCGGTACGCTCAAAAACAAACGAATCAACCGCTCCGGATCCTCCTCATGCTTCGGGCACAGTGCCGCAGGAGTATACTAGAAGCTCTCGTTCTATGTAAATTGGGGTCTTTAGAGTATTTTTCCAAGAAGAGTTCTATGCAGATCCGGTTGAAGGCAGGGTTTTGCGGTATTGGTTGACTTTTAGGGCCGAATTCGTCAATGCAGGGCTGGCGGTTGCCTCAACGCCATTGCGCGTTGTGGCTCCATTAACAGCAGTGACAGATAAGAATTTTTCGAAAGCACTAATAGCATTACTAAGCTTTCCAAACCTCTCCTCTGGATCTTGAGAATTGAAGCGCGGAAATCCTTGCCATTTCCGAATCATTGTGCAAGTAGCCGCAGAAAATGGAATTTTCAGTTTTGGCAAGTTGTACGTAATAAAGACGAGATCGTTTTCGCTAGATCCGCCGGAATCCTGACATTACCTATCATGTGCAGCAACTCGCGGACCAGGGCGAAGCATTGCAGCTCAGCCATATTTTTTGGGAAGGACGTGTAAATCAAACCGCCATGCGGACAGATACGACCGGACTGTCTCTGCTTTATTGTGAATGGGTAACCTCTAACGCGTCCCTATGGTCAAACCGACGAATGTAAAACTTTCGCCCTGTTTGCGGGTAAAATCAAGTGAATACTCGCTATCTTTCGTATACCAGTTGATGAAGTAGCTGTTCTCATCGACCTTGGTAGGCTTCCAGGTTGCGATGTATTTCTTGATTTTCGCGGTGAACATTTCGTCATAGTTTTTCAGAAAGGCTTCTTTAGTCTTGACCTGCTGAAGATGTTCATTCTCGTCCCAGGTGAAGCTTGCAAAATTGATCATACTTGCCACTTTTTCTTTATCCCCGGAGCTGACTGCCCTTTGAAAATCGCTGAAAAAACGGCCGAAACCTTCATCTTTCGGGGCAAGGTCGACGGCAAACACAAAGGCTCCGGTTGAAAAGAGAAAGAGTAACAAAATTATTAGCGTCCGCCTCATTGTCATGGCTCTTTCCACCTCTCAGTTCAGTGGTTTAGGGCTTAGATCCCTGAATCCACCGATAATGTCTTTAAATGCGACTATTCATCAGTCTTCTTCGCACTCTTGAACGAAATATACCAGAGTATGGACGATTTCAGCGCTTTTTTTTGGAATCTCCCGAAATGGCAAAGTCATGGTCGCACAACGGTTCTAAATCAGGGAGTAATAGCTTTAGGGGCTGACTAGCCTCAATATTACTTCTCCAATTCGAATAACCCGGCAGAAGGTTCGTACAGCTCTCCTATCCTCGGACGAACGAAATTTTGAAATGCGCAAGTTATTCAAATCATATCCGGACCGGGATATCTCTTTCCGGCCGATCTGAACAGCGTTGCCGGATCAAATTCGTAAGGTTATTATGCTTCGGCATTTCGGGAATTCGACTGGTGAAGAATTACTTGGGAGAAATCATCGAGATGAAATCGCCGATTGATACCGGCGGAATCGCCGGGCAGATTTTAAGCATCATCGCACCAGGGCGGCCTCTTTCAAGAAGGAAGGTCCTAAAGCTTTGCGGAGCCACGGCCGCAGGTATGGCGTCATGGTCTTTCTTCGGCCCGGGTGCGGCAGGAAGTGTTCCCATCATTATCACGGAACAGTCTCACGGGCTGGTGATAGGGGACCCCACGAGGTGTGTCGCCTGCCGGAGATGCGAGCTTGCCTGCACGGATTTTAATGACGGAAAATCGTCCCCGGCGACGTCGCGGATCAAGGTGAGGCGAAACATCAATTTCGGTCCTACTGGGCTCTACACCGGGCAGCAAACTCAAGGGGACTGGGGAACCGGGCTGATCGTTCAGGATTTTTGCAAACAGTGCCCACATCCCGTCCCTTGCGCCGATGCCTGTCCCAATGCAGCCATTGAGGTAAAACCACCCGTAAACGCCCGTGTCATCGATCCGGAAAAGTGTACCGGCTGCAAAATATGTCTGAAAGCCTGTCCCTGGGAGATGATCTCATTCGATCCGGAAACAACCAAGGCCACTAAATGTTTTCTGTGCAACGGCAGGCCAAAATGTGTCGAAGCCTGTCCGGCAGAGGCCCTGACATACGTGTCGTGGGTCGACCTGACCGGCAAAGTGCCGCCGAGGATAACTCCCACGTTGAATAAGCCCTATGCATGCGGGGATTGTCACAAATAGAAGCAGCGGAAAGAGATGTTTATGACGGCTCGATATGGCGGATGGGTGGGAAGAGTTCTGCGGGTTGATTTGTCCACCGGACGCATCACCACGGAAGACACCGTTGAAAAATATAAGGATTATATCGGAGGCACGGGGATAGGGTACAAGGTCCTCTGGGATGAGGTCCCGGCGGACACAAAAGTCTTCGACCCTGAAAACAAGATCATTTTTGCAACCGGCCCTCTGGCAGGCACCAGCGCGCCATGCAACGGAAGGACCGCCGTAACGACTCTCTGGCCCACCTGCTGGCCCAGGCATCTCGTCGGGACCGGGCACATGGGCGGCCATTTTGCCGCGGAAATGAAATACGCCGGGTTCGACGCGATAATCATTGAAGGCCGTGCCGATCATCCTGTCTGGCTTCGGGTTGCAGACGGCAAGGCCGTCATCATGGACGCACGGGGAGTCTGGGGACAGGGCATACGGCGCACCACTTATGAAATCTCGAGGCAAATGGGGCCTGAGGCGGTAGTTGCTGCAATAGGCCAATCGGGTGAGAACCTGGTTCCCATGTCCGTCATCATGAATTCGGTTTCTCACTCGGCGGGCGGCGGCGCCGTGATGGGGTCAAAGAACCTGAAGGCAATCGGCGTGCTGGGCGCCGGCAGCATACATATCGCCGGAGATAAAGAGGAATGGGAGAAAGCCGTCAAGTATCACCTGTCACTGTTTGGCGCCAACAACCAGGCTGTGGTTCCAAACAGCCCGCAGCCATGGGCGGAGCACTACAATCCGGCGACGCGCTGGGTCGCCTCGGAGGGGCGCCAGTGGGGATCGGCAAACCCGCCCATCGACACCGGCCCCTGCGACCCCCACAATCTCAACCGGATTGCCTATAGATCCAACAGCGCCGCCTTTTTTCTTGGCGAACAGGGCTGGCGTCACACGGTGCGTGGCAACGGCTGCACGGGATGTCCCATCCGATGCCATACCATAATCAAGGTCCCGGCTGTTGCTGCGAAGTACGGCATCCCGGAAACCGGTCAAAATAAGTGCAGTGGTCTGGTCTTTGGCAAGTCTTTCTTCAGGAGCTTCCCTGACGGCTTGATGGGTCAGACATCGATCGAAGCGTGCATGGTGGGCATGCACCTGGCCGACGATCTTGGCGTATGGAACAACTACGGCCAGCTTCAGCGCGATTTCCAGAAGTGCTACTATGAAGGCATTTTCGAGAGCAAAGTGGGAGAAAAGGACTTTCGGAGTTACTCCTGGGATAAATTTGAAAAGGGTGATCCGGCCTTTTTGTTCGAACTGCTTCCAAGAATCGCGGCAAAGGAAGGCGACCTGGCGACCGCCCTGGGGCTTGGGACCGGATACATGCTGGAAGCCTGGGGAATTGCCGAGACGGACTGGAAAAGCGACCACAACCTGCACTACTGGAAACTCGGACATCCCAAGCATCATTCAAACGAAGATGCGGGTCAAACCGGGGTAATTATCAATACGCAATATAACCGAGATGCCCAATGCCATTCCCATACCAACTTCACCCGAAACGGGCTCCCGATCGAGGTCCAGAAGAAGCTGGCAGCCGATCTCTGGGGCTCCCCGGATGCCGTCGATACGCCGGGCGCGTTTACGCCTATGAATGTCTATAAGGCCAGGATGGCAAAGTGGTCGCTTTTGAGAAAAGAACTGCATGACTCGATTTCCCTTTGCAACTGGATGGGGCCGTGGTCCTCATCGCCGCTCAGGGAGCGCGGCTACCGGGGGGATGACACAATTGAGTCTTTGCTCTACAGTCTTGTTACCGGGGACAAGAAGTCACGCCAGGAACTCGATGAGGCAGCCGAACGTATATTTGTTCTCCATCGTGCTCTGACCATCAGGGGCATGGGAACAAAGCAGATGCGCACGAAACACGATACCATCCCGGATTGGGTTTATGGGGACGATAAAGACCGTGTGCCCTTCACCAAGGGTACAATTCAGATGGATAAAATCGACATCCAAAATGCGATGCTCATGTTTTACGAAGAAGCCGGCTGGGACAAGGAGACCGGCTCGCCCACCCGCGAAACCTATCGCAGGCTGGGGCTCGCTGATGTTGCCGGGGAACTGGGCAAAAAGGGGCTGCTCGCCTGATGGAAGCCGTTGAACTCGCCAAATTCATAAGAGAAAGCAGCAGGGAGGGTAGACTGCTTGCACTGGCGGATATTGAAGCTGAAATTGCCGCTCGACGTATCTACGCTTCAGACCGGGCAACAGAGCCGGTCCAGATTCCGGCGCTCCTTGAGGAGGCCGTCTTAAGCCACAATGACATCAAAGTGGTCCTGAACGACTCCGGTGACGCCTTCTATTTCTCCGAACAGTTCATGACCGGCGCATACGCTCGGGTCCTGCTGCTCAAAGGCCAGGGGCCTCTTAAAATGATGGTGGAGGTGATCCGGGAACATTCACGACTATATCCGCGTCCGGTCCCTCTCGCTCTTTTCCAATGCGCTCCTTTCAATTTAAGCAATGATGAGATCGTACTCTGTCTAAAAGAGATGATTGGTAAGCTCCCCTACCGGGACATCGAGCGCTTAACCACTTCAATCGGCAATGTTTTTGCCTATTCCACGGATCATCTCGACCCCTGTTATGCGGCAATGCTCGCTGAGTGGGTTGATGTGGGGCTGGTCGAAAATCCCTGAAATCTTGCCTGCGTGATCGATTCTGCGTCAATTTTGCCTACCTGGCAGCCTCTTTGGCGAAGCATTGATATCTCTACTATCGAGCCGCCTCGAACCGGCCATGCCGCGTTCCACCCCTTGCTGTATACTTTGTTCCAGCGGCAACAGACCGGCTCTGTTTTAGTCTGTTCACTGCCCACACCACTTCATTGCCAGAGGGTTTCCCTTGACTTTTAGGTGCGCCTTTTTTAGAAGTATTCGGTTATTCTGAAATTTGGATGTTCTACGGGGAAAAAGATGGAAAGTATTCAAGCTGTTAGAGGCATGAATGACATATTGCCGGACCAGGTGGGCTGGTGGCAAGAGGTTGAAAACGCGGCACGGGAAGTGCTCGAAAACTTCGGCTACCGCGAGATACGGACCCCTGTGCTGGAGAAACTGGAGCTTTTCGCGCGAAGTATCGGGGAGAGCACCGATATTGTCGAAAAAGAGATGTACGCCTTCGAGGACCGAAACGGAGAGCGGCTGGCCCTGCGCCCGGAGGCTACGGCTTCGATTGTGAGGTCTTACGTCCAGCATGGACTTCATGCCGATTCGGCCGTCCGGAAGCTCTATGAAATAGGTCCGATGTTCCGGCATGAACGTCCTCAAAAAGGGCGCTACAGGCAGTTTCACCAGATCGACGCCGAGGTTTTCGGCATTGACAGCCCGATGATCGATGCCGAAATGATGCATATGCTGCGCGTGTTCCTCGATCGGATCGGCATTTCCGGGGTCGTCCTGAACATCAACACGCTGGGTTGCCCTGAGTGCAGGAAAACGTACAGGGAAATTCTGAAAGATTTCCTCACGGCAAAAGGAGACCAGTTTTGCCCGGACTGCCTGCGCCGCAGGGAAACGAACCCTCTGCGTGTTTTCGACTGCAAAGTGGAGAGGTGCCAGGCCCTGCTGGAAAGCGCTCCCATGCTGATCGATCACATAGACGAAGAATGCCGCGCGCACTTCGATGCGGTAAAGGATTACCTTGAAAAGCTGGGGACGCGCTATGTAGTAAACCCCCGAATCGTTCGCGGCCTCGATTATTATATGCGGACAACTTTCGAGGTGATTACCGACCGGCTGGGTTCTCAGAATGCAATCGGGGGCGGAGGCCGTTACAACGGTCTGGTACGCGACCTCGGGGGGGCCGATGTGCCGGCTGTCGGGTTCGCGATCGGCATGGAACGGCTTATCATGCTGCTTCAGCAGGAGCAGAGTGAAAAGGTGCGTATGCCGAGGTTTTTTGTCGCAGGTCTGGGCGAGCAGCCCCGCGCGGCCGCTTTCCTGCTTGTGCAACAACTGCGCGGCCTTGGCCTCGAGGCCGAAATGGACTACGAGGGGCGCAGCCTCAAGAGTCAGATGCGCCGAGCCGACAAATCCGGTGCAAGGTATGTTATCATACTCGGCGAAGATGAAATGTCGCGGCGTGAAATCCAGTTGCGTGACATGCAGACCAAAACTCAGAGGATATTGCCTCTGGATAATGTTGAAGACGAATTAAAACAATTGAGGGATTGAGGAACCAAGAAGGGACACATTTTCGCGTTCTTCAGTTTTTATCCGTGTAAATCCGTGTTCATCCGTGGTTCAGTTGCTTTTTGGTAATGCTTTCATACTCGGAGGAAACCCTGGTGAATTTGCTTGAACCCCGGAGTGGGGATGAATTTATAGACGTTCAGGAAAGCCAGGTCAGGCTCGATCAGCTTGGCGAATGGCGCAAGACGGCGGACTGCAACAGCCTGAGGGCTGGGGACGTCGGCTGTGAGGCCCTCCTGATGGGATGGGTGCAGAAACGGCGCGATCACGGCGGACTCATATTCGTTGATTTGAGGGACCGCGAGGGAATAACCCAGGTTGTTTTCGACCCGCAGATCAGTGAAGAGGCGCACGAACGCGCAGGCCACCTCCGAAGCGAGTACGTCATAGCGGCAAAGGGAAAGACGCGTTTTCGGCCTGAGGGAATGGCCAATTCAAAGCTGCCCACCGGGGAAATAGAGGTTGCCGCAACGGAGCTGAGGATACTCAACAGCTCGAAAACACCTCCTTTTCAGGTCGAAGACGACGTGGAAGCAAGCGAGAACATACGGCTCAAATACAGGTATCTCGATTTGCGCCGCCCGAAGCTTTTTAAGAATCTCTTTCTGCGGCACAAGGTATCCCAGTTGACGCGCGGCTACTTTAACGATCTGGGCTTCATCGAGGTTGAGACCCCGGTCCTCACGCGCAGTACGCCGGAAGGGGCTCGAGACTACCTTGTACCTAGCCGGGTCAATACGGGAAAATTTTTCGCCTTGCCCCAATCGCCCCAGCTTTTCAAGCAGATTCTCATGGTTGCGGGCTTCGAAAAGTATTACCAGATCGTCAAGTGCTTCCGAGATGAAGACCTGCGGGCGGACCGGCAGCCTGAATTTACTCAGCTCGACCTGGAAATGTCCTTTATAAGCGAAGAAGACATTTACGATGTCATCGAGGGTTGGGTTAAGTCGATGTTCGGCGAGCTGACGAAGCACGGCTGGATTGACCGGTCATTCCCCGAACTGACTTTTCCCAGGATGACTTACAGCGAAGCCATCGGTCGCTACGGGACGGACCGGCCCGACACGCGCTTCGGTCTTCCGCTGACTGAAATAACCGACATAGTTGCCGAATCCGAATTCAGGGTTTTCCGCCAGGCGGTTGAGCGGGGCGGGATAGTCAAGGCTCTCCGCGTTCCAGGCGGCAAGGACCTGTCAAGAAAAGAGCTGGATGATCTGATCGATTTTGTTAAAATCTTTGGAGCGCAGGGCATGGCCTGGATCAAGATTCAGCCCGAAGGCTGGCAGTCGCCGATAGCCAAGTTCCTGCAGCAAAGCGTGCAGAAGGCCCTGGAGGAGCGTCTCGGGATAGAAACCGGCGACGTCATACTCTTCGTGGCCGATCAGCGTAAAGTCGTAAATGATGCCCTCGGAAATCTGCGGGTTCGCCTTGGCCAGCAGTTGGGACTCATCGATCCGGATAAGTTCAATTTTGTCTGGGTCACGGATTTTCCGCTCGTCGAATGGGACCACGAAGAGAAAAGGTACACTTCAGTCCACCATCCTTTTACCGCGCCGCTCGAGTCCGATATGGGCCTGCTCGAAACACACCCCGAAAAGGTGCGCAGCAGGGCATACGACCTCGTGTTGAACGGGATCGAGATCGGCGGCGGCAGTATTCGTATTCACCAGCAGGAGGTCCAGAGCCGGGTTTTCGGCGTACTCGGGATTTCGGCTGAGGAGGGGCGGGAAAAATTCGGGTTTTTGCTCGAAGCCCTTCAATACGGGGCGCCTCCTCACGGCGGGGTTGCCTTTGGACTTGACAGGCTGGTCATGCTTCTGTGCGGGGCCGGTTCGATACGCGACGTTATCGCTTTCCCCAAGACTCAAAAGGCGACCTGCCTCATGACGTACGCGCCGTCCGAGGCGGATGTGAATCAGCTTCTGGAACTTTGCATAAAGGTCGAATGCGACGTAAGAAAGTAAGGCTATGGCTCGTTGGAACCCCAGAAAGCGGGTGCTGGACCACGAAAACCCGGATCTTAAACGGCCCAATGTTCAGGATTTGGACAAACCCAACCTGATGAGGGATATTTTCCCATACGATGAAGTCCCTCTCATCGATTTCGATCACAAAATCCTGCCTATCGACCCGGCCGACGATATATTCATAACAGATACCACCTTTCGGGACGGTCAGCAGGCGCGGCCTCCCTATACGGTCAGGCAGATCGAAAAGATATTCGAGCTGCTTCACCGCCTGTCCGGCCCAAAGGGGGTTATACGCCAGTCCGAGTTCTTCCTGTATACGGATAAGGACAAGCAGGCGCTGGAGGCCTGCCTTGCCAAAGGGTACGAATATCCGCAGATAACCGGATGGATCAGGGCGGTTGAGGAGGACATGGATCTGGTGGCCCGGATGGGTTTGAAAGAGACCGGGATTCTGACCTCGGTCTCCGACTATCACATTTTTTTGAAGCTCAACATCGACCGCAAGGCGGCCCTTGAAAAATATCTCAAAATCGTCCGGGCCGCGTTGGAAAAGGGCATAATTGCAAGGTGCCATTTCGAGGACGTAACGCGCGCGGATATTCACGGCTTCTGTATACCGTTTGCTATCGAGCTGATGCGCCTGAGAGAAGAAAGCGGTATAGACGTCAAGATTCGTCTCTGCGATACGCTCGGTTTTGGCGTAACTTACCCCGGCTCGGCCTTGCCAAGGAGCGTCCCCAAGCTGGTGAGGGCGTTCATAGATGACGCGGGGGTCCCCGGACACCTCCTGGAATGGCACGGTCATAACGACTTCCACAAGGTTCTAGTAAATGCCGCAACCGCCTGGCTCTACGGGTGCAGTGGAGCAAACGGGACCCTGCTCGGGTTCGGCGAGCGCACCGGCAATGCCCCTATCGAGGGCCTCATTTTCGAATACATCGGGCTCAAAGGCAACGCTGAGGGAACGGATACAACCGCTATAACCGATATCGTAGAATACTTCCAGTCCGAGCTGGGCTACACGGTACCATCCAACTATCCGTTTGCCGGTGTGGAATTCAATTCAACCCGGGCGGGCATTCATGCCGACGGGCTAGTGAAAAATGAGGAAATCTATAATATCTTCGACACTCTGAAGTTGTTGAAAAGGCCAATCGGAATCACCGTTACGGACAAGTCCGGCGTTGCGAGCATAGCCTATTGGGTAAACCACCGGCTGCGGCTGGAAGGGGAGCGCCGGCTGGACAAAAGGCATCCCGGGATTCTCAAGATCTACAAGCGTGTAATGCGTGAGTACGAACAGGGGCGCAATACCTCTATATCCAACGATGAGCTGGAGCGATGGTCGAGACGTTACCTGCCGGAGTATTTTATCAGTGAATTCGATATGCTCAAGCAGCATGCGCACGCTCTTGCCGCTCACCTGGTGGAAGAGGTTGTCGAAAGTGAAATGATAAAGGGCCTCGACCCGGAGCGCATGGAGCCTTTGCTCCAGACCCTTCTGGAACTCAATCCGTTCATTCAGTACATTTACGTCACCGACAGGCAGGGACGCAAAATAACCCGGAATATTACGCATATAATAGATAAATCCAAATACGAGAGCGCCAAGGTGGGAGAGGACCTCTCCGATCGGCCATGGTTTATAGAGCCGATGAGGGACGGGAAGGTGCATGTAACCGACTTTTACACTTCGCGCTACACGGGGGCGCTCTGCATCACGGTTTCTGCCCCGATTAGAGACTTGACCGATGAGATAGCGGGAATTCTCGGTATCGACATCCGCTTTGAGGACCTCGCCAAGATGGAGAAAGACGGCGAACTCAACAACTTGTGAAGGGGAGTTGACTCCTGCTTTACGACTACTCCCGGGGGGGGGACCGGTGGCAAGCCGAAAGGTCCGGAGGCATTGGATTTTTGTTATCGTGTCCCTTTTTCTGGCGAGCTGTTCCAAGCAATACGTCCAGCCCACTGTGACTCCTCCAGCCTTGAAATCGCAAAAACCTTATCAGATAAACGGTATATGGTATTATCCTCTTCCGAGCGCCGAGGGATATGTCGAAGAGGGCCTGGCCAGTTGGTATGGGGCGGATTTTCATGGCAAGCACACCTCATGCGGAGAACCCTACGATATGTGGGCCAATACGGCGGCTCACAAAACGCTTCCTCTGGGAACTTACGTCAAAGTCACAAACCTTGAGAACGGCAGGTCGACGATCCTGAGGGTTAACGACCGGGGGCCGTTTGTAGGCGGAAGGATTATCGATCTCTCCGCCAGGGGGGCCCAGGACCTGGGCTGCCATGTAAAGGGGCTGGCAAGGGTGAGGGTCGAAGCGGTCCAGTATGCGACCCCGCAAACAGTGGGAGATGCAACCTATTGGAGAGTTGACCCTGTACCCTCGTTTCGCTATGGCAGATTTACCATCCAGATCGGGGCCTTTCGCGAACAGGGGAACGCATACAGACTGAAAGAGAAAATGACCGGAGAAAACCGGGAAACCAGAGTGACCGATCAGCCGGAAAGAAATGGCCTGTGGTACAGGGTGCAGGTCGGTTCATTTAATGACCTGGTGATGGCGAAGGCTGAAGTGGAGAGGTTCAAGTCCAATGGATATCCGGATGCCTTCGTTATCGCCGTCGAGGGACAATAAAAGTGATCGACATCATTGCATATCCGTCGGATGAGGCGGAACGAAAGATTTCGGAAATCGCAAAGCGCCGGCCGGGGGCAGACCCGGCGCTGGAGGCGGAGGTCTCCGGGATAATCGAGGCGGTTAAGGTCGAAGGCGATGCCGCGGTACTGCGCTATTCGCGCCGGTTCGATGCTCCCGGGCTGGAAGTGGCGCAGTTGTGCGTGTCTGATGCCGAGATCGATGCCGCATGCGGTAATGTCGATTTGGAATTTTTGACCATAATCCGGACGGCAATCCGCAATATCGAGGATTTCCATAAACAGCAGATTCGTCACTCTCATTTCATGACCAAACCTGACGGGACGTTTCTCGGGCAGATAGTGAGGCCGGTCAGGGCCGCCGGGCTATATATCCCGGGCGGGCAGGGCGGTGAAACCCCCCTTATCTCCTCGGTCCTGATGAACGCAATACCCGCACGCCTTGCGGGAGTACCCGAGATAGCACTGGTTACTCCCCCGCGAAGCGACGGCAGCATCAACCCCTATCTTCTGGCCGCTGCCCGGGAGGTGGGCGTGAGCCGAATTCACAGGGCGGGGAGTGCCTGGGGCATTGCGGCCCTTGCGTATGGGACGCAATCGATTCCGCCCGTTGATGTAATCGTTGGTCCCGGCAATATTTACGTGGCGCTTGCAAAGAAACTCGTGTCGGGCACGGTGGGGATAGACATGATTGCCGGTCCCAGTGAAATCCTGGTCCTGGCGGATTCGAGCGCCAGGGCTGACTATATCGCGGCGGACCTCCTCAGCCAGGCCGAGCATGACATTATGGCGAGCTCAATCTGCATAACCACTGAAGAAAGCCTGGCCGGGGATATTGCGCTTTGTGTTTCCAGGCAGTTGAGCGCCTTGCCCAGGAGTGAGACCGCCGCAGCCTCTATCGAGCGCTACGGGGCTGTTTTCGTCGCGAAAAGTATGGATGCGGCCGTCGCACTTGCAAACAGGATAGCGCCGGAACATCTCGAACTGCACATCAAAGATCCCCTCCCCTGGCTGGGCAGGATCGAAAATGCGGGAGCGGTCTTTATCGGGGACCATTCGCCGGAGCCTGTCGGGGATTACTTTGCCGGTCCCAATCATGTGCTCCCGACCGCCGGCACGGCCCGGTTTGCTTCCGCGCTCGGGGTGGACGATTTCTTGAAAAAAACGAGCGTAATTGCCTATTCACGGGCGGCCTTCGACCGGGATGCCCGGTCTATCATCCGCCTGGCTGAACTCGAAGGCCTGACGGCACACGCTGAGTCGGTGCGGATTCGGCTTGAAGAAGGGAGCAGGTAGCGGGAAGCTAAGCGGTAGCGCCGCCTTCCATGGCGGCGCATCAATGTTGGCGGAGGTTCAAAGAAACGCCAGGACGACGATGTCGCGAAGGCTTTGGCCTGTTGGCAGGATTACAAGAAGCGGAAACGCTAGGAGGTAGCGCCATGGCGCTTACAAAAGGATTTAGAACAACCTTGATGGAGCGCGCCAGGAGAGACGCAGATTTTCGGCAAGCCATGCTCAAAGAAGGCATCGATACTATGCTTGCCGGTGATGTAGAGACGGGTAAGGCGATCTTGCGCGACTATATCAACTCGGCTGTCGGCTTCGGGCAGTTGGCGGAGGCTACCCATATGCCTGTTAAAAGTCTTATGCGGATGTTTGGGCCAAAGGGCAACCCACGGGCAGATAATTTGTTCCAGGTCATTCGGCATCTGCAAGCCCACGAGGGAATCCGCCTGGAAGTGGGGCAGTGTTAGCCTGCCGTCTCCCCAAGGACCCACTCTATATATTGCGGCAATCCGCGGGCGACAGGAAAGGATACTATCTCGGGGACTTCGTAGCTGTGCAACTCCTTGACCCGTTTTTCCAGGGCATGGAACAGGGATGTCCTGGTCTTGATGATTATAAGACACTCCTGTTCGTCGTAAATTTCTCCCTTCCACCGGTAAATGGATCGGATGCGAGGCACAATGTTGGCGCACGCTCCAAGACGTTCCTCCACGAGGGTACGCCCGATCTTGGCAGCTTCTTCTTCGTTTCCGGCGGTTACAAAAACGATGGATATTTCGCTCATAGCGAATACCTCCGGCGAAAGGCCAGGAAATGGAGTCCGGTACCCAAACCGACGAGATTGTTTCAAAATTTCCGGCCCTGTTTTTTGACCGGATAATCACGGATATCCCGGCAGCTAGCTGGGTCCGTATTCTGGCCTCGAATCCTAGTTTAAAAAAGGAGGTTTTGGAAGGCTTTTCCCTACAGCCGGCCAAGTTCTCCAGGATGATCTCCCAGCCCCTGATAATGGGCCGTCTCCGCCGCAGGGTTCAAACGGACAAAATACTATTCGAAGAGGTCCTTGCCGAATGGAAGGAAGAAAAGTCGGCCGTGGTTTCCTATCTGGCTATGCTCGACGATGATTTTATAGCCGAAAACCACCGGAAGATAAGGGGCTTGCTCGGCCCTGAACGTTTTTGCATCTGCCTTTACGCGTTGGGTTTTTTGAACCGGCAGTGGGCAACGGAGGCGATCCGTGAAGACGACTTCTGGACGCAAACCCCCGATGAGAGTCTTTTTGACCTCCTCACGCCGGCTCTGTATGTTTGGGGAGAGTTTATAGAAACACATCCCGAACTCTCGAAGAAATTTCTTGAGAGTAACGAAGGCAGCGGATTCGTTTTCGACATGGAGGGGGAGCAAAACGAGCACGGGACCCGGGGAGCGCAGCGGGGTGATCCTGAATTGAGGGAGCGGTTCAAGAAAGTAGAAAAGAAGCTGCAAAAGACCCAGTTGGACCTGACCCGCGTGGGCGAGCAGTCAAGTAGCCTGAGGAGCGAAAACGAAGACCTGAGGAAAAAGCTGCGGGAATGTGAGACGGAGTTTGAAAAAAAGCTCAGTGAGTCGCTTGCCGAGAGGAGAAAAGCATGGTTCGAGCGGTATCAATATCTCGACAGGGAGGGGGCGCTAAAGGAAGCCGAGCGGCTCGAATCGCTCCTCCAGAGGACCAGGCGGGCATTGGGATTACAGAAACGGGCCGATGAGGAATACGGCCTTATCTCCGATATAAGGGCAAAATTGCTCGAAATCGATCTCTCCCTGGCCCAAATAGAAGCAGTCTACGCCGGTTCCATCGTCGTCCACAAGGAAGTGGAGAAGGTGAAAGAGGCCCTTGTCACTGAAAAAAACCGCCTGTTGAAGCTGCCCGGAATATGGAAGGTGATCGGGACCCAATTGGGGGGCGGCGATGAAATCATCGCCCGGATCAACCTTCTCGATCCGATCCCCGTCAATTTGCCTAAAATCAATAGAATGCTTAAAATGGTCGGCACTCTTTCGGAAATCGGGCTTGTGGGCGATACGGCGCAGGTGGAGGAGGCCGTGCGGCACAAGAAACGGCAAATCATGGAGCGGCTTTATGCGCAGTTTGAGCCAAGCAGAGAAACCAGGCAGCACGAGCGGCACTTTCGGCACCTTGAGGATTTCATAAGCTCCGGCCAGAGCAGGCTATATGATTTGTTCATCGACGGATACAATGTGCTGCTTCGGGTACATGGAGCAGACGAAGATTCTTCCCGCACGGGCTTCACGCAATCCAGGGAACAGTTCATCGAGGCGGTCGCAGCCAAGAGCAGGCATTTCGCCAAAATTTATCTGGTATTCGATGGAGTCGAGGATTCGAGGGACGTTCAGGCCAATACCGAAATCATCTATACGGATAAGACCAAAAGCTCGGCCGACGCTGTTATAATAGAAAAAATTACCGCAAGAAGGGACAAAAAGATCCTGCTGGTTACATGGGATGAAGAAATCATTTCCTCTGTGCAGAACAAAATTTTCGCCCTGATTGATGTGGTAGATTTTTACATGTTTCTGTTTGAGTAGCGGCCAACTGCAGGAGCGGGAAGCCAGGAGCGCTGATATTCACGCGAAGACGCGAAGAAGTTCCAACGGGACATGAGTTTCTGATTGAGAAAGACTTGATGGGTTGCGCTTCGCTGAACCCGTCCTACGGGTCTGAGAGAGATTTCTGATGGTTGATGGAAAGAAAAAAGCTGTTGTGCTGGTTTCCGGAGGGATAGATTCGACAACCTGCCTGGCGATCTGCAAACACGAAGGCTACGAGGCCTTTGCACTCAGTTTCAATTACAGGCAACGCCACAGGGCGGAGCTCGAAGCTGCCAAACGAGTCGCAAAGGCGCTCGGCGCAAGGGCCCATCTCGTCCTGGACATTCCCCTCGATGTGATAGGCGGTTCCGCCCTGACGTCCGCTATCGAGGTCCCCAAGGATGTTCCCTTCGACGAGATGCAGAGCCGTATCCCCGTCACCTACGTGCCTGCCAGGAACACAGTCTTTCTTTCCCTGGCCCTTGCATGGGCGGAAACGCTAAAGGCGCCTGACATTTTCATCGGAGTAAATGCACTGGATTATTCGGGATACCCCGATTGCCGGCCCGAATACATTGAATCTTTCGAAAAGATGGCAAACCTGGCCCTGAAGGAATGCGTCGAGGGCCGAATGCGCATAGGCATTCATACGCCTCTCATTAAGATGACGAAGGCGCAGATCATAAAAAAAGGGGTGGAACTCGGGGTCGATTTCTCAATGACCCACTCCTGCTACGATCCCGATCCAATCGAGAGGGCATGCGGGAGATGCGACAGTTGCACACTGCGCAGGAAGGGCTTTGCCGAAGCCGGCATATTTGACCCGACGCAATACGCGCCATGATGAAATGGATAGAAAATGACGACTGATGCCACCGAGCTTTCGCAGCTTGGGAAAAATGCGAAAATAGCCGAGACCCCGGAAGAAGCTGTCCTGGAGACATTTCAAAACGCACACTCGGGGACCGACTATGTGGTTCGCCTGAGTGCCCCCGAGTTTACGACACTTTGCCCGATAACGGGCCAGCCGGACTTTGCCACGATAGTGGTGGATTATGTGCCTTCCGACCGGCTTGTGGAAAGCAAATCGTTCAAGCTCTTTTTGGGGAGCTTTCGCAACTTCGGCACATTCCACGAAGATTGCACCGTTTACATCCATGATCGCCTGCGGCAGGTCATGTCGCCGAAGTTCATCCGTGTGAGCGGCCTCTGGAATTCGAGGGGCGGAATCGCCATAGATGTGGTGGTAGAGAGTGGCATTTTGCCTCCATCGTGTACTATCCTGCCCCTTGGCAAGATAGACTACCGGGGGGGAAGAGAGTAGGGCGGCGGAGGCGCCGCAGCCTTCGTGGCGCAAACCGGCACGTGTGTGCTAATATAAAGTTGAGGTGACCTGACATGACCAAACGATTCAGTGTAATCATAGAACGTGATCGGGAAGGCTATTACGTTGCCTCGGTTCCTGCCATACAGGGTTGTCATACCCAGGCCAAATCTCTCGATGAGCTTGTTACACGCATAAGAGAGGCTATTGAGTTGTGCCTGGAAGTTGAGGGTAAGGATATAGAGCCTCTCGACTTCGTTGGTGTCCAAGAAGTGAGCGTTAACTTATGACGAGGCTTCCGGCCCTAACTGGCAAGACCTTGCTTGCGGCCTTGGCTAAAGCCGGATTTGAAGTTATCCGCATCAGAGGGAGTCACCACTACATACGGCATCCTGATGGCAGGTCCACAGTAATTCCAATGCATGCGGGTGAAACGATAGGTTCGGGACTCATGGTCAAGATTCTAAAGGACTGTGAGCTCTCCCGCGAAGATTTGCAGCGGCTTCTTTAAGACGGTGAATTTTCGATAAGTCCTTCTCCTCCGCGGTTTTTAAAAGCATAATATGAAACTTTCCTTCAGCACCAATGCATTTGTCAGGTATTCCATCCCGGAGGCAATCGAGATCATTGCCAAAACAGGGTATTCGGGCGTGGAAATCCTTGCCGATATCCCGCATCTCTATCCATTCTCGACCCCCGGGCCCAACCTCGCCGAAATTGCCGCTTCGCTGGAGAAAAACCGGATTCAGGCGGCCAACATAAACGCCAACACCGCCGTCGGCTATTACGGGGCGAAGTTCTGGGAGCCTCTTTTCGAGCCATCGCTCGCAAATCCCGAGCTTGAAGCCCGAAAGTGGCGTATCGAGTTCACGAAAAAATGCATCGACATGGCCCGGTTTCTCTCCTGCAGAAACGTCAGCGTAACTTCCGGGAGGATGGTCCCGGGTGTAAGGCCTGAGAAGTCGTTGGAGTTGCTGAAGCAATCCCTCTTTGAGATAGTCGAATACGCCGAAGCAAGACAGGTGCGGGTGGGCATGGAATATGAGCCAGGGCTGCTTGTCGAACGGGCTGATGAACTCGATGGCTTGATCCTGGAGATAGGGGCCGAAAATTTCGGCGCCAACCTGGACTTGGGCCACAGCTATCTTGCCGGGGAGGTCCCATCTCTTGTGGCGGGAAGGCTTGCTTCAAAGATTTTTCATATCCACCTGGAGGATATCCGCAACCGGAAACATTACCATCTTATTCCCGGAGAAGGTGACATCGACTTCGAAGAAATTTTCAAGGCCCTGGACCTGATCGATTATGACGGGTTCGTAACGGTCGAACTCTATACCTGTCCGGAAAATCCCGTGCAGGCGGCGGAAAAGGCTTTCGATTACCTCAAACATCTACCCGGGGGTTGGATTGTAAAATGAAATTCGCTTTCAGCTCGAACGCGTTTCTTCACCGCACTCTTTTTGAAACCATAAGCTGTCTTGCCGGTATAGGCTACCAGGGAATCGAAATCATGGCCGACGTCCCTCATGCCTACCCGCTCTATTTTACCGAGCAGGACATAAGACAAACCAGGAAGCTCCTGGCAGAAAAGCGAATCGAAATTTCGAATATAAATGCCTTTATGCACAATGCCGACGGGGACACTTACCACCCTTCCTGGATAGAAAAGGACCCGGCCGAGAGGGCAAGAAGGATTGAATACACGCTCAGGTGCATTGATCTGGCTGAAAAGCTGGGGGCGCCTCACATTTCCACAGAACCCGGCGGACCACTGGATGGGATTTCCCGCGAAGAAGGGGTCTCGCATTTTTTTGACGGCCTGAGGGCGGTAGAGGGCAGGGCGCGCGAAAAGGGAATAAGAATACTGATCGAACCGGAACCAGGGCTTCTAATCGAGAACAGCTCTGAATTCCTGGAAATTTACAGAATGCTCGATCCGGAGGTTTTCGGCCTGAACTTTGACATCGGTCACTTTTTCTGCGTAGGTGAGGACCTGTCGGCCCTTGTATTAAAGCTGAAGGATTGCTCATTCCATTTTCACCTTGAGGATATCGCATCTTCGCGCAGGCATCACCATCTGATGCTTGGCGAGGGGGCCATAGATATACAGGGTGTGCTCGAAACGATTGAGAGTACAGGTTTTTCAGGCTTCGTCACGGTGGAGCTCTACACCTACGCTGAAAATGCCGAGGAAGCCGCAGGGCGGGCATTCGAATATCTTATGAAGAGCGGGTGAATAGGTGAGTGGGTGAATCGGAATCCTAAATTCCTCAATTTATTTAATTAGCAATTCTTCGTGCTCTCTGCGTCTCTGTGGTGAGAGCTTGCTCTTAAGGAGGCGAAAATGGCTGATGAGAAAAAAGAGCCGTGGCTCAATTATCTTGCACTTGCCACAGTTGTTCTGGCCGTATGCGCCACTCTTTCCACATTCAAAGGGGGTTCCTATTCCACCCGTTCGGTTTTGAGCCAGTCTCAGGCGGCCGACCAATGGGCTTTCTACCAGGCGAAAAGCCTCAAGGGCTATCTCTACGAAATCCAGAAAGAGAATCTCGATTTTGACCTCCAGGAGAAGGAGGCGAGCCTGTCTCCTGCAGGTTTGGATGACCTTAAGAGTAGAATTGCCTCATACGGAAAGAGAATGGCCAAATACGATTCGGATAAGGCAGAGATTATGAAGGAGGCAAGAAAGTTCGAAGCCATACGAGATGATGCTCAACGCCATTCCGGGATTTTCGGGATTGCCGTCATCTTCCTGCAGATAGCGATTCTGTTGTCTTCGATCTCCGCCCTGATGAAAAAGAAGCTGGTCTGGTACCTGGGATTGGTGATCGGAGCAGTGGGGATATTTTATTTCGTTGACGGCTTTTTGTTGTTTTTTGAATAGTTCGATGACAATCAGGTCAACTTCTTATCAGGTCTCTATAACTACCACCGCCGCGCCATACTCCCCCTCGTCGGTGAGGCTGAGGTGCCAGGAGTGTATGCCTTTGTCCCTGCAATATTCGTGGGCGCGGGGGCTGAGGGAAATCTCCGGTTTTCCGAGCGTATTTTGCCGGACTTCGACATCCTGCCAGAGCACAGGCTTTCTGATCCCCAGTCCCAGGGCCTTTACGAAAGCCTCTTTTGCGGCAAACCGCATTGCCAGGCAAGCGGTGCGGTTCTTTCTTCCGGAACAGAATTGCCTTTCGAATTCTGTGAACACCCGGGTCTCAAATCGCTCTCCCCAGCGTTCAAACAGCTTTTCGAGCCGCTCCACCCGCACCAGGTCTATACCTATACCGTAAATAGGCATCCTGCTTCAAAATCCCCCAGGCCCCCTTTCAGCAAGGGGGGAATCAGACCTTGGGATCTCTTTCCGGTCGAATGAAAAGGTCAGCCCATTAATTGAAGCATTTCGCGAACGGCCCGATCCATGCCTACCAGGACAGCGCGCGCGATTATCGAATGGCCGATGCTGAATTCCTCTATTTCCGTTATGTTCCTGAGCCAGAGAATATTCTGGTAATCGACCCCGTGTCCTGCATGGACTCCGATCTCCAGTTTCTTTGCAAGTCTTGCCGAGGTGATCAACCGCTCGTATTCTTCCTGGCGTATGGCAAAAGACCTGGCTTCCGCAAAAGCTCCGGTATGGAGTTCAATGTAATCGGCTTCAAGCCTTTGAGCGGCTTTGATGTGTTTGGCATCGGGGTCTATAAAAAGGCTGACGGCAATACCGCTTCCGTGAAGCGCCTCTATCACGCCCGCCAGCGGAGTTTCGAAAAGGACTGCGTCGAGGCCCCCTTCAGTCGTCAACTCCTGGCGCTTTTCGGGGACCAGCGTCACGACATCGGGTTTTATCTTCTGGGCGATTTCGACCATCTCTTTTGTTGCCGACATCTCCAGGTTCATTTTAGTTTTGATGGTCTTGCGCAGGACGGCAACGTCCCTGTCCTGGATGTGGCGGCGGTCTTCCCTGAGGTGAACCACTATCCCATGCGCGCCCGCAAGCTCGGCTAGCATTGCGGCGGCAACCGGGTCCGGTTCGGGGGCAAGGCGGGCTTGTCGAACCGTGGCTATATGGTCAACGTTGATGGCAAGTCTTGCCAATTTTGCTCCTCAATACCTACCTGTCAGTTATCAGGATGGCAATCTCCACGCTCCGCCCGGGTAAGAGCCGATCGATCATTCATCCGTATCGAAGAACCACTCGAATTCGGCGCCGCTATGGCCGAGCATCGAAAGGAGTTCCTCTGTCCTCAGTTTCATCTTTTGGGCTTCGACCGGTCCCGCTTCATGGTCCAGGCCGAGCAAATGTAAAATACCATGAATGAGCAGGAGGTCCAGCACCGATTCGAACGTTGATCCAGTCTCTTCGCTCATCGCTTTGGCGGTCTGGGCTGAGATGACCACGTCTCCGAGCATTTCGGGGGCGATTCCGCCGAACTGGCCCTCCAGCATCGGAAAGGAAAGCACGTCGGTGGTATGGGCGATCTGGCGATATTGCTGGTTGAGCCTGGCCATCTCGCTGTCATCGACGATCAGGACGCTCAATTCCGATTCAGTGTATCCCAAGGCGTTTAAGGTCCGTTTTGCTGCGTTCTTTATTGGTGCCGGCCTTATCTTTATCCTGCTTTGGTTCACGACCTGGATCAGAGGCATCCGCCTTCGCCTTTCCGTTCGTTACCGGGTATTCAATCCGCTTGTGATGTATGGTTGCCAGGATCTGGTTGAAGTGCTTGGCTATCTGGTGGAGGTCCTTGAGAGTGAGTTCGCATTCGTCAAGCTGGCCGTCACTGAATATGCTGTTTATCAACCTGTTCACCAGACCCTGAATCCTGGCGGGAGTAGGCTCTGTCAGCGAGCGGCAGGCCGCCTCGACTACGTCGGCCAGCATTACAAGTCCGGCTTCTTTGGTCTGGGGTTTGGGGCCGGGATAGCGGAAGTCGTCAGAGTTGATCGGAGGAAGGAGTGAAGCCTTGGCGCTCTGGGTTTTTTCGCGTGCTTCCACCGCTTTATTGTAGAAGAAGGAGATGAAGCTTTTGCCGTGGTGCTGGTTGATAATATTTATGATTTCCTTGCCGAGACGATGTTGCTTGGCAAGTTCTATCCCGTCCTTAACGTGAGAAATAAGGATGAGGCTGCTCATCGACGGGGCCAGCTTCTCATGCCGGTTTTCGCATTCGAACTGGTTCTCGATGAAATAGAGGGGCTTTTTTGTCTTGCCTATATCGTGGTAATAAGCCGCTACTTTGGCCAGAAGGGAATTTGCCCCGATTGAGTTTGCCGCCGCCTCGACCATATTGCCCACTATGACACTGTGATGGTAAGTCCCGGGCGCTTCCACCATAAGTTCCCTAAGCAGCGGCTGGTCCATTGTGGCAAGCTCGAGCAGCTTGATGTCGGTCGTATAGCCGAAAGCCATCTCGGCAAGCGGGGTCAGGCCGGTTGCCAGAATTCCCGCGAAAATACCCCCGCACAATCCGAAAAATGCGTCGCAGAGTACTTTCAGGAATACCCACTGGTCTTGAAGTAAAGCGCTTAGCACTATCAGGACGACGTTTGTAAATCCCACGAACAGCCCGGCCTTAATGGGTACCGTCCGGTTCCTGCACTCCGAAACGCCGTGTGCGGCAACGAAAGCACCGATCATGAAATAGAAAAACATGGCGAACTCTTTGCCGAAAATCATCCCGGAAAAGAGCGTGAGCACCAGCGAAAAGATCAGCGAAACCGTAACCCCGAAAAAGATGCAGGATATCATCGCGCCTGCGCTCAGGGGAATTGCGTAGATAAAGGTCTTTGTGGAAATTATTTCTGAACTGTCGCCTATGCTGTCTCCGACCCAAAGTCCTGCCCTGGACAGCACCAGCAGAAAAACGAGAAGTATGCCCAGAAACAGATAGTCGTGCATGTCCATTCGGATATAAGGAAAGCTCTGCTTTGTGACATGGGCGACAACTCCAATACACACGGCGCTGAATGTGAAAATCGCCATAAAGACAAAGAGCCAGGATTTATCAGATAAATTCTTAAGGTGGAATCTTAGCTTCAGTAATTCCTCGCGGCCGATGCTCTGTCCCTCGCGCACCAGCATTTCATTTCGGGCAATCTTTATAAAAACGGGTTTAACCGAAGCGTATGCTTCCTCCCGCTTTTTTTCAGTGACTTCCAAGTTGAAGGTAAGATTGGGCTGGAGCAGGGAGGATACGACCGAAGATATGAGCATCAGTTCTCTTACGTCCCGGCCTGGTTCCAGCGCCTGCATGACGATCATCTTGCGTGCTTCATCGATATCGGGATAAGGAAACGGGGGTGGAATCAGGATCTCTTCACCTGTTTCCAATTTGCGGATCATAATGTTTACGCTCTGGTCGTTATGCCCCCAAGCCTTGCTGGAAGCAATGCCCCGGCCCATGGTAGTCTTTATGAGATTTTGAATCTTTTCCTGAACTTCCAGACTGAACTGCTGTTCGATAAGGCAGTTGAAGATGTCACGGGTTAGCGAGCAGCCGAGAAACTCCTCGAAATCCTTTTTCTTGCCCATGACTCGCTCTGCGCCGCTGGGAGGGAGGGAGGACGCCTTTTCCCGATCTGTCACAGATTTGACGGGTCGTTGATCTGTTGCGGATTTAGGGGATTGCTGGGCCTGAGACCCGGGGAGGGAATCGGATTCGGCGGCAAGCTCAGTCTCGCGCATCGCCTTAAACGACGCCTCGAGTTTGTCTATAAGATTTCTGGTAATTTTTTCGTCAAGATCATAAACAATGGGCGACTGCCGGATCGCCTCTTCACGTTTCTTTGCCGTGGCCTCTTCGTCTTGTATCAAAAAATCGTGTTTTGCTTTTACGTTCCGGTCCGCAATATCGCCCAACTGGTATTGAGGGTTCTCTACTATGAATGAAGGACTGACCAGGGCGGATATCGCGATACTTAAGGCCGCCAGCAGCAGCCACTTCGCACAATAAAGGTTTTCCAGATTACAGGGAATCATCCCGGCCAGGAACTTCAGCCTGGATTTGGTCCTACCCTTTTCGGGCTCCCGCTTCTCCTTTTCCATGCTCAGCTTCTCTCGGCGTCCCTTGTGGCCTGGCTTTTTCTTTCTCCCGATTTCTCGTAGGCGTCGATTATGTCCTGTACGAGTTTGTGCCTGACCACGTCACGTTTTGTGAAATAGACCATTCGGATTCCCTGAACTCCCTGGAGCAGCTCAATTGCTTCCACCAGGCCCGAGGGTTTATTCTCGGGGAGATCTATCTGGGTTATATCGCCGGTTATGACCGCCTTGGAACCAAGGCCCAGCCGCGTAAGGAACATCTTCATCTGCTCGGCGGTCGTATTCTGCGCTTCGTCCAGAATTGCGAAAGAATCGTTTAAAGTGCGGCCCCGCATGAAGGCAAGCGGCGCCACTTCGATGGCCCCTCTCTGAATCAAATTGCTTGCGCGCTCGTAATCCATCATGTCGTGCAGCGCGTCATAGAGGGGCCGCAGGTAAGGATTAACCTTCTCGGCCAGATCGCCAGGCAGAAATCCCAGCTTTTCACCAGCTTCAACAGCGGGGCGGACAAGCACTATGCGCCGGACGAGCTCCTTTGACATTGCCGCAACCGCCATAGCCATAGCCAGGTAGGTCTTTCCCGTCCCGGCCGGCCCAACCCCGAATACGATATCATAGCCGCGAATAGCTTCTATGTATTCCTTCTGCTTAATGCTTTTTGGAGTAATAGTTTTCTTGTTGGATGCTATAAAAACCTGGTCGAGAAAAATATCTCTGAGACGGCGGCTGATATTATCACTAAGTATCTGAATCGCAAACAGTATATCGCTTTCGTAGAGAGGGTAACCGCCCTGGACCAGGTCCGCCAGTTCATGGAGAAGGCGCTCTCCAATTTCCACATCGGCTCGATCCCCGGAAATGGTAAGCTGATTTCCACGAAGGTGAATCTGGACGTCAAGCTGTCTTTCGATTATTTTGAGATGGGCGTTTTGTTGTCCTGCAAGCAACTGAAGCAGTCTGTTATCATTGATGGTAACCTGGGCAGATGTACCGTCAGATTCTTTTCTGCGTTTGTGGATTGCCTGAGCCAAAATTATTCTACCTCGGGAAAAGGATACACGCCCCGGTCACCGGATTGATGAGAACCGAGATTATTATCACGCAATTGTAACCATGACAACAGACACTTTTTAAAAAACCGTCATTTACTCTTGAAACCATGCATAAATGCTGCCAGGATAGAAAATGAGCGCGCGGCGTGAGGTCCCATCGCCGGTACCTTCACCCTGCTGCGCTCCTTCTTCGCGGCGCATAAAATTATGCGCAAAGTACGGTTAGCTTCTTGCCCTCTTCCAGCATAGGTGGCCAACTATGAACATGCTCGACTGGGTCCTTGTCTGCATAGGGGCTTTCTGGGTACTCAGAGGCCTTATGCGCGGCGCTATCTCTCAGATATTCGGAATTGCCGGCATTTTTATCGGTTTCCTTGTAGCCTCTAACAACTATCTGCAGGTGAGCTCTTTTTTGACCGGCCAATTCCCCTCCATTTCCGTTACTGCCGCCCTGCCTCTGAGCTTTATTTTACTCTTTCTGTGCACCTGGTTCACTATTGCGGTTGTGGGCTCCTGGATTGTCAGATTCGTGCGGAGCGCCGGTTTAGGGTTTATTGACCGGCTCTGGGGAGCAATGATCGGATTCTGCAAAGCGCTGCTATTTGCTATCGTGGCTATCTCTGTGCTGACGTTGTTTTCTACCGGCGGGAACGCGCCGCTTCTTGCCCAGTCAAGGCTGGCCCCGAGAATCACCGAGGCCTCACAATACCTCTTCAAAATTGCGCCCTCAAAGGTGCAGGGGGAGCTTTCCAAAAAGCAGAACGAAGTGAAAAAACTGGTGACCGAACGTACATCGACCCTGCTGGACTCTTTTTTTGGACAAAGCTCCAAGCCAAAGGAAAAAGGTGGAACAAGCAAAGAGTGATCGCTGGAATGCAATAAAGGAAATTCTGCGGATAATCGAGCGTCTGCGAAGCGAAACCGGCTGCCCCTGGGACCGGAAGCAAACCCCTGAATCAATTCAAACCTACCTGGTTGAAGAATCCCACGAAGCCGCCGCAGCAGTTCGGGCTGGAAAAGTGGAAGACGTGGCCGAAGAACTCGGGGATGTCCTCTTCATGGCGTTTTTCCTCGTCTATTTATACGAACAGCGGGGAGATTTCAGCCTGGAGATAGTCTGCCGGCGGATCAGTGAAAAGATGATCCGAAGGCATCCGCACGTTTTTGGAGAAACGAGCGTCAGTTCGGCCGAAGAGGTCAAAGATAACTGGGAAAAGATAAAAGCCGGGGAAAAGCGTGCAAGCGGCAAGGCCCCCGAACCCGTCCCCGATTCGCTCCCGTCCCTTATTCGCGCCTATAGAATTCTTTCGCGCCTCCCGCAAAGGGAGAATGGGAACTGGAACGACCTCCAAAGCCAGGGGCTCGAATTTGCAAAGGAAAGCAGTGAACTGACGAGCAGGATCGAAGGCGGCCGCCTCAATTCGCCCGATGAACTGGGCAGTCTCCTTGTCAGGCTGGTGAATATCGCACGCCTTGAAGGTTATCGCGCCGAGGATATCGTACACAATTTTTTGCGAAAACTTGAACAGGGATCTTGAGTAACGGTAAGCGTTCACTGGGGAAGAACCTGGAGTTTGAGTATACGCATCACGGGGGGCCAATATATTCTCAATCGCGAAGGATAGAATTCTGACACAAAGAGGGCGCGAAGAGCGGTTAAGGATAGGAGCGTAGCGGGGCAGGCTAGGCAGACTCTGGCTGCGGTCCCACCGCCGCGCCGCCTATGCCGCATCTTCCTTCTTTTCTCGAATTCCCTCCTTTCCACGCCGGTCTGCCGCCCGCTGAACGCTCTTCTTCAGCAGTTCCATCATATCGACGACCTTTCCGGTCTGTTCCTTTCCTTCAAATTCTCCCTGGAGCGCCGGCATCGCTCCTCCTGCCTGCGCCTTCTTTTCTATCCACTCCATGAGCGCTTCGCGGTACTCGTCATGATACCGCTTCGGGTCCCATTCGCTTGACATACTGTCTACCAGCATCTCGGCAAACTGGAGTTCCTTTTCGGATACTTTGTACTGCTCGATGCTTCCGGACGGAAATTGGAATTCGGAGGGTTCGCGAAGTTCGTCGGAGTAACGCAATAGATTCAGGACCAGCGCATCTTTCTGTGGTATGAGGGCCGCGAGGTATTGGCGGGACCGTATCACGACCTTGGCTATCGCTACCTTGCCTGCGCGCTTCAGCACCTCCCGCAGCAGCACATATCCCTTCTCGGCTTTTTTCTCCGGGACGACGAAGTATGGTTTCTCGAAATATGTGTATTCAATGGAATTAAGGGGAACGAAGTCTGCGATTTCTATTGTCTGAGTGGCTTCGACCGCTGCTTTTTTAAAGTCATCATCGGTAAGGACTATGTAGTCCCCCCCGTGGTATTTATATCCTTTGACTACCTGGTCGGAAGGTACCTGCTGCCCCGTTTCCGCGCTTATCCGCTCGTAGTGGATTTCTGATTTGGTGCGCTTGTCCAGCAGCTTGAAATGCATTTCACTCTTCTCTTCAGCCGGGTAGAGCGAAATGGGTACATTTACCAGTCCAAAAGAGATGTTTCCTTTCCATATCGGCCGAGCCATTTACGATTTGCCTCCAGTATGCCCAGGTTTTAAAGCGCCGCCGCATCGAGTTATCGGCTTTTTGAGTCTTCGATTTCGAAACGGTTGAAGATGCGCAAACACCTGGACAAAAGATAATTTCTCTCGAAGCTTGATGCCACGACGTTCCGTTCCAAAAACAGTCCTGTTGAGTGAACATTCGAACCTTTGATGCCGCCCATCCCGGTTGGCAATATTTTTCTCCCTGCTTAAATTATTTATGGATTCCTGTTTTTCAAACTTGGAGGTAGACAAATGGACAGTACAAAAGAAGAGTGGGGGTGGGTTTTGGTTCGAAGTGTTCTGCTGTGCGCGATTGGTTTGCTCTTTATTGCGTTCGGCTTTAGTTTTCTCCCGATTATAGGCATCGCCGCCGGAGCGGGCTTTCTGTGGTTTGGCCTCTATCCGTGGGTAAAGGTCCTTCACCGGAACAAGGTCAATGTTCTTATTGGCTCGGTCAGTGATAACAACCTGGAGGATAGAAGGATTCCGGTTGTAATTCTGAGCGCTACGAAAGAACGGGACGGCTTCGACTTTGACCCTGGCAGTGTGGATCCTTTATCGGTAAGAGTCGGACCTGGGAAGGTCGGGCCTGTCGACGATATGTCCAACGAGGAAATCTATGCTCGCAGTCTGAAAGACCTGAATGATGACGGCATACCTGACCTTATTCTGTATTTTTCGGGCGATTCTGCCGGAATCAACGAGAAGGTGGAGGAGGTCTGCGTTCGCGCAAGGACTCGCGATGGGGAAAGGGTCTTTGGTTGCAACTCAATTGAGTTTGGGTATGAATCCGGGCTGATGCGACAATTGGAATACGTGTAGTTATTTTCGGATGCCGGTGCGAATGACGCAGGATGCGAGGCAGAGTTTGTCCCCGGTAAAGTCCCGGTTTCGATGTTTTCCGCCCTGGAATTCTCTTGACAAACTGCGCGCTATGAAGTCTATTCCAGAGCTGACAGGAGAACGTATGCATACCGGCTTTTATTATTACTATTATTTTTACCCCCTCTGAGGCGGCGCTTGGGTATGCTCGGAACCTGACAATTCGATTTTGGCTGGTTTGAAGCCGTGAGCGCCCCAGGCGCTCACGGCTTTTTTGCATTAAACGGTCCAGTTTGAGTGGACGACCGGCTGGAAGGACCGCCTGCTGTGCAGTGCGGAAGATGACATAGGAGGAAGATCGTCATGATCATTGTAATGCGGCCTGAGCACGAGGAAGAAGACTTGGTCAGGATAGTGCGGCGCCTGGAGGACATGGGTCTTCGGACGCATATTTCCAAGGGCGAGCACAGGACCATTGTCGGGGCGATCGGAGATGAACGGATTATCGCGGAAATCCCGATGGAGTCCTTTCCGGGAGTGGAGAAAGTACTCCCCATCTTAAAGCCGTACAAGCTGGTGAGCAGGGAATTTAAGCCTGAAAACAGCGTGGTCTCTATTGATGGCTTCGAGATCGGCGGCAATAAGATTCAGATTATCGCCGGACCCTGTGCGGTCGAGAGCCGTGAGGTGCTCGAAGAAATCGCCGAAGCCATGGAGCCGGCCGGGGTCCATTTCCTGCGCGGCGGCGCTTTCAAGCCACGCACTTCACCCTATGCGTTCCAGGGTTGGGGCGAAAAGGGGTTGAAATTTCTGGCTGGAGTGCGCGACAGGACCGGAATGAAGATAGTAACTGAACTGATGGACCCGAGAGACACCGTGCTGGTTTGCAAGTATGCTGACATCGTCCAGATCGGCACGCGCAACATGCAAAATTTCAGGCTGCTTACTGAGGTCGGCAACATCGACAAACCTGTCATTCTAAAGCGGGGTCTCTGCGCGACTATAAAAGAGTTTCTTATGTCGGCCGAATACATCATGGCGCAGGGTAACGACAAGGTAATCCTGTGCGAAAGGGGAATTCGCACATTCGAAACCGAAACCCGAAACACTCTCGATATCAGCGCGGTACCGCTTCTAAAGCTGCTCACGCACCTTCCCGTGATAGTAGACCCGAGCCACGCGGTGGGGAGGGCCGACCTCGTGACAGCCGTCTCGAGAGCAGCCATTGCGGCCGGTGCCGACGGGCTTCTGGTTGAAGTCCACGTGCGTCCGGAGGAAGCGATGAGCGACGGTCCGCAGTCTCTTCGCCCGAAGGCTTTTCTCTCTATGGTCGAGCAGTGCGGCCGGGTTGCCGAAGCAATCGGCCGGGTTATTTGAAAAAGAGGCGTTTAAAGGAACAAAGTATGGCTGACTCTCACTTTTGCGGCCAAACTACCTCGGTCCCCCAATGGAATGAGTGCTCCACAGTCGGCATAATCGGGGGGCTGGGCGAAATGGGCCGGCTTTTTTCAAAGTTCTTCAGCTCGCATGGATTTCACGTCAATCTTGCAGACCTGGACACGCCGCTTACGCCCGAGCAGGCCGTTAGCGAATCCGATATAGTTGTTTTTGCGGTGCCGCTGCATCAAAGCGTCGAGATAATCCGCAAACTCGTTCCGCACACCCGGCAGGGCCAACTCCTGATGGACCTGACCAGCCTGAAGGCGGCCCCCGTGAATGAGATGCTCCAATCCCCCGCTTGCGTCGTCGGGCTTCACCCGATGTTTGGAGGCCGAATAACGAGCTTTAACGGCCAAACTCTTGCCGCATGCCCGGTCCGTATCGGCGAGGCGCAGTGGCGGTGGCTGCGCGAGATTTTCACCACGAGCGGCATAAGGGTCAAGGAATGCACCCCGGATGAACACGACAGGATGATGAGCATTATCCAGGTACTTTTTCACCTCACGACCATGCTTATCGGGAGGACCCTCAGAAAACTCGATATAGACATAGACGAAACCATGGATTACACAAGCCCGAGCTACCGGATCGAAATGAACCTGGTCGGAAGGATTTTCGCTCAAAGTCCGGAACTCTATGGCGCCATTACCCAGATGAATCCGAATTCCCAAGAGATTTTTTCCGCGTTGAAGGATGGTCTGGAAGTCTATGAACAATTCTACCGTTCGGCAAACCTGGACGGGTTCATGGAGGATTTCCAGCGAAGCGCCCGGCACCTCGGGGACTTCTGCGCAAACGCCTACCGCGAAAGCTCAGAAATCCTGGATTTCTCGGTTGATTTGGCCAATCACAAAAGAAACGGCGCCGGCGGATCGATCTGAACTATTTCACGCCGGTCGTATAGTTAGGTTGGGAACATGTCTGAACCGATTCAGAGCCTGTTTTTGAAATTACGGCCCGGCCGGGAGCCGAGGTTCCTTTCGATATTTCAGCAGGGGACCTATTTAAGGACCCGGGCGGGGTCGACTATGGCGCAAGTCCTGGATGCAGCCGGTTTTACACGCAAATACCTCGAAGAAAGGGTACAGACGGTTTTTCTAGACGGGAGCGCTATTGACGATCCGGACTCCGAAATTGTCAGAGGCGGTTGCGTGATCGCCCTCTCCGCGGCAATGCCGGGGCTTGCAGGCGCAATTCTTCGGAAAGGAAGCCCGATTTCCGCACTTCGCTCGAAAACTTCCGCGCAAACGGACCTTCACTCCACCGACGATGCGATTGAAACGCTGCGGCTCAAGCTCTTCAATAGAGTTGCGGAAGAAATGGGGCCGGAACTTCTCCACAGAGGGATACTCCTGAAAAGATCTGACTTCGAAAACTTCATGGCGACCAAGCCCGGATTGATGGAAGAGGCAGTATTGGAAGCCGAACTGGATGGAGTGACCGTATCCCCGGCCGGTCTGCTCGGAGGCAAATCGATTCGTTCGGACTATGTAGTTTTGCGGGTCTTACGGAGCACGTGAAGCCTGGTGTCACGCGAAGACGCGAAGACGCGAAGACTTTTTTCACGCGGAGACGCGGAGAGCGCGGAGACTGAATGCTTCATTACATGCATTCCAGCATTTTGTAACCGGAGTCCGAAACTACGGATCGAGTCCCCCGGATCATATCCGGGGCAGACTTGCGCGCTTAGAATGCCCATTTAACCTTTCAAATTGACCCCTCGAAAACTAAAATCCGCATTTTCTCAATCATTTGGCTATTGGTTCAGGCGCTTGGCCCGGTTCGAGCCGGGACCGGCCTCATGCAACCGATGGTGAAGCTATTTTCTTCGTTGGTGAATGCGATCCTCTCGACCTGCCCCTGGAGTTCAACCCTCTTAAGAATTTATCCTGTCGTGCCGACTATATAACGGAATGGAAGAAGAGGGGGTTTGACCACAAACGGGCAGAAAGATTGTTTTTCCTGATGCCTTGCTGCCACATGATTCAAGCCGGAAGAGTGGGGAGGAAAAGTAGATGGAAAAAAAGGAAGCCCCGCGCTCTCTACCCCGTAATATGGTTTTTCTAACCGTTGTTATGATGTTCATTGCCGTATTGTCGGGAGCCATCATCTGTTCAGCCCTGGGACCGCCGCCACCGCATGCATCCACGTCAGCGAAAGGCAAAGCTGAGTTGTGTTTGGTCGGCGCCTATCTTACATCCATACACGACTTCAACTTTACAGGTCAAACATTCGGAGCCGACATTTGGCTCTGGACCCATACACCTTCGGAAAGTGAACGCAAGCCGCTGGAAACGATGGAATTTACCAATGCGAGGAGTACTACTGCGTCCCTGGACAGTTACACGGCCAAAGATGGAATACGTTGGGGACAATGCAAGATATGCGGTACATATACACAGCACTGGGATTTGCGGAACTTTCCGTTCGACAGGCACGAACTCGAAATCCACATTGAAGAAGGAATAGATGATACTACCGCCTTGACCTATGAAATTGACGCTCTGAATTCCTCCTATCGCAAGGACATTCAGCTTGATGACTGGAAAATAACAGGTTTCCGGATCGTCGATGATCCTGTCACTCATTCGTCAACTTTTGGCGACCCGGCATTAAAACCTGGCAGCAGCAGCCGGTATGCAGGGATCACACTCCTCATCACCGTTGTGCGAAAAGAGGTAATGAGCTTCATAAAGCTGACTGCGGTGGCCTATATTGCATTCCTGCTCATGTTGGTGAGCTTCTTCCTCCATCTGGACGGTGGTTTTCGTTTTCTGGACTCACGGATAGCTCTCCTGGCCGGAGCACTGTTTGCCACCGTCATAAACATGAGCGCGGCCAGCTCTTCTCTGGGATCATGGGACAGGATTACGCTGGTGGACAAAGTGCATATAGTTACCCTTTTCCACATATTGCTGGGAGCACTTCTTACAGTGCTTGCTCGAGTTTTGATCAAGAAGGGGTTCAGCGATCACCGGCTGCGGCAGGTGGATTTGTGGGCGGCGGTATTGGCAACCATCACATTTATCGGGACGAATGCATTCCTGGTGATTCATGCAGCCAATGCCAGATGAGGGCTGTGGGGAACATGGAAAACGGGCACATCCAATATTTTTCACGCGAAGCCGCGAAATCTATATGAGGACGTCGGCGGTCGTTAAAGAGAGCGTTGCCGCTTCCACTCCAGCCCGAAACCCGGCAAAGGCAGGATATATCTGTTAAGTTAACGGCATCGGGCCCGTGCCGGTTCGTGACCCGGTACTCCAAGCCTCTTTTTTTGAGGCTTAGAGTACGGGTTTTGAAGTCAAAAATGCCAATTTAACGTGTATTGATACCTGCTTCCCCGACAGGTCAGACGATCTTTTGACCTGCTTTGGGGCCCACGGATTGATCGAAGATCGAATCCACGGTCATTACTACCACATATTTGGGATGGGGCAATTTCATCGGCGCCTTCTTCAATTTCTCCACTACCTCGTCGAATACCGGGCCTGAATCGACCAGTTTGGCGGAACCTTTGAACTGATACCCTTTCTTCGTTTCCATATCGATGACGGTTACGGCAACCTTGGGATTTTTCTGCAGGTTGTCACGGGTCTTGAGGGAAAACAGATCGGCGAAGATGATGTGCTCGTCGTCAAGAACCTGCACGGTTCCCTTCGGTGTGGTATTCGGTACGCCATCGGGCGAGGCCGTGGCCACCCATGCCATTTTGCCCTTCATAAATTCCTGCAATTCATTGGGTATCTTTGCCATTTGTCATCCTTTCGTAAAAACAATGCAGCTCTGAGATTTAATCCGGTAAAAATCCCGGCTTCCCGGGAGCCTCCCAAACGAGAATTCAGCATTTTTGAATTTCTTTGGCCTCCTTTAAATCCGAATAATGCTTCAACCTGACCGCCGGCGGATATCGATCCAGGACACTTTGCAAGCCCATAGAATCTTTTAATATAAGAATCAAAAACAGAAGAGAAAGGTCAACCGGACCGATTCATATATCAGGCCTCTCGGGACTCTCCGCCGTTCCCGCGTTTGCCGGTCTCGTTTCCGCTCCTCAGTGTTGAAGGAACTCAGGTGGAAATTACGGGATGGTGGCGGGTTTGAAGAAAAGCTGACGCAGCATGGACGTACCATCTTTTGGCAAAAATACGATATCGCCACGTATCAGCCTTGGGCATATTTCAGGATCACCGTTCACCGCATTGCCGTCGGGACCAGGAAATTTATCGAGATCATAAAGGGAGAAATTGGGATGAAGGCGAAGGGACTAATGATTTCCAGGACGGACGAGGAATCAGGGCTGCACAGATCCCAGGCTTCTTACAACAATGATTTCGAGGCCCCAAATGGCCTTCTAAGCGTGCAGAAAATGCCCGTTTTCGGAAAACTAATCTTCAAATAGCGAGATGCCAGCTTGGCTCGGTCCGCTCGCGTTCGTTACCTTCCGCAACTGTTTGCTGCCCTGACCGTGCGCCTGATTCTTTCAAATCGCTTCTTCGAAACATATCCATAGTAGCCCTTTGAAAACTGGATCTCTATGCCCTGTGGAAGTAGATCGGCTATTTGAGCCATGTCCGCGTCGAATATGATGAATTTGTCTCCTGCGTAGTAGCAGGCCCACCGATAGCCGAGCAGAAATTCCACAGACCGAATCGGCGCCTCCACAACCTCTTTGCTGAAGTACCTGAAAAACCTTATTTTTTCGGTTGCCGTGTCAACCTCCACCCTGTGGCACAACTTGGGCGCTAGTACAAATCTCATATAAGTGGCCATGACGATCGAAGGCAGAGATAGCGCCAAAACGCCCGGTAGCTTCTCCGGGTTGTTGATAAGAACGATAAGGCAACCGATAAATATGCCACCGCCGACAGCCAGGAGCACGTTGTTCACTATCCAGTGCCACGCTTTCGGTTGCTCGCTAATAACGTACACGCCGCCTTGTCTCTCTTGAGGTCCGCATTGCATCATCCTGGTTGCCTTCCGGTGTGATTCTCGTTCCTGGCGCGGCGCCTTTTCTCAAACTGTCTCTTTGCAAAACGTCCCGAGGAGCCTTCTGAAAATTTGATCTCTACCCCTTGGGGAAGTAACTCTGTGATTGGATCCATGTACTCAAGGAATATAGTAAATTTTACTCCAGCGTACAGGCAAACAAGCTCCGTACGGTCGCAACGGAATTCCACCGAGCGAACCGGGGCTTCCACAACCTCCTTGCTATAGAACCTGAAAAACCTGATTTTTTCGGTTCCCGTGTCAATCTCCGTCCGATAGCACCTGTCACGCCATAAAAGCCTTATAAAGATAGCCGGTACAAAAAACAGCGCAGAGGCCATCAAAGCGCGCTGGAGCATTACCATGTCACGAACAGTAACAAGGCAACAAAAGAGTGCGATGCCACCAACGACAAGGAATACGTGACTCACTGTCCAGTTTGCCACTCTCGATTTCCCGCCAAAGACGTACACGCCGCCTTGTCTCTCTTGAGGTCCGCCTTGCATCATCCTGGTTGCCTTCCGGTGTGGTTCTCGTTCCTGCGGGAGCGCCTATGTTTCATGTTGAGAGAATTCATGGAATGGGCCATTTAGCAGCGATTTCGCAAGCCTTTAAATAGTGAAATGTTAGCTTGGTCCGCCCCGTCCGACTCCGTTCGAATTGCGTTTTCCACCTCCGCATGAGTAAGTATAGAGGTGTCCATGACTGTTGGTATAAACTATTTTCGAGTACGTTCTTGTCAACGCGCCGATTCATGTGAAGCTTTTCGAAGTGCCCCTGCCCCTGATCTTGAAACATTCTTAGGATTACATTGACCTTTAACTACGTATTTTACATTAGAATAATTCTTTGGGCCCTGAGGATGCCTCTTTATAGCTACGTATGGATCGGATAGCTTTCTTTTGTCCGCCGTGGCAAGATGTTTATGCATCATGCGTTCACATTCTCGTACGCGCTTATTGTTTTGCTCTTCTCTCAGCCGTTTATCACTCATATGAGGGTCTTTAGTTGAAACAGCAGGAGTGCCTGCCACTATTGTGGTGACTGATTTCGGAATCTGATCCGTTTCCAGCGTCTGTGCATCACCCCACCTGGAAGCAGCTAAGTTATTTAATCTATTTGCTTCATTAACGTTGCC
>Ga0326728_10003390_pt1 | contig 49717 bp, 47 predicted proteins | sample MB3enrmetagenome_FD_207602 | JGI IMG/M metagenome (GOLD analysis project Ga0326728, IMG submission 207602) | Lab enriched peat soil microbial communities from McLean, Ithaca, NY, United States - MB31MN | ecosystem: Environmental > Terrestrial > Soil > Wetlands > Peat | place: USA: New York... | reverse complement strand
GCAGCAACCGGAAACTCACTCACCCCGGAGGACATAGACCGGATACGGAGCAGAGTTTTCGGATTACCGCCCGTTACGATCCCTGAGCTAAGCCATCCCGGTCAGTCCACCGCGGGCCTGCCGGGCGAGCCCCCTCCGCCATCCGACGACGGAGGGGTTGCCGCAGAACCCGGGCTACCCTCACCCCATCTTCCATCCCGCGATATCCCGCCTATGGCGAAACAAATTTGTATTTTTTCGCCCGCCGGTCACCGCTTTCCTCAGCGAGTAATTCGCAAAGCCAGCAGGTTTCGCGGCGCCCAACCGGGGACTGGGAACCGAGGACCGGGAACTGAGAACTATCTTTCCAGGCAGTCACTTGTTGCCGGACAAAACGGCAAATGTTGCCGCCCCGCCCGATGCCGGCGGTTCGGCAGTTTTCCGGAAAACTTTAGCTTTCATAGACATAAAATCGCCTGGGCGCCGGTTCGGATTTGGTTTCTGAACTGCACTTGGGAGGGCGTGCCCATAGTAGCGATGCAACTCGATCCGGCAAGCGCCCCGGTAATACCCACCACAGGTGCCACTGCCGGCGAAGCTGCCGGATCTCCTTTTCGAACTGCCTTGAACTCGGCATTGAATTCGGGAGCCAATGAAGGGCCGCAATCGTCCGCCGGCACAGCTTCTGCCCCATCAACGTCGGCAAGTCCCTCTGCCAGCAATACCCCAGCGGCGAACAATTCCCCTCAGCCAGTTGCAAACGGAGCGGCGGCGGGACAGGCGACAGCCGCTACGGGATCGACATCAGCGACATCACCCGCTACCGCCACGACCGCGGCCAGTGTTCCTGGTCAACTGGCAACCGGCGGCAACGTACCCGGTTCCACGACCCAGGGATTGCCGCAAGCTGGCTGGATCGCAAAAGCTACCGGCAAGCGTCTGTTCTCCGCCGCAAAAGCCACAGCGCTCTCCTCTTCAAAGACCGCAGGGGCTCAAACCAATGACCAGACCGGGGCTGCAAACGCACAGTTGCCGTCCACCCTTTCTCAGGTGACGAATTACCAAGCTGTGCCGGTGCCGGTACCAACCACCAGCTGGGGATTGGACACAACAAACGGCGGAGGCGCAAAGGATACCGAATCTCAGCCATCCGCCTCTAATGGCCAGACGCCCCAGGTACAAGCGGGAAGCTGGAAATTTGTGGCAGCAAAGGGCCCAAGCTCCAAAGACCCCGAAGGTGATCTGCCAAGTTCGTCGGACGAAACCGGGACCCCGGCACAGAATAGCGTCGCTAACACTGTAGGGACCGATTCTGCGGACGCATCCACCTCCGCCGATTTCGTCCCTACCGCAAGTTCGCCACAATTGGATACAGGTGCAGACCTGGCCACCTCGCCTCAGGCGGATTCGGAATCCGTACCCGTCACTCCGCAAGCACCGTCCGGTGCCCCAGCCGCAATAACGAACTCAACGCAAATACCGGTGGACCCAGGCCAAACAGACGCAGCCCAAACTGCGGCATCACTGCCCCAGACGCCGGCCGATTCGCTCCCCGCCGCAACCCTTGGTTCGCAAGTGACCGTCGGCACTGCGGTGCTGCCGGGAAATTCACCAGCGCAAGCTTTCGGTAATCACCCGCAGGCACAAACGGCAGCGGCTAATTCCTCCTCCCCGGGAGCTTACATGGCGGACGTGCCGGCAACTTCCGCGCCGGTCCGCCCGGTTGCCGGGGCGAATTCCTCGGCCAACACCTCTCACCCAGCGGCGACTTCGTTAGGTACGGCCGCTGTTAGCCAAGTCAGCGTTGCAGTTTCCTCAACCGCCGGTTCTGCCAACCAAGGAACCGGCGACGGTTCAGGCTCTTCGTCGCGTCAAGGAGCGGCTCCGGCGCCCAGCGCATTTGGGGCTGCCGCAACGGTGTCTGCACCAACCGCAGCCGGTGACCCAACCAACACCACTAGCGCCCAGGGCAATGGACCCCAGGTGACGGCGAACGATCAAACCGTTCCTTCGCCTTTACCGAAACCGCCCCAGCCCGCTTCCACCTCTAGCCACACAGTATCTTCTTCCCAGCCCGACCCAGAAGCGATGGCTAAGGTGCAAGCAGGTAGCGGCGAAACCGGCGTTTCCAATACGCTTGGACAAGGAGACGTTCTGGCGAGCGCCCAAGCGGCCACATCTATAACCTCGGCCGAGCAGGCGCAGCAGAATCAAGCCTCTCCCTCGCAGGTGCCAACCTCCTCTGCCAGCCCCCCCCCGTCGACGCAGGATTCTCAAGCGGCTAATGCCCAGCCGGCGATTACTCCGCATCTGGTGCAAAGCGCGCAGCAGGCAGAGATGCGAGTTGGGATCCAGCCGGAAGATCTGGGCCCGATCGAGATCCGGGCCACGATGCGGGGAGAGGAACTCGGCGCGGCGATTTCGGCACAACAACCCGAAACCCGCCAATGGCTGGTCAACCACCTCGGGGAACTGGCCTACAACCTCGATTCGCAGAATGTTCGCGTCAGCCAGCTCTCGGTGAGTGCGCCCTCCGCGGGCGGTTCCTTGAGTCCGGACTTGTCCCAATCCGGCTCCGGAAATCAGGCCGGACAACAGCAGCAGCAGACTGTGTCGCAGTTTGGGTATGACGAGCCTGCCAGCGGCACATCCGGCGAAACCGATCTTATCAGTGAAAGCTACAACCAAATCGATACCCGCAGCGGGGTGGATTTGCGGGCGTAGAGAATGGAGAAACAGACATGGCAAGCACCAGCGGCGTTAGCAGTACCAGCAGTACCAGCAGCAGCAGCAGCAGCAGCGGCGGACTGGACAGCTTGGATGGGAATGCGTTTCTGACCCTCTTGACCGCCCAGTTACAGAATCAAGACCCGGAATCGGCCCAGGACCCGAACGAGTTTGTGAATCAGTTGGTGGCATTCAGCCAACTCGAACAACTTATCGATATCCATCAAACACTGACCAACGCTTTTGGTTCTAGCAGCACCAGTAGCACGAGTAGCACTAGTTCGAGCAGCAGCAGTTAGAGGGATCGACTCGGTTTCGGGGCAGCGCAAAAAGTTTAGGAGGTAATTCCATGGCATCCTTCTCAATTCCGCTTTCTGGACTCAATGCCAATTCGGAGGACCTTGCGTCCATCGCCAACAATCTGGCGAACATGAACACAACCGGTTACAAAGCCACGACCACCCAGTTCTCCGACTTGCTCTACCAGGCTATGGGCAACAACGGCACCGGAGATCCGATCCAGATCGGCGCCGGCACGTCCGTTGATTCCAACAATGGCGTCTTCACCCAAGGCAGCACGGATACCACCGGCGTAGACACCGACATGGAAATCCAGGGCCAGGGCTTCTTTGTGCTCCAAAACGGCACTGAGCAGTTGTACACGCGGGACGGCACTTTCACCGTGGCCGCTAATGGCGCCCTCCAGGCGTCGGATGGATCCAACGTTATGGGATACGGTCTGGGCACGAACGGTACGTTGGACAACAATCAACCCATTTCGGCGATCATCATCAATGAGGGGCAGACCAGCCCGGCCAACGCCACCACCAACTTCCAGATGTCGCTCAATCTGGATGCCAGCGACAATCCTGTGGCGGCCGCATCCACAACCATCGGGGGATCGATCAACCTCGATACGGCTGGCCCAAATGGCCCAACGACCGAAACCGTCTACGACTCACAGGGCAACGCGCACACCCTCAAGATGTCGTTTACCAATAATGGAGGCGGCAGTTGGACTTACAACCTTTCCCTCACCGATGACCCCGGAGCGGGCACCGTTACGGGTAACCTTACCTTCAGCGGCGGCCCGCCGGCAGTACTAACCAGCCCGGCTGGCAATATTCCCGTTACCTTCAGTAACCTGGCAGACGGCGCCAGCCCACTCAACCTTACCTGGGATGTGTACAACGATGGAACGCCTGCAATAACCCAGAGTGCCACCGCGTATTCGGCCGCGTTGACCGCCGACGGTTCCACTCTGGCGTCCATAACTCCTACCTATACGACGACGCAACAAGTCTTCGATGCTCTGGGCGGCAGCCACAACCTTACTTACAATTTCTGGAAAACGGGCAGCAACGAGTGGAGCTACGACGTTACCATTCCCGCGGCGGATGTCACCGGTGCGACCGATCCGGTAACCTTGACCAGCGGCACTATGACCTTTGATGGGGCCGGGAATTGCACTGCCGTTACCGTTGACTCGGGACAAGCTGGGAAAGTTACCGATCCCATCACCGGAGCCCCAGCCACAGTCGGCAATATCACCGATATTGGCGCGTTGCCGGACGATAAGACTTTGGCGGACGGCGCCAACGCCCTCAATTTCAACTGGAATCTGTTTAACGTTTCCGACAGCACCGAAGAGCCCTTGCTGACTCAGGCTGCGTCCGCCTCGTCCGCCAGCAACATCCAGCAGAATGGCTATGCCAGCGGTTCGTTGCAGAGCATCTCCGTAGAAAGCGATGGGACCATTCAAGGAACGTTCAGCAACGGCCAAAGCCAGGCGATAGCGCAGGTCGCGTTAGCGTCTTTTACCAACGAAGACGGCTTGGCGCGCGTCGGCAATAACGATTTCCAACAGACCCTGGCATCCGGCAACGCGAACATCGGGGTTGCGGGAGTGGCCGGACGTGGCACCATTCAAGGGGGCGCACTGGAGGCCTCCAACGTCGATATTGCCACGGAGTTCTCCAATCTTATCCTTGCCCAGCGGGCATACGAAGCCAACGCGCGCACGGTAACCACCTTTGACCAGATTTATGAGGACACCATCAATCTGATACAAGTTTAATCTGGGCGTAGCGCCTCACATTAAGTCCCTGTAATCTGCCTGCCCAGTACCGGCCGCGAGGTGGTGGGGCAGGCAGATTTTGCCCATTAAAAACGGCAACTTCCAGCCATTCGTCTTGTACCGGCACGGTTCGGAACGTAAGTTGCATCTGTTCCGGGTGCATATGCCGGACACACAAGAAAACTCACCCGACCAGGCAGCTCCGCCAAAGAAGAAGGGAAGCAAGTCCCTCGTGGCTCTGCTGCTGATCGTCAACCTCTTGGCGGGCGCCGGCTTCTTCTTCTGGCGCCGCTCCATCGACCGCAACCGCCCGGTTGTCGTGGAACAACCGAAAGTCAAAGAGGTGGTCCACCTCGAGGGTTTTGTGGTCAATTTGGCCGACCGCGAGAGTCACGCTTTTCTGCGCGTCGGGGTCGATATTGGAGAATTTCAGGGCAAGAAAGCTGCCGCCGAGGGCCTGAACCCCATTCCCGTCATGCGCGACACCATCCTGTCGATAGTGTCTACCTACAAGTCCGAAGATCTGCTGACCGCCGAAGGCAAAGCCAAGCTGAAACAGGAGTTGGTGACGGCTTTACAGCATCGCGTTCCGGACGCCCAGGTGGCGGAAGTCTACTTCACGGAGTTTCTGGTGCAACAGTAATGGCCGATCAAACGGAAAACCCGACACCCCCGGCCGTGGCTGACCCCTGGGCGGACGTATTTCCGCTCACCTGTCTGGTGACGCTGGATTTGCCTATACCCAAATTCAAGATCCGCGACCTGTTGCAGCTGACCGAGGGCAGCGTGATCGAAGCGCATTGGAGGGAAGGGACTCACCTGCCATTTCAGGCCAACGGGAGGCATCTCGGCTGGGTCGATTTTGAGGTCATCGGAGACCGTTTAGCAATTCAAGTTACGGAGCTGATATGAACGCGCCATCGACACTGGAAAGGCCACGAATCCGGGTAAGAAAACGACGAGCCCGGGCTAAGCCTGTGCGCCACAAGCAGCCGCGGGAACTGCACTTGTTTGCTTTCCTGCAGTCTGCCTGGAACTCTCTGCGGCGGGTAGTACATCCGCTCCAGTTCCGGCGCTCTTCGCGCCGCATGCAAACCCTGGAAACGCTGTCTCTGGGGGACAAACGCACCGTCTTGTTGGTGCGGGTGGATGGGCAGGAATTCCTGTTGGGAGCGACGGATAAGGCGCTCTCCCTGCTGGCCAAACTGGATCGGCCGCGGGACCGGGAAAAGGTCACCCCTCTCAAGACATCCCCGCAGGTGGCGGAGCTGGTGGCCAATTTTAATTCGAGTGTGCAATGAGCAAATGTTTATGGCCGATAGGGGGGCTGGCTTCCGTGCTGCTGTTGACTTCTACCGCACGGTCTTTCCCACTCCCCCCCGGCGCCGCGGCGCCGCCCCCGCCCGTGGTTCCCTGGGGGCCGGTCCCGCCGGTTTCCGGCGGAGTGCCCTGGACCATCCTGGTGCTGTTCACGGTCCTGACGGTGCTGCCGGCGCTGTTGCTGGCCATGACGCCCTTTGTCCGGTTGCTGGTAATTTTTCATTTCTTGCGTCAGGCCTTGGGCACCCAGAGCATTCCGACTAACCAGACGCTCATTGGATTGGCGCTGTTCCTGACCTGGTTTCTGATGGCGCCGGTAGGCACGGCCATCTACCAAACCGCTTTGGTACCGCTGCAGAACGGCTCCATCGATGCCGTAACCGCTTTGGAGCGCGGCTCGCGGCCCATGCGGGATTTCATGCTCAAGTACGCCCGGGAGAAGGATCTGGCGCTGTTCGTGGAACTGGCGCATGAGCCGCGGCCAGCCAGCCCGGCGGATTTGACCATGCGGGTCGTCGTGCCCGCCTACATGATTTCCGAGTTGAAAGCCGGTTTCCAGATTGGCGCAGTGCTGTTTATTCCGTTCCTGGTGATTGATATGGCGGTCGCCTCCATCACCACCTCGGTGGGCATGATGCAATTGCCCCCCGTAGTCGTTTCCACGCCGCTGAAGATTTTAGTGTTCGTGATGGCCGATGGCTGGCATCTGCTGGTGGGCGCCATCATGAAGAGTTTTTATTGAGGGGAAGAACATGGGTGCAGAACAGATCGTAGCGCTGGGCCGCCACGCCATGGAAGCGGCTCTCTGGATCGCCGCACCGGTGCTGCTCACCGCCATCATGGTGAGCCTGCTGGTCAGCATTATCCAGGTCATGACTTCGGTGCAGGACATGACCATCACCACGGTTCCCCGTCTGGCGGCGGTGGGCGCCACCATATTTCTGATGATGCACTGGATGTTGCGGCGGCTGGTCGGTTTCACCATTCATCTGTTCTCCGATTTTCACCCCTATATCCGGTGAACTGCCATGGGCCAAGACCTGTTCGACATATTGCCGGCTGCCGTACTGGTCGGGCTGCGCATCGGGATGATGACGGCATTTGCGCCGTTTTTCGGCGATACCGCCCTTCCCACGCAGGCCAAGATCGGTTTCACGGTAGTGCTCACGGCGGTGATGCTGCCGGTTCACTACCCGGCGGCGGTGCCGGCGACCATTGCCGAATGGGCGCAGGCCGCCGGCGGAGAACTGGCGCTGGGACTGCTGATGGCCTTGGCCATGCACTTCGTGTTTGAGGCCGCGCGCGTAGCCGGCAACCTGATGGGCCTGCAGGTCGGATACTCCTTGGTCAACATCATTGACCCGCAAACCCAGGTGGATACGCCGGTCATGTCGGTCTTTACCTACACCTTCGCCATGCTCATCTTCCTGCGCCTGAACGTGCACCACTCCATTTTGCGCGGCCTGGCGCACAGCTATGACGTGATTGGCCCGGGTAAAGCCGTGGTGACCCTCTCCACCGCCTCGAGTCTGCTGCACGGAGCGGCGGGCATGTGGGGAGCCGGGATTGAGATCGCCGCGCCCCTCGTGGCCGCGACTTTGCTGATGGATATCGTGCTTTGCTTCATGTCCAAGGCTTCGCCGCAACTGCCGGTAATGCCCATCGGCATTGCGGCCAAGGCTCTGATCGGCTTCTCGGTGTTGTGGATCGGAATGGGCAATTGGCCGCGGATCTTCGAACGCTACCTGGGACTGGCTTGGCGTTTTGGAGAACGTCTTTTGAATACGCTTCACTGACGAAACAGAAGACAGGAAAATTTGGCGGACAATCAAAAAACCGAAAAAGGAACACCGCGACAGCACCAAAAAGCCCGGGAGAAGGGCCAAGTCCCCCGCAGCCGGGAGGTGAGCGCCGCCTTATCGTTGCTAACGGCGCTGGTGACCCTATCGATAACCGCTCACAAGTGGGTTCCGCAATGGCGCACCTTGTGGCGCGAGCAAATCGCATACTCGCTGGGTACGGATATGGGGCCCGACAACCTGCCGTTTCGCTCCGCCGCGATCACGCTGATCTGGTGGATCCTGCCAGTTCTGTGCACGGCCTGGGTGATGGCGGTGGCCGCCATGTTCGCGCAGAGCGGATTCGTGTTCGCGCCGGCTTCGCTTGGCGCCAACTTTGGGCGCTTAAATCCCGCCAACAACATAAAACGTCTCTTCTCGGCCGTCGGGCTCAGCCATGTAGCCAAGTCGCTTCTGCCGCTGACGTTCATCGCCTACTTGGGTTACGGCATGATGTTGCGCGAGTGGCACACCCTCACGCGCCTCCCGGAAGTCGGGCGCATGCAGATTCCCGGCTGGATCTTCCATCGCGCCTACGAGCTGGGCTGGAAGGCGTGCGCCGTGCTGCTGGTCTGGTCGGCGGTGGACTACGTCCTGCAACGCCACAGCTTCGAAAAGAACCTGCGCATGACCAAGCAGGAAGTGAAAGACGAATCGAAGGAGATGGAAGGGAATCCCACCACCAAAGGCCGCATTCGCAAAATCCAGCGTCAGATGGCGCGCCGCCGCCTCCGGGCCGCGGTCCGCAAGGCTACGGTGGTCATCACCAACCCCACCCACTATGCAGTGGCCTTGCGCTATGAACTCGACGCCATGACGGCGCCCCTCGTGGTGGCCAAAGGCCGCGACCTGATAGCCCAGGAGATCCGCAGCATCGCGCAGTGGCAAGGCATTCCCATCGTTGAGAACAAGCCGCTGGCCCAACTGCTGTATCGCAGCGTCGAAGAAGGCCAATTCATCCCCGCCAAGTTGTACGTAGCCGTGGCTGAGATTCTGGCGTTTGTCTTCCAGATGCAGTCACGCAAGCCGGGCCCCGGTGGAGCCGGGCCGGGCGCCGGAGGAAATAAGCGCTGATGTGGAAAAGACTAACTGCCTCGATGAACGACTGGGCGCTGCCGACCATGGCGGTAGGCTTGGTGTTTGTCATGCTGGTGCCCATACCGGCGATCCTGCTGGATGTTCTTCTGGCTGCCAGCATCACCCTCTCCATGCTGGTGTTGCTGGGCGCCTTGTATATCAATCGGCCGGTCCAGTTTTCCGTATTCCCGACCATGCTGCTGTTGCTGACCTTGCTTCGCCTTTCCCTGAATGTGGCCAGCAGCCGCCGCATTCTGTTGCACGGCAATGAGGGTTCCGGGGCGGCCGGGGGAGTCATTCAGGCGTTTGGCCAATTTGTGGTAGGCGGCAACTACGTCGTTGGTTTTGTCTTGTTTCTTGCCTTGATCGCCATTCAATACCTGGTAGTGAGCCACGGCGCCGTACGCACCGCGGAAGTGACGGCGCGCTTCACTTTGGACGCCCTGCCCGGCAAACAGATGGCCATTGACGCCGACATGAATGCCGGCTCCATCACGGAAGCGGAAGCCAGAGCCCGGCGCCAGGAGGTCGCTCGCGAAGCGGAATTTTATGGCGCGATGGACGGCGCGGCGCGCTTCAGCCAGCGCGACTCCGTGGCAACTATTCTCATTACCGCCATCAATATCGTGGCCGGCTTTCTGATCGGCGTCTTTCAATTGGACATTCCCTTTGCGGATGCCCTCAAGACCTACACCGTGCTCACGGTGGGGGACGGGTTGGTCACACTCATTCCCTCGCTGCTGGTATCGGTTGGAGGCGGCATCGTAGTAACCCGCACCGCGACCGACGACAGTGTGGGCCAACAGTTGGGACGGCAACTGTTCTCGCGCAGCCGCCCGCTCTGGATTGCCGCAGGCGTCATGTTCAGCCTGGCGCTGGTTCCCGGCCTGCCGAAGCTGCCCTTTTTCCTGGCAGCCCTGGTCTCTGGACTGCTGGCGCGGCGGGTGACCACTGCCAAATCGGCCGCGTCGGCCAAACCGGCGGACAAGAAAGCGGCCAAAGCGCAGGAAGGTACTCCGGACGCCCTGATCCGACTCGACGAATTGAGCCTCGAAGTCGGCTATGCGCTGGTGCCGTTGGTGGATGAAAAGCAAGGCGGCCAGTTGCTGCAGCGCATTCGTGCCCTGCGCCGGCACTTGGCCACGGAACTGGGTTTTGTGGTTCCGTCGGTGCACATTACCGACAACATTCGCTTGCGCCCCCGTGAGTATGCGATTTCGCTGCGCGGGGTGGAAATCGGCCGTTGGGAAATGCATGGCGATAGCCTGTTGGCGATCGCCTCCGACGTTTCCGCTACGCCTTTGGAAGGGGTGAACACTACCGAGCCGGCCTTCGGCGCGGCGGCCAAGTGGATTCCCGCCGCCCAACAGGACACGGCGTTGGCCTCGGGGTGGATCGTTGTCGACCAGACCTCCGCGCTGGCCACCCATATCTCCGAGCTGATCAAACAACACGCGCACGAGTTGCTCACCCGCCAGGAAACGAAACGGTTGCTCGACAGTTTGAACGATACCCATCCCAAGCTGGTCGAAGAACTGGTGCCGAAGCTGATGAGCCTGGGCGAAGTGCAGAAGGTGTTGCAGCAGTTGCTGCGTGAACACGTCTCCATCCGCGATTTGGGCACAATCTTGGAGACCCTGGTGGATATCGTTCCGGCCAACCGGAACACCGTGGTGCTGGTGGAGGCGGTCCGCCATGCCCTGGGCCGCAGCCTGGTCCAACCCCTGCTGGATTCCGAGGGCAAGCTCAAGCTGGTTTCCCTGGAGCCCGCCATCGCCGATGAGGTAAACCGCGTTTTCGCGTCGCCCGCGACCGCCGTTCAGCAAGTGGCCATGGAACCCTCGCTGCTCCGGCGCATGGTCGACGGGTTGCGCGCTTTGGTGGGGGAAAACTTTGCCGCCGCGCCCCCCGTGCTGTTATGCGCCAGCCCGGCGCGTTTTCACTTGCGCCGCCTCCTGGAACCCGTTCTGCCCAAGGTGGTTGTGCTGTCGCCGGGCGAAATTCCACCGCGCGTGCGGGTGGAACTGGTCGGTAGCGTGCAATGACTTTCTCCGGAAGGTTAGGACCCAGCTCCGGAAGATTAGGACTCGCTTATGACTGAAGCGCAACAAGCCTATGCAGCCAAGTTGCCGGTGCAAGACGAACAACGGCAAGCGCTCATCATGGAACTTCTCCCGCAGGTACGCTACATCGCCCGCCACATTCATGAACGCCTTCCCCAACATATCCTGCTGGAGGATCTCGTACACGCTGGCATCCTTGGACTGCTGGACGCAGTCGAGAAGTTTGATCCGGGAAAAAACGTACAGGTTAAGTCTTACGCCAAGTTTCGCATTCGCGGCGCCATTCTCGACAGTCTTCGCGAACTCGACTGGAGCCCCCGCGAACTCCGGCGGCAAGCCCGCCAGGTGGAACAGGCTTACAGCAAGTTGCGCGCTTCCAGCGGGCGGGAACCGGACGAGAATGAGGTCGCCGCCGAACTCGATTTGCCTCTGGCCGAGTTCCAGCGCCTGCTCGGCGAACTGCGTGGCCTGGATTTGGGGAGCATACAAATCGACGGCACCGGCGATTCCCGCGAGGACGAGCTCTGTACTTACATTCCTTACGCCCCGGAAGACGACCCGTTCTATGTCTGCGCTCAGGGCGAAATGAAGCAGATCCTGGCGAACGTCATTGACGAGTTGTCGCAAAAAGAACGCGATGTGTTGTCGCTGTACTACTACGAAGAATTGACCATGAAGGAAATTGGCGCGGTCCTCGGGGTCGTGGAATCCCGGGTTTCGCAGATTCATGCCGCGGCCCTGATCAAACTGCGTGCTCGATTGGCAGAGGTACTTAAGGAAAAGCAGAGCAGTGGGCCGCCACCGCCGGCTTCACGGGCGAAACGTTCTGCGGCCGGAGCACGCTGAGCTGAGTTATGGAAAAAATCCTTAACCAGGACGAAATTGATGCCCTATTTAGGGCAGCGCGTGGCGCCGCCAAGAGCTCCGAGCCCTCCCGGACGATTCTGCCCCTCAATTTTCGCGCTGCCAGCCAAGCCAACGAGGAGGACATCCGGGCGGTCACGAGTTTACAAGAGCTTTTTGCCCGCCACCTGAGCCATTCCTTGAGCGCGTATCTGCGCAACGTCTTTGATGTGGCCCTGGTTTCCGCTGAACAATTGATTTACGGAGAGTTCCTGCAACGGGTTCCCGAACTGACCTACATCGCGACGGTGAATATCTCCGGCGCCGGGTTGGATATCCGGTCTGTGATGCAGGTGGACTTGGGAATTACTTTCCCCCTGATTGACTTGCTGCTGGGTGGACGCGGCCGGCCCGAACCGCAAATCCGCGAGCTGACGGAGATCGAAGAACACATTTTGGAAACGGTGGTGGACCTGTTCATTCGCGAAGCCAATGCGGTCTGGGAACCGTATGGCGCCACCTTCAGCTTTGGCGCCCGCCAGCCGCAAACCGAGATCATGCGCCTGATGGGCCCCAGGGACCGCGTCCTGGCTTTCGGTTTTGAGATCCGCTTACCCGAGATTCGGGGCGCCTTTAACTTGGCGTTACCCGCGGTCGTCAGCAACGTGGTGCGCAAGCAGCGCGGCCTGCCCGAAAAGAAAAGAGAGAAGGCGCGCTCTACGGCACGCATGCGGGAACTGCTGTTGGACTGCAACTTCCCGGTGGAACTGCAATTGACCGGCGTGGGAGTAAGCGTACGCAAATTGCTCGCCATGCAGGCCGGCGACGTACTGGCGTTCCGGCGAGAAATCGACCAGCCGGCATCCGTTATAGCCGGTGGATCGCCTGTGTTTGTAGCGCAATTGGCCCGCAAAAACACCTGCCGGGCCGCCTGTTTACAACAACGCATTCGAGTCGAAGAAAACACCACCATCCCCGATAAGCAAGAGGCAACGACGTGAATACCCAGGAATATCTGCAAATCTGGTCGAAGGCGAGTGCGGATGTCCTGCAACAGGCCCTGGGGACCTCCTTTCAGGTAGAGGTGGATCCGGAACCGGACGCAACCTCCCCAGCCGACGAAGGAGTCTGGCTGGAATTTGCCGCCAGCGAACCCATTTCCGCCCAGCAGGCATTCTGGATCTCCCCTGCCGACGCCACCTTTCTGGCCCAAGCATTCATGGGGGAGACGGCGGACCCACTGGCAACGTTTACCGCCGATCACGCCGACGCCGTGGCCGAGCTGTTTCGGCAAATTTCGGGCGCTGCCGCCCTTGCCCTCAAACCAGGTCTGGGAAAAGAATTTGAACTGCGCTTTGTGGCGGCGGCGGCTCCGGGCTGGACCCCGGCCACACGGACACGCTTTCGCGTAACGCCGAGCGGGCATCCCCCACTTGCCGTTCACGTGCAACTCGACACGGCGCTGGCGGATGCCCAGTCGGCGGCTGCGCCAGACAGTACATCTTTAGCCAGGTCGGCGCCGCTTGCTGCCAAGCCGATGGTGGCGAAACCCCCGATGCCACCCGCGGTCCCACCGGGTCCGGCTGCCCCACCACCCTTACCGCCTCCCAGCGCGCCCGCCGCCAGCGAGGCGTCGCGCAATCTTAACCTCTTGCTGGATATGGAGTTAGAGGTAGCCATTCGCTTCGGAAAACGCGAAATGCAGCTGCGCGACATTGTGGAACTGAATTCCGGGTCAATCATTGAATTTGAGCAGCAAATCGACGAACCGGTGGAACTTTTGCTGGGCGGCAGAATGATCGGGCGTGGAGATGTTGTGGTTGTGGATGGTAATTACGGTCTACGGCTCACCGAGATTAGCTCCGCCTACGACCGGATAGATTCATTGGCGAAATAAAAATGTCACTGCTAAGTGTACTTGCGCTGGAACGTTGCCACAATCCCTACTGCCGCTACCACACCGCGCGCTCGCGTTTGGTGCCGGGGCGGGGCATTATGTTCAACGAGGAATGGTTTTGCTGCCCCAGCTGCTTTGAAGCGGGCATCGCCGCACAATGTGCGTCGTTCCTGGCCGACATGGCCCCGCCGACGCCGCCCAAAGCGCACCGCATGCCTTTAGGTTTACTGATGTTGTCGCGCGGCTGGATTGATTTGGAAACCCTCCGCCGTGGTCTGCAGGAACATGCCGCAGGCAAAGGGCGAATCGGCGAGGTATTGCGCCGCATGGGTGCGGTGACAGAGCAACAGGTGACCAGTGCGGTGGCCTCCCAATGGCAGTGTCCCGTTTTCCCACTTCGGGACCGCCCTGGCGCCCTCCAATATGCGCAGAATCTTCCCCTGGGGTTACTGGAACGTTACCGGGCATTGCCGGTCCATTTTGTTGCCAGTAACCGTTTGTTGCTCGTAGCGTTTGCCCAGGAAGTCAGTTCTACTCTGTTGTATGCGACCCAAGAGATGCTTGGCTGTACGGCGGAAGCCTGCGTTGCCGATGAAAGTGCGATCTTGCAAGGGTTGGCGTTCGCACGGGCAAATTCAGCTAAATCCGAGTTTTTGTTGCCCCGGAACGGCGATCCGGCAGACATCGGCCGGAGTGCCGCGGGCTATGCCCAGAAACTGAGTGCTACCCATGGACGGCTCCTGCTCTGCGGACAGCACCTGTGGTTGCGCCTGACCCGCAAAGACCAGGTCGCCGATTTCCTCTTCCAGATCCCCTCCCGGAACCAAAACCGGGAAAAGCGGTCAATTTTAAAGTCGTCCACCCCTAAAGCTTAGCCCGTATTTCGCCGATAGGAAGTACAGGGCGAAGCTAAATGGTTCGTGAACAAAACCCGAATACATTGACAGGTCGTCGTGTGAAATCTGAAATCGCAGCCCCCCGCCACTTCATGTGGCGATTGCTTGCCGACCATCTGCCGCGCCAGCCCTTTTGGCTGCAGCAATTGAATGGCATCCTGAATGCGGGAACCATCGACTTAGCGCGCGGGGCGGAACTGATCGGAATGGAGCCGCTGTTTCGCGCCGAATTCGTGCGCATCTGCCGGCTTTCTGAGCTGCCCTCAAGCGACGATCGGCTGGACAATTTTCTCGTCCTGCTGGGCCGGGAACGGGTCCGCACGGTGGCGGTGGGAGCTTTTCTTACCAGCTATTTAGCCAATCAAGACTCCCCGCTGCTGTCCGAATTTGCCCGCCGGATTGACCGCCTGGGTTCCATGGCGAGCCGGCTGGCGCTTTCCTCCGATGAGATCGATGCGGCAGAAGCTTACGTAGCCGGGCTGGTGCATCACGCCGGTACGCTGCCTCTGTTGCGTACCATCGATCCCAACAACAGCTTGTCCTCGGCTTGGCTGGACTTTACGGTGGAGTCGATCACCACCCAATGGCTTCTGTTCGGGACCGACAGCATCGAACTGGGCCAAGCCATTGCCTTGCTGTGGGACTATCCGCCAGCCCTCCGGCAATCGTTGCGGGTTTCACTGGAGGCGGTGGAGGACGTACCCAACGGCCCGCTGGCCTGCGTAGTCCGGGCGGCGGACCAACTTTGCGCCGCCGGCTTGGCGGTGCGGGAAATTTACAACGATGTTTCGGTCCGGCAGATAGTGGGGAACGCGGTCCCGCCGAAGCATCCCAAAATTTTGCCTTTTAACCCTGATAGGTGATCCGTTATGGCTGGTATTCGTGCGCTGATTGTCGATGACTCTGGGGTAATGCGCAAGATCGTCGAGCGCTCCCTGCGGCAGGCCGGTTTGGAACTGTCCGAAGTATGGGAAGCGAGCAATGGTCTGGAAGCGCTGGCCCTATTACAAGAAAAGACTCCCGACCTGATCCTGAGTGACATCAACATGCCCTCGATGGACGGGTTGGAATTCGTTCGCCAGTTACGGGGTGTCGAATCCGCTAAAGGCATCCCGGTGGTGATGATCACGACCGAGGGTAGCGAGTCGCGCGTTGTCGAGGCGCTTTCTTGTGGGGCCCGCGGTTACATCCGTAAACCCTTTACCCCGGAACAGGTAAAACAACACGTGATGCCATTGGTGACACCGTGAGTACAACTTCTATTAGCGTTTCTCCCGATACCGTGCAGCAGTGGGGAACCCTGCTGGAACTTGCCGCCCGCGAAGTGTTTCAGATGATGGTGGGAGGCGAACTTCAACCGGACCCCAGCGACGGCGTCCCTAAAGACATAACCGCCATGATCGGTTTGGCCGGACAGCTTTGTGGACTGGTCACGATCCAATGCAGTTCCGAGTGCGCCGGACAGATTGCCAGCGCGATGTTAGGCACGGACGTCACCGGGGTCGACGATGGCGCCCTGGACGCGTTAGGCGAAATCTGTAATATGATTGCCGGCAACTTTAAGGCAAAGATTTCCGGGTTGGCAGACGGCTGTGTGCTTTCCGTGCCCACCGTAATCCGCGGTAGTGATTATGAGTTGCATGCCGTGGGGGAAGGCATGTCGGTAACCACCGATCAGAGCTATAACAGCTGTCCTTTGCATATTGCCCTGAGCGTTCACCAGTAGTTCTCAAAATATGGCGGCTCCGCCGCAAGCGGCAAGAAGTGCCGCTTGCGGAGCGGAGAACCGGTAGATTGTTGCCGGGTGGGAATGCGTCGTGGGGGTTCACGGCTCAGCGCGCTTCCAGTGGCCATGCTGTGTAACGGAAAGCGGCCCCGGAACCGAAGGGGGGAACGACTCCCAGAGGCTGTTCGCTACCGCCCGGAAAAATTGCACCGAAAAAAGTAACCCCTTTATTTTCATAGCCATTCAATGTCTGTTGCTGGCGCCATGCCTTCTGCCCTGAATAGCCCCTCCAGCGAATCCGCAATCGGAAAATTCCACCGTCTGCCTTAGTGCTTCCTTAATTTCCTCTGGCACCGTAAATGCTTCTTCCAAGACGAGGGAAAGCATGAACAGCGGTTTCTATGCGGCTTGTGCCGGTTTGGTGGCCCGCAACCAGGCCCTCGACATAACGGCCAACAACCTGGCGAATGTCAATACGACCGGGTTCCGCAGCCAGGCGGAGGTCTTTCGTTCCCTGGTCGCAGGCGCGGAAAACGGGACGGAGAATGCGCTGAATCGTGCGATCAACGACTTTGCGGTGATCGGTGGCAGTTTCACTACGGCCAATCCGGGCCACCTGGAAACCACCGGGAATCCTTTGGACCTGGCGATCGAAGGCTCGGGTTTTTTTGCGGTGCAGACTAAAGCGGGGGTGCGCTACACCCGCAATGGAAATTTTCGGATCGATACCCAGGGCACGCTCCTGTCCGCCAACGGTGATCCCGTCCTAGGACAGGCGGGCCCTATCCGCTTGCCCAGCGGCCTCGTCTCGGTAGGTAACGATGGCACGGTTTCGGTAGCCCAGACGGTGGTTGGCCGGCTACAACTCGTCGACGTCGATCCCCAGAACCTGAAACCGGTAGGCAACAATTATTTTGAAGCAGCCGACGGGACCACCCCTACCCCGGCGACCTATGCCAATGTCCATCAGGGCATGCTGGAAAGCTCAAACATCGAGCCCGTCTCGGCGGCGGTAAATCTGATCGCCTTGCAGCGCCACACCGATTTCCTGCAACGGACGTTGCGGGTCTTTTATTCGGATTTCGATCGCACGGCGGTCGAACAACTGGCAAGTGTGACGTAAGCAAGGCGTGACATAAGGAAAGCGCGACGTAAGGAGAAGGAGAGCTAATGTTCCGAGCCTTATACACAGCCGCTTCGGGCATGTCGGCCCAGCAAATGAACTTGGACAACATCGCCAACAACTTGTCCAACTCCGGCACCACCGGTTTCCGCCGGCGCCGGGTTCAGTTCCAGGATTTGCTCTATCAGAACGTGGTGGTGCCCGGCTCAGCCGCGACGCAACAAACCACCGTTTCCGCCGGCTTGCAGGTCGGGTTGGGAACGATGCCGGTCGCATCTGAAATCCTTCAGGATCAAGGCGATTTCCAAACCACCAACAATCCCCTCGATATGGCGATCCAAGGAGCCGGCTTCTTTCAGGTGCAAATGCCGAATGGGCAGACCGCCTATACCCGTGCCGGAAACTTCCAGCTTGACTCTTCCGGCAATGTGGTGACTGCCAATGGCAATCCCTTGTTGCCTAACATTACGATTCCTGCCAATGCATTGTCGATCAGCGTCGGCACGGACGGGACGGTCTCCGTGACGCTGCCCAACCAGACCCAGACCCAGACCCTGGGCACCATCCAATTGGCGATGTTTCCCAACTCCGGCGGGCTCAACAGCATTGGCCAAAACCTCTTTCTTGCCACCACCGCTTCCGGCGATCCCGTGGTCGGTACCCCCGGGGGAACTCAGGGCTTGGGCACGATCCAGCAGGGTTCGCTTGAGCAGTCCAACGTGAATGTTGTCGATGAGTTCGTGAATATGATTCTCGCGCAGCGTTCCTATGAATCGAATTCCCGGGTTGTGAAGGCGTCTGACGAAATGATGCAACAGTTAAGCAGCATGGCCCAGTAAGGGTTCCGCATGACTAGAGTGCAGGTCATAATCGCAATTTTGGCCCTTTTGGCCAGTGCCGGCGCCGAACCAACGGCTGCGGTAATGCTCCGCTCGTCGGTGGTTGTCCAAGGTGAGGATCTGTGCTTGTCCGATTTCCTACCCCCCGATGCTCCGGGGTCCCTCCGCGCTCAGGCGGCGCAGGTGACGCTCGGCCGCACACCCCGGCCGGGGTCCTTTCGGGTAATCGAGCGGATTGAGTTGGAGCATCAGCTCCGTCCCTACGAATGGTCGCGCCGCTTGAGTGTCCCTCCGCGAGTCACCGTTTCCCGTTTGGGATACCGCCTCGATCCGGAACCAGTTTCGGCTGCCATCGAATCCGTCCTGCGCAGCCGTGGTGTCCAGGCGCACTTCGGCCCGCTCGACATGAGTGCGGCGCCGAGGGTGGATGTTCCCGACCCGCAATTGCGCCTCCTGGATGTCCGCTACGATGCGCTGCGCCAAAGATGGAATGCCCGAATCCAGGTGGCAAATGTTCCGGGAGCTGATCCATTCCTGGTAACGGTTCCAGAACTTGAGGCGGCGGCGATGCGCCCTCCCGAATCGTCGGCTCAGCCGGCACCGGCTAAACCTTTGTTGCGGGCGGGCGAACATGCCACGTTGCTGCTGAATGATCCGGGCTTTCGCGCCACCATCCCGGTCGTGTGCTTGCAGGCAGGCTTGCCTGGAGTGGATATCCGCGTACGCGATGAAATCAGCGGAAGAATTTATCGTGCGCAGGTAGCCGCCAGCGGGGATTTGACTCTGCTGCCGCAATAGTCCGCGGGGGAACGCGCTATGAACTTTTCAAAGTATCGAGCTGGAATCGCCTGCCTGGTGTTGTTGCCGGGCTTCCTTCTGCCGCTGCCGGCTTTTGGCGGCAAGAAAAACATCCCGGTGGATCCCTCTCCGCCCACCTACGTCAATATTCCGACCGCGTACAATGCGACCCCCGGAAGCTTGTGGCAGCCGCAAGGGTTAATGGCCGACTTAGCTAGCGACTACAAAGCGCACAACGTGAACGACCTGATTATTATCCGGATCGTTGAGCAGACCACCTCGGATACCCAGGGTAACCTCAAAACCCAGCGCCAGTTTCAAACCACCACGGGCCTCACTCAACTCCTCGGCGTGCCCAAAACGACCGGCGGTCTGCAAAATATTTTCGGGGGCAATTCCAATACTCAGCTTCAGGGACAGGCGGACTCCAGTTCCTCCAACAGCTTGAATACCGTACTAGCTGGCCGGGTGACCCAGGTCTTGCCCAATGGAACCCTGGTAATCGAAGCCGCCAGGGAACTGGAGATGAATGGCCAGAAACATGTGGCCACGGTAAGCGGCTTGGTCCGCCCCGGCGACATTGCCGCCGACAACTCTGTGCTCTCCACGCAGATCGGCGATCTCCATGCCTCAGTTAAGGGCAAGGGAGTCATTAGTGATACTACGCGCGCCCCCAACCCGGTGGTCCGCTGGTTGCTTCGCATTCTCAGTTTCTGAAGGTGTGATATGAGAACCCGCACTCTGGCTGTCCTGTTCGCGATTATGCTGCTGGCGGATCTCAGTGGCCTTGCCGCGACCCTGCAAAGTGCGCGCGTGAAAGATCTGACCACCATCGAAGGCATCCGGGAAAACTCTTTGATCGGATATGGACTGGTGGTCGGCTTGAATCGCACCGGAGACAGCCAGCAAACCATCTTTTCAACTCAAACCCTGGCCAATATGCTGCAACGCATGGGGGTCCAGGTGCCGGGGGCCACCCTGCGGGTAAACAATGTGGCCGCCGTCTTCGTCACCGCCAGCCTGCCCGCTTTCGCGCGTCCTGGAATGCAGGTCGATGCGACGGTGGCCTCAGCCGGTGACGCGAAAAGCATTGAGGGCGGCTTCTTATTGCTGACCCGCCTGTATGCTGCCAACGGCGAAGTCTATGCTACGGCGCAAGGCCCGGTTACGGTGGGCGGATACACGGCCGGCAACCAAGCGACGTCGCGCACCTTGAATCATCCCACCACCGGCCGCATACCCTCCGGGGCTATCGTAGAACAGCCGGCGCCCCTAAACCTGGACAGCCTCAAAACCCTGTCTTTCCTGTTGCGCGAGCCGGATTTTGCCACCGCGCGGGATCTGGCCGCGGCTATCAATAATGAGTTCAAGATCGACATCGCGCGGGTATTGGACAGCCGGCGCATAGAGGTCGCCGTCCCCCAGAACGCCGAAGCCGTCCCCAGCATGCTGGCCCGCATTGAGGAATTGGTTGTGCCCGTACATCCTTCCGCACGCGTCGTGGTCAACGAGCGGACCGGCACCATTGTGATCGGGCGCGATGTCAAACTGGGACAGGTTTCCATTCTGCACGGAAATCTCGTCATTGATGTTTCCACGACTTATCAGGTCTCCCAGCCGACTCCGTTCTCCAAGACCGGCCAGACCGTGGTGGTTCCCCAAACCAAGGTAAACAGTGCCGAAACTCCCGCCCGGCGGATCGAATTGGGAGAGGGCGCGACGGTGGAAGATCTGGTCCGGGGGCTGCAATCCATCGGCGCAACGGCGCGCGATGTGGTCTCAATCTTGCAAGCCATTCAGAAAGCCGGTGCCTTGCAAGCAGAATTGGACGTTATCTGATGAGTATTGCCTTAGAGCCATCGTCGCCTGCCACGGCCTTGAAGCCTCCATCCGATCTGGACCGGCTGCGCAAGTCCGCTCGGGATTTTGAGGCGATCATGCTGAGTTCGCTCTGGAAGGAAATGCAGTCAGGCGAGGAGGGCGAGGAGGGCGAGTTGGGCGGAACCGGCGGCCCTCTGCAGGAAGTGGCGATGCAAGCCCTGGCAAGTCAAGCAGTTAAAGGACATGGCATTGGAATTGCCCAGATGATTGTGCGTTCGATGGAGGGAAGGATTTCGTCTGGCCCGGCAGATTCGAATTCCCAGCAGGGTACGCCAACTGCCGGTCAGCAACTTGGCGAAAACGGCGCCAATTCGCTGCCGGTAGGATCGGGGCCGCTGCCGAATTGAACATTTTTCATTAAAGTTTTTTAAGAACTGGCCGATAGTAGTTGTATGGCGAGAGGCAGAAGCATGCAGATTAATCAAATCACACCCTTAACGGAAACGAACGCGTCGGATCGGGTATCGCAAACCGGCTCAGCAGATTCCACTTCTACCACCAGCGTACAGACGCCGGACTCGGCCATTTCTCTTTCCTCTCAACAACTGCAAGCCAAGTTGGCGCAGACGCCCGACATTCGGCAGGATCGTGTCGCCGCACTGCGAAAGGCAATGCAAGACGGCACCTACCAGGTGAGTAGCCAGACTTTGGCCAACGCCATGTTCAACACGGCCTTCCAGAAAATAACGTCGTGAAACACACGGTTCCTCTTTCGTTGCCTCCCGTGCCCACGGCGGCGGCGCCGGGAAAGGCGCTGGCGCGGGTTACCAAGGCCCCGCTGCTCCCCCAAGTCCAACCTGGGCTTCCTCCCAATGCTGCGCAAAGCCGCATCAAGGTGACCGTGGGAACCCCGGTTGCCGCGAAGCGGGGTACTGGCGCCAAGAACGAAGCTCTTGTCCCCACTTCCCGAGAGTTGCTTCCCCACTTGAAGCGATGGCTGGCGCTGGTTCGTGCCCTGGAAAGTTCATTGGTCCAGAGCCGCAATGCCATCCTGCGTCGCAACGCGGATGACATTCTGAAGGCGGCGGCGGAGCAGGAGTCGCTCTGCGGTGAATTGAGCCGGGTGCAGACTCAATTGAGTGCTCAGGGCAACATCGTCAGGAAGAGGAATTCCGCCGTTTTGGTGGTCGAACTTTCCCGGGCGGAAATGCTGGCCTCGGCGGAGGTGCAGCGCGAGTTGGCCGATGCGCAACACAAGCTTCAATATGCCGCCCGGCTCAGCGGCGCTTTGTTGCGGCGCTGTGCCCGCAATGCGGCTGCCTTGCGCAATCTCTACCTGAGTTGTCGGGGAACATACTCCAATCCTGCGGTGAGAGCTTCGACGAATTTCGGATTGTAGGTGACACATGTCCGGTTTGATGGGAAGTCTGCAGATTGCTCTGGGCGCCTTGCAGGCGGACCAAGCAGGCCTGAGTGTCACCAGCAACAACATAAGTAACATCAATACCCCCGGTTATGCGCGGCAGCAGGTCGATCTGGTCGAAAATCAACCCATCCAGATCGGAAATCTACTGTTTGGGGATGGCGTCTCCGTCTCCCAAATCACCAGCCTGCGGGACGGGGTCCTGGAGCAGCAAATCGCCAACGAAACCCAGGAACAAAGTCAGTCGGAGGCCTATCTGTCTCCCATGGAAGAGGCCGAGGCGATGTTCAACGACTCCAGCGGAACGGGATTGCAGTCGGTAATCAGCGATTTCTTCAACAGCTTTACCCAGCTTTCGACGGACCCGAGCAGTACGTCCTTGCGGCAGTCGGTCTTGACCGCCGCTCAGAATCTGGCGGACGCGTTCAACCAGAGCGCCACCAGCCTGACCACAATCCAAAGCAACTTGGACGAAGAGGTTACGGCCGACGTTGGCCAGGTGAATAACCTCACGGGGCAAATCGCCCAGCTCAACACTGAGATCGACCAGCTCCCCGACGCGACGAGCGGGACAGATATGCTGATCGATGAACGGGACTACGCCGTGCAGCAGCTCTCGGCTCTAATCGGGGTACAGACCTCCACATCGAGTAATGGCGACCTCAACGTAAGTACGGCAAACGGAATCGCCCTGGTGGCGGGGCAGCAAAGTTTTAACCTCACCACCCAGACCAACGCCACCACAGGCCATCAGGACGTTTACGGACAAGGCGAGGACATTACTTCCGACCTTGCCGGCGGGGCCCTGGGGGGGATTATCCAGGCTCGCGACCAGGGAATCGCCGGAGCCTTGTCGCAACTGAACACGCTCGCTACCGCCATTGCCAACCAGGTCAATACGGTGAACCAACATGGTCTGTATCAAGCTGCGGATGGTACGGTAACGCAAGGGGGATTATTCTTTAATACCCCTACCACCACCAACGCCGCCGCCAACATGTCCGTCTACATGACAGACCCCTCGCAGATTGCCTGCGCCACCGGCTCGGTGGCCGATTTTGCGACAGGCGATAACAGCAATGCTTTGAATCTGGCGGATATCCAGGATCAGACCATAGTAGACAACGAGACCCCCATCGATTATTACAGCAACTTTGTCTCGGAGCTGGGCAACGAGGTTTCCGAAGCCTCTGCGGAAAGCAGTTCCCAAAGCTCAGTGTTGACTCAGTTGCAGCAGCAACTCAGTTCCGTTTCCGGGGTATCGCTGGACGAGGAAGCCGTCAACCTGATTCAGTTCCAGAACGCTTACCAGGCTGCGGCCCGGGTGATTGCTACTATTTCAACTCTTACCAGCACGGCTGTCGACCTGGGGAACACCGGAGGGTCATAAATAATGGGAGGGATCCGCGTCAATCCGAATCTCTACCTTGAAACGCTTAGCGCGCTGGAGCTGACGCGCCAGGCCGAGGACACGGCCCTGGAGGAAGTTTCTACCGGTAAACGGGTTAATACCCCGTCGGATGGTCCTGCGGCCGCCGCGGCCAATGTCGGCGTGCAATACGAGATAGATGCCGACGACCAGTATACGCAGAGCATCAGCAGCATAACCGGCGCGCTGGACACCGCCGATACCACCCTCAACTCGGTAGTAAATTTGATTAGTGAGGCTTTGTCGTACGGTACGGAGGGCGGGAATTCGGACCTCTCACAGAGCAACCGGGACGTGCTGGCCCAGCAGATACAGGACGTGGAATCCCAGATTGTCACCTTGGGGAACACCACCTATCAGGGCAATTACATCTTCGCCGGGACGGCTACGAATACCCAGCCGTTCGTTCAGGATGCCGACGACCCGACCACGGTTACCTACGAGGGCAATAGCGACACCGATACCGCGCAGATTGCATCCGGCGAGTCGATTCAGATCAATCTGCCGGGCAACCAGATCTTAGCGGGCACGGCCGCGAATACCAACGTATTCGACGCCTTACAACAATTGGCCCAAACAGTCCAAAACGGCGGCGACGTAACCACCGCTGTGGCCAATTTGCAGACTGCGTACAATTATGTCTGTGCGCAACGCGTCTTTTACGGCGACACCGTGAACCAGTTGGACTCTACGGAAACGTTCCTTTCCAGCGACAAAGTTCAGCTTTCCAGCCAGCAGAACACCCTTATCGGGATCGATGAGTCCCAGGCGGCCACTAACCTGGAGGAGGCAGAAACCGCTCGGGAAGCCGCTCTGGAAGCCGCCGGCCAGATAGGCCAGGCCAACCTTCTCAACTACTTACCCGATACGACATAATAAAAAGCCCTTCGGACGTTGCACAGCCGGAGTGCCGCTGGCAGACTTCCGGCCTGCGCGGCTGCGCCTGAGCACTCGTTTGACCTGCGGAAATTTCAGCGGTTGCTTACCAGAATTCGCAGTTCCTGGCCCAGGCGATCTACCACGTCCTGCCATTCGCCCAGACGCGACTGACGGAAAAGCCGGGCCGTGGGATACCAGGGACTATCTTCGCGATCCAGTAGCCAGCGCCAGTCGGGCACGTGATGCAGCAAGACCCAAACCGGCTTTCCCATTGCTCCGGCAAGATGCGCGACCGAAGTGTCGATAGAAATTACCAGGTCGAGGTTGGCGATAATAGCGGCCGTATCTGTGAAGTCCGCTTGCATCGGGTCCAGATCGATCAACTTCACCGCCGCCCGCATGTCCTTTAACTGCCTGGTGGCCGGACCTTTTTGCAAGGAGTAAAAGGTAACGCCCGCTACCTGAGTCAACGGCGCCAGTTGGGCCAGGGGAATCGAGCGGTACTGCTCATAGGGGTGTGTCGCAGCCCCTCCCCACACCAGCCCAATGCGTAATCCCTGGTGCGCCAGCCGCTGTGCCCAGGCGTCGGCTGCCACAGGGTCTGCTTTCAGATAGGGGACATCCGCAGGAACGTTTTGCAGGCCGGTCTGGAAGGCCCGCGGAAGGCTTAGCAGCGGGCAATGCCAGGCAAAATCCGGAAGCGCCTGGCCGCGAGTGACCATCTCCAGGGCCCCTGCCGTTCCCTCCAGCAAACGCCGGAGTTCCGCTCGGACCTCCAATATCACTTGTCCTCCGCGCGCCGCCACCAGCGGGACGTAGCGTACGAACTGCATCGTGTCACCCAGACCTTGCTCGGCATGGAGCAGGATGCGTGCGCCATCCAGGGGTTCGCCCTGCCAAAGCGGCTGCGGGAATTTTCGCTTGGCGGGGTGCAGCTGCTTGGTGTCCCAGCGAGACTCATATTCTTCCCAGCCAACGGAAAAATTCCCCTGTAACAGATGGACGATTCCCAGTTGAAAGCGGGCGGTGGCAAACTCCGGATAGCACTTCAAGGCTCGTTGATAGTAATCGGCTGCTCCGGCAAGATCTCCGCAATTGGAAAGCTGGACCCCAATATTGCAAAGCGCCCTGGCGTAATCAGGTTTTAAGGCTACGGCGCGACGATAGCAGGACAAGGCTCCGGCGGAGTCGCCTTGCCTGGCAAGAACCACTCCCAGGTTGTTGTGTGCGGCCGCCATTTCGGGATTGAGAAGGAGGGCTCGCCGCTGTAGGTCGGCGGCAGCCTTCAGATTCCCAAGTTCTTTGTAGACGACGCCCAAATTGGAGCATACGACTGCGTTGTCGGGCTCCATCTGCAGCCGATGAGCATAGAGTTCGGCCGCCCGTCCCAGTTCCCCCAGCTCAACACAAGCCACCGCCAAGTTGGAGTACGCTTCGCGATAGTCCGGCTTTAACTGCAGGGCGCGCTCATAGCACGCCGCCGCCAGTTTAAGTTCGTCCAATTCCTGAAGCACAGCCCCCAGGCTGTAGTGCGCCTCCGCGTCGTCAGGCCGGAGCGCCACCACCTGGCGATACGATTCCGCTGACTCTCGCAGGAAGCCCCCATGGTGCAACGCAACGGCCAGGTTGAAATGGAATTCTGGGCAATCCGCCTTGAGCTCTATAGCCCGGCGATAGCAGGCAATGGCCGCGGGAAGGTTTCCTAACCGCTTCTGCAAGTTTCCAAAGTTGTAATGGGCCTCGGCAAGCTGGGGCTCCAGGTTCAACACGCGTTGATAAAGGCTGGCAGCTTCCTCGAATTTACCGCTTTCGGCCAATAAGTTGGCCAGGCTGTGCTGAATGGCGATATTGGCCGGATCCAGGGCGATGGCACGCCGATAGCTGGCTATGGCCTCAATCGTGTTGCCCTGGAGGCGATAAGTATTTCCCAGATTATTGTGATAATGCGCGGCCTGCGGGTTGATTTGAATGGCAGCCTGGATCAACTGAACGGCCACGGGGAGATCTCCCTGCTGCTGGGCGACGACTCCCAAAAGGTGCAGTGCATCCGGGTGCTGGGGCTCTTCCCGCACGATTTCCAGATAGCGGGCGGTTGCTTCGGCCAAGCGGCCCGCCTGATGATGGTCCAGCCCGGCCTTCAAAGCCTCTACGGTGTCGGGCAACGCCGAAAGCTGTTCGGAACTCAACGTGTTACCTCATTCAGCGCCATGTAAGGGTGGCCTCCAGGCCGGCAACGGCATGTCATCTGGACTGCATGTCTTGGGCCATTTAATGATTGAAAACAGGAGCTTTGCCGGACTTGAAGCCCCTGTTTCCCTTAGGAATTCATTAAAGCGAGCCATGGCCCCTTTTGTGTTGTCCCCAGGCAAGCGCTTGGCGCCCGCGTCTTCCGCGGTTAGGACTCGCTAATCCCAGTGGCAGCAGACGTGCACATTGATTCCGTATTTACTGCGGCATTCTTAAGGAAAGCAGGTCTTCGTGAAATGAGCATTGATCTCACCAGGCAGGAGCAGGCGCTTCCGGGCCGCGAGACAGCCCAGTTGGCCAGACTGGTATCCGAGATGGAGATTCTTAAAGAGCAGATGGGGAAGGTGGCCATCGTTCTCGACAAGCTCACGCAAACGGTATTTGCGTCCGGCGCCCCAGGTTCCAAGCCGGAGATCGAGACCCTCAAAGCAGAGATGGCAACCGTGGCAACGATTGTGGACCATCTCACCCGCGAGCTAGTCGCGCTACGCAAAGCCAGCCCCCAATCCGAGGTAGAGGTCCTCAAAGAACAAATGGGGAAGGTGGCCATCGTTCTCGACAAGCTCACGCAATCGGCATTTGCGTCCGGCGCCTCAGGTTCCAAGCCGGAGATCGAGACCCTCAAGGAAGAGATGACAACGGTGGCAAAGATTGTGGACCATCTTACCCGCGAGGTGCTCGCGCTGCGCGGCCAAGGGTCCAACTCGGAGATGGCAATCTTGAAAGAGCAGATGGGGAAGGTGGCCATCGTGCTTGACCAGCTTGCCCGCGCGGTCTTTACGCCACGCGAATCAGGCCCCAAGCCGGATATGCCCTTGGCGGACATCATGCCCGTGATCGAGGCCATGAAGGTCCACATTGCTTCCTTTCCCAATGCCATGCGGGAGGCGCGGCGCGCCGAGGCGGAGACGCAGAAGGCCGTAGCCGAGCTGGCCGACCGGCTGAGCACTCTTGAGCAGCGATTGGCCCTGGGCTTCCCTCTGGCTGAACCACGGCAAAATGTCGAATGCCTGCGCGCCGAGTAGGAGCTAGAGATTGCAGCCCCTCACGGTCTCCGTTGTCGTTAATACGTACAACCGGGCGGCGAGTCTGGCCACGGCACTCCGCTCGCTCCGCCGGCTCAACTACCCGCACTTTGAGGTAGTGGTGGTCAATGGGCCCTCGACGGACGGCACGCTGGAGGTGCTGAAACAGCATGCCTCTTCCGTCCGCGTGGGTACGTGTTCCGATCGCAATCTGTCGGTTTCGCGGAATGTGGGCATCGACATGGCCCGCGGCGACCTGGTGGCTTTTATCGATGATGACGCGGTCGCCGACGAAAATTGGTTGAACGATGCGGTCGCCGGTTTCGATAGCGGCCAGATCGGAGCCGTGGGCGGCACCGTCTACAACCATACCGGCTATGACATTCAGTACCGCTATACCATGTGCGACCGGCTGGGCAATTGCAAGCTCGACCGCACCACTTCGGCGGTCGAATTCAACTATCCCGGATGTCTGCTGTATCCCAGTCTCCAGGGCGGCAATTCCATCTTCCGCCGGGAAGCTCTGCTCGAGATAGGCGGCTTCGACGAAGAGTTCGACTATTCACTCGATGAGACGGACGTGTGCGTGCGCCTGATCGATGCCGGCTATCTTCTCAAGCAGTTGCCGCATGCTTTTGTGTATCACCGCAACCTCCCCAGCCAATTTCGCCGGGCCGACGGCACGGTAACCAATTGGCGCTCCTCGGTTAAGAACAAGTTGTATTTCTCGCTCAAGCACGCCGCTCCCGAGATTAAGTTCCGCGAGATTCTGGCCGCCACCGACCTGCTGGTCACAGGGGCAGAACAACACCTGCGTGCCCGCTTGGAAAAAGGGACGATCGGAACGCAGGAAATGGAACAGTTTTACCAGGATGTGGACCAGGCTTTTCGCGAAGGTATCGCGCGGGGCTTGACCCAGCCCCGGCGGTCTCTGTACTCCGACATCGCCCGCGAAAAGCGCGGCCCCATTGGCCAAGACGTGCTGGACGAGGCTCACCGGGGAGCTTTTAAACGTTGTCCCACGGTTCTGGATGCCGCACAGAAGCTGACCATCTGTTTGCTCATTGAAGACTATCCGCCGCGGGGTGATGAAAATCACGGCAGTGTTACCTATGATCTCGCCTGCGGTCTCGCCGAACGGGGCCACATGGTCCATGTGCTCACCCGAAGTTCCTGTGGACACAACACGGTGGACTTCGAAAACGAGGTTTGGGTACATCGCCTTGTCCAGGATAGTCCGCCGTCGAACGAAGAGGTGGACGCTGCAGCAGCGAGAAAAGCATCGATTGTGCTGGTTCGTGAACTGCGGCGCATTCATGGGACTCATCCCATTGATATCGTGGAAAAGCCCCTTTCTCCCCAGGAAGGAGCTGCGGCATTCGCCAATGGCCGTTTCGCATCGCTGGCAGGAAAGTCCAGCGATTTCGAAACCCTCGAAGTGGCTGTGACGCGGCTGTTGGCCGTGCCTGCCAGCCGCGGGACCTTCGACCAGACCGGCGCAGAGCGCCCGCACCGGCACTATACGAAAGAGAAGCTAGCCGAATGGGCCTTGGAGTTCTATAGCGGTGTACTCAGCTCGCGGCCGCTGGCTCCCGCGCACTCCATTGGATGGGTGGGAATGAGAAGTGCTGATCAGAAATGGTGCGGCGTCATCCTGCGCCAGCGGGACCCTCTTCTACATACTGCCGGAGAGATAGCGCCTCTTATAGGAGAAGGAGCCTACGCGGATGCAGTTGTCAGTTGTCATGCCCAGTAACCGGACTGGCCTGTCGGCATATGCCAGAATTCTTGATGCCTGCGCCTGTGCGGACGAGAATATCGAGGTTGTTATCCGCGACAATTCCGGCTGCCAGGAGAAAAGGGACTTTCTATCCGGAATAGTTCAGAAAAACTGCCAGGTTGTTATCGCCGACCCCTGCAACGCGATTGATAACTCGCAAGCGGCGCTCAGCCTCACCCAGGGCGATTTTGTGATATTCGTCGGGGACGATGACTTGGTTGCCCGAATCGCGCTTACGGCGGTGGCGGATTTGGCGGCCAAAATTCGCACAGATTCCTCCGTTGTCGGCATAACCGGCGAATACATCATTGAAAGCTCGGCTAAGACCGCTTTGTTCCGTTACCCCCCCCTGGACTCGGCCAGTGCGTCGCAAAGGGTCGCCGATTACGTGGGAGCTTTGGGTCCGAATCTCATTTTCTATTCGGCCATCCGTAACCAGCTCGTGACCCGGATAACGTCCTTCTACAGGACCCTGCCGTTCTGCTTTTCTTTTCTTGACCAGATGGGGGCGATGATGTACTTGGTTTCCGGGAAATTCGTGAGTATCGACCGCGTGCTGTACCAATACGATAGTTCGAATTGGGACACGTGCGAGCGGGCAAATCAGAGTGATCTGCACTACTACTACGATTGCGGGCTGGATGGATCCGTTCTGCGCCTGCACTGGCTGATTTGCGGACTGGAAGGGGCCAAGACCGTGCTGGGAAAGTACCCGGGTATCAATCTTTCCCCGGACGAACGTCAGGCGGTAGCGACCCGCTGGTTTTCAGCAAATTACCAGCGTTTCCGGCTTGGCGGCATGTACAGGACTGATCCATCATCGCGTTTTGACCGACACGCTATCGCGCTCTGCCAGAAATGGAAACAGATCACCGGTATTTCCCTGGATCAACTGCTCACCGATCTTACTGGACTCTTTGCTTTATCAAACTTGGAAGGCGCGTGCAAGTACTTCGATTTCTGGAAAGGCTAAGCATATGAGGTCTGGGAGCTCAAGCAGGCGCCAGTCTGGGTGTGGGAAAGTCTTTTTCGAATGGCCGGTAATTTGCAAGAACAAGATAAGGTTGCGTTATGAAGGCTGAACTGAAGCCCAGGATCAATCTCGCCAATCGGACCAGGCTGGAAACGGTGATTCCGCTGGCTACTCCGTTCATCCTGTTTGTCGATCCTTCCAGCGCCTGCAATTTCCGCTGTACGTTCTGTCCGACCGGCGACCGCCAACTGATCCGCGATACTGGCCGCTGGCAAGGCGCCATGGATTTCGATCTTTTCCGCAAGATCATCGACGATCTGCGCGAGTTCGAATCGCCCCTGAAGGTGCTCCGGTTGTACAAGGACGGGGAGCCGTTGTTGAACAAACGGCTGCCCGACATGATCCGCTACGCCAAAGCGAGCGGTTGTGCCCCCTATATCGACACCACTACCAATGCTTCCCTCTTGACCCCGGAAAAGTCGCTGCCGCTTATCGAGGCCGGCCTCGATCGTATCAACATATCCATAGATGGTCTGTCCGACGCTGATTTCGAAAAGTACACCAGGACCAAGGTGAAGTTTGCGGAACTCGTCGAGAATGTCCGGTTCTTTTATAACCATAAGCAGGGATGCGAAATCTGCATAAAGATGCCGGGTGATTTTCTTTCCGCCGGAGAGAAAGATTTTTTCTTTTTGGTATTCGGCGATCTCTGCGACCGGATTGCTCTGGAGAATTTTGCGCCCTGCTGGCCGGAATTCGGGGTGGAAGAACGGCTGGGGATTGATATCAAAGTCGGCATCTACAATAACCCGATTGCGGAAGTGCAAACCTGTCCTTATATCTTCTATTCGATTTCGGTTAACGCCGACGGCCTGGTTAGCCTGTGTTTCCTGGACTGGGCGCGCAAACTGCTGGTGGGCGACGTGCGCCGGCAAAGCCTGCGCGAAATCTGGCGCGGCGAGGAACTGCGCCGCCATCAACTGGCTCATTTGCGCGGCGAAAGAAAGAACCATCCGGTCTGCGCCGCCTGCGGCCAGTTATCACACTGCCTGCCGGACAACATCGATTCCTTTGCCGCCGTCCTGCAGGAGAAAGTTATGGCCGGTGCTTCCGCCACGCTGTGAAGGTTTGCCATGGCTTCCATAACCGTACTGCACATCACGGCTCATCTTGGCGGCGGAGTAGGGCGAGCTCTGTCCCAACTGGCCTGCTACCGGCGGGCTTCCGGCTCCCAGGTGGAAGACGCTTTCGTCAGCCTGGAGAAGCCACAGACAAGAAGCTACGTCGATAGGATTACCGCCTGCGGGGCAAAAGTGTTGGTTGCCCCCGCCGCAGGAGAACTGGACGCGCTGATTGCGGCCGCCGACCTCGTGCAATTGGAATGGTGGCACCACCCGCTGCTGGCCGCGTGGATGAACCGGAACCCAATCCCGCCGGCCCGCCTGGTAGTTTGGGCCCACACCTCGGGCTTGCACTATCCTGTGATTCCGCCTGTCTTTACTATCCAGCCGCACGCGTTCCTGCTGACCAGCGAAATATCCCTGCGCCGGTTGGACCGGCAGGGGCATCCGCGGGGAAATATTCTGGCCGTCGTCAGCAGCACGGGCGGCTTTGACGACCTGCCCTTTCCCAGACGCGAAGCGCACAACCACCCGCGGTTCGGATATCTGGGATCCCTGAATCCCGCCAAGCTGCACCCGGATATTGTCAGCTATCTCGACGCGGTCGATCTGCCCGGCTTTAGGGTTGATTTCTACGGCGATGTGTTCGCCAACCCGCAATTGCAGTCCTGGGCAGAGAAGGCGGGCCCGACCAGCCGCTTGGCGCTGCGGGGCTACACCGACAGTCCCGGTTCTGCGCTGAGTGGCATGGATGTTTTCGTTTACCTGCTGAATCCCACGCACTACGGGACCACGGAGAACGCTCTGCTGGAGGCGATGGCCTGCGGCGTGGTGCCGGTCGTGCTTAACAATCCGGTGGAAGAAACGATTGTGCAAAATGGAATCACCGGCCTGGTGGTGGATTCCCCGCGTTCCTTTGCCGATGCCATCACCTGGCTAGTCCGGCATCCGCAGGAGCGATTGCGCTTGAGCGCCGCCTGCGCAACCGTGCGGGACTCCTACTCGGTCGGTAACAGCGCCGGCCGGCTGGATGCGATTTATCGCCGAGTTGTGGATGAGCCGAAGAGGTGCTTCGAATTCAACCGGATCTTCGGTAACTCGCCGGCGGACTGGTTTCTGTCTTGTCTCGGCAGCTATTCGCGGCACTTCTCGGAGGAAAGCGAAATCTGCGGCCGGGAGGAACGGCTGCAGTACCCCTTTCTTTACGAAAGAACCAAAAGCTCGGTATTCCAGTTTTTATCGTGCTTTCCGGCAGACCCGCGGCTCGCCCGCTGGGCCGCCATGTTGGAGAGAGATCTTTGCGGACCTTCTGTTCCCTTGACCGGCAGACCGCCCATCGGCAACTCGATCAGATTTTCGCTGGGCGGCCAGCCTGCCTGCCGGTGATCGATCCCGGCCGCCCCGTCGTGCTCTATGGCGCCGGCCAGCTTGGTCTGTTGGCCTTGGCTTTCTGCCGGCATATTGGGATCAACGTTCGCTATGTCCTCGACCGGAATGCGGCCCCTGGGCAGTTACTAAACGGCCAAGTGCCGGTCTTGTTGCCGGCACAAATCGAGGCTGACCAGGACTGTCCGGTCCTGATCACGGTGGCGACCTCTCCCTATTCTCCTATCGCCCGCGACCTGGGGGGATGGAGATGGACAAACGTGCTGCCCTTTTACGACTATGCCCAGCATTTTGCTTCTGCCCACCCGCTCAACAATGGGTGGTTCGCGGGCGCTCTTTGCCCGCAGGATAGAACCGAGATCCGCGCCGTTCTCGATCGGCTGGCGGACAATCATTCCCGAAACGCTTATCTGCAGTTCCTGGCCTGGCGCGTGTTCCGAGAGGATTGGGTATTCCCGGACGCTCCGGTCCGGGCGGAAGACAAATACTCCATCCCTCAAGTTGCGGCTGTGCTGTCGGACAAGGAAGATCTCGTCGATGTAGGCGCATATGATGGCCGGTTCCTGTTCCACCTGCTGGAAGTAACCCACGGGCGTTTCTCCTCCGCCCTGCTCTTCGAGCCCGACCAGGCCAACCTCGACCTCCTGCAACCGGCTCTCGCCCGGCTCGATCCCCTGCAACGGCAGAAAGTGGAAGTGAGTTCACAAGCGGTTTCCGACGCCAGCGGCCTCGCCGGCTTCAGCCAAGGTTTCGATATGGCTTCCCGCTTGTCCGCCGAAGGCAACTCCACGGTTACGAGCGTGAGGATTGACGAGCTCGGTTTGCGTCCAAGCTATCTCAAAATCCATGTCGAAGGCGCCGAGTTGAAAGTATTGCGAGGCGCAGCCGGTACCTTGAGCAATTGCCGTCCGATTATTGCCGCGACCGTCTATCACAATCGCGACGGGCTCTGGGAAACCGCGTCTTTTCTGATGAATCTCCTGGAGGGATACGATTTCCTGTTTCGGCTTCACACCTGGTGCGGCACGGGGGCCGTCCTCTACGCCATCCCCCGGGAGAGACCAAAGCGCAGCCGAGCCCCGGGAACTCAACGCATCACTGCCTGGAAGTCCCGTGAATAGTGTGTCTTGTCGGTAGTACGCCAACTGCCTCGGCATACAAGGCCGTTAGTTTTGAGGTACCAGGGCGGACAAATCGTAAGAGACTTCTTATATCCAAGAGCAATTTTGGCCTTTCAAGTGCACCCGACTTGGGCATGAACGGGAGTGCCAGGACGGGCAGTTGCCGCGCCTGCGCGAGCGATCGACTGCAAGTAGTGCTCGATCTGGGGGCGACCCCTCTGGCGAACCGGCTGCTGTCGGGAGCGCAGCTTGACGAGCCGGAGCCACGTTTCCCTCTGGTACTGGCCTTCTGTCTGGACTGCAGCCTGGTGCAGATTACCGAAACCGTGCCGCCGGAGATACTTTTTCAGGATTACCCCTATTTTTCTTCTTTTTCCGACACGATGCTGCGCCATGCCCGGGAAATTGCCCATCGCATGATTCAAGAACGGAACCTGGGCGGAAACCACCTGGTCATCGAGATTGCCAGCAATGACGGTTATCTCCTGCAATATTACAAAGAAGCCGGCATCCCGGTTATCGGTATTGAGCCGGCCGCCAACATTGCCAAGGTAGCCCGCGAAGATCGGGGCATTCCCACCCTCAACGAGTTCTTCGGAAGAGAATTGGCGCTGCGGCTTTCCCAGCAGGGCCGGCAGGCGGATGTCATCCACGCCAACAATGTCCTGGCTCACGTCGCGGATTTGAACGGCTTTTTGGCCGGCCTGCGCATGATCCTGATGTCCGATGGGATCGCGATTATTGAAGTGCCCTACGTCAAGGAGATGATCGATCGCGCGGAATTCGACACCATCTACCACGAGCACCTTTGCTATTTCTCCCTCACCGCTCTCGACCGCGTCTGCGCCGCCCACGATTTATGGGTCACGCGGGTTGAGCGCCTCTCGATTCATGGCGGTTCGCTCCGCGTGTATCTCGAGCACGCCGGGCGCGAGCAGCGGGGCGCCAGCGTCACCAACTTGCTTGCCGAAGAGAAAGCATGGGGAGTCGACTGCCTGAGCTTTTATCAGGATTTCGGCGCTAAGGTGCAAGCGCTGAAGGGCCGCCTTTTAGGCCTGTTGCAAGACTTGAAATCCCGTGGCGGGCGGATTGCCGCTTATGGCGCCTCCGCCAAAGGCAGCACTCTCTTGAACTGCTTCGGCATCGGGGGCCAGGCGCTCGAGTTCGTGGTGGATCGCAGTACGGCCAAGCAGGGCCTGTATACTCCCGGAACTCATTTGCCGATCTATCCTCCCGAGCGGCTTCTGGAAAGCATGCCGGACCATGCGTTGTTGCTGACGTGGAATTTCGCCGACGAAATCATGGAACAGCAAGCGGATTACCGGCAGCGCGGCGGTCATTTTATCGTTCCGCTTCCGGAGCCACGGGTGCTTTGAGAGCTCATGCCGACCGAATCACGAATGCCGCAGGATGCCTTCTGGATTCCTGTTGGCCTGCCGTTTTCCCGGGCGATCGCGAACGGCGGCGGAAGCGAGGCCTGACCCATGGTCTTTACTGCGGCCATGCTCCCCGGCGTTTATATCGTTGAGCCCGACAAACTCCAGGACGAGCGCGGCTTTTTCGCCCGTACTTTCTGCCAGCGCGAGTTTGAGGCGCATGGCCTGACCACCCGCGTTGCCCAGTGCAGCATTTCCTTCAATCCCAGAAAAGCGACCTTGCGCGGGATGCACTATCAGGTTGCGCCCTATGCGGAGACCAAGCTGGTGCGGTGCACCCAGGGCGCCGTTTATGATGTTTTGGTCGACCTCCGCCAGGATTCGCCAACCTTTCTGCAATGGCTGGCCGTTGAGCTGACGGCGAAGAACCGCAAGCTGCTCTGTATCCCGGAGGACGTAGCTCACGGCTTCCAGACGTTGGCGGACGACTCCGAACTCTTCTACCAGATTTCCGAATTCCATCATCCGGAGTGCGCACGCGGGGTCCGCTGGAACGATCCGGTTCTGAACATCCACTGGCCTTTGCCGCCGGCGATCGTCTCGGAACGCGATGCTGGTTTTCCCTTGCTGTCCAGCCGCGTTCTGGGCGGGCAACTATCGGCGCCAGCGTCGGCCCCGGCCGAGGTTTCCCGATGCGTGTCTTGATCACCGGTGCCGGAGGTTTCATCGGTGCGCATGTCGTGCGCGCCTTCGCGCAACAAGGACACACCATCTTTGCGCTCACGCGGACCGGCAGTACGGTGGAAGTGCTCTCCGATTGCTGCGGTGAAGTGCATCCCGTCAAGACTGATCTGAACAATCATACGAAGGTTCGAACGCTTGTCCGGCAGATCTGCCCGGAATTGGCCATACATCTTGCCTGGTACGCGGTTCCGGGCAAGTACTGGGCGGCGCCGGAAAACCTGGATTGTGTGGCTGCCTCCCTGAACCTGGCCCGGGCGCTGGCGGATGCCGGCTGCCGGAGATTGGTCGTCGCCGGCTCCTGTGCGGAATACGACTGGGACCATGGGTTTCTCTCCGAAACGTGTACGCCGCTGCGGCCGCGCACCTTCTACGGCACCTGTAAGAACGCCTTACGGGAAATGCTGGAAGCCTACTGCGCAAGAACGCCGATGCAATGCGCCTGGGCGCGCTTTTTCTATTTGTACGGCCCGGGCGAGGACAGCGGGCGGCTCGTCCCTTCGGTAATCCTGTCGTTGCTCCAGGGACAAGTGGCCCGTTGCACCCGGGGAGAGCAGCTCCGCGATTTCCTTTACGTCGAGGATGCCGCCGCCGCTCTTGCGGCCATCGCGACCAGCGACTTCACGGGCGCCATCAACATCGGCTCCGGACGGGCTGTTTCCGTCAGAACCATCGTGGATACGATTGCCGGCATCCTCGACCAGCGTGACCGCGTCCTGCTCGGAGCCATACCGGAGGATCCCGCGGAACCTCCGTTGCTGGTTGCCGACGTAAGAAGTTTAACGCAAAACATTGGCTGGAAACCGTCGCGCACGCTCGAGGAAGGTCTGTTCCGAACCGTGGCCTGGTGGGACCATACACAAGGCCGGGCAGCTATGCGCGACCCCGGCCTCCTTCCCACGCTGCCGGTTAGTAATGAGGCTCAAGCCCGCTTGGATCCGCACGTGATTACAGGCCGGCTCTATTTCCGGCCGGGTGATGTGCCCCAGACGAGGAGTTGATAGTGCATACAGGAACCCTGAGGATGATCCATAGGTTGACTAACGTGTGTCAGTTGCCGGGTTCTCTCTTATGAAGAGCATAGCCATCATCGGCCACAGCCATGTGGTAGCCATCCTGGATGGGATTGGTTGCTGGCGCAAGGCTGCCCATCTTGATCAGGATTGTGAAGATAAGAGCTACACGGCTGCATTCCAAGACTGGTATTCGGTCAACACCGCAGGGAAGTTGTTCGAGATCCTTCCTAAAAAGCAGTTCGAGGCATTCCGCGGGGCGAAGGTGTCTCCTATAACATCAGCCGGAAGTTACACGGTGGCCACCCTGACGAGGTTGGACAACGGCAGCATGCAGGCCAGCATTTCGCCGGATTTGCAGGCATTTCTAAACGAAGTTGCCGAGTTTGACGTTGTCATTTCCGTTCTGCACGGCGGGGAGCATGTCAAACGAGGTATCGTGAACGATATGCCAGAGTATGATTTTGCGCCCTACGAAGAGGGCTTGACTGACTACTACCCGATCGACAGTAGCTATATCGCCAAGTATTTGGCGCAAGACATTCAGACTGTTGGGGCTCCTCTGCTGGCGATGTGTCTCAGCCTAAAGAAGGCTAGGCTGCTGCATGTAGCGCCACCACCACCTCTGAAAGACCCTTCCGCTGCTAAGGTCTACGAGAACCTGGACGACCTTGTTCGCCGCTACGGGTTTGTTCGACCCGCTTTGCGATTGAAGTGGTATTCCCGTTATCTCGCCAGCTTGCGTTCCGTCACTGCGAGATTAGGTATAACCTTAGTGGAACCAAATGACCATGCCCTCACGGTGGACGGCTTTCTGAATCCGGAGTTTGCGGAAGGCCTGACGCACGGGAACGCCCGTTATGGTGAGCTAATGGCCGGAGATCTTGCCAGGCTGATTCAGGAGTAGCAATGGCGGCACATCCTTACGAAACCTTTGCCAGCTCGCACTTTTGGAGCCGCAGTGTCGCCGGTCGCGAGCTTGCAGATATCGATTACGACCCCGCGCCTAAGTTCCGTTTTCAACTCACGGAGGATCGCTTCGCCACCGCCGGGTCATGTTTCGCCCAGCATTTTGGCCGCAGTCTGGTAGAACGGGGAGGGCAGCTTTTGATGGCTGAGACCCGTCATCCGCTGATTCCAGAAGCGGCTGGTCACGGCTACGGGGTCTTCTCCGCGCGCTACGGCAATATATACAACACGAGGCAATTGCGAGAATTGGTCGACCAGGCGCTTGGCAAAGTCCCGCCCATATGCGAATTTGCCCGCCGGGCGGACGGCCGCTGGATCGACATGCTCCGCCCTCGGGCTGTTCCCGACGGGTTCACTGCGGAAGAAGACGCGCGGTTTGACCGGCTTTATCACCTGCGGCGCGTACGGTATCTCCTGCAGAGCTGCTCCGTCTTTGTGTTTACTCTGGGCCTGACGGAAACGTGGTGGAACAAGCGTGCGGGATACAGCTACGGCATCTGCCCGGGAGTCATTGCTGGGACTTTTGCGGCCGCACAGCATGAATTCAAGAATTTGTCTTTTCAGGAATGTGTGCAGGATTTAGCGGCGGTTTTCGAAGCAATATACACGCTCAACCCCGAGATCAAAATCCTGCTTACGGTATCCCCCGTTATGCTGGTGGCCACGGCCGAGGCCCGGGGCGTATTGCAGTCTTCGATCGCTTCCAAGGCAATTTTGCGGGCGGTTGCCGAGGAATGCGTTCGCTATGTGAAGTTTGTCGACTATTTCCCATCTTATGAGATCATAACCGGTCCCCAGGCGGGAGGGCGCTTCTTCGACGGGACCATGCGAGAAGTTCGAAAAGAAGGAGTCCAACTGGTTATGGATATGTTCTTCAAGGCCCGCATGGTAGGTTCAGCCCAGGCGGCAAGGCCGGCGGTGCCGATCCCTGTGCCCGCCGATTTCCATGCAAGTACGGCAGAGATTACCAACGCGATTCAAGCAGAATGCGATGAGATCTTTCTGAATACCCACTAGACAAATTATAAAATGACATACGTTATTGAAATCTGTAACGCATGCAACTTGCGCGGCCCATCGCGTCCTAATGACAACCTCACCGTGCCGAATCTCTTGGCAGCCCCGGGGCTGGAGCCATTTCCCGATTTGGCATGTAACCTGCTCTTCCACCTTCGGTAAACAGAACCTGCATGATCGCATGCTAAGTTTTTGCTCGTGCTGTGCAGTTGAGAAGAACCCCTGTTCTCCTCACTGAGCTTGGGTGAGGCCGAAAGATGAGAATTCCTGAGAAACTTCACATTGTCTCGATCAGTTACGTAGGAATCCTTTAAGGGTTCCTCCGGAGGTAGCTTTGTCATCCGTGTCGAGCTTCAACAGTAGTGCTCCCGAGCCCGCAATCGCCAGCCATACACTCTCGCCGGCCACACCGGGAAACCGTGTTAAGGCAGGAGCCGTATGCCCTCCCGGCAGCGGAGATCAATCATCGGTAGACTCGCTGAGCGCAGTGGAGAAGCCCGCCGAAGCCTTGGCCGCAAGTGGAAATCCTCCCCGAGTTTTGCGGGTTGTGTCTTCGGCTCTTCGCGAAGGCAATCGAAGCGAGCGATGGAACGATTGGGCGTGCGTGGCCTTTTCCTCGGGCGATCCGAATATGGCTGAATCGGGTTTTCGTCATGCGCTGCGGTTGGAGCCGACACATCGGCGAGCGGCCCTCAATCTGGCGACCCTACTTCTAGAGGAGCGGCAAGAGCCGATAGTTATGATCCTGTCCTCACAGGGCAAGCCGACAGAACAAGAAGCGCAGAGCTTCGGTGCCCTGGCGAGTCCCCAGCGGGCGCAACTCGGCTCTCAAGTAACGCCAGGCGAGTGGAGCGCAGTCGCGAAGCAGGCCGCAGGCTTGATGGTTAGCGGGAACTTTTCCAAGGCCTTGCTGGTCCTGACTTCGGCTCTGCGCGAAAGCCAGCGAAGCGAGTTATGGAACGATTGGGCGTGTGCGTCCTATGGCCGTGGCGATAGCGCTTTGGCAGAATCGGGTTTTCGTCGCGCGCTGCAGTTGAGGCCAACATACCGGCAAGCAGCCCTCAATCTGGCGACTCTGCTTCTAAAGCAGGGGAAAATCCAGGCGATAACTATGCAACTGTCCCCGCGGGGCTGGTTGATAGAACAAGAAACACAGAACTTCCGTGTCCGGGCGACTCCACTGCAAACAGCCCCCCAGAGGCGCAATACAAGGACCGCGGGCATGGGTACAATCCGCCTATCGGGGCAGGACGGTTCCCTTGCGGTGCGGTGATGTCGGCAACCGGCCTCTCCGTTCGCGTCCATGAAAGGTGTGATATTAGCTCATGAACTGGCAGCAAATACCTGTTTTCATCATTAACCGCGATCGGCTCACCAGCCTGCGACAAATGGTTGACTGGCTACTGGAGAGCGGAACCCGCCAGATCGGAATTGTCGACAACGCCTCCGAATACCCGCCTTTGCTTCAGTACTATCGCAGCCTGCCGAGCAATGTGCAGGTGACATATTGTGGAGATAACTGTGGTCCCTATGCTTTTTGGGCAACGGGCGCCAGCCGTTGCCTCAACACGCCGTATGTAGTCACCGACTCGGACATAGTCCCCGCGGCCTTCTGTCCGCGGGATCTCATCGCGCATCTTTACCGCGTGCTCTGCCAATATCCCGATGCCGGCAAGGTGGGCCCCGCGCTGCGCATCGATAATCTCACGGCAGAGCATTCCGCTTTCACCGATGTGAGCCGGTGGGAGTACCAAAACTGGGAGAAGCCTATCGCGCGGGGTCTGTTTGCGGCGCCGCTCGATACGACTTTTGCGCTCTATGTCCCGAACCGGCCGTTCTCGAGACTCGACAAATCGAACATCAGAACGGGATATCCGTATATCTGCGAACACACCCCTTGGTATGTCAACGAGCAAGCGCTCGATCCCGAACAGAGATTCTTTTCTCAGCGTGCCTCCCATGAATTTTCCAATTGGAGTGTTGGGAAAGAATTGAAAGAGATCCGCGCAACCAGAATCTTCAAAGACTATGAGAAGCGAAAACGTTTAGCCCACATCGGTGGCGGTGACGAATACATCCCCGGCTGGATCAATATCGACAAAGCGGGAAGAAAGCTTGATGTCCGGTGTGATCTTGACCATTGCGTGACTCACGCACTTCCCTTCGCAGATAGCTCACTCGATGGGTTCTACATGTGCAACTGTCCAAAACAGCTCGGCAGCACACTTGCCTTGTTGCAAGAGCTCTACCGCACCGCCCGGAACGGCGCCATCCTCCACATCCGGTTGCCATATGAATCCTGTAGCGATGCCTCCCATGGGATGCAGGTTAAGACATATTTTGAAGATTTGTTCATTTGCGGTTCCAGGTCGCCCTCGGGAAGTGCCGACTACGAATGTTGCGGTGGCTGGCAGCACGAATCAACGCTGTTGATAGTCGACAAGTTAGACAAGTCCCTGCTCTCCCTGGGGGCGCCCAAAGCCGGTGAAATTATCAGGCGAAACCAGGTACGGGAGCTGGTCGTGGAGCTCGTAGCGGTTAAACCTTCCAATGGGCGGTTGGCGGGGGAAACGAAACCTGGACAGATTCAGGTCACCTCAGACCCGCGCGTTATTCCTAGTTTCTGCTTGCCGCCTCACAAAGATGCCGCCGCGGAGATGTTGGGGCTCGCCTTGGCGGCAAACCCGACGCCCGACAGCCCGGCGCAGCCGCTCCATCCCTCCACCACCGAAGGGGGGGGAAATCGGCAGCCGGCGACGGACCTTGCGGCGGGCGCCGGGCCGGGCACGGCGCCGTTCGCGAGCGCCACGGAGAGGGTGAAGCTCTCAATCGTGCTGCCGACCAACCGGACCGGACCGTCGGCGTGGGCACGCATTCTGGACGCCTGTTCCTGCGCCAACGACCAGGTAGAGGTGATCGTCAGGGACAATTCCGGTGACCCGAGAAAGGCAGACGCGATCTCGCGGCTATCCGGAAGGAATTGCAGGGTCATAGTTGCCGAACCCTGCGGGGCGCCCGAGAATTTTGAAGAAGCGGCCGGCCTCGCCAAGGGAGATTTCATTTTCTTTGTCGCGGATGACGACATCCTGCCTCGACTGGCGATTCCGCCGATCCTCAAGACCATAGACCGATATTCCCAAGATAGGTCCGTCGGCGGAATCACCGGTGACTATATCGTCGAATGGAGCCGCAAGACGACTCTGGTGCGCTGTCCGCCGCTGGACGCGGCCGCGGCATCTCAGCGGATAGCGCCTTTCTTGGAGGCGCACCTGAATGTTTTCTTTTACTCGGTAGTCCGCAGACAGATCCTTCATGATGTAGTCCTCTCCTTCGTGCGTAGCCTTCCTTTCCGGTTCATCTTTACGGATTGGCTGGTGACGCTGCTGTATCTTGCCTCGGGCAAATTCGTGGGTATCCAACGAGCGTTATATCGTCCGAATATCATAAATTGGGACTCTGAGGCGAGTTTTAGGATCTGTGTTCGTAGCTACCATCAATGCGGATTGGATGGGTCGGCTCTACGCATGCTGTGCTTGCTTCAAGCATTCGAGGGAGCCAAGATCGTGCTGGGAAAGTACCCCGGCATTGATCTTTCGCCGGACGAACGGCAAGCCGTGGCCGCGCTTTGGTTTAGACACTGGCACGCGCAATTCTGTAAGAGCCTGGACTGGACCGATCCGGCCGCTCGTTTCGACCAGCAAGCGGCCGCGCTTTGCCGGAAATGGAGCCAGACCGCCGATATTTCACTGGAGCATCTCCTCACCGACCTTGCCGAGTACTTTTCGTTGTCCAACCCGGAAGGAGCGCAGAAATATTTCAATTTCTGGCGGGGCTGATGGGGCGGGTAGAGAAAACGAGCAACATTGCGGCAGCAGTCCGCTCCGCGAGTGTCTGGAATTCGGCCATCAAACCGAGCAATAAAGAACGAAATCGCCAAAAAGCGGGGCGTGTTGCCGGAGCCTGAATCGATATTTCAGCCCCAAATCGCGGACGTATTCGGCGACCTCATAAAGGTGGCTGGGATAGTGATAAATGCAAAGCGCCATTTTGGGCTTCCAGGTTTGAATCGTCTGCTGCGCCCCCTTCAGCAGTTCCATTTCCATGCCTTCAACATCTGCCTTGAGGAAGCTGACCGGCTTGCCCTGAAGATAGCTGTCCAGCGTGAAGACTTCGGAGCAGGCCTGCTCGTCCTGTTGGGCTCGAGCCTCCGCTTCGCCTGCCGACAGGCCGTGCCGCAGGGGCGAATCATTAAGGAATGTGCATCCCATGCGGCCGGGGGCATCGGAAAGGCCGGCCCGCACCAGCGATAGGTTGGCAGGATCGAAGGCCCACTCGCCTGCCAGTCGCTTGGCTCGTTGTGCCAACGCCTTGAACTGCCGGAAACCGGGTTCGAAAGCGTAAATATGGCGAAATGTTCCCAGGTTCTCCCAGATAAATCGCTCCACGGTATCGCCCACGAAAGCGCCTGCATCCACGAAGGACTCATCGAAGTTGCCAGCGAATTCCGGCAGGCAAAAGTACATATCCTTTTCCATAACGTCGCGGCACGGACCGATGCCGCCGCTCAGCATGGAAATCAGCAGGGCATTGAAGACGGTCACGGAACGGGCGTCGCCCAAAAGGTTATCCCTGACCGCCAGCAGCCGCTGAAAATTCCGCACTACAAAAAAGCTGTCAAAAGACATCGCGGCCAAATCATAGGGCGCTAAAGTGCGCTCTACCTCGGGAATCGCATGGCGGGCGGCGATGAAGACAGCGGAACTTGCAGTCAGTTCCTCGGGGGTACATGCAACGATGGGGATACCGCCGATACTAGCGCCGACCTTTTGACGGTCTCGATCGATGAACTTTGTGACTTTAACGCCGAGACTTTGTAAGTAGCTGCTGGCCCAAGTGCCGAGAAATCCCGCTCCATAGATGGCGACGCCGTCGGCGAATCGCGACTCCATGGCGGTTGCCACTGGGGACTGTCGTTCCCACTCGGCAACGACCAATTGGGAGGTATATTTTTTGCACATCTTGTCCTTCACTCCTAGGTTACTCCGGGCAATAAATCGCATTTTCGGGCCAGCCCAGCCGCTGAGCTGCCGTCTTGATGGCTGCTTTGTGACGGTAGGGAACAACCACCAGCAACCCCTTCACAGGGACGGCGGCGGGATCTTGGACGACGAGTCCCCGGTAATGCATTTGCTGCTTGAACTTAGAGGAATCGCAAAGGCGGGCCTGACAGATATCGAGCAGGGGCAGAAAACTGAACATCTCGGACGAGCAACCCCAGAGGGTAAGTGGCTGCGCCGCCGCCAAATCTGAGATTCGCTCGGCCTGGCGTATCAGGGCCTGCTGGGAAAGACGCGCGAAAGCTGACACCTCGCCGGAAGTCGATAAAACCGCTGAGGGTGACGCCGAATTCTTTCGCGCCAGAACCATAAGTGACGGGTAGTCGGATTCTGGCGACTCTAGCCTTTGTTGAGAGATGGTAAAGGCAGCCAACCCATGCGCTTGCAGGGCGACGACCAGCGATTTGGCGGTGAAGTGGTTGATGTGCTCGCGGATGGAAAACCAGAAACCCGACCCGATCGGTAGGCTGGAGTAATGTTCCGCATCGGGAACCTCAATCAAGATATGCCCATCCTCGCGTAATACCCTCGCGGCCTCCGCTAGTAGTCCGGATAGATCGCGAATATGTTCCAGCACGTGAAAGTAGGTCAACAGCCCCAGGGTATTATCCTCGAAGGGTAGATTCAGACAACTCCCTTGTCGGAACGAGACCTGCCGGTGCGGTCCCGAGTTGTCGGGCAGGCTCCGGACATCGACATCCACACCCCAACACGTTTTCTCCCAGCCGCTTTCCGCCAGCCAAGTAGCGAACCCGCCGCGACCGCAGCCCACGTCCGCCGTCTCGACGGAAGTGATCCCTTGTTCCTTTAAAAAGCGGATATAGAAGGCGTATTTCCGTTGATTCGCCGGGTCGGTGACCGCGTAATGCGTCTTATCGAAATAACCGCATTCTTCGTCGTAGAAACGACTCAATCCCACATCGCTGATGTTGCTTACGTACACCAGCCCGCAGGCAGAGCAGGCATGGAAATCGGCCGTGTAATTGAAAACGGAGTCGCCCAGGCCGCTGAATTCCCAGTCCAGCAAATGGGATGACCTGGAGGCACAAGCAGGGCAGCAGTTCGCGCTCACGGGATCAGGCATTCGCGCCATGCTCCCATGATTCCCGGGACGCCAGCTTGGCGAGCAGTTGCGGCTTGTAGGCGTCGATGTTGTCCACTTGCGCATACTTCACGTGTCCGCAGGCGCGGCAAACCGGATTTTCCCGCCTTTTGCCTTGCAGGTGGAGCCGCCGCAGATTGCCCAGGGCGGCGGAGTTCCAGATCTCACGCAGCGGTTGACGGCGCAAGTCGCCCACCACCAGTTTTTGTTCCCAGTCCGGACAGCAGGCGCTCACCGTTCCATCGGCGTTGATCGCCATGGCGTAGAACAGGTAGGTACAAACGTCTTTGTCCTGTAACCTTTGCCTGTATTGGCCCTCGCTTTCCGGAGCCAAGACTCCGGCCCGGGTTTCCACGTCGAATTCCGGCCAAATGGGCGACAGCTCTTCCACAAAGATGCGATCGCAATAGTCCCCGAACATATCGAAAAACTCCGCCTGGTCCTCCGTACTCAGATAGTTTCCGGGTATCTTGATCGTAATTTCGCACTTGCCCCGCCGCGGGTATAACCAGCGGATATTGTCAACCAAGCGGGAAAAATCGATCTCCACCTTGGCGCGCTCGCGGTATTGTTCGCGGCTCATTCCCTCCAGGGAGATGTTGAGACGATCCAATCCGGCCGCGACGAGTCCGGTCAGCAATTCCGGAGAAAACAGGGATGCGTTGGTGGCCAAATCGATGTAGCCCACGCGGCCGCTTTCTTTGGCCAGCCGGATCATGGTGGGCAGGTTTCGATTCAGCAGTGGCTCGCCCACTTTATTCATGCGCATGACCCGCAGAGGGTCGGGGAAAGCGCCCAAGTCGGTAAGCAGCTTTTCGAACAAGCGGAGGTCTAACACCCGGCGCTTGTAATCCGCAGCTTGGACCAGGTCGATATGGCCCGTAGGGCAGAACTGGCAGCGAAAATTGCACGCGCTGGATGGATCTACATAGAGCAGAAAGGGAGTTTCCAGAGGAATGACTTCCTCCAGTGCGGTGCGCTTTTCCAGATTGAGCTTCGATTTGACCGCCGCCTTCACCATCCACCCCTATTACCAGACACCCCATAACGCACGTAGCGAATACTGCCCCCATGAGAGGCCGAGAATTTCATCAAATGGAGACCGCCCGGGCGCCGGAATAAATAACTTCCACAATCTGCGGTTGAGAAAACATTCTGGTCACGTACTTCTGCCCAGCCGCGATTTGTTTCCTTATCACGGTAGCATCCCACAAGTCATGCGGCAGGTACAAAGCGCAGTTATGACTGCCCAACTCCATGCATCTCTTGCAAATACGCATCTCCATTTTTCTTCGCTGCAACTCGTCATGTGAAACATCGAGAAAACTATCAGCCGCATTATTGGCCGGGTCGACCACGCCACAGCACACTGCAACCGATCCGTCATAATTGACGCACATCTGCTCGGCTCTCAGCGAACAGTCCCTGGGCCCTGCCAGCCTGGAGATAGCAAACGTTTCGTCGATCGGGAGCAGCATCCGGCGCATCGTTTGTCTATCCCGCTCGGTAAAGCGCGGCGATCCATCCATGTAGTCTATTTGCTTCTCGATACAGCCCAACTTAGCATAGGCAAAGGAGAATTGGTACCCCAGCTCGCGTGACAGTCTTGCCAGGGTTATCATCCGATCGTCGCAGTTGTCTTTGTAGAGATGATAGTGTACGTCAACAAAGATCTTACTCTTGTACTTATCGATAGTGTGGCGCAACCGGTACATGTTGGATATGACAAGGTTAACATCGCCGCCAACATGACTTTTCTGGTATACGTCGTTGGTAAACCCCGACAGCGATATCCTCAGCGTATTGGCTTTCACCAGATGCGCAAATGATATTTCGGTGTTCATATTGGACGAAATATTAAAAACTATGCGCCTCTCCGACAGGATGTCGCAGATCTCGTTGATCTGGGGATGCAGAGTTTCCTCTCCCCAGTTGTATAAACAGACTTTAAAGTCTTCCCGCCGAGATTGACAATCACTGACAATCTTGTCGAGGACCTTTTGAAACAATCCTATATCCATGAACCCCTTCCGCCTTGGGGGCGCCGAGGAATCGCCATTAGGACAAGAGGGGCAACGTAAGTTGCATGTATTGGTAACGTCGATGAGGTATTCCATTGGTTCTACCAGACCTTCCACGGGGCTTTGCCACTTTCCCAAATGCTATTCAACACGTATTTGTCGCTGAGCGTATCCATACACCGCCAAAAGCCTTGGTGGTGATAGGCCGAAAGCTGTCCCTGGGCCGCCAGCCGTTCCAAAGGCTCGCGCTCCCAACTGGTGGCGTCGTTTTCTATCAGATCGATCACCGCCGGAGAAAGAACAAAAAAGCCGCCATTGATCCAACGGCCATCTCCGGAAGGTTTTTCCTGGAAAGAGACGACCTTCCCTTTTTTAGTGGTCACCGCGCCAAACTTGCCTAACGGCTGAATGGCGGTTAAGGTGGCCAGCGTTTCCTGGCGTTTGTGAAACTCGATCAGGGAGGTCAAGTCGATATCCGACACGCCATCGCCATAGGTCAAACAGAAAGGCTCCTCCGACGGGAGATATTGCCGAACTCGTTTTAGCCGGCCTCCGGTCATCGTTTGTTCGCCCGTGTCGACCAGGGTCACCCGCCAATGTTCAGTGCCGTTTTCGTGGACTTCGACGCGGTTCTGGGCGAGATCGAAAGTTACGTTGGAGCGGTGCAGCCAATAGTTCGCGAAATATTCCTTGATGAGATATCCCTTGTAGCCCAGGCAGATGATGAACTCATTCAGGCCGTGCGCCGAATAGATCTTCATGATATGCCAAAGGATAGGCTGGCCGCCGATTTCCACCATGGGCTTCGGTTTGATCGAAGTTTCTTCGCTTAGGCGTGTGCCGAGGCCGCCCGCCAGGATCACGACTTTCATGTTCCGCTCCGGTTATGGGTGCGCTGCTGGGAAATCCGAACAAGGCTCCGGCAAACGCACCAATTTCCCAGATTAGAGAGTCCCAATGCTGGAGCTCTTCTCGTCGGTCCCTCTCTCAAAAAGCACCCCGCCTGCCAAAGACCAGGCCATGGGCCGTCCGAATCAATGCGAGACGGCGGTGTAGTTGGCGAAGCTGCTCTCGATGTCGGAAAACGAAGGCCGCTGCGCCCCTATGGACGGTGCCCAGATATACCACCGGTCCCGCCTCTGCAAACGTTTCCAGACTTGGTCGATGGCCAACCGCTCGTAGAAAAGGCCCCTGGGCTGGGCGTGGCGGAACTGCTGCATCTCCACCAGGGATTCCATAAAACAGTGTGCCAAAACCGGGACGTACGCGCGCGAAACGATGTAACCAGACGTTGTGTCGGACGCGAAAACGCGGAACAGCTCGCCCGCCCTTTGATCCAGGGTCAAAACCTTGGCTCCCGCCAGTAAGAGCACGTCCCACGGGAGTCCTAACTTCGCGACCGCCTGCAGTTTGTCGGCGAATTCCGTGAAGGAAATCCGGAAATCGAAATCGTCCTCGAGAACTACGCAAACCGGAGTTTCGTCTTGCGTCAGGAACTCCGTGAGCAGTTTGACATGCGATTTTGCGCAGCCAAGTCCGCCGAAATCCCTGTCTTCACAGGCTTCGAAACGCTGAATCAAACCGTCCGGGAATCCCTTTTCACGGTGGTTAAGCAGGCACTCCTGCCAGCGGTCGGCGCGTGCCCGGAGGTTAATCTGATAGGCGCGGACGGGATTGTTCATCTTCTCTTTAACTCCCCAACAGCTACCAATGACAGTAAAGGCCCATAATGCGCTGGCGTCCTTCCTATCGGCAGCGTGCAATACATGCGGTATTGCATCTTCGGTGCCAGCCGGAACCAACCATCCCTTAGGAGACTCTTAGGACTGAGAAGTAGTCTCGAAAATAGGAATCGGATTCATCAACAGCCTGGCCCTCCCACAAATTGTCATTCCGAGTCCCGCGCCCGCCATGATCCGGACAGTTGCCATAACGCTAGGGCGCGGGGCGAGG